>Ga0187848_10004161_pt1 | contig 10206 bp, 9 predicted proteins | sample June2016WEW_4_40_FD_132424 | JGI IMG/M metagenome (GOLD analysis project Ga0187848, IMG submission 132424) | Peatland microbial communities from SPRUCE experiment site at the Marcell Experimental Forest, Minnesota, USA - June2016WEW_4_40 | ecosystem: Environmental > Terrestrial > Soil > Wetlands... | reverse complement strand
GCTCGAGTGTTTTACCCACGGCGGCGCCCTGGCCCGTTTGCCGAAACGCCGGGCAGGCGGCCTGGTGCGCCGGGAGGAAATGCACGGGCGCGATCAAGTCATGCAGGTCCTGGCCGAGGGCTTCGGCGCTGGTGTAGCCGAGAATGCGCTCGGCCGCCGGGTTCCAATAGGAGATCCGGCCTTCCGGGTCCATCATCAGAATGGCATCCCGGGCCGATTCGGTGATGGCGCCCATCAGCCCCTCGCTCTGCTGTAGTTTCTCCTCCGACCACTTGCGCGCGCTCATGTCATGTTCGAAAGGTTTCATGAAGGCGCTTTTTCCGGCGCGGCATCCAGCATCTCGCGCACTTTGCGGAGAAGGACGGCGGGGGTGTAGGGTTTGGGCAGAAACGCGACACCCGGCTCAAACAGGCCCTGTTGAATAACGGCGTCGTCGGTGTAACCCGAGGTGAAGAGGATTTTGAGATCGGGATAAGATGTTCGCAGCCACTCCGCCATCACTTTGCCGCCCATCAGCGGCATGATGACATCGGTGATGGCCAAACGCATGGGCGCTCCTCGATGATCGCGCGCCGCGTGCAAGGCCTCCTGGCCGTTGGAAGCGGACAGCACTTTGTAACCCTGGGCTTTCAATACGTCGCGAGCCAGGTGCCGGACGGCCGGCTCATCTTCCACGATCAGCAAGGTTTCCGTCCCGCGCGGCAACGGCCCGGTCTGGAGCGGCCTGGCCGCCGCAGCCAGCGGCTGCTCGACTCGCGGAAAATAAACCCGGAAGGTCGTCCCTTTGCCAACCTCACTGTCAAGGCCGATGTGACCTCCGGATAGTTGGACGATGGTGTGGCAGGTCGCCAGACCCAAACCGGTGCCCTTGCCCTTGGGCTTGGTGGTGAAAAAGGCCTCAAACAAATGCGCTTTGACTTCCTCGGTCATGCCGGTTCCCGTGTCACTCACACTGAGCATCACGTAGTCGCCGGCAAGGGCGCCGGTGTGGGTGCGGGCGTAGTTTTGATCGAGCGTGACATTGTGGGTGGCGATGGTCAGTTTGCCACCGTTGGGCATGGCGTCGCGGGCATTGACGACCAGGTTCATCAGCACTTGTCCGACGTAGCCGGCGTCGGCCTTGACGTGTCCGATTTCGTTTCCGGGAACAATCGCCATTTCGATGTTCTCGTCAATGAGCCGCCGCAGCATTTTGTCCAGGTCTTTGACCACGTCACTAAGGTCGAGCACGACGGGTTGCACCATCTGTTTGCGGCTGAAGATGAGCAGTTGGCGGGTCAACCCGGTGGCGCGCTCGGCCGCCGCCCGAATCGTCTCCAGATGACTCTTGAGCACCTGGTCCGGGCCGAGTTTCTCCATCGTCAAATCGCTGTAGCCCATGATGACGGCGAGGATGTTGTTAAAGTCATGGGCCACGCCGCCGGCGAGCTGGCCGATCGCTTCCATTTTTTGCCCTTCAATGACCTGCGTCTCCAGCTTTCGGCGTTCCGTGATATCCTCAACCATCTTAATGGCGAAGCCGGCGCGGCCCGCCGCCTCGCGCGCCAAACTGACCGACAGCCGCGCCCAAACCTCCTGGCCATCCTTGCGGAGATAGCGCTTTTCCACCTGGTAACTTTTGCGCGCGCCCTCAACCAATTGCCGGTATAGCTCCAGATCCTTGGCGCAATCGTCCGGGTGGGTGAAATCGCGGAAGGGCATCCGGCTCAACTCCGCGCCCGTGTAGCCGAGCATTTTCTGGAAGGCGGCGTTGGTCAGGACGGGGCGGCCATCCACTCCGACCAGCGCGATCCCCAGGGGCGATTCACTGAAAAGTATCTTTAACCGTTGCTCGCTGTGCTGCAAGGCCGCTTCCGTCCGCCGATTGCCCGCCCGCCCTTCGACTTCCTTCATGGCGCGGCGCACGGCGGGACAGAGGCGGGAGAGACGATCTTTCATGACATAGTCCGTGGCGTGGTTTTGCATGGATTCAATCGCCCGTTTCTCGTCCATGGTTTTCGTGACCAAAATGAAGGGCATGTCAAGGGATCGTTCCCGGCATATTTGCAGCGCCGACAAGCCGTCGAAGTTGGGCAGCTTGTAATTGGAAAGGATCAAGTCAAAACTGTTGCCGTCGAGCGCCTCAAGGTATGCGGCGCGGGTGGTCAGCCGGGTTATCAAGCAGGGCACGCCCGCCGCGGCCAGCGTGCGTTCCACGAGTTGCGCGTCATTGGGATTGTCCTCCAAGTGCAGAATGTGCAACGGTGATTTGATGGCGCCTGGTTTTTTCATACATGGGCTGGCTCAATTGTCTTGGAGCCGGTTGGAAAGGCGGAGGCTGGCGCCAGGAGGTCCGGCCAGGGTGGAAAGGTCCGGTTTGTCACGCTGGCCGGGAAGACCGGCGCCACGCTTTGGCCTGGGAGGAAAGGACCCGGCATGACGCCCCTCCGCAGAAGGCGCATTTCGCCGGCCTCCACCATATCCTTCACGCTGAATCCCGATTTCATATCCCGCAGTGCCCGCAACCCGGACCAAGTTTAAACTAAACCCTCACAGAGACACCCCGCTTTGTCCCCTGGGGATTGGCCGATGGACCAATCCGGTGTGATTAGGCTACTAAAATAAACCTGCTTTCAAATTATGTCAAGTTTCCATTATGATGGCTTCCTCGCGGCAAAATCGGCCATTTGACATTTCCCGGAGCCGTTGGATGTTACCTGATGAGAAATTTTCCATTGAAATCGGTTGTGTTGGCCTCCCTGGGAGGGCTGTTCGTGGCAGGATGCAATGTGTATGTCAGGCCGCCGGCGGCCCAGGTGGCTGTCACGGTGCCAGGGGAAGTCGTGGTGGCTGAGGCTCCGCCCCCAGCGCCTCCCTACGTCGAAGTGATGGCAGCCAGCCCAGGCCCGGATTTTATCTGGATCGGGGGAGCCTGGTTCTGGGGAGGCGCTCGTTGGCAGTGGGAAAGAGGTCACTGGGCGCGGCCGCCCCATCGCGGAGCGGTTTGGATGCCCCACCACTACGAGTTTCGCAACGGCCGGCATATTTTCGTCCGCGGAGGATGGAGATAAGCGGCTTCAGGAAAGTGACCGCTCGGCTTTTCCGGCTTATTTTTTCGAGAGCAACTCGGCTTTCTTGGCGTCGTATTCCGCCGGGCTGATCGCGCCGGAATCGCGCGCCTTTTGCAGATCAATCAGTTGCTGGCCCAGAGTGGGGGTTCTGACTTCCGTTTTGGTTCCGCCCCCCAGGTTTAATCCTCCTATACAGCCGCCACATAACAGGATGGCGCAAAGGGCGAGCATGGCTGGGACAAGGTATTTTTTCATAGCGTATTCTTTCTGGATGATTTGGTGCAAATTGGGTTCGGGCCTAGGGCTGGCCGGGTTTCTTGTTTTCGTCTTTGCTTTCCGGTTTTTCCGGCTTTTCCGGGGTGGCGGGTTTGGCCGGTGGTGAAGCGGGACGGACTTGCGCCGGTTTGGCCGGGGCGGGCTGCGGCGCGCCGGCACGGACGGGACCGGCGGATGGCGGCTTGGGCCGGCTGGTTTCGGCGACGCCGGGTTTGGGTGCGGGAGTCGGGGGAGCGGGACGGACTTGCGCCGGTTTGGCCGGGGCGGGCTGCGGCGCGCCGGCACGGACGGGCCCGGCCGACGGCGGCTTGGGCCGGTTGGTTTCGGTCCCGGCGGGTTTGAGATTGGCCGGCGGCGCGGCGGGACGGTTTTCGGCAGCCTTGGGGGCGATGGGACGCTGGGAGGCAGGGGGTGCGGCGGGGCGGGGTGGGGCGGCTGCAGGCCGCGCGGCTGCACGCGGCGCGGCCACATGGGCCTCCGCGGTGCTGCGCAGGTCTTTGACCGCGACCTTCGGGACCGGGCGGCCGGCGGCTTTCTCGATGTCAGCGGCGGGCGGGCCGGCGTTAATCACGGTCTTGTTGACAATAGTGGTGGTGTTGAAGATAACAGTCTTGTTGACAATTTCGGTATTGTTGACAATGACGGTGGCGGGCCGGAGCGGTTCGGTGAAGCGGCGTTCCTCGACAAAGACAAAGGAGCGGGGCGCGATGGCGTTGACATCCACCTCCAGGCGGACTCCCCGCGCGTTGCGCGGAGCCGGGGGCAGCGGGGCCCAGCCGGTGTAGCCGCCGCCTCGCCGCCAAGCCACCCACGCCGGGGCCCATTGCGTTTGCGGGACCCAAAACCAGCCCAAATTGGGAGCAAGGTTCCACCGGCCATAATGATAGGTCGCCCAGGCCCAAGGCTCGTCGCTGACCCAAAACCAGCCCGCCTCCGTCTGTTCCCAATGGCCGTTGGAGTAGGGACGCCAATCCGCGGCCACGCCGCCCGGAACCCAGACCCGTCCGTAATCGGGCCTATCCACCCATCGCCCGTATGGCGTCAGTGGCTGATAGAAGTCCGCTTCTGTCTCAATCGCCACCACGGGGGGCGCGGCGGGCGTTTCCACCATGACGGGCGCGGGAGCAGGGGCGACATAGACTGGAGCCGGCTCGGGGGCCACATAGACTGCGGCGGGACGTTCCTCCACATAAGTGGTGCAGCCGGTGAGGGCCGCCAAAAGGACGCTGCCGAGGACGAAACCAAGTTGACGATCCGGATATCGGGCGATTTTCATAAGCTTCAATAGTTTCATGCGGTCGCTGCCATTCAAATCCCTATACGCGGCCGAGGACGGCATCTTGCACCGGGAGGATGGATTTAGCCAGGCATTCATAATGCTTTCGTCTTGTGTGGTAGGGCGCGCACTCCGTGCGCGCCGCGGCGGGCAGCGGAGTGCCCGCCCTACCTTCTTGGCCCTACTTAGACTTACTGTTTGCAACCGTTCTTTTATTTGCCGGCGACGGTCACCACCAGCGGCTGGGCGCGGCAGGCGGCTAAGTACTTGATGTACGTTTCCCAGCCGGCGGCATTGGTGAAATCCCCGCTGCGGTCCCAGCAGGCGCCAAAGTAATAGTCCAGCGGTTTGCCCACTTCCGCGCGGGTGATGGCCAGCATGTTGCGGATGGGCGGCGCGCCTTCCACCGAGGGCTTGGTCAGCGGCGTGAAGGCGCTTTCGGGCAGATTGGGGTTGTCGTTGGTAAAGGCGATGACGGTGCCGGGCTTGAGAAGAAGGCCGACCCCCATCGTGCCTTTGGGGGCGTCCACGGGCTGCCAATAGGCAACCCAGCCGGCCTGGAGGTCGTAGGTGGCTTTCTCGTGGCCGGGGCGCTCGGCCAGGCCGACGGCCACGGTGAGGGCCAATGCGTTGTCGCTGGTGAAGGTGGTTTGCATGCGGCTGAACCACGAGTTGGCGTCAATGCTGATGCGCTCGGTCATGGCCACTTTGCGGCCGGCGGCATCGGCCACCCACGGATCGTAAGTCAATTCAAATTCGGAGCGGACCGGCCCGGTGGTGATCAGTTTCCAATTGCGATAATTGCTGGAAACGTAAAGCTTTTTCCCGTCCCAGATGCCCGTGCCGCCGCAGCCGCGGCTGTTGCCCACCCGGTAATCATCCATCTCGTTGCCATTGTCCACATGGTACTGTTTGGACTTGTACATCTTGTCAATAATGAGATTACGCTGGCGTTTGATCCAGACATCCGGCCCGCTGCTGATGGTGCCTTCGGCGGGGATCAGGGCCAGGCCGTAGGTGCGGTGGGCGATGCGGTCGCTCTCCCAGGCAAAATCGTCGTAGCGCTCCGGCACGTAACGGGCGAAGGTTTTGATGAGGGGCTGCGGTGTGGAAACCTCCTTCGCACCTGTGACAAAGTATTGCCGGGTTTCACCCGGCGCGAGGTCAACCTGGAACACCAATTTGTCCCGTTCTTTGCCTGGCTCAGAAGCGTAAATTTGCGTATCCAAAATACGTGAGGAAAAGCCATCCATCACCTCGGCATTGTTCATAACCATTCCGAACTGAGAGTTAATCTTTGCCAGCTCCAGTTCAACCGTTTCGCAATCGCGCCGGAAGGCCGACGGATTGGTGACTTTGACGACCACTCCGCCTTCTCTTTCCAACACCGCCATGCGATAAACTTCGCTCCCCGCCAGCAAATAAGCGCCCACGCCAAAAATGTCAGTGGAAGTTTCCGCAAATGCTTTCGGATCAGCCCCAATGGGCTGCACGTGCGTCAGCTTGCCGTCCGCATCCACGCAACTGTTGAGGGCCGTCCACGCCTTTTCAACGGCGGGTTGGAAGCCCGCCTTGTCAAGCAATCCCTGGTTCACGCCCCAGGCCAGCGCGTAGGTATAAAAGCCGCTTCCGCTGGTTTCCTTTTGCGTGTAGCTGGCCGGGTCGAGCAGGCTGGCGCGCCACAGGCCGTCGGATTGCTGGCAGGTCAGGACTTTTTCTGCCATTTCCTTGAACATTTGCTCGAAGCGCGCACGGTCGGGATGATTCATGGGCAGGTATTGCAACACCCGCACCAGTCCCGCCATGACCCACCCGTTGCCGCGGCTCCAGAAAACTCTTTTCCCGTTGGCTTCCTTTCTTTGAAAATAGGTGCTGTCGCGGAAAAAGAGATGCTCCTCCTTGTCATATAAATAATCCGCCGTGCGCCACCAATTGGTCACGGCAAAAGCCATGTAGCGCTCGTCATCCGTGGCCGCGTAGAGGCGCATCCAGACGGGCGGCCCCATGAAAAGGGCGTCGCACCAGGACCAGTTTTCCCTGGCTCTGGCGGTCGGATTGACGTAGGCCAGGTTTGTCACTTCGGTCGGTTTCGCCAAAATGGCGTCAAACCGTTCGCGCAACGGTTTGATCATCCGCGGCTCGCGAAAGAGCATGTAAAGCTCGGCGTAGGTTTGCCCAATGCAATGGTCGTCGGCATCATAAAGCCTCGCGCCGGGCTGCCATTGGTTGGTTTCGCCGGCGGCGAGCATGGCGTCGCGATATTTCGCATTGCCCGAAATGCCGGCCAGCGCCATGAAGCCGGCGTCCCCCGCGGCGCAGGTCCAGTCGGTCGGGCCATGCTTGCTCGGGTTGGCCAACTGCCAGTCGGCCACCTGCTCCATCGCTTTCAGGACGGCGGCGGGCGTGATCTCCGCGGCCTGAAGCGGGCCGCTGATGTAAAAGGCGCCCACAGCGGCGATAAAACTGATCTGTTGGCGGAAGCAGAGTTGAGCGAGCGCAGATTTCATAAAGCATGTCTTGCTGCACGGCTGGCTTATCAAGGGAAACTTCCCTCCTGTTCTCCCTCTCCTCCACATACTTGTGGAGGAGAGGGCCGGGGTGAGGAGGTTCCCCACCTCTTCTCCGGCCTTCATGAGCCAGCCATGTGTATTCCTGTTTGGCCGGCCATTTTGCCGCCAAAGGGGCGGAGAATTCAATTGAAAACGCGCCGCCAAAAATTTAGATTCAAAGGCCATGATTCAAAACACCATTCGCCGAATGCCGCGCCCGGCCGAAGCCGGACGGATGACCACCGAAGAATTGCGGGACGCCTTTCTGGTGCAAGACCTCTACTCGCCCGGAGAGGTCAACGGCGTCTTCACCGATCTGGACCGGCTGGTCGTCGGCGGGATTGAGCCGTCGCGCGAGCCGGTGGAATTGCCAAACCATTACGAAACCGGCCGGGCTTTTTTCCTGGAACAACGCGAATTGGGCGCGATCAACACGGGCGGCCCCGGTGTGGCGCACGTTGACGGCAAGACGATGGCGGTGGATTCGCTGGCCTGCCTTTACATCGGCGCCGGCGCGCGCAGCGTGGCGTTTGCCAGCAAGGACCCGGACCATCTGGCGAAGTTCTTCTTTCTGAGCTGTCCCGCCCACGCGGCCTTTCCGACGGCGGTGCTGACGCGGGGCGAGGCGGGGGCGGTGACGCTGGGAAGCCAGGCCAGCGCCAACCTGCGCACGATCCGCAAATACATTCACACCGGCGGCCTGCGCAGTTGCCAGCTCGTCATGGGTTACACCGAACTGGCCGAGGGCAATGTCTGGAACTCCTTCCCGCCGCACACCCACAGCCGGCGGACGGAGATTTATTTCTATTTCGACCTGGGCGAGCGCGTGCTGGTCCATTACATGGGCCAACCGGCGGCCACGCGGCATTTGTTCATCCACGATGAGCAGGCGGTGCTGTCGCCGTCCTGGTCCATCCATGCCGGCTGCGGTTTCGGCAACTACAAATTTATTTGGGGCATGGCCGGCGAAAATCAATCCTTTGATGACATGGACCATGTGAAGCCGGGCGATTTGCGCTGAACCAAATCAAACAACCTCCACCTATGAAACGATTCACCAATAAAGTCATCGTCGTGACTGGCGCCAGCCGCGGTCTGGGGCAGGGCTATGCCGTCGCCTTCGCCCGCGAGGGCGCCAAAGTCGCCGGCGTGGACGTTGGCGAGCAAAGCCAGACGGCCGCGCAATGTCGCGAGGCCGGGGGCGAATTCATTTCCGTGACCGCCGACCTGGGGCAGGGGAGGCAAAAGGAGGCGGGAGACGTGGTGGCGCGGGTTTTGCAAGAGGCCGGGCGGATTGACGGATTGATCAACAACGCGGGCATTATCCGGCGCGCGCCGGCGGTGGATTTTTCCGAGGCGGACTGGGACGCGGTGCTGCGTCTGAACCTGAGCGCGCCGTTTTTTCTTTGCCAGGCGGCGGCGCGCTGGTGGATGACGGGCGGGCGCGAGAAATCCCCCGCCGATGCGCGGCTGAAAATTGTCAACATCGCCTCGATGCTTTCATTTCAGGGGGGAATGTTTGTGCCGTCCTACACCGCCAGCAAACACGGCATCGCCGGCATCACCAAGGCCCTGGCCAACGAATGGGCGCGGGAGCGCATCAACGTCAATGCCATCGCCCCCGGTTACATCGCGACCGAGAACACCCGCCCCATCCGCGAAGACGCCAAGCGCAGCCAAACCATCCTGGATCGCATCCCCGAAGGCCGCTGGGGAAAGCCCGAGGACATTGCGGGCGGCTGTGTTTTCCTCGCCTCGCCCGAGGCCGATTATTTGAATGGGACGATCCTGAACGTGGACGGCGGCTGGCTGGCCCGCTAATCGGCGATCATTGGGTTGACGGGGAAAGGTAGGGCGGGCACTCCGCTGCCCGCCGCGGCATCCACGGAGGTTGGCCGGCCCGCTGAGCGGCGAACTTTGGCAGAAGTCAGACGAAGCTCATGGCTAGCCGGTTTCCACGATAGCTTCACAAGTGCCGGTGCGAAACTGGACGCACGGGTGCTGCCAAACCTGCCGCCTGCGGTTGCAATGAAACCTCAGTCGCGCCAAGATGATTGCCATGAGCCGGCCGGAGTGGTATCAATGCCGCCACAAATGTCCTCACAACCAACAAATGAGGGAAGCCAGCCCACTGCGGCAAATCGCGCCGAGTTGGCGGCCTTGGACCAGTTCCTCGACAAGATCCGCGCCCTCAAGCACGGCATGATGCGGGAATTGCCGACCGGGATGACGCGCCTCGTTTCGCCCGGACATTTTAACAACAACAATCAACAAACCAACACAAATAATCAGATTTAATGAATAAAATAACTTCCAAAATGTTTTTCCAGGCATGGCTTGAAACTGTGCATGACAAAAAAGAATATGTTTTGGACATCTGGCGGCATGCAAGAGAATTTAGATCGCATCTAAGAGGCGACGACGCAATTATAATGAAGGAAGTCGCTGACAAGTTGCATTTGCTTTGCTATCACAGCGACTATTATTCTCTGGATACCGTTTTTTACAAAGAGGATGATTTAGTACCCGGACGACCGGCAGTTTCTTATTGGCTAAGAGACATTAGGATTGCTTTTGAACATGAAAACAATTTCAACAGTGGACTATATAGGGAAGTCTCGAATCTGCTAATCACAAATTGTGACCTGAGAGTGTTAGTAACCTGTCCGAATGGCGATGGACACGAACAATTGGAGTACTTGCACAAAGTCATTCAAGGAAGCAGACAATCACAAACAATTTCTGACGATGAAAGCTTCTTGGTTATTTTTGGTTTTGAAAGTGATTTTAGTTGGGACGGTTATGTTTACAAACAGGACAACTGGAAACGCGAAGCGACTGACGCCATCTCCAACCAACCCGCCGACCCCTGAAAACTCTGCCGGTCATACCTGTTTCCAACCTGAAAACGAAACGAAAAGGAAAAGAAAAGAAAAGGGGTCAGTCCCGAATGGCGCTTAGATAAGACGTAGTTGTTTGAGAGACAACGGCTTGTGTCGGTTCGGGCCGGGCGTGTGTTCAAGCAGGATGCGGTGGGAGAGGCGACGCATTTTTT
>Ga0187848_10004159_pt1 | contig 10212 bp, 10 predicted proteins | sample June2016WEW_4_40_FD_132424 | JGI IMG/M metagenome (GOLD analysis project Ga0187848, IMG submission 132424) | Peatland microbial communities from SPRUCE experiment site at the Marcell Experimental Forest, Minnesota, USA - June2016WEW_4_40 | ecosystem: Environmental > Terrestrial > Soil >... | reverse complement strand
CGATCGAGCCACGCGCCTCAACCGCCGCAAGCAAGGGGCCCGCTTCTACCACTGGAAAAAACGCAAACGCTTGCCGCCGTTGAGGAAACAACTCCAAACCTGACATACACAGTCAAATTAGAACAGCGGTAGGTTTGGCACCTCTTTTTTCGTGCATACGGGACACCACATAATCGGCATCCCCAGGCCCCCCACGGGTCTTAACGATGTCTCTAAGCACTTGTTGTGACACTTGCACGTCTTCAGAATGTTCTCAATCACTGTATTGCAGTTGTTATGTGGCCCCCAGGGGCCGGTGCTTTGCCCTATCACTAGCGCCTTCGCCACGCAGCCCTCGTCGCAGTCGGAGAGCGTGTAGCAATGCGCACCCGGCTTATTTCCCTCGCCAGAGTGGTCCGTGATCTGTGTGGGGCCACCGATGGGGCTGCTCGGATTGAGGCCGGGCGCCGGCCCCATGCCGGCTTCCACTGTGGAGGTCCGAATCCAGCAGTGCTCTATGCCGAAGACAGCGGCGGCCATAACGCCAATCGCTGTTCCCGCGGCATCCGTTGGCTCGCAGCACACCTGGACGCCGTGTACAGCGGGCGGCAGGTTCACGGGCGGCGGCGGGTTCACGGACTGGCACAGAACAAAGTTGTTGTTGTACCCGTGAATCTCGCACGTCTGGCACTGGCCGACGAACTCACCCCACCCGCCGTGCCCGCTCGGGTCGGTGCCGTTTGTGGGGCGGTCGTTGACGTACTCGTACAGGTTCATGCCCGCCAAATAGCTAATTGGATCATGTGAGAACGCCGACGCGCTTTCGAGGCTCGCCCCGTCCCAACCCCAGCGTCTTCCTTGGCTTGTGCGCGCCGCGCCAAGCTCGACGCACGTTTCCAGAAATCCTTTCCCCGGGCGCGGGTTCGCGCGTAAGAACGCCATCCGCCCGATGGGCACGGCGGTCTGGGCACCTGCCGTCGAACAGGTCCCACTCATGGCGTCCATAATTGGGAAGCAAGATGTAGTGGGTTCAACATCGTGAGCATGGGAGACTATGCGGCTTATCCATCTTCAGCTAGTCGAACCTGCCCCGTTTCTCCGCCCTCGCCTTGAACAGGTGCCGACGACATGCAAGGCGCCGGCTTTCAAGCTGTGGGCTGCGGCAAACAAGCGCTCCGGCCGGGGAACACTGCTGGCCGAGAGTGTCGTCGGGCCGCCCGGGAAGCAGGCGGAAGCATTCAGAGGATTCCTGTAGTAGCCGAAACGACACCGGCACGAGCTTCGGAATCCAGCCCGCATATCTGCCGCAACCAAGCTCGCCGAGAGCGCGTAGGTCATTCCGCGACAACACGGTGCCTACAGGAACGCGCACGCCCGGGTTTGGCCGAAAGACCTGGATCGCCCCAACAGATGGCCAATCATTTGCGCCCTGGCCGAGGTTCGCCTCGTATACTTGCCCGAATTCATCAACGAACGCGAATTCTCCAGGCTCCATCAGGCGTAGGCTGATGCCCGCCATGTGGCCGGCGTCATCACAAAGGTCGCAGCCCCTCGCGGTCAGGGAGATACTGGCGGCTAACACCACCTTGTCAAGACATCCTGGTCCGGCCCAAAGCACGAACAGGCAGCTTGTCGGCTCCCGAAACCGCAGGCACACCGGGCCGGGTACTCGCGGTTCGCACGCTATCGTGGCACCGGCGAGCCAGGTCAGCGAGACCAAGGTGATAGCTAGCCACCCTTGCTGCGAGCTACTCACGATCCGACCACGCTTTCGTAACACAAAAGCCTCCGGTAAAGCCAGCGATGCGTCGTCGGCTGGCCCAAAAAACAAGCACCGCCATGTCCCCAACGCTGTGATGGCCTACTTCGGGGCAGGGTTCTGCCAGTCGGGGTTGTTCTTCCCAGGAGTCCACTTTGACTTGTTGGGATTCGGAAAGAAGTTGTAACTAAATCCAAGTTTCAGCCAGGCTTACAACCAGTGGGCGCTACTGGACTCGAACCAGTGACCCCTACCTTGTGACGATAGTGTTCTACCAACTGAACTAAGCGCCCTAGTGCTGCCTCGGCAATGCCCTCGCGCGTGGCCCCCTCCCAAGGAAACCTGTCCCAAGGCAAGAGGGGAGTTCTCGTGCGGCCGCTCAATGGCCCTCCGGGACGGCGTGCGGCTCGGCCGCAGCCGGCGGGGCACCCTCCGGATCCGGGGCGGGCGCCCCGGGGGGCGGCTCGAACTTCGGGGCCGTCGCCTCCTCGCGGTCCACGGGCTCCTGCTTCTCGACCGATTGGCGGACCGACGTCGTCACGTCGCTGGCCGCCGCCTGCAACTCGTCCCGGATGCCTTGCATGCTCTTCTTCAGCTCCAAGAATTTCTTGCCGAAGGAGCCGGCCACCGCGGGCAGCCGTTCACCGTACAACAAGACCGCCACGATGGCAACGATGATCAACTCCGGAGGCCCAAAAAAATCGAAACCCAACAGCACGGTCATCGCTTCGCCCCCCATGCCGCGGTAATCGCCTCAGCACCTGGAGCCATCAATCAGCCCTTGTCCGTCTGTTCGTTGGTCTTCTTGGGCTTCTCGCTGTCGCCCTCGACGATCTTCTTGGGCTTGTCGCTGTCGTCCTCGAGTGCCGGCGATCCCTCCATCCCTTTCTTGAACTCGGTGAGGCCCCGGCCCAAGTTACGCATCGCGCTGGGCAATCGATTTCCGAAGAGCAACATGGCTACCAAGCCCACGACGAGCCATTCAATCGGGGAGGTCAAGAACGCAAAAAGTGGAATCATCGGCGTACCTTTGAGGGAGGTCGGGCGGCTATGCCTCCCGCTCCTGCCACGGGAGCGGGTCGGGCAGTTATCTCCATTGTACCCCGAGAGTTCGGCGTGTCAAAGGGAGGGCAATGCCAAGCCGACGCGAAGCCGCAAGCGGCCCCAATCCCCAATCCCTAATCCCCGCCTTCCCGAGCGGCAAGTAGCGATAATAGACCTCCAGCGACAGGGTGGCAAGCGAGGTGCTGTAGATTCGGCCCCCGTAGCCGCCCCAGACGGGGTCGGGGTCCCAGGAACCGGCCAGGGGCTCGGTTCTTCGCTGGGTGGCCAAGAGGTGCGTGCGGAGGGCATCGTTCCACCGCTCCCAGTGCCGCCCCTGGAGATGGAACGTGGCCAGGGTGCCGTAGTACCAATAGTAGAAGTTGGTCTGGCCCTGGCCGGGCAGGTCGCCGAGCAGGAAGTCGCCCGCCTCGCTGCCGGCGGGGTGTTGACGGGCCATTCCGAGCAGTTGCCAGCAAAAGAGGGCCTCGGCGGTCATGGTTCGCGTGACCCGCTCGCGGGGGCGGTAGGAGGCCAGCCCGCCCTGCTGTCCGGCCGCGACCGATTGCAGGTAGCGGACGGCATTGGCCCGGGTTGGCTCGGGGATGGGGATGCCGGCCAACTCCCCGCTCCGCAAGGCCATCAACTGCCAGCCGAGTTGGCTGGTGTCGCCGGGGTAACGGGGCCAGTAGCGCCAGCCGCCGCTCAGCGGGTCCTGGGCGGCGACGGTGTAGCCGATGGCCCTGCGGACCGGGCCCTCCAATCGGGGGTCGCCTGTCATTCCATAGGCCTCGCTCAGGGCCAGCGTGGCCATGGCGTGGCAGTACATGGCGGCGAAGCAGTCGGCCGGGCCGGCAAGACTTCCGCTGGGGGCTTGGATCGCCAGGAGGAATTCGAGCCCGCGGCGGACGGTCTCCTGGTAAGACCCGCAGTGGTGCGTATGCCCGGACCCCAAGAGGCTTAACAAGGCCAGGCCCGTCATGCCGGCGTCGGCCTCCAGGCCGGTATTGGGCCGGCTCTGGCGGTCGGGCATGGTGTCGCGGCCGGCCTCGTGCCGTTTGGCCTCCCAGCGTCCGTCTGGGTTCTGGTTGGAGGTGAGCCAACTGAGGGCGGCCTTGACGGCGGCTTCGGTCTCGGGGCTGCCCCCGCCTCCTACCGCGGCCTGGACGTGGTCGCCGGACATGCGGAGCCGGTAAATCTCGGGGACCGCATGGCCCGGCCCCTCGTTTGGGGACGGCCCCTCCCGAATCACGGCCGGCGGGTTCTCGTTTGCCACCGTCGGCGGGTTCTCCTCGGCCACGGCTGCCTGGGGCGGGGCGGGGTCCGGGCTGACGACCGGAGTCAGGGGGATAGCGTCCGGCTCGGGCATCGGCGGCGGCGAGGTCCTGGGCGGTGTTGCGCCCGTCGGCTGGGCCATGGTGGCGGGGATGTTTGGCTGCGGGGGGCCCGATGACGCCGGCGGGACTGCCGGCGCAGCCGCCGGCGATGGGGCTTCCTCCCCAGGCGTATTCGGGCCCGAGCCCGGTCCCACCGGCCAGTCCAGGAGCACGACGTGCATTGTCGGCGCGGGCTCGGGCATTGCAGGCACCCCGGCGACGAGTTGGACGGTGGTCGCATAGACGGCCAGCAGCAGGTGGGCCAGCAGCGAGAGGAGGAAGCATTTCCGCAGCGGCCGAGTCTGTCCCCAACGCGTCCAGATGAGGATCACCAGCGTCACGCTGAAGGCGGCCAGGCCCAACCAGAGCAGCACCATGAGCAGGGGCACGCTGGTCAGGAAACTCCAGAGGCGGGTCATGGTTCTTGCCGGATCCTGCGAAGCCGCAAGCGGCCACCTTCCGGGCCCCAATCCCTAATCCCCTTTGTCCAGTCGTACGGAGATGCCCAGGTCGTCGATCCCGGCCTGCTTACAGGCGGACAGCACCGCCGCGACCTGTTGAAACTGGCCCTGGGCGTCGCCGCGCACCAGGACGCCCAGCGGTCCGGAGCGGCTCCGGGCCGCCGCCAACCGCGAGGCGAGCTCGCGGAGCGTGACGGGGGCCTGGTCGAGCGTGACCGTCCCGTCGCGATAGACGTTGATGGTTTTCCGCTGGGTGGAGGCCGCCATCGGGCCCCGGTCGGCCACCTCGGGCACCCGCAGGGCGATCTGCCGCTCCTCGTCCAGGAACCGCGTGTTGAGCACAAAAAAGATAATCAGCAGGAACATGACGTCGAGCATCGCCGTCAAGTTCATGGGCGGTTGTTCGTCGAGCTGGATTCTCAGGGACATCGTTATGCCGCTTGCCGGGTTGCCTGCCGCGAGGGCTTGGCGGACCGGGATGGCCGCTCCTGGAGTGCTTCGGCCGAGATTGTCTGGACCACTTCTTGCGCGAGGTCGTCGATCTTCAGTACCAGGCGGTCGACGCGGCTGAGGAAGAACACATAGAAGACGGAGGCGGGGATCGCCACGCCCAGGCCGCCGGCCGTGTTCAGCAGGGCCTTGGCGATGCCCCCGGCCAACAGTTCGGCGCGGCCCAAGGCATCGTGGGCCGCAATCACGTTGAACGTCTGGATCATCCCCAGCACCGTGCCCATCAGCCCCAGCAGCGGGCCGACGTTGGCCACGGCGTAGAAGACGCGGAGGTAGCGGCGGAGGCGGTTGCTGACCCGCTCGCCGCTGTCGATGGCCGCCTGCTCGATTTCGACCGCGGGGCGGCCCCATTTCCGCACCGCCCCGGCGAAGACGGTCGCCACCGGACTGCCGCTCTGCCGGCAGAGCTCCCTCGCCTGCTCGGGGTCCAGATCGCCGCTGCGGAGCTGGTCGAGGAACCGCGTGACGAAGGGCTTGGGGATGACCCGGCCCCGCCGCAGGCTGATGGCCCGCTCCAGCACGAACGTCACCACCAACAACGAACAGGCCGCCAAGGCGATCATCAGAGGGCCGCCCTCTTTCATCGCCCGCCACAGGTCTTTCGTCGGGATAGTGTCACCAGGGGACCGCACCGTTGCGGCATCGGGCGGGAGCGGGCGGTCGGTGGCGGCCGCGGACCCGGAGAGTGCCCCGACCGTCGCGGCAGGCTCCGCCAGCAAGCGTGCGGTGGCCAGCCATCCCTGAGCCAGCACGGCCAACACCGCTAGACAAAGCCAACGGGGCCACCGTGGGCCGTCCGCCCGGGCGAATTTGGACCGGCGACATTGCTTCCCTGCAAAGTCCATCTGGATTTCCGAGTCCCCGCCACTTGCCGCCGCCGGAGGCGATGGGCCCACCGACCCGCAAGCGGGTGCCCCGACCGGCCCGATCGTCGGATACCTAATATCCCCTTCTCTTCTTCGTATCGCGCGGGGTCGGGGAGTAAATGAATTGCCAAGAAAGACCCCAGGGGCCGCAGACCGCCGGTCCGCGACCCCTGGATTCGTACCCATCCTCTGGTATTGTCGCGACGCTGTTACTTCACGCCCAGTGTCGCATGACTGGGATAGCCGCTGCCCGGTCCGGGATCAGGGTTGCCGACCATGTGGAAGTGGTCGTGGTCGATCATGAGCACTTCCTGGCAGTCCTCGCAACTGGTGGTGTGCGGCATAGGCCAGCCGATCCGGGTAACTTCGTTGTAGTAGACAATGCACTTGAAGTGGACGTGATGGAGTTGCGCCGGTCCGACCAAGGGGTAGAAGCGGGGTGGATCGACGTAGTCGGCAATCGGCTCGACGACGATGCGGACCTTGTTCCGCTGGACCTCGTGCAGGAAGGGGAGGCCGCCCTGGACGGGCCGGGCCTTCTCTAACGCCCGCATGACCTCGTCTTCCGACGGCGTATCCATCCCGACCTCGGGCGCCCCGGCCTGCAGCGGGCCAAGGACCGGGATCCGGTCATATCGCTTGTGATTCCAGAACGCATCCTCTTCCCGCTTCTGGAAATAGGGCGTTTGGGGGATCGGATAGGCCAACAGGCCGATGTCGGGCCCCAGCAGGACCGGACCGCAGCCCGTGGCCGACACCAGGATCGTCCCTACCAAGAGACCTACCGGAAGCAGTACGGTTTTGTTGATCATCCGTGAACCCTCGACGACACGAAGGACGCGAACCGTGGGCACAGTGACACCCTTCTTCAGTGACACCTTTACTTATCGTGTGAAACTCTGCGGAACTTGCGGGTTTTTCCGTTTAGGCTGAATATTTCGGGGGGTCGGCATTTCCGGGGCAACCGATCCGGGTCGGGTGGCCGTTTATACTGCTTGCGGGCGAGATTGACCCAAGCCCGAAGCGCAAGCGAGGGAGGTAACCGATTCCCTCGCTTGCGCTTCGGGCTTCCACGAAAGGTGCCATTTTCGCCCGCACGCAGTATAGCGGGCGGGCCGGGTACCCTGCGTAGCATGGTCGACCGCTCGCCACCCGCGGCGGGCAAGCCCGCCCGCTAAACGACGACTGGGCGGAAGCGGCCACGGTTGTTATACTTGCGGCGCGGTGCGATCCACGGGTCCGCTACCCATTCCAAGGAGGGCGCCATGCCCGCCCCGACGAAGGTCCATCTGGCCGACTACATCCGCGACATCCCCGATTTCCCGAAACCGGGGATCCTGTTCCGCGACATTACGCCGCTGCTGGCCTCTCCGCAGGCCTTCGGCGAGGCGATCCAGGGGCTGGCCGAGCCGTTCCGGCAAGATCGGGTGGAGCTGGTGGCTGCGGCCGAGGCGCGGGGCTTCATCTTTGCCGCCCCCCTGGCTTTAGCGCTGGGTGCGGGACTGGTGCCGATCCGCAAACCGGGCAAGCTCCCCGGCAAGACGCTCGCTTACAGCTACCAGTTGGAGTACGGCACCGATACCCTCGAGGTCCACGTCGATGCGATCCACCCCGGCTGCCGCGTTCTGATGGTCGATGACCTGTTGGCCACCGGGGGCACCATCGACGCCTGCTGCCGGATGATCGAACAGGCGGGGGGCAAGGTGCTGGGTTGTGCGTTCGTGATCGAGCTGGCCGGCTTGGGTGGGCGGCAGCGGATTGCCCAGTACAAGACGATCAGCCTGGTCCGGTACGAGTAGCGCCTGTCCCAAGAGAAGTTGTGGCGCAGGAATCTTGCCTGCCCCGGCAGCCGGGACGGCTGCACCACCAGCACGCGGGAATTTTCCCATCTTGCGTTACCGCTACAAGCGGAACTCCCCTTGGCTGAAACCCGGCCCCCCAGCCCACGTCCACAGGTCTTGGCCCTCCGGCCGATCCGATGAAACGGATAAAGCGGGATTTGGCGGGAAAAGGGGATAGGTCTAATTTGCCGCGCGGCGGCCCTGCATAGCACGGCGCTGGGGCGCGGGACACGAAGGAGAGTGCGATGGGCCGAGGATCCGGCTTTAGAGCGTGGCTGTATGCGGTCGTTTCGACCGCGTGCATCGGCGGTGTTGCAGCGGCCGGGGATCCTTGTTTTTCGCCGGGATCTTGCGGAGAGGGCCGTCCGAGGTGTGGACCGATAGCCCGGCTGCTCGGCGCCGGTCCGCGGCCCGCCGCTGCGGCCACTCCCCTTCGCGCCCAGTCCCCGTACGGCACGCCGGCCTACTCTTGGGGCTATTTCGGCGCCCCGCACGCCGTCCTGGCGACCCAGCAGCGAGACTATTACTACGACTGGGTGCAGTGGGCGTTCCGCTACGCCGATTAGGCTCGGTTACGGCCGGCGATTAGTGGTTGAAGCCCACGAAGAAGCTGAACACCTGTCGCTGGTCGCCCGGCGCGGTGAGCACCGGGAAGGCGAAGTCCAGGGCGATGGGCGCCGGCCCCATCATGGGAACCACGATCCGCAGGCCGAAGCCGGGGGCCACGCGGAAATCGTAGTCCCACAGCCTGCTCGACGGCTGGATCGTGCCGGTGTCGACGAAGACCACGCCGCGGAGCATGTCGTCGGCCGTGATGGGGAAGAGGTACTGGATGGAGCCCAGCAGCTCGAAGTCGCCGCCGATGACCATGTCCGTGGTCGGGTCGCGCGGCGAGACCCCGCGGAACGCGAAGCCGCGGATCGTCGAGAAGCCGCCGCCGTAGTAGCGATCGTAGATCGGCGTGTTGCTGCCGCTGTCGCCGACCGTTGCGGACAGGCTCAGCACTTGGCTTCCCGAATGGTCGATGTTCTCGTAGATCTTGAAGAACTGCTGCAGGCTCAGCTCGGCCCGCGGAAAGTTGAACGTGCCAACGGTTTCCTCGAACGTTGCCCGGATCAGGTGGCCCTGCGTGGCCAGGAAGGCGTTGTCGCGGGTGTCGTGGGCCAGGCCCACCTGGAAGCTGAACTCCGCGTTGTTGCCCAAGACGGCGTTCAGGTCGGGCACCGAGTCGTACTCGGGGTTCGAGATATTCACGTTCTGGCCGCGGAAGCCGATCGTGCCGCTCAGGTCGTGCGTGAACTGGTAGGAGAGGTTGATCCCCCCGCCGGCCCGACGCTCCTGCCACTCGGGGTAAATCCGCTCGTAGTAGAAGCCGTTCAGCCCCAGGCCGACGGGCTTGCCGTCCAAGAGGATGGGCGTGCCGTCCGGCAGCCCCAGGTAAGGCTCGCGGAAGGTGAGCATGTAGCGCTGGACCTCCGTGCCGGGCATGAGTTCCAGCCGGAACTGCTCGCCGGCGCCGCGCCAGGCCCAACCGGAGCGGATGTCTTCCCAACTGGTCGGCGTGCGGGTCCAATCGAAGTTCTGCTCGTCCAAAACGATCGAGCCCACCAGCCCCGCTTCGGAGTTCACTCCGACGCCGAACATCAGCCGGCCGGTCTGGGTCTCCTCCGCGATGGTCTTCAGCGGCAGAGGACGCAGCGGCTCGCCTTCGGCATTGGGAATGAGGTATTGGTAGGGGTCGCCGAAAACGCGGTCGGGTTGCGGCAGATAGGGCAGATAGGGTGCCACGCCCGGGCCCGTGGTGGGGGGGCCGTAAGCCGGCGGACAGGGCGGCCCCACCGCCGCGCCGGGACCCGGCCACCCAGGGGCCGCGGCCGCACCGGGGCCCTGCCATCCGGGTCCCGCGGGCGCGCCCGGCGGAGTGGCTGGAGGTCCAGCCATGTACTGACCCGGCACGCCTGAATTGGGCGGTGCAGGAGCTGTGTAGGCCGGGGCGGGAGCCCCATAGACCGGCGCAGGGGCCCCGTAGGCCGGGGCGGGAGCTCCATAGGCCGGGGCGGGAGCTCCATAGACCGGCGCAGGGGCTCCGTAGGCCGGGGCGGGAGCTCCATAGACCGGGGCGGGAGCTCCATAGGCCGGCGCAGGGGCCCCGTAGGCCGGGGCCGGCGCAGCGGTCCGCGGCGGGAGGTCGGGCATGCTGTAGCCACCGTCGCCCGGCATCTGACCGCGGATCACCGCTGGCGGTTCCAGCGGCGCGACCGGCCCGTCCGGCGGCGGCGCCCCGCCGTCGTCCCGCGCGGCGCGCTGAAAGTCGTCCCAATTCTCGTACTCAAGGACGATGTCGGCGTAGCGCTCGCCCGCCGCCGGCGGCGATGCCGG
>Ga0187848_10004158_pt1 | contig 10220 bp, 11 predicted proteins | sample June2016WEW_4_40_FD_132424 | JGI IMG/M metagenome (GOLD analysis project Ga0187848, IMG submission 132424) | Peatland microbial communities from SPRUCE experiment site at the Marcell Experimental Forest, Minnesota, USA - June2016WEW_4_40 | ecosystem: Environmental > Terrestrial > Soil >... | reverse complement strand
TGTATTATAAGATTATAGCAATAATTCTGAATCTGGCAAGCCGGGAGCATAAGAATTGCTCCTAAAAAAAAGGCGCTCTGCCCGGAAGCTTTATTAAATTATTGAAAATAAAAGAAAACAGGAGGAGAGAATGCTGAAAGGCAACGAGTCGATGGTCGATGCCCTGCTGTTCGCCTTCGGTCTTGAGAACGGCTCCAGCGAATTTTACACTAAGGCGGCCGCCAAGATAGAAGACCCGGCCGGAAAGGAGCTGTTCCTGGCGATGTCGGAGGTGGAAAAGGGGCACATGGCAGACATCAGGCTCCTCTACTGCGGCCTGGACAACGAGGCCTGCCCCATCTCCATGGAAGAGTTCAGGGATGCGGCCCGCGGCCCGTACATCGAGGGCGGCAGGCTGATAGAGGCGGCATTGGCCGAGCTCGACGTGGCTTTCCTGGACGAGCTGGACGCGCTCAAGGTGGCTATAAAGCATGAGGGCGAGGCGTACGGCTTTTATACCAAGGCCTCGAAAAGGATGGAGGACGGGATGGTCAGGGTGCTGTTCGAGAACCTGGCGGCGGAAGAGAAGAAGCATCTGGACGCCCTGACAGAGAAACTGAAAAAGGCGAGGCAGGAGAGCTGAGGCCGCTGCCGAAAATCTTCATTGATAATACCTGCCGAAACTTGCCGTTAGTATATATTAGTATATAAAGGTTTGAAAAAAGAGACACTTGCGCTAAACTATCCATATGGATAAGAAAGCGGCCGCCAACGTGCTGGAAGAGATTGGCGTGCTCCTCGAGATGAAGGGGGAGAGCGTATTCCGGTGCCTGGCGTACACCAAGGCCGCGCGCGCACTGCGCGCCTACCCGGGCGAACTGGACGAGATAATCGCCTCGACGGACCTGAAGGGCATCCGGGGCATCGGGGAGGGCATCCGCGAGAGGATAATCGAGCTCTCCACGACCGGCAGGCTGGCGTACTACGAGGAGCTTAAAAAATCCCTCCCGCCGGGTATAATCCAGCTCCTCAAGGTCCCCGGCCTGGGGCCCAAGAAGGCGAAGGCACTCCTCGAGACCCTGGGCATCACGAGCATCGCCGAGCTTGAATACGCCTGCAACGAAAACCGCCTGATTAGCCTGCCCGGGTTCGGAGACAGGACCCAGAAAAAAATCCTCGAGAACATCGCATTCCTGAAGAAGCATTCCGAAAGATACCTCTACTCCTTCGCTGCCTCGGAGGCCCAGAGGCTCTATGCGCCGCTCGTCAAGTCGGGTAAAGTGGGGAGGATTGCCGTCGCGGGCAGCATCCGAAGGAAAAAAGAAATAATAAAGGACATCGACATACTGGCTTCCTCGGACGACCCGGCGTCCGTGATGGACGTATTCACCGGCCTTCCGGACGTGGAGATTATAGTCGGGAAGGGGGAGACGAAATCAAGCGTGACGCTTGCCAGCGGGATTGCCGCCGACCTCCGGGTGGTCACGGACGAGCAGTTCCCGTACGCGCTCCAGTACTTCACCGGGAACCAGGACCACAACGTGAGGCTGAGGGGCATCGCCAAGAAGATGGGGCTGAAGCTGAACGAGTACGGCCTGTTCAGGACAGATGACGACACGCTGGTGAAGTGCGCCGACGAGGAGTGCATCTACAGGGTGCTGGGTTTAGACTATGTGGAACCGGAGCTCCGCGAAGACATGGGCGAGGTCGAGGCCGCCCTGGAGGGGGGGCTGCCGAACCTCATAAACGAGAAGGACATCCTTGGGCTGTTCCACATGCACAGCCGCTACTCGGACGGCAAGGACGAAATAATCGAGATAGCCGAGGCCGCAAAGAAGCACGGCTACAAATACATCGGCATAACCGACCACAGCCAGGTCGTCGCGTACGCCGGGGGAATGAAGATATCCGACCTTTTCAAGCAGCACGAGGACATAGACGACGTCAACGGGCGGGTGGAGGGCTTCCATGTCTTCAAGGGCTCCGAGGTGGACATCATGCCGGACGGCACGCTCGACTACCCCGACGAGATATTGGCCTCGCTCGACTACACCGTGTGCTCCATCCATTCGAAGTTCAAGATGACTGAAGACGAGGCGACGAAACGCATACTCCGGGCGATGGAGAACCCGCACTTCACCATACTCGGCCACCCGACGGGCAGGCTGCTCCTGGGCCGGGAGGGCTACCCGCTGGACATGAAAAAGGTCATAGACGCGGCGGCTTCGCTGGGCGTCGCAATCGAACTGAACGCGCACCCGCAGAGGCTCGACATCGACTGGCGCGAGATGCGGCACGCGAGGGAGAAGGGCGTCAAAATCGCCATCAGCCCGGACGCGCATAACCTGGGCGGCTTCGACGACGTGGCCTACGGCATCGGCATCGCGCGCAAGGGTTGGCTTGAGAAAAAGGATGTGCTAAACTGCATGACATTGGAGGAAGTGGAGAAATTCTTTAAGAGGAGGCGAGGATAATAATGAAACGCATATTGGCTTTATCTTTTTCGATTATACTTGTATTGCAAGTAGCTTCTTGTGCGGATAATAAAATAGTAAGTAAAAATTATTCGGTCGTCCCGCCGGCGGGATGGAGAATTGAAGATAACAAAACTGGCGAAAATGAACATGATGAATATCAGATATCTGACTTAACTTTCTGGATGCCTGGGCATGAATGTAGGCCTGTCGCTATAAGTATCGGCTTTGTACCCCAGAAAACTAAACTGTCGCTTGGCGAGAAATGGGCAAAGATAAGACCTTTTCTTCTATCCAATGTATCTTCTAATAGAGAATTTATTTCCGAAGAGGATATAAATATTAATGGTATGAAATGGAAAGAGGTCAAACGTTCATACCAATTAATAGAAGGAGATGGGCCGACTATTGAAACGAGATGGGCTGTAACTATAAAAGATGGTGTCAGCTATATTACATCATTCTCTTGTCCAGTTGATGAATTTGAGAAAATCGAACCGATTTATGATAGCGTACTCAAAACTTTGGTATTGCACCCCGAATAACCGGAGGCTCATATGTCCTACGACTTTGAACACGAAACCTTTGAGCAGAAAAAGAAGCGCGCCGCGGAGATTGTCAAGCTCCTGAAGAAGCGATACCCTGACGACCCCGGCACGGAGCTGCACTACAAGCAACCGCTTGACCTGCTCGTCGCGGCCATGCTCTCCGCGCAGTGCAGGGAAACCCTGGTGAACTCCATCACGAAGACCCTCTTCCAGAAATACAAGACGGCAAAAGACTACGCCCAGGCGGATACAGATACGCTCCAGGACGAGATAAAGGCGGTCACATTCTTCCGGAACAAGGCCAGAAATATAATAAACATGGCCCAGGCGCTCCTCAAGGACCACGGAGGCGAGGTGCCTAAAACGATGGAGGAGCTGGTAAAACTCCCAGGCGTGGGCCGGAAGACCGCGAACCTCATCCTGACTATCTGCTTCGGCGTCCCAGGCATAGTCACAGACACGCACATGATAAGGGTGACGAACCGGCTCGGCCTGACAAAGAACAAGGACCCGGAGAAGATAGAGCGCGACCTCTACCAGCTCATCCCGGAGAAAGACTGGATAGCCTTTTCAAACCGCCTGATAATCCTCGGCCGCTACACCTGCACGGCAAGGAACCCAAATCACCCCGAATGCGCCCTCAAGGACGTCTGCCCGTCGGCGTTTGCCGTTTAAGCTATACGCTAGTACCCGCTAAGAGGCTAATTTCTACAATTTCCGCCTCCGTATGGACAAATTTATAGATTAAAATGCAAAGTAGCCGCAATTACTCTTGACTTTTGCACCCTTTAGAGATATATTGACTCTCGGGTGAGTTGCATGCTTTTTTAAGAATAAAGGGAGGAATAAGAGATGGCGACGATGAATACCCTGCCTGATTCGCCGTGGCGCGCGGTGATCGAAACTGCTATGTACGCGAACTCGGTCAGGCGCACGAGCATGGCCGAGCTATACGGGCTGGCGCTCAGGCAGCCGGAGGTGATATGCACCGACCAGCCGATGTACAACCCGGGCCAGTTCGGGCTTCCGGCGGACGCGAAGGTGCTGATCTCGAACGACGGCGGCGTGGTGGGCCGCACGGCAAGGGCCAGGCTTCTGGTGCGGACCTTCGACAAGGCCAAGAGCGACAAGATACATACGATACTGATGGAGGCGGTCTACCAGTTCAACAGGCGGCCCGGCCTGCACCTTGAGGGGATAGTCGGCCTCCACCACGACTTCATGGTAAAGGCCCACCTGATAAGCCCGGAGACGGACGCAAAGAACATGCTCGACTGGGGGCTTAACTTCCTCCCGTTCATGAAGCCGTGGAGCGACGCGTATCCTAAGTCGAGACAGATAAACGAGCCGGATATCCTGGCATTCGCCGACCCAGACTGGGCGCATCCCGACTTCCCGAACGGTCTGGTCATCATAGACGAGTTGCAGAACTGCATAGCCATCCTGGGCCTTCGCTATTTCGGCGAACGCAAGAAGGGGACTCTGACCCTTGCCTGGACAATAGGCGTCAGGCACAACATGGTCGCCTGCCACGGCGGCATAAAGAAGGTCGGCAATAACCGCCCCATCGCCGTGTTCGGCCTGTCGGGCTCAGGGAAGTCCTCCATAACGAACAGCCTGGACCATGAAGGCACGCTCAGGAAGAACGAGAAGGTCACGGTCATCCACGACGACGCCTTCTTGATAGACCTTGAAAACGACGTGAGCGTGGCGCTCGAGCCGTCGCTTTTCGACAAGACGGACGCGACGAAGTTCGACGACCCGATACTGAAATATTTCTACTCGGCCCAAAACGTGGCCGTCACCAGGCATCAGGACGGCCAGAAAATAAAGAAGCTGATGGTGAACGAGGATATAAGGAACAACAACGGCCGGTGCATAAAGAGCCGCGATATGTTCCACCACGACGACTCCTGCGAAAGGCCGAGCATGGTCATCTGGCTTCAGAAGGACACCAGCCTCCCGCCGATCAGCAAGGTCAAGGGCACCTCGCTTGCGGTAGCCATGGGGGCGTCGCTTTCGACCATGCGGGCCAAGGGCGTCGAGAACGTGGACGCCAAGGAGCTTGACAAGCTCGTAATCGAGCCGTTCGCGAACCCGTTCCGCGTGCACTCACTCCTTGAGGACTGCGAGCAGTTCAGGAAGCTCTTCAAGATGGGCTGCGATTGCTACATAATGAACACGCACGCATTCGGCCTGCCGGACAACCTCATCGACATACCGAAGAAGCTCTCGTTGACGATAGTCACGGAGCTTGTGCGCGGGAACATCCAGTGGCGCGAGTGGAGGACTTTCCACGGCCTCCAGGTGCCCCAGAACGGGATCGAGCTGTTCGGGCAGGACTACGACAAGAAATACAAGCCGAAGCGGACCGTAGACTACTTGAACTTCCTCAGGGACCGCATGCAGGACAGGATAACCTTCCTGTCCAACAAGCGCGACCTTGAGCGGGACATGGCCAACATGTTCATAGCCCCGCTGGTCCTGGCAAGGACGACCATAGACAAGATACTGAGCCCGGACCTTTACGGTTAGTCATACGGCTTTACGGGTGGGTGGGGGTGCTGACTTGTGGATGTTTTTGCCGCAGGCAGGACTCCCTACCTGCCCGCGAGGCTGTCGATCTTCTTGTTAAGCTCATCCTCCTCGATGCTCCCGAAGTATTCGTCCACTATCTTGCCGGAGCTGTCTATGAAGAACGTCGCCGGTATGCCCGTGACGCCGAAGGCCTTCGCCACCAGGCCGTCCGGGTCGAACCCCACCATCGCCTTGAAGCCGTATTTCTTCACCATGTTCAAGGCGTCCTTCCGCGGGCTCTTCGTGATTACTATCAGCATCTCCGCGTCCTGCTTCCGGCTGTCGTAGACCCTCTTAAGAACAGGCGCCTCGTGATTGCAGTGCGGGCACCAGCTCGCGCCGATGGTCAGGACGAGGGGCCTCCCCTTTATGACATGCGGCTCCTGGAACCGTCCGTCCACTACCGCCCCCACCCTTAGTTCAAGCGGCTTGCCGGCGGACGCGGTTAGGCTGACCTCCTCGCCTGTTAGGAGAGTCACCTTGAAATCGGGGGCCTGCCGGGGTCCGTCCTGGGCGGCTCCGATGCCGGCGCACCCGAAAAGAAAGACCGAGACGACCGTCAGGAATACGAGGAGCGGACTGGGCCTCACCTAGGACCTCCGATAAAATCCGACTCTAAAATAAGGAGCGAAGGAGTTCTTTCTTTATCTCTTCCGGGGTCATTACCCCGTATTCTTTCAAGATGCGCCCATCAAGGGCTATGGACGGGCACGGAGGCGGGTTTTCCTCTTTGTGGTATTCTTCGGAGCCGTGCTTCACTATCCTGATCTCGATCGGATATTCTTCCTGCACCTTCTGGGCCGCCTCCACGTTTATCCGGCAGCGTTTCCCCAAGGGGTCGTTGACATAGAGCGTAAGGATCATGTGTCGGACCTTTCAAAGTTCTGATACGTTTCCAAGTGCTCTCATGAGTATATATCATAAAAAATTACGGCTTACAATAATAATTGAAAGCGCCCCGCCAAAATAAAAAGGCCGCCCTTTACGGCGGCCCGGGTAAGCGGAGTCATAAATATTTATTGCGGGGCGGACTTTACGGGCTCCGGGGTAGGAGGCGCCGACGGCTCGGCCGCGGCGGGCGGATTGACTACGGGCGGCGCCGGTTTGGCCAGGTCGAACGGGAACGGACCCAGCCTGATGTCTATGCCGGTGACTATCTCCTTTTCGTTCACTGCCACCTTGTGTTCGGAGTCCTTGTCGTACGTGCCGTAGGGTTCGCCCTTCCTGGGCAGGCCGCCGTACCTGAGACGAGCGGCGACGTAATACGTCCCGGATTTAGGGAGGTACACATAATAATCGCCGTCCTTGCTTGTCGGCTTCGAGAGATAAGTCGGAAGGCCCACCATCTCCCTGTCCTTGTATATCATCACGAATGCGCCGACGGCGGGCTTGCCGGTCTCATCATATACCCGGCCGCTCAGTCCCATGCTGCCTTCCTCGGGGAGGTACGGGGCGAGCAGGAAGTTCCCCGCGAGCATCGCGATCGAGACATTGACTGTCTCATACGCGCCGGGCTTTACCGTGACCGGGTTGCCCGGGTACTTGCCTTCGTAGTCGCCCTTGACGAGATAACCCTTCGGGTCGCCCGACGTCCTGCGCCGCGCGACGATGTAATACGTCCCCGGCGCGAGCTTCAGAGTGTACGAACCGTCCTTCAGGGTAGGCGCGGATATAAGCTTGGTGGGCACGCGCAGGTCGTTGTACGGCGAGTCGTAAGCGTATACGAAGACGCCTTCCGCAGCCCCCTGGTTCTCTATTAGCACCTGTCCTTTTATTCCCGAGTCGAGGTTCTGAGTGTTGCCTGAAAGATGCGTCTCGGCGCATCCGGCAAAGACGAAGAGCGCGAGCGGTAGAGATACTGCAAACCCAAGAATATTTCTTTTCATTGCAGGCCTCCTTTATTGGAATGGCTGAAACTATACCACAGCAAAATATTGTTGTCAACGAAGCGGTGGCGCGACTCGCGCGGATAAATTTTTCCCCTGTCTTATCCGGTTGGAATTTGTTTCATCAATATTAAATTATCATTGCAATTGTAAAATATTTGCTATATACTTTTTTTAAATTTATCAGGAGAAAATTTTTTCTACGGATTTTTTTTGAGCCCTGATAAAAAATTTTGAAGTCCGCTTGCGCGACCCGGAATTTTTTGCGGGCTCGCAGAATAAAAAAAGAAAGGAGGTATGGATGGCTAGGACTGAAAAGGAGTACGCACTGTACGTGTGTCAGACATGCGGTGCAGTCACTTCGGACAAGGGGCATATATGCGCTCCTGTCAAGTCCACAGAACTGGCTGTATGTGAATTCTGCGGTGCAGTAGCCGAGGACTCTCGGCACGTGTGCATGCCAAAGGTCATGGAGCTCAAGTACACATGCGAGACATGCGGACGACTCGCAGTGAACGACGATGAGCTCTGCTACCCAGTCGCCGTGAAACCGGCGACACAGAAGAAAGGAGCCGTTAAGATGGCAGAAACTGCGAAGAAGCCGGCCGCCAAGAAGGCCGCCGCGAAGAAACCGGCCGCCAAGAAGGCCGCCCCGAAGAAGGCCGTTGCTAAGAAGGCCACAACTGCGTCGAAGGCAAAACCCGCTGCAAAGAAACCGGCCGCCAAGAAGGCTGCCCCGAAGAAGGCCGCTGCAAAGAAACCGGCGGCCGCCAAGAAGGCGACCGCCGCGTCGAAGGCAAAACCGGCTGCAAAGAAACCGGCTGCCAAGAAAGCCACAGCCAAGAAATAGCTAGCTGTACCTTTTTTTTAAAAAGAAGAACCGGGTCGGGGTTATATTCGGCCCGGTTTTTTTATTCTCCGTACCCCCCCTTTATAACCCAGTTCGGATGCCTTTGTCAAGACCAGATAAGGGCCTAATTGATAACCGGAACCAGTTTCGGGCCTAACACCAGCATTTATCGGTTAAAAAAATTTTATGGCCCGATAAGGCGGCCCCATCCGGGCCGACAGCCCCGTTCTTCCTGTTGATAACTAATTTATATCAATATTTTCACATACTTATGTTTGCTATCTTTCAGGGCGGCCTCATGCGATCAGCCGCTTTATCTCGTCCATCTTTTCAGCCGCAGCCCTGTATCCCCTTTTAAACAGCTCAGCGTGCTTCTTGATCTCGTGCAGGCCGATCCCTTCCGTGCAGACTTCTATTACAGAGTCGGCGAAAGTCAGCTCCCGGTCCGCGTTCCTCCTGGCGATGAGGAGCGTCAGGTGCATTGAGATCCCGAACATGTTCCATTTCTTCGGAGCCTTCAGGGCCTTATAGTTCACGTCCGCCGCCACGACCGTCTCCGCCCGCAGCTCGTCTTTTGCGGCCAGTACCGGTATCTGGCTGGAGTACCCCCCGTCTATGAGGGTCATGCCGTTAAACTCCGTAGGCGTAAAAAAGATGGGCAGGCTGCACGACGCCTGGACCGCCGCCGCCAAGGGCCCTTTCGTGAGGACGACCTTGTCGCCGGTGCCGAGGTCGGTGCAGACGGCGGCGAACGGTCTGGTAAGCTCCTCGATGCGGGAGGCCTTCAGATACTTCTTCATGAAGTCATGAATCACGCGCGAGTCGATGAGCCCCGCCGCGGAGAGCGACGGCTTTAGGATGCTGCCCCATCCGAGCGTCTTTGTAATCTCCAGAAGCTCCGGTATGCCCATGCCGTCCAAGTAGAGCGCGCCTATCATGGCCCCGCCGCTGGTGCCGGCGATGGCGTCTATCCGCACACCGGCATCCTCGAAGGCCTTCAACACGCCGATATGCGCGATGGACCTCGCGGCGCCTCCGGAGAGGGCTAACCCAAGCTTAGGACGATTTTGAGTGCGCATGAGACCAGTATATCAGAAGGGGATGCCGTTACCTGCCCTTTTTAAGTTCGAAGAGCACCTGTTTGGCCAGGTTCTTGAGGGTATCGAAGACGCCGATGCCGGTGGTGGCGACGGCCTGGTAGGATGGGAGTCCGCGCGGGTTCAGGAGCTTCTCCAACTCCTGGTCCGGGGCGATGTTCGGCAGGTCCCGCTTGTTGTACTGGATGACATAGGGGAGGCTGTCCAGGTTATAGCCCTGTTCCGCGAGGTTGATGCGCAGGTTGTCCAGGCTCTCGACGTTCGCCTCCATGCGCTCCACCTGCGAGTCCGCCACGAAGACCACCCCGTCCACGCCCTTCAATATCAGCTTCCTGGATGCGTCGTAGAAGACCTGCCCCGGCACGGTGTACAGATGGAACCGGGTCTTGAACCCGCGTATCTCGCCCAGGGCTAGCGGGAGAAAATCGAAGAAGAGCGTCCGCTCCGTCTCGGTGGCGAGCGATATCATCTTGCCCTTGGCCTCGGGGTTCGTCTTCCTGTAGATGTAATGGAGGTTGGTGGTCTTGCCGCACAGGCCCGGCCCGTAGTACACGAGCTTTACGTTTATTTCGCGGGAAGAATAATTTATGAAGGACATGGCGGGTTAACCGAAGAGGTTGTCGATGTCTTCGTCAGTTATCTCGGCAAACGGGGATACCGAAACTCTGCCCTTGGCCCTGCTCGTCTTAGCCTTCTCATCGACGGTCTCAAAAATTTTCGTCAGCGCCTCGGAGCTTTTCTTTACCCTGAGCCTCACAAGGCCGAGCGAGCTCCTCTGGTCGAATATCACGACCAGGATGACCCTCTGG
>Ga0187848_10004154_pt1 | contig 10224 bp, 10 predicted proteins | sample June2016WEW_4_40_FD_132424 | JGI IMG/M metagenome (GOLD analysis project Ga0187848, IMG submission 132424) | Peatland microbial communities from SPRUCE experiment site at the Marcell Experimental Forest, Minnesota, USA - June2016WEW_4_40 | ecosystem: Environmental > Terrestrial > Soil >... | reverse complement strand
TGGTGGGAAAATCCGCGCAAAAACGGGGGATGAGCCTTCGCATCCCGACCGATTCGGCCCTGGCACGGTTTTTTCTGTCGCCGATAGGGCGCGCCATGGTCATGGGCGGAGCCCTGCTGGTGATCGCGATGCTGGGCGTCTTCACGTTTTTCTACGCCCGGTACTCGCGAGTCATCGACGAAAAGCTGAACGCCGGGCCGTTTGCGAACAACGCCAGGATTTTCGCCGCGCCGGAATCGGTGGGAGTGGGGGACGCCATTTCACCGAACGACATCGCGGCGCAACTCCGGCGCAGCGGGTACAACGAAGTGCGCGCGAACCTCATCGGCTATTACCAGATCCGCCCCAACGAGATCGAAATCTTCCCGGGTACGGAGTCCTACTTCGACCAGGAGGCCGCGGTGCTGAAGTTCGCGGGCGGGCGGATTTCGCAAATCGTCTCGCTGCAGGACAACACTTCGCGCAATCAGTACCAACTGGAGCCGCAGCTCATCACCAACCTCTCCGGCCCGGCGCGCGAGAAGCGCCGGCTGGTCAAGTTCAACGATATCCCGCCGGTGCTGGTGCAGGCGGTGACCTCGGCCGAAGACAAACATTTCTTCCAGCACGCCGGCTTCGACCCGGTGCGCATCATCAAGGCGGCGTACGTCGATATCCGCCAGGGCCGCAAGGAGCAGGGAGCTTCGACTCTGAGCCAGCAACTGGCGCGCATGTTCTTTCTGGACCAGGACAAGCGCTGGACGCGCAAGCTGGCGGAGATGATCATCACGCTGCAATTGGAACAGAAGCTCACCAAGAACGAGATTTTCGAGGATTACGCCAACCAGATCTACCTGGGGATGCGCGGCACGTTCCGCATCCACGGGTTCGGCGAGGCGGCCGAAGCTTACCTGGGGAAGGACCTGAGCCAGATCAATCTGCCGGAAGCGGCCGAGCTGGGCGGGCTGATCCAGCGGCCGGCATACTTCGATCCGTTCCACCATCCGGACCGCATGAAGGAACGGCGCAACGTGGTGCTGGGATTGATGCGGTCGAACGGTTTCATCACCGACCGGGACTACGCGCTGGCGATGGATGCGCCGCTGACGGTGGCGCGGGGCGCGTCGCAATCGGCCGAAGCGCCGTACTTTGTGGATGAAGTGAACGACGAATTGCAGGCTAAGTTTCAGGATGCGGATTTCCAGTCGAACGCCTTCCGCGTGTATACCACGCTCGACCTGCGGTTGCAGCGCGTGGCGGCCGATGCCATTGCTTCCGGCATGAAGCTGGTGGACGACCAGATCAGGAGGCAGAAGCGTTTCCGGGGACAGACGGCGCCGGAACCGCAGGTGGCGCTGGTGGCCCTGGATCCGCACACCGGCGTGGTGAAGGCCATCGCCGGGGGCCGCAACTACGGTTTGAGCCAGCTCAACCGAGTTCTGGCCAAGCGGCAGCCGGGTTCGATCTTCAAGCCGTTCGTGTATGCCGCGGCCATGGACACGGGAGTCGAGGGCGGGCCGCGCGTGCTGACGCCCTCCACCATCATCGACGATGAGCGCACCACGTTCTGGTTCGACGGCAACTCGTATTCGCCGCACAATTTCAAGGACGAGTATTACGGCAATGTGCCGTTGCGATTTGCGCTGGCGCATTCCCTGAATTCCGCGGCGGTGAAAGTCGCGGAGATGGTGGGCTACCTCGCGGTAGTGGAAATGGCCAATCGCGCGGGCATGAATTACAAGATCCAGCCGACGCCGGCGGTGGCGCTGGGCGCTTACGACATCACCCCGCTCGAAGCCGCGGGCGCGTACACCATGTTCTCGAACCAGGGCCGGTACGTGAAGCCGGACTTTCTCACGCTGGTGCGGGACCAGGGCGGCAAGGTGCTCTACCAGCACCAAGACGAACCAAAGCAGGTGCTGGACCCGCGCGTGGCGTACCTGATGACCAATCTGATGGAAGAGGTGCTGCGGAGCGGCACGGCGGCGGGCGCGCGCGAGCACTACGGTTTCAACGTGCCGGCGGCGGGAAAGACGGGAACGTCGCGCGACGGCTGGTTTGCGGGCTACACTTCCGAACTGCTGTGCGTGGTGTGGGTGGGCTTCGACGACAACCGGGATTTGGATTTGGAAGGGGCCCATTCGGCGGCGCCCATCTGGATGCAGTTCATGAAGAGCGCGCTCGAGTATCGCGAGTACCGCGACACCCAGCCGTTCGAAGCGCCGGACGGAATCGTGACCATCGATATCGACCCGAAATCCGGGATGCCGGCGACGGCGGCGTGCCCGGAGCGCAGGCCCGAAGTCTACATCGCCGGGACGCAGCCCGTGGGGGCTTGCCCGCTGCATGGCGGACGGTACGGCATCACCACATCGGCGGGTTGGGATACGCCCCCGCCGGCTGCCGCGAGGCGGCCCGCCACGGAAGCTGCGGAGACACTGCCGCAAGTCACCGGTTCGGGCGACGATGGCCAGACGGCTCCCGGTGCGGTGGCCCGGCGCGCCGCGCGCCAAGCCCCGCCGGAGATACCGCAACGCCCCAAGGCCGCGCCCCCGCAGCAGGCGCAACCAACCCCCAAAGATGCCAAGAAGGCTGAGGAAAAGCCGAGCTTTCTCCGCCGATTGCTGAATGTGTTTAAATGAGGCGAAGGGGGCTATTATGATCTCCCGTCCTCTCTTCTCCGTGGTGGTTGCGGCAGTTGTCACCGGCGGCTGCTTGTCAGCGCAGGCCGGCAACTCCATGGTGGATGCGGGAAAGACGCCCGCGTCCTCTCCGCCTCAAACCGCGGCGCCCGACAAACCCGCGATTACACCCGAGCTGCGCGGCGATATCTTTATGGCGAAGAAGCAATACCGCGAAGCTATCGAGGCCTTTCACCTAGGTTCACCCAACGACCCGGTGCTGTATAACAAATCGGGGATTGCGTATCACCAGTTACAGCAGCTCGATAACGCCCTGAAGAGTTACCAGCAGGCGGTCCGTTTGAAGAAAGATTACGTGGAGGCGATCAACAATATCGGAACGGTCTATTACGCGCGCAAGAACTTCCGCCGGTCTATCTCGTATTACAAGCGGGCCATTAAGATCGCCCCCCAAGAGCCCAGGGCGGCATCGATTTACAGCAACCTCGGCACGGCTTATTTCGCCCGCAAGCAGTACAAAGACGCCACCGACGCGTTTGAGACGGCGCTGAGCCTGGACCCGGAGGTGTTTGAGCATCGCAGCAATTTCAGCGTCCTGCTGGAAGAGCGCAATGTCGAAGAGCGCGCCAAGTATCATTACTATGTGGCCAAGATGTACGCCAAGAACGGCCGCACGGAGCTGGCGCTGCAGTATCTGCGGAAAGCGCTGGAAGAGGGGTTCAAGGACAAGAAGCAGATCGAGAAAGACCCCGAGTTTGCGTCCATGCGGGACCTGAAAGAGTTCAAGGACCTGATGGCGTTGGAGCCGCGTGTCTTATAGGGCCCTCTGGGTAGCGCTGGGAGCGGCGCTTTTGGCAGCGTGCTCACGGCAGCCGGCCCGGCCGGGGGTGGAGCGCATCGCAATCCTTCGATTCGAAAACCTGGGAGAGGATTCGTCCGTCGACTGGATGGGCCGCGCGTTTCCGGAAATCATCGCCGGCGAGCTGGCGGGCATGGCGGACCTCTATGCCATACCGTCCGCGCGCTTGCACAGCCTGGACGGCGCTTTGGGCCTGCGGGCGGTCGAGGCGCCGGGGATCTCGAGCGAGCGCGACCTGGCCCTGGCGGCCGGCGCCAATCGCATTGGGTATGGGGAATACCGGGTGCGCAACGGCAAGCTGGAAGCAAGGCTGACGATCGAAGATCCGGCCACCCGTCAAGTCGTAAGCAGCATCGCCGTGTCCGGCGCGGAGGGGGATATCGTAGCGGTCGCCTCTTCGCTCGAGCAACACATTTCCGGCAGAATCGCGCCATTCGGCACGCGCAATCCGCAGGTGGTGAAGGCATACGCCAACGTCATCGAATCGGCCGATCCCGCGGCGGCGGAGACGTTGCAACAGGCGATTTCGGCCGATCCCGATTTTGGGCCGCCGTACCGCGAGCTGGCGCAGATCAAGCTGCGGCAGCAGGACCGGCCCGGTGCGCTGGCCGTGTTGGACCAGGAACTGGCGCGGGGAGGCTCGATCGGCGCCGTGGAACGGGCGCGCACCGAATACGATGCCGCCACACTCCGGGGCGATCGGGGCGCCCGCGAGCAGGCGTTGATCGCCCTGACTCACGCCGATCCCGCGGACCCCCTCGTTTGGCGCGACCTCGGCGTAACGTACATGAGTCGCCACCAATATGCTCAGGCGGCCGCGTCGCTGCGGAATGCGCTGCGCATCGAGCCCGATGATGCGGAATCGCTGAACCAGCTCGGCTACGCCGCGGTGTACGCCGGCAATCCGGAGGAATCGCTCCAGGCCTTGCGCCACTACCAACAATTGCAGCCGGAGAGCGCCAATGCGCTCGATTCGCAAGGCGATGTCAACCTGGTGATTGGCCGGTTGCGGGACGCGGAAGGCTTTTACCTGGCGGCCGGCAAGAAGAACCCGGATTTTTATGGGGGCGTGGATTTTCTGAAGGCGGCCATGGCGCGGCTGATGAGCGGCGACACGGCCGGCGCCGATGACGCCGCACGGCAGTATTTTGCCGCCCGCACCGCGGGCCATGACCCGCTGGTGGAGTTCCGGCAGGTGGAGTGGCAATGGATCAGCGGCCGGCGCAAAGCCGCGCACCAGCAGATGGAGAAGCTCGCCGCCGGCCCGGAGCGGGAAACGGCGGCGCATGCCACCGCGGAAATGGCCGTGTGGGACCTCATGTTGGGGAATCGCGAGGCAGCCGCCGCGCTGGCGGAGAAGGCTCTGGCCATGGCGACGCCGGCTTCGGCTGCCACGGCGGCCGTGGCGCGTTTCCTGGCGCAACCGGCGGCCTCGCCGGAGGAATGGGCGGCGCGCGCCGGGCGGCTGGCGCCCAACCCGGCACAGGCAACCATCCGCAACACCGCGCTGGCGTACGCTCTGTTGCTGGCCAAGCAGTATCAAGCGGCTGCGCCGGTTCTCGAACAGTTGTACGGCCAGAGCCAGTCAGCCGGAGAAGGCATCCCCGTCCTGCTGGCCTGGACGTACCTCGAAACCGGGCGAGCAGCCGAAGCCGCGGAGCTGCTGCGTTTCAACCCGATTCCGCCGACCACCGGTCTGGAGCCGTTTCTGTCTTTCTATTTCCCCAGGTTCCTTTACCTCCGCGGTGCAGCCGCGGAACGGTTGGGCAAATCCGCGGAAGCGCGCGACGATTACGCTCTCTTTCAAAAGCTTTCCGGCCCCGACCCGCTCTTGTAAAGCCAAGAATCGCAGATCGCAGGCGGCGCCGCCCGCGCCACCAAAACAGATGCGGCGTCCGCGGTGGTGGGGCGGGCGGTGCCCCCTGCCGGGTCCTCCGCATCAAATGGCTTCCGCCGAGTGGATGCCCGCCGACTGTAGTACCACCGCCATCTTCTTCAGTGCGGTTTTGTGGATCTGCGAAATGCGGCTTTCGTTGACGCCGAGCAGGTCGCCGATCTCCTTCATGGTCATTTCGTTGGTGTAGTAAAGGAAGACGACTTTCTGGTAACGTTCCGGCAATGTGCCGATGGCTCGCGCCAGGGTCGACTGCAACTGGCGGTGTTCGCACATGCGGTCGGGCTGGAATTCCGGCGTGGCGGGGAACTCCATGACGCGGTCGCGCTCCTGATCGGGATGCACCGTGGAAGAAACCAAACCCACGTTGCGGAGTTCCACCAGCATATGGCGCCAGCGGTCCACGGTGACGCCGAGCGACTGGGCGACCTCGGATTCGGTGGGGTTGCGCCCCAGCCGCACCGAGAGATCGTGGGTGATGGCATCCACCTGCTTTTGACGCTTGCGGAGATCGCGCGATGCCCAATCGAGTTGCCGCAGGCTGTCCAGAATGGCGCCCTTGATGCGGTGCTTGGCGTAGCTGTGGAACACCACGTTCTTGGTCGAATCAAACTTGGCTACCGCGTCGAACAGGCCCAGGACACCGGCGTGGATGAGATCGTCCAGATCCACGTGTACGGGTAGGTTCTCATGCACTCGAATCGCGATGGCCTTAACCAGGGGAAGGTGCTCGATCACAATCCGATCGCGCGCTTCCAGGGATATCTTTGTTTTCCGGCGTAGGGACACACTTGGCACCCGCATGGTTTCCGTCCTTTTTTCTGGATTTCGATTCGGACTCGGCTCAACCGTCCGAACAACCTTAGGGATGCAACCTTAGTGCCAAGTACTAATGAGGTATAAAGGTCCTGTTATCAGTAATTTTGGGAATCCGAATGCGTTTCAAAGTGGAACGTGTTCCGGAATGGAACACGCGGTCGGTTCAAAGGGGAATGGGAAAGGCGAAAGACGTCTAGCCGCCGATGAACACAGATGAACGCGGATTGAATATGAATGGCTTTATGGGCGTTTATCCGCGTTCATCGGCGGCTCAATCATCTTTAATGGGACCGTTTCGCCAGCCTCTACCAACCGGCCTTGTACGCGATATACGTCTTGACGGCCAGGCCGGCGAGGAAGATCAAGACGGCGGTACGGATCAAGCCGTCCAGGGTGAAGGTGGCCAGTATGGCCAGAACGGCAAAGGTGCCCATGGCCTTGAGGAAGCGTGGCTTCATAGAGTTAATCGAACTCCCAAGGACGGAAACGGTGCTGGTGTTCGGCCATGTCGATGCGCTTGCCGCGAAAGCGCACGCCTTCCATTTCAAGCCGCGTGCGCTGTTCGAGGCCGGCTTCGTACTTGAGTTTGATTTCGCCGCCGGCGCCCACCACGCGCTGCCAGGGCAGGGAATTACCCGCTCCGCGCAACAACTGGGCCACCTGCCGGTGATACAGCGGGTAGCCGGCGGCGGCCGCTACCTGGGCATAAGTGGCGACTCTGCCTCTGGGAATCTGGCGGATGGTTCCGCGGATGGCGGCGTCGCGCTGGACGCTCTTGGGCGCGCGCATCAGGCGGCGCGCCGCTTCGCGCGCGGTGAGCCGGCGCGGTTTACGGGCAGGGGCCGGCATGCAGCAGCTCCTTGTCGAGTTTGAGCAGATAACAGCCGGCGGCTTTGATGCCTTCGAGCGAAAGGCCGTTCCAGAACAGGTCGGCAGGCACCCAATCCCGTGGAAGCGTGACGCGCATTTCGGTCACGGCACGGCTGATGATTTCGATCTGGCGGTACTCGGGAAGGTAGCGCGCCTGCACCCGCCCGGTCACCACCGGATCGCGACGCGGCGCCACCACGCGGGTTTCGATGCGGATGCGCTCCTTGCCGCGTTCCACCATCACCACGGCGGGCTTGGTTTCCGTGACGCGGGAGAGCATCTCCAGGTACTGGTGCGCGTTCTCGATGGGCTTGCCGTCCAGCGCCACGATGCGGTCGCCGATGCGCAGCGGTCCAGCGTACTTTTGGGGCAGGAAGACCACCGGCACGCCGGGGCCGGGGTCCGCGGCATGGTAGCCGAAGCCGCCGAGATCGAGCGCGGCGGCGGATTCGCCGGTCACTACCGAAAGAGGCAGCACATCGTTGCGCTCGCCGGCGTCGAATCTGGTCATCTGAATCCAATAGCAACTGGCGAAGGCGGGCGAGTTGGTCTCACAGTCGATGTTGAGCGGAAATTCGTCGCGGGTGTGCGTGGAGAGCCACTGCAGGATGGCGCCGTTGGTGAGACCGGTGACGGGACGCCATTCCAGGTTGAGGCCGGCGGTCTTCAGCTTCTGGGCGAGGGCTTCATCGTCGGGGCCACCGGAGGCCCACAGGACCGGCGCATCGGTGAAATTGGCGGAGAAGATCCGGTTGCTTTCCAGCGCGGCTTTGGGCGATCCGCCCAGCGCCACTCCCGCGGCCCAGCGGTCCGGAATCCGCGCAATGGTGTAGAAGACGGCGGCGGCGGCTTCGTTGCGGCCGGCCAGATAGACGCGCGCGGGGTCCACGGCGCCGCTCTTGACGGCCTCGGCGACGGCGGCAGCCAGCGCCCGCGCCCGCGCGTCGATATCCGCATCGGGCGTGCCGGCCGCCGTGACCACCTGCCAGCCTGCGCTCTTCGTCCAGGTCTGCCACTGCGCGGCGTCGGCGGCGTCGATCAACGCGATGGCCGGCGATTTCGTCTGGGCAGGCGAGGTCTGGGCCGGCGCGAGCGCGCAGGCCAGCAGGCTAATGCCGCATACGAGCACGAATCTTCTTGACCAGTTTTTCGATGTCATCCGTTTTCTTGATTGTGCCCATGGAAAGAACGAAGGTGTCGTTCTTTTCGAGATCGGCCTTGAGATCCTGCGAGAGTTCCACCAGGCGGGCCTCATCCCTGAGGTTCTCTTCGTGCTCCGATTTGAGGATTTCGTCGCGTTGCGATTTGCCATTGGGCAGCTTGACATCGTGATCCTGGATATCGGGCTCCAGACCCGGCCGCGGCCCCGCAGCCTGCGGCAGCCCGAAAGCGGCGGCGACTGCCAACCACAGGAAAAGCGCGTGGCGCCGTAGAACATGCTTCATGGAAAGACCTGCTGATATGATAGCCAAAAGCATGCCCGCGTTAGGCCAACAGCGCAGATGGAGCGCTGGTCGCGGCGGGGCGTCAGGCCTTGCTCTGCCGCTCGTAGAAGCTGGCCGTGAATTCGCGAAGAGATCGCGGCGCCCTTGCGTCTCCCAGTTTCTTCAGCAAGCTCTGCCTGTCAGCCGGGCTCCGGTCCTGGCCAAGCTTGAACTTGCCTTCGAGCAATTCAATCTCCAGTTCGAAGCCGATAATGCCGCCCATGAGGCTGTTCTTATAGGCATCGTCGATTTTGGCGAAGTCGTAGCCGGTGCCCTCAGAGCTCTCGAATTTGGCGATCAACTTTGAAAGCAGCTCGTTCAGTTCCCTTCTGCCTTCCACGGGCCGCAGCTTGCCGGTGGCATGGACCACGGCGAAATTCCAAGTCGGCACCACGTTCCCGGTTTTTGCGTACCAGGCTGGCGAGATGTATCCGTGTGGTCCGCGGAAAACAACCACGCCGGTCTGTTTGCCGTCGAAAGCGCCGCTCTGCGGATTCTGGCGGGAGATGTGGCCGTGAATGGTTCCATAGGCGCCGGCGGCGCGTTCGAGAAAAACCGGAATGTGAGTGATCCGCAGCGAGGGCGAGACCGTCACCAGATCGACGAACGCGAATTCCTCCATGAAATCGTGGAGGAACCGGCGGTCCTCGACGAGTTGTGGTTTGGGAATGTAAAGCGATTCGGAGGCGGCTCCGGTGGCGCTGGTTTGCTGTGAAGCGTATTGCGATTAGCGCAGGGCTAATCGACCGGAGGAAGAGGGACAGGGGGAAAAGGGACGGCCGCATTGAGGACGTTCCCAGGCACGGTTATAATGTTTGACTTATATTAGCCCTATATTATAATCTGATTGTGGCGTGGGACGTCGAGGTTACGGATGAATTCAAAGCCTGGTGGAACGGACTCACCGAAGCCGAGCGCATCTCGGTCGACAGGGCCGTTTTGCTGCTGGAGGATCGGGGCCCCCATCTCCCGTTTCCGTACAGCAGCAGGGTAAACGCCTCGCGCCATTCCGCCATGCGCGAGCTGCGCGTGCAACACCAGGGGCACCCCTACCGGGTGCTCTACATTTTCGATCCTCGCCGCGTGGCGCTTCTGCTCCTGGGTGGCGACAAGACCGGCGATGACCGTTGGTACGAGAAAAACGTGCCGCTGGCAGATCAGCTTTACGACAACTACCTTGCCGAGATCGAGGAGGAAGACGATGCCAAAGACGACAAAGTTCAGTGAACTTCGGGCGAAGATGCCGCCGGAAGCCCGAGCCGAAGCGCGGCGCCTCGCCGACAAGGATCTAAAAGAGATGCCGCTGCACGAACTGCGCGCCGCCCGCCACCTGACACAGCAACAACTTGCCAAGGCCCTTGACATGACACAGGCGGCGGTTTCGCAACTGGAGCAGCGCACGGATATCTACCTCAGTACGCTCGAAAACTTTGTTGAAGCGATGGGCGGACGGCTGGAAATGTACGCTGTGTTTCCCGATGGGAAAGTGAAACTGGGTCTCGAGCGGGAGGCATCATAGTTCGCCCCGAGGGTGGGACAGGCCTCCGGGCCTGTCACTGGACTTTGGCCCTTTTCTGTTCAGTTCGCTGCATAGAGCACAGCAGAGCGGAGGTCGGGGGCGAATTTCTCGGGCTTCGCGGCCGGGGTGGAGAGAGTTGCGAAGTCGGAGAAATTCGA
>Ga0187848_10004152_pt1 | contig 10225 bp, 8 predicted proteins | sample June2016WEW_4_40_FD_132424 | JGI IMG/M metagenome (GOLD analysis project Ga0187848, IMG submission 132424) | Peatland microbial communities from SPRUCE experiment site at the Marcell Experimental Forest, Minnesota, USA - June2016WEW_4_40 | ecosystem: Environmental > Terrestrial > Soil > Wetlands... | reverse complement strand
CCCCATGCTGCACTGGGGAGACGAATTGGAGCCGTCGCCCGAGGAATCGCAGAAGACCTTGGCCCGCAGCATGATCGACGCCGGAGCGGACGCGGTGATCGGCGGACATCCGCACGTCACGCAGACCGTCGATCTCTACAAGGGCCGGCCGATCATTTACAGTCTGGGCAACTTCGTCTTCGACTATTTCCCCAGCGACCCCCTGGTATGGACGGGTTGGGTTGTCCGGCTGACCTTCTCGAAGTCCGCGGTTCCCGACTTGGAGATCTTCGTCGTGGAACTTGACCGGTCGGGCATTCCCCATCTGACGCCGAAGAGAACGAAATAGGTTCTGCTGTGTGAGGGGGGGACTTGTGCCGCCGGCCGGTTTCGGCTAGGCTAAATGAACTTGGGCGGGAAAAAGGGGACAGTCCCCATTTGTGCGCAGCACCCTTCGGGCCGTTCCGGCAAATGGGGACTGTCCCCTTTTTCCCTAGGGCAAGTTCCTTGCGGCAGCGATCCCGGGGGCAAACGATGCCACAGGTCGCCTTGGATTGCCTGGCCGAGCAACTCGCGGCGCTGGATGCGGGCGATCCGCAGTACGCCGTCGAGGCCGTCGAGCGACTCCTGGCAGCAGGCCGCGCGGCGGGGGCCAGCGACATCCATCTCCAGCCCGCGCCCGACGCCCTGGAAGTGAAATTCCGCCTGGACGGCGTTTTGCAGACGGTCGCCCGGCTGCCCCGCGGGCTGGGCCCCAACGTCGTCGCCCGGCTGAAAGTTCAGGCCGAGCTGTTGACCTACCGGACCGACGTCCCGCAAGAGGGACGCATCCGCCCGAACGGCTCGGACGTCGAGATGCGGCTGAGCACGTTTCCGGCGCTGGGCGGCGAGCGGGCCGTGGTCCGCTTCTTCGGCCGCAGCGGCCGGTACGAGCGGCTCGAAGACCTGGGGCTGCCGGCCGACGTCCTGGGCGGGCTCGGCGGATTGCTGGGCGAGACCTCGGGCGCGATCCTCATCTCCGGCCCGGCCGGCAGCGGCAAGACCACCACCGCCTACGCCTGTCTCCGCGAGCTGGCGCGGCGCGACGCGGAAGGACGCAGCCTCGTCTCGCTGGAAGACCCGATCGAGGTGGCCGTGCCCGGAGTGGCCCAATCGCAGGTCAATTCCGCCGCCGGGCTGGACCTGGCGACCGGGCTGCGGTTCCTCATGCGGCAAGACCCCGAGGTGATCCTGGTGGGCGAGATCCGCGACCGCGCCACCGCCGAGGCCGCCTTGCAGGGCTCCTTGACCGGCCATCTCCTGCTGAGCACGTTTCACGCGGGCAGTGCGGCCGAGACCCTCGGGCGGCTGCTGGACATGGGCATCGAGCCTTACGTCTTGCGGAGCACGCTGCTGGCGATCCTCTGCCAGCGGCTGCCGCGGAAGCTCTGCACCTGTGCCCGGCCGTGCGACGATCCGGCTGCCCGGCTGGGGCTGCCCGTGGGCCGGGTATTGCTGCCTGCCGGCTGCCCGGCCTGCGCGGGGACCGGCTATCGCGGCCGCTTCCTGCTGGTGGAGATGCTGAGCTTCCGCTGCGGGGGCCGCCCGGAGGCGGCTGCCGAGCTGGGCCGGGCCGTGCTGGCGCGGGCCGACACGGTCGTGCTGGAGCGGCTGGCGGTTGCGGCCCGCATGACGAGCCGCTCGCAACGGGCGGCGGAGGCCGTGGCGGCCGGCCTGACCAGTCCGGCCGAGATTCGCCGCGTCCTGGGACCGGCCGGCATGACAGATTCCGAGCTGCACCCATGACCCACCCTTCCCCCACCAACTGACAACTAACAACTGACAAGTCACAGCTAACACCTGATTTCCATGAGCCAGTCCCCTGCCACGCCGCCGATCACGCTCGATCAACTGATTGCCCTGAGCGACGAGATTGCCGCCCTGGCGCGGACGGGCGTGCCGCTGGAGGCCGGCCTGGAGGCCCTGGGCCAGGACATGCCGGGCGGACTGGGCCGGCTGGCAAGGACCCTGGCGGAGCGGACCGGCCGCGGCCAGCCGCTCGCCGAGGTGCTCGACGAGCTCGGTCCGCAGCTCCCCAAGGCGTGCCGGGCGGTGGTCCAGGCCGGCCTGCGGGCGGGCCGGCTGCCTGCCGCCCTGGAGTCGCTGGCCGCCGCGCTGCGCCGCCTGGGCGACCTCCGCCGTTCGATCTTGCTGGCGATGCTCTACCCCATGATCGTCGTCGGCCTGGCCTGGGGACTCTTCGCGTTTTTCACGGCAAGGATTGCCCCGCAGCTCCTGGAAACGATGCAGTCGCTTGGGCTCCACGCCGGCGGGCTGTTCGCGATGCTGGATTGGTGCGGCCGCGGGGCGTGGCTCTGGGGGCCGATCGGGCCCGCCGTGCTGCTCGTGCTGGCCGTCCTGGGCTACTTCGCCTCGCGGCGGGTGGCGATGTTCGGCAGGCCCGCCGGCGGACGGCTGTTGGGCTGGCTGCCCTGGCTTGGACGGTCGCTCGGCTGGTCGCGGGCCGCGACCCTGACGGACGTGCTCGTGCTGCTGGTTGAGAACGGCGTGCCGTTGGACGAATCGCTGCGGCTGGCAGCCGAGGCCTGCGGCGATCCGGACCTGGCCTCCGCCGCGGAGGAAATGGCCGCAGCCGCCCGCCGCGGCGGGATCGCGGAACCCGCCGCGTCGTCCCCTTCCGCCGCCGAGCCCCCTGGGCCGCCGCCCCGCGGGCTGGCCGCCGGCCTTCCGCCGCTTCTGGCCCGGTTGGTGACCGCGGGGGGGCCGGGCGAGTCGCTGTTGCCGCTCTTGCGGCACGCCTCCGAAAACTACCACCGCCGTGCCCGCCGGCAGGCCGAGCTGGCCCAAATGCTGCTGCCGATCTTGGCGACCCTCGGGGTGGGCGGGGTGGTCATGTTGTTGTACGGCGTGGCCCTGTTTCTCCCTTACGCGACCATGTTGCGAGCCCTGGGAGGATAGCCGTGTCGGGAAGACTCACGCCTGAAGCCCGTAGGTTATGCTTCAGCATAACGGGAGATCGTGTCAGCAAAAGTGTTATGCTGAAGCATAACCTACTCGTGGAACCCGCCACTTCAGGCTTGACGGGAGGATAGCCGTGTCGGGAAGACTCACGCCTGAAGAATCGGCCGAGCTGGCGTTCCAGGTGGGCGAGTTGGCGCGGGCGGGCCAGCCGCTGCCGGCGGCGCTGCGGGCCGCGGCTGATGAGGCCCCCACGCGGCGGCTGGCCGGCGTGCTCCGGCGCGTGGCGGACCAACTGGCCGCCGGCACGTCGCTGGACGAGGCGCTGGCGGCCGAGGGCCCCCGGCTGCCGGCCCACTTTCGCGGCCTGCTCCTGGCGGGCGTCCGCAGCGGCCGGCTGGCGCCGATCCTCGATGGGTTCGTCAGCCGGGGAAACTGGGTGCAGGAGGTCCGCCGCCGCATGGCCATGAAGCTCGCCTATCCGGCCGGCGTGGTGGCGATCTGGTGCCTGCTGTTGGCCGTCATCCACACAGTCCTCATCGGCGAGTTCGCCCCGCTCTACACGGACTATGGGGTGCGGTTGCCCACGCTGACGGCCTTGATTCTTCACGTGCCGAAGGCGGCCGTTTGGCTTGTGGCCGCCGTCGTGGCGATCCTGCCCGCCATGCTCGTGGCGGCCTGTTACCTGCCGCTGCCCGCCCGATGGTCGCGGGTCGTCTGGCGGCTGCCGTTGGTGGGCCCGGCCGTTCGCTGGAGCGGTCTGGCCCAGTTCTGTCAGCTCTCGGCGCTGCTCCTGGAAGCAGGGGTGCCGCTCCCGGAAGCGCTACGGCTGGCCGCGGGCGGCGTCTCCCATGCCGGGCTGGCCACAGGCGGCCGGCGGGCGGCCCTGGCCGTCGAACGAGGCAGCCCTCTGGACGAAGCCCTCGCCGCCCAAGAGTGCTTCCCGCCCACCTTGATCGCCCTCGTCCGCTGGGGCCGGCAGAATTCCAGCGTTGCCGAGGCCTTTCGGGCCGCCGACGAGATGTTCGAGGTCCGCGCGCGGGACCAGGGCGTCCTGCTGGAGGCCCTCGTGCCGCCCTTGGCCGTGCTGGTCGTTGTCGGCCTGATCGGGACCACTGTCCTGGCGATGTTCATACTCTTGTTGAACCTGATAATCTGCCTCTCTGGCCCCTTTTGGTATCCGCCCGTAAGTCCCCCGGAGTCGCCGGACCTCGATCCCGCGGGCGCGCTGGCCGTGACCGTCCTGGGGATCGCCGTGCTGGTGGCGGTGCGGTTAATGGGGGGGCCGGCCACGCAACCCAAAGGCGCCCTGCGCTTCCTCCTGGAGACGATGGGGTGGGGGCTCCTGGTGCTCGGCGTGACGGCCTCGATTTTCACTGGCCCCGTCAATGTCATCGGGCTGATGACCCTGGGCATCGTGGTGCTGTTGATCCGCGAGCGCGGCGCCGCGGTTGCGCAGCAGGCCATGCTGCGGCTCCTGACGGTATCGGCCGAGCGGTCGATCCCGCTGGCCCCGGCCGTCGAGGCGCTGGCCCGGGAGCAAGGAGGGCATGCCCGTCGGCGGGCACGGCAATTTGCCCAATTGATCGCGCGGGGCGTGCCGCTGCCGGAAGCTGTAGCGGGCGTCCCTGGTCTGCTGCCCGCCGCGGGGGCGCCGATGATGGCGGTGGGCTACCAGACGGGCCGGTTCGCGGCCGCCCTCCGCCGGGCAGCCGCCCTGGCCGGCCGGCAGGAACCGCTGTGGCAGTCCTTCGTGCCCAAGGCCGCATACCTCTGCTTCATGCCCCTCTTTACCATCGGAGCGATTGTATTCCTCGGGCTCAAAATCCTCCCGCAGCTTCAGAAAATCTTCAAGGACTTCGGCCAGGCCCTCCCCGCTGTGACGCAGGCGGTCTCGAAAACCCTGTTCTGCTGCGGCGGCTGGCCGCTTATGCTGCTCGCGGTCGCGCTGGTGGGCTTGCTGCTCTACGTGATGCTTCGTTATACCGGCGTGATCGCCTGGGAGCTGCCGGGGACCGGCCGCCTGGCCCGCCGGCTGGACACCGCCCTGGTGCTGGACGCCCTGGCCCTGGCGGCCGGGGCCGGGCAGCCCATCCTGCCGGCGCTCGAGACCCTGGCCGGCTCCTATCCCAAGCCGGCGATCCGCCGCAGGCTGTCGCAGGTGGCCGCGGACCTGGCCGCCGGCGGCGACTGGTGCGAGGCCCTCCGCCGCCGCGGACTGCTCGGCAAGGCAGACCAGGCGGTGCTGTCCTCGGCCGTCCGGGCCGGCAATTTGCCGTGGGCCCTGCCGGAAGTGGCCGACGCCAACCGCCGCCGCTTCGCCTACCGGACCACGGCGTTGCTGGAAGTCCTCTTTCCCGCGTTCGTTTTGGCCTGCGGCGGCATCGTGCTGCTGCTGGCCGCAGGCGTCTTTCTTCCGTTGGCCCAATTGATCCAGAACCTGGCGTCCCCATGACCCGACCAAGGAAAGTATCCGGCACCGGGCACCATGCTTGCATGGTCGGTGTGCCGCCTGCCAACGGCACACGGAGTGTGCCGGATACGGTGACCCGTCGCGGCTTTGTGATTTGGGAACTCGTAGTCTCCTGCCTTGTGCTGGGGGTCTTGCTCACGGTGGTCGGCGGGTTCGTGCGGAGCAGCCTGACCCAGCGCCGCGCCGCCCAAGTCCGGCTGGTGGCCCTCCAGGAGGCCCAGAACCTGTTGGAAGACCTTTGCGGCCTGGACTGGGATGCACTTGTCCCCAGCGGGGCCGGGCGTGGGCAGCTTTCCGGCGAGGCCCAGCGGCTCCTGCCCGAGGGACGGATCGAAGCGGAAATCGACCCTCCTGCCACGGTCCCGGCGCCGCCGCCCCCCGCCGCGCCGCCAAAGGGAGAAGAGCGTCAAGGCATCGCGGCCAAGCGGATTGCGGTGGCGGTGTCTTGGCGCCCGGAGGCCGCGCAGCCGGAGTTGTCCGTCCGGCTGGTGGCCTGGAAGTTCCAACCCGCAGGTACCGTGCCATGAAGCGCCCCCGCGGAAGCATGCTCGTGGAAATGATCGTGGCGATGGCGGTCGCCACGATGCTCTTGGGGATGGCGGTGGGCCTGCTCGGCACCTTGCTGCGGCTGGAAGACGCCACTCGGGCCCGGGCCCGCGCAACGGAAGTGCTGGCGGAGCTGGCCCGGCAGTTCCGCAGCGACGCGCACGCGGCCGTGGCCGCGGTGTCCGGCCGTGACGGGACGGCGGTTGCCCTGAAATTGCCGGGGGAACACAACATCCGCTACGACGTTGCCGCCGGGGAGGTCATCCGCCGGGAAGAAGGGGGCCCCGCGGCGGCGCGGGAGGACTCGTTCCGGCTGCCCCCCTCGGCGAGCGCTAGACTGGACGTCTCCCGCGTCTCCTCCGCCCCCCGCCGCAGCCACGACGTGGCAAGCCTCGCGATCCACTCGCCCGGTGCCGCCGGGCTCGCCCTGCGGATCGAGGCCGCCGTTGCGCGGGACCACCGCTTCGAGAAACCCAAGAAATCCAACGAGGAGGAATGATAGGCATGTGCCAAGTCTTGCGGAGGCGCCGGCCCGCGCCCAGGCCCGAGCGGGGCGTCGTGCTCGTTGTGCTCTTGGCGGGCCTGACGCTGGCCGCCGCTGTCGGGGTCTCGCTGGTGCGGCTGGCGAGGCTCGCCGAGCGGTCGCTGGAGCTGGACCGCTGCCGGGTCCAGGCCGACTGGCTGGCGGAGTCGGCCCTGGAGCGGGCCGCCGCCCGCCTGGCAGCCGACGCGAGCTATCAGGGCGAAACGTGGACGCTCGCGGCGGAAGAGTTCGCTGGCCGCCGCGGCGGGCAAGCCCGGGAGGCAAACGTCCTTCCCTCCGCCGGCGACGGCGGCCGAGTGCTGATCCGCGTCGAGCCGGCGGCCGGCCCGCCGGACCGCCGCCGCGTCCACGTCGAGGCCGATTATTCTTCCGGCCGGGCCCGGCAGACCCGCGACATCACCATGACCCTCCCGAAAGGAACTCAACCGTGAAACCCAAACACCGCTCCGCATTCACGCTGGTGGAGTTGTTGGTCGTCATCGTCATCATCAGCGTGCTCATGGGCATGATGATGCCGGGGGTGCAGGCCGTGCAGGAGGCGGCCCGGCGGGCGACGTGCCGCAGCCACCTGGCGGAGCTCGGCGCGGCGTTGCAGGAGCACGTGGCCGCCTACGGCGTCCTGCCGCCGGGCACGACCGATCCCAAGGGCCCGATCCGCAGCGCGCCCCAGGGAAACCACATCAGTTGGATCGTACACCTCCTGCCGTACCTCGGCGAGGGCGTGACGTTCAAGCGGATCGACCAGGCGGCGGGGGCCTACGACGCGAAGAACGCGGCGGCCCGGGAAGTGCCCATCGGACTGTTGACGTGCCCCTCCAGCGCCCGCCGGTTGCCGGGGAGCCCCCCGGCGAGCAGCTATGCCGGCTGCCACCACGAGGTCGAGGCCCCCATCGACGCCGACAACCACGGGGTGCTGTTCCTCAATAGCCGCATCGCGCCCCGCGACGTGACCGACGGCCCCGCCCATACGATCTACCTCGGCGAGAAGCGCTGGGAGCAGGACGATCTGGGCTGGATGTCCGGCACGCGGGCGACGCTCCGCAACACGGGCACGCCGATCAACCAGCCGCGGCCGGGCTTCCCGGGAGCGGCCGACCTGGCGGTGGGCGGCTTCGGCTCGGCCCATGCCGGCGGGGCCCATTTCCTCTTCGGCGACGGCGCGGTCCGCTTCCTCAGCGTCCAGATCGACATGGGCCTCTACCAGCAATACGGCCACCGCGCCGACGGGAAGTTGATCACCAGCGGCCCGACCCGCGAGGAGTGATTGCCATGCCTGCCAGGAACCGGCTGCCACTGCTGTTGATGCTGCTCTTGGCGGCGCTGGTGCTCGTGGCCCTCGTGGCCGCCGCGGCAGCCTCGGCGAACGCCTGGGGCGAGCTGTTCTCGCCGCCCCAGAGGCAGTCGTTTTCCTTTTGGCTGGCGCCGCCACCAGACTACGCCGCGGCGCTTGCCAAGCGGCTGGTGCTGGGCGGCGTCGTGGGCCTGGTGACAGGCGCCTGGTGCGGACTCCGCCAGCGGCATCGCGTGTGGGGCACGATCGGCGGCGTGACGACGGGCCTGGTGGTCGGGCCCTTCGCCGCGGTGTGCGTCGCCTGGCCCCAGGCGTTCTGCCCGGCCGCCGTCGGCGGGCTGGTGCTGGCGGCCTTCGGCCTTTCGGTGCGGCGATGGTCCGTTCCCCTGGCAATCCTGTGCCTGCTCGGCGTGTCCTGGGCCGCCCGTGCGGACGACTGGCCGCAATGGGGCGGGCCGGCCCGCGACGGCGTGTGGCGCGAGGACGCCATTCTCGAGCGGTTCCCGCCCGGGGGGCTCCCGGTCCGCTGGCGGGCCCCGGTCGGGCCGGGGTTCGCCGGGCCGGCGGTTGCCGGCGGCCGGGTGGTCGTGATGGATCGCACGCTGGACGAAGGCGCCCCGGCCGAGGTCAAGACCCAGTGGAACGTCCGCGACAAGACGGCCGGCCGCGAGCGGGTGCTGTGCCTGGACGAAGCCACCGGCAAGACCCTCTGGACACACGTCTATCCCTGTGCGTACTCGGTGGCCTACGGCTCCGGGCCGCGGGCCACGCCCACGATCCACGGCGACCGCGTCTATGCGCTCGGCGCGATGGGCGATCTGGTCTGCCTGGAAACGGCTACCGGCCGGGTCGTGTGGCAGAAGAACTTCGTGCGGGATTTTGCCGCCGAGGTGCCGCTGTACGGTTACGCCAACCCGCCGCTGGTGGACGGCAACCGGCTGATCGTCATGGTCGGCGGCCAGGGCCATGCGGTAGTGGCCCTGGACCGGCACACCGGCCGGGAACTGTGGCGGGCCGGCAGTGCCTCCGAGCCGGGCTATTGCGCACCGCTCCTGGTGACGCTCGCCGGGCGGCGGCAGCTCGTCGTGTGGCACGCCGACGCCCTGGCCGGCCTGGAGCCGGACTCCGGCAAACTCTTGTGGTCGATCCCCCATCACCTCGTGGCCGGGATGGCCATCGCGACGCCGGCCATCGAGGGTAACCGCCTGGCCGTGTCCAGCCAGTATGAAGGCGTGATGATGCTCGAGTTCCGCCCGCAGGCCGCGGAGCCGGAGGTCCTGTGGAAGGCCTCGGCGGGTACCGTGCCCGAGCGGCAGTGGAAGCCCGCCGGCTTCAACACGACGCTGAGCACGGTGCTCTTGCTCGGCGGCCACGTCTACGGCGTGTCGCTCTACGGCGAGACGTGCTGCCTGGACGGCCGGACCGGCCGGCGGGTGTGGACCACGCTCCAGCCCACCAGCGGCGGCACCGTGCCCCGCGAGCGGTGGTGTACGCTGTTCATGGTGCGGCATGGCCGGGAGGTGGTCATCTTCAACGAGAAGGGGGACCTGATCCTGGCCCGCCTCGCCCCGGCGGGCTACGACGAGATCTCCCGCGTACACGTCCTGGAGCCCGACATGCCGTCCGCGGGCGGTGGGGGGCGGAAGGTGGTCTGGTCGCCCCCCGCGTTGGCCAATCGCTGCCTTTACGTCCGCAACAACCACGAGATCCTGTGCGTCTCGCTGGCACAGAAGGACAAGCCGTAGGTCCCGTCCGCCGGACGGGACCAAGGCGGCGTGCCCTACCTGCCACAGAAGGAAAAGCCATGAGCATGCCCTCCGACCGCGTGCTGAACAAGCAGAGCCGTTACATCACCCAGAGCAAGAGCCACGGCGGCTCGCAGGCCATGCTCTTTGCGGCCGGCCTGAAAGAGGAGGACATGGACAAGGCCCAGGTGGGCATCGCCAGCATCTGGTATGAGGGCAATCCCTGCAACATGCACTTGAACGACCTGGCGGCCGAGGTCAAAGCCGGGGCGGTGGCCGCCGGGCTGGTGGGCCTGCGCTTCAATACGATCGGCGTGAGCGACGGCATTTCGCAAGGGACGCCGGGGATGAGCTATTCGCTCCAATCGCGGGACCTGATCGCCGACTCGATCGAGACGGTGATGGCCGCCCAGTATTACGACGCGATCGTGGCCCTGCCCGGCTGCGACAAGAACATGCCCGGCTGCATCATGGCGATGGGTCGCTTGAACCGGCCGGGCCTGGCGATCTACGGCGGGACGATCCGCCCCGGCTCGCTCGACGGCCGGCCCTTGGACGTGGTGGCGGCCCTGGAGTGTTACGGCGAGTACCTGGCGGGCCGGATCGACGAGGCGACCCGCAAGGCGATCATCCGCCACGCCTGTCCCGGCCCCGGCGCGTGCGGCGGCATGTACACGGCCAACACCATG
>Ga0187848_10004151_pt1 | contig 10226 bp, 10 predicted proteins | sample June2016WEW_4_40_FD_132424 | JGI IMG/M metagenome (GOLD analysis project Ga0187848, IMG submission 132424) | Peatland microbial communities from SPRUCE experiment site at the Marcell Experimental Forest, Minnesota, USA - June2016WEW_4_40 | ecosystem: Environmental > Terrestrial > Soil >... | reverse complement strand
GAGCCTGTCCGAGTAATCAGTTACATGGCCAGATATTGTGATTTCCAGTTGCGAGAACCACAAGCACTTGTGGCCAGAACCGTTGATTTTGTATTACTCGGACAGGCTCCTAGAACTGAAGTGAATGCCGTTGACCTTGTTTACGATTTCCCGCAGAAGAAACCCGCTGTCCATGCGGTTCGCTACACCCTTGAAAATGTTGGCAATGACATCCCGCTGGTCTTTGCCGCCATTCGTTCCACGGAGTTGGCGAAGGTACTCGAATAGCCCCATGCCTTTGGAGCCATCCGGCCTTACCGTCTCTTGGTCATTGATGAAGTGGGTCAGGTCGTCGCCGCTAATGCCATCTTCCTTCGCCGCCCAATCCCGCCATCGGTACGGAGCCCGAATGATAGGTTTGTAGGGTTTTCCTGCTAGCGCCGCCTTCTGCTTGTTAATATTCTCAAGGTCATCCAGAAACTTCAAAAACATCACCCATGTCAGCATGGGCAGACGGTCAATGTCGCCGCTCAGCCCCTTGTCTTTCCGCATGGTGTCTCGTGCGGACTTGATAAGGCTCCCAAGCTGTTGGGCTGTTGTCAGGGGAATTTTTGCGGTCTTCGCTTTAGCCAAGGCTATTCTTCCTCTATGGTCAGTTCAGGGTCCGGGACATACACCCGCTTTAGAGGCAGGATGCTCTTGTACCGTGCGTCGAAGTCATCGTAATTGCTTTGAATCAAGCCCACCCGTTCGTTGCCGTCGAATTATACGGCGTAGAGTAGACGCTGCATATCATTCACAGCAGTGCGAAGCTGTTCCACACCGCCAAAATAATTGGCGATCTCCATCACGTTGCCGTACTGCGAGATTGGCGGCACCTCCAAAATGTCCGGGATTGCAAACTGGTCTGTGCCGTGGTCTGCATACTTGTCCAGCATGGCACTCAGTATCTCTCTGGCCTCTTTGCCGTATTTTCCAAGAAAAACTGATGGGTCATTCTTCAACTTCGCCGCCCGGTCTTTGCGGGTACGAACCGGAGATTTGAAGGCGAGATGGCACAGCAGATCAAATGGGTCGGCATCCGGAAGGTTAGCGGCATCCGCCAGTGCTTGGAACTCGATTCCACGCTTCGCCAGTTCGCTGATAATTTCCCACCGTCGATCCACATCCACCCACGCATCCCGGAGTTCTTCAGATGTACGCCATATTGTTTTCACCTTTTCCCCGGCATATTCCGTCAGCCTTACCATGCGGAGTCGCTTCCCATCCGCATCCAAATCAAACACCACGTTAGCGGCTATTTCCACGCTCTCGCCATCAACGTAATATTTTTTCGGACGACTGGAGGTGACGTCCACGACGTCCTTGTGGCCATCATCCGGTTGCTCATCGAAGGTATCGGTTATCGCTTCTCCCGAATCCTGTTCGGTAATGTTCTCCGTCACCTCTTCCGTGATCTCGCCTTCGTCATCAATTTCGATCTTCTTCACGAATACGGGATCACCGTCGAAGTCGGGGTCTGCAAACAAGCGTGTGGCTGCTCCGGTGTAATCGAGGATGTTGAAGTACAGCTTGCCGTAATCGTCTCGGACACGAGTTCCCCGGCCAATAATCTGCTTGAACTCGGTCATGCTGCCGATATTCCGCACGATAGCGACGTTCTTGCAGGTCGGGACATCGACGCCAGTGGTCAGCATCTGGGACGTGGTAACGATCACCGGCGACACGGTCTCCACGTCCTTGAACCGCCCGAGATGACCTTTGCCGATATCGCCCTCATCGGACACGATTCTGCTCACGTAATCCGGGTATTTCTTCATGAGGTCAGGGCTGGATTTGCTCAAAGCCGCTCTCATGTTTTCGGCGTGCTCCTGGTCAACGCAGAAGACGATGGTTTTGGCGTACGGGTCATCCTTCAAAAAGTTCGTGATGTGCTTGGCGATGGCATCCGTCCTTTGGCGCAATACCAAGTCCTTCTCAAAATTCGGGGTGGTGTAAAGCTGATCCGGAATTACATAGCCCCGCTCATCAACCTGACCCGCCTCGGGACGCCACCCCGCCGCATCCACGGTCGTAAGGATTCGATGGACTCGGTATGGAGCCAAGAACCCGTCTTCAATTCCTTGGCGCAAGCTGTACGTGTAAAGCGGAGCGCCGAAGTAATCGTATGTGTCTTTGTTGTCTTTCCGTAAAGGCGTGGCCGTCATGCCGAGCTGGTATGCTGGCTCGAAGTACTCCAAGATTTCCCGCCAGTTGGAGTCATCGGCGGCGGAGCCACGGTGGCACTCGTCAACCACGACGAGATCGAAGAAATCCCGACCAAACTCTTTGTACAGGCCGGGGCGATTCTCATCTTTTGCGAGGCTCTGATACAGAGCGAAATACATTTGGCGGCTCTTGTTCGCCACGCCGCCTTCAATTTTCATCCGGGCGTCACCGAATGGGAGGAAGTCCTTATCCTTCGGATCATCGACCAAGATGTTGCGATCTGCCAGGAACAGAATCCTGGCCTTCCCAAATCGGCCATCCCGATTCCACCCGGAAGACCAGAGTTTCCAGCAAATTTGAAATGCAACGCAGGTCTTGCCAGTTCCGGTCGCCATCGTCAACAGGTTGCGTCGATTGCCTTGCAGGATGGATTTGATGGCTCGATTGATGGCAATCTCTTGATAATACCGGGGACGTTTCCCGGCGTAGTCGTTCGAAGGAGTGAGGAGACGTTTTCCTTGTTCCGACGACAGCCCTTCGCCAGCGGTCAGGCGGCTCCACAACTCATCCGGCATGGGGAATTGATCCAGTTCTCGTTCCCGTCCGGTGAGATAGTCGAACTCCACGATGCCGAGGCCATTGGTGGAATAGGCGAATTTCAGTCCAAGTGTTTCGGCATAGTCCTTGGCCTGTTGGAGGCCGTCACCGGGGAGCGCATCTTCCGGCTTGGCTTCGACCACCGCAATGGTGAAATCCGGGGTGTAACGCAACAGGTAGTCAGCCCGTTTCGCCTCCTGCCGTGCTGCCTTGGCCCCAGCCACTACGATCCGGCCAGCGGTGAAGGTGCGCTGCTCGGCCAGCGAGTGCGGTTCCGTTTCCCATCCCGCCACCACCAGCTTCGGGGTTACATATTTCCGGCAAGTGTCCGCTTCCGAGGGCTTGCTCGATACGGACTGTCCGGAGGTGTGGCTATTTGCCATGGCTTTGGTTTCTAAGCTGCTGAGTTTAGCAGGGTTTAGGCCAAATGCATCCCTGAATTTTCTGGGGGAATGCGTGAGTTCTCGCCGTGTCCGTAAAGGCCGAACGGTCGCCGATTCCGCCGCACGGTCAAAGAATTCATGGTCGTGCTTGCTCAACCGCAATCCACATCACGGATCACGTTGGTCGCCATCGTGCTGGAATGGCTGATTGTGGCCACCGCCGCCCTTCGTGACCCTCGCACCGAACCGCAGTCCGCACAAATGCACGAAGTGAAGTGCCTAAGGAAACGTGACCCATACTAAGAAATTACGGGTAAGCGGGCCGACGCAACTGGTGCCGGTGGAATGGCAATCGGGCTTCCGAAACTCTTTGTCAAGAAGCGGGTAAAGGGAAACCTGGACGACGAAGACACGCTGGATGTGTTCGAGCCGGTTTTTAAAGACATGTAGGCCGAATCATTTATTGAAGCCGCCGTAGATGATCGTGGCGGCTTTTTTGCGCTGTATTTGGCGGGAGAATGTGGTGTAAGCTCCGGGTATGCCAAGAGTTTGGGTTGCGCTGAGAAGATAAACTTGAATTCACTACCGGGGGTGGTTGCACGGAGTTCTATGAGACCAGCCCATTCCCTTATTTTGCCATTTGTGGTGAACCCAAGTTGTAGGAGGGAGAATATGGATGCCGACAAATACACTAGATCGGTAGAGCTTTTGTGTCCTACCTGCGGCAACTCTATCCTTCAACAAGCCGAAGGTGACGAGAGTGAAGAGAAGATGATTCAATGTCCGTCGTGTAATAGGACGATGAGCAGAGATGAATTGATTCGTGAGAACAGCGCAACTATTGATGCTGCCATGGACGAGATGAAGACCGAGGTTCTTGCAGATGTTGAAAAAGAATTGAAAAACATGCTCACAAATGCGTTTAAGGGCTCCAAAAATATAAGGATAAAGTGAATGGCTTTCCACATTGGTCCAGCCGAGATTATCTCGGCGGCAGCATTGTTGTTGTCGGGATATTCAACAATAAAGACGATTAGTTTCAATAAACGGCAGAAAGAGTTCATCGATACAAATGACAAATTGAATCGTCTGTTGCTCGACCGGGAGCAACAGGAAAGCCTATTTCAGAAACAAGCTGACATTTCTGCTAATTTCATACAAATTGGACGAAATCATCGCCTGAAGGTCTTCAACAAAGGGAAAACCACAGCCACCAATGTCCGCATCGAGTTTCCCGATGGGAATGAAATCCTCATCGATAGCGATGTCAAAGGAAAGTTTCCGATGCCGACATTAGAGCCGTACCAAAGCGTCGAACTCCTTGCCGCAGTACATATGGGGTCTCCTCCTCGAATGGCCATCAAGTTTATTTGGGATGACCCATCCGGCAACAACAGAGAAAAAGTGCAGACCGTCCCGCTTTAGCTACACTTCTCGTGCTCCGTAAACACAAAACCTGGTTTTTCAAGCCGGGACTCGTCTGCGCTCCACAACCGCCTCCAAAAATCACTATTGCAGCCGTACCGAATAATGGTAAAGTTCCTCGAATCCCCATAACTCACGATGGGCGTATGGCACAAATCTTCGTTTCTCACAGCAGCAAAGATCGCAAGCAACTCGATTTCATCAGCAGGGCTTTTGCAACAACGAATGTCCAAGCGAAGTATGAAGAAATTGAGGAAATAGCTTCCGGTCGCCGAAATGCCAACCAGATCAGGGCAGATATTATGGCGTCTAACGCCATCATGGTTGTGCTTGGTTCTAATGCCGAGAGCCTGAAACATACTCGGGACTGGATAGTGTGGGAATCGGGAGTTGGTGCTGGAAGCAATTCAAACGGAACGAATAAAGATGTATGGGTACTTGAGGCTTTTGAAGACTGCGGAAAGCCGTCAATCGTAATTCCGCATGTGCGTTACTACGTCTCCTATCAATACACAGACATATGGGTTGGTATTCTTCGTTCAATAATAGCATCATATGACGACTCGCATGTCTTGAAGGCGGCAGTTGCAGGGGCAGGAGTTGGTGCTGCTGTGGGTAACGTCCCCGGTGCCTTGATTGGTGGTTTAGGAATGGCGATATTGGCTTCGAGGTCGCAGCCCAGACCCGCTGGTCTTCAAGTGATCTGTCCAAATTGTCGTTCCGTTTACACTGCTTATCTTTCCGCATATGCGATGCGATGCCCGGTCTGTAACGCACAACTTCGTTTTCCTTCACCCAATCCTTTGCCAAGCAGGGTGCAAAACGGGCTGCCAGTTCCGGAGTTAGGCTCTGATGACTTTTGACTCGCCAGTCAGTTAATCCCGAGTCGCACCAAATATAAAAGCCCCGTCAATGAATGGGCTTTTTGCACACACGGATAGGAGGCACAGCTCAATGGACTTCAAAGACCTTCTGCTAAAGCACCGGCTTGACCTCGATAAAGTAATGGTGATGCGGCACAGCCCAACAGAGCCGGGGTTGCGCAAAGTGTTGCCGTGGCTCGCTTCAGAAAGGCCCGAGGTCTTCAACGCCTACCAGCAAACCCAGAATCCCGGTGCGGAGAAAGCCCTGATGAAGGCCGACTATGTTGCGTCCTTCATAGGCAAAGGCGGGGACAAGGCCACCTTCATCGGCTTCTATCGGCGTGGCAACTGGCGACCGGTCAACAACGAACAATTATGGGCAATACCAGCCGTTCAGGAGTTGAACAAGTTTGGCACAGTGGACGTGGGAGACCGTGCTGTTGCCCAGTGGTTCGATCTCAAACTTCTCGATCTGTATGCTGAGTGGAAGGGTCGCCTCGTAATTAAGTGGCCACCCGGACAGCTATTCTGGCGCTGGGCGAAAAGAAACGAGTTCGCCATTCATGCAATTCACGAGGAAAGCAATCTCGATGCGGAGATGGCTTCATGGGACAAGCTTTCTCTGACGTGGGAAGAGCTTAAGGTGCTGCCGACGAGGTCGAAAGCAAAACTCGCCGAGTGGCGGGGAATCTACTTCATCCTTGATAAGTCGGATGGCAAGGCTTATGTCGGTTCGGCATACGGTAAGGACAACATCTTGGGTCGCTGGTTGGAATATGCAGCATCGGGTCATGGCGGGAACACTAAGCTTAAACAGCGGGCTCCGCAGAATTTCATCTTCACGATCCTTCAACGAACTTCGCCGGATATGGATGGGGACGACGTTATCCGACTAGAAAACAGTTGGATGGATCGGTTGCACACCCGAGAATTTGGTCTCAACGATTAACTGATAGTGCCGCTGCTTTCGATGGCCCGACCCGACGGCCAAGCCGTATGGGCTGGCGGAGTCGAGCGGAAGCACGTCCAGGTCACCGGGCGGCATTTTAAAGCTGGGGGCGATTTTAGGATGGCGTGGTGGTTGCCTGTATCGTGGCAATCCGGCTTCGGGGCGAGGCAAATGTAGACCCCGAGTTAGTTGTCTACCACAGTAACTTTGTAACCCGTGACCTGATTGTTCGTACAGCGGTATGTCACTAAACCAGCAACATCGCTTAACACAGCCTCAATCCATAAGCTGTTGGTGAAGTCGAGAAGTGATTTGTTGCTGAAATACGTCCATATGTTAGGCGGAATTTCAACGGTGCCGAATTCTTTATCTTGACGATGGGGAGAGAGCAATAACGTCCCAACGTCAGGATCAGTCCACACGAACAATTCTTGTTCATCAATCACTCTAATAGCCAACGATTGCAGACGAAGTGTTTGTTGCCCAATATTCTTGCAGAAGTAACCAATGTGATGGTTCGTCATAGCATCGGCAGTGTGGATTTCAAGCCTGAGATGTGGAAGATATGCAGCATAAAACTGCTTCTGAGCAAGTCGAAACTGTTGTTGACTGAGTTCGAATTGCCTTTGGGCGTTTGCCGCCAATTGATTCGTCAGCCGCACATACCAGCATGTAACCACTACTAGAGCGAGCGTGAGAATGACCGCTAGGGCTGCCGATATGCCTTGTATTGCCCCGGCGTTTGCATTTAGCCAGCACCACATGCCAATCTTGTACTCTGGCTCTGAAAGAATTACAAGCGAATTTCCGCCAGCGCAATTGACCGGCAAACAATTCTGATGGTTCTTTGTCTGACCCTGAAAGGGGGTATGCGCAGTGAGCAACATAATCTCGTTGGTGGTTTCCTCAGCCTTTTCAGCGGCGGCAGTATTATTTTCTGGCGCTGTGTGGTGGACGCACCGAGAGAGGTTGAAGTTCGACCTCTATAACCGACGTTTCGACATTTACAGCCGGACACTGGATTTTTACTACGCCGTTTCCGAGTGGACGCCCACTGAGCCGGAAAAGACCTCCAGCTCATTGCAAGATTCCCCGAAACTGGAGAGGGCGCTGAGGGCGTTTAACAAAGCAATAATCGAGGCGCAACTTTTATTTGACGATGATTCCGGGATACAAGAGCAACTTGTACAGATTAAAGATGACACTTTCAAGATAATTGGATACAGGCGTGATATTGTCCCCCAGTTGGGAGTTCTGAAGGAAATCCTCCCAAAATATCAAAAGCTCTTCCTTGAACCCTTACAGCGGATTGAGGCTTCAGTCGACCCTTCTTCAAACGACTCGTTAGTGCACAAGATGTCAAAGTATTTGAAGTATAAGCGAATATTTTTCCTTCCTCGCTGATGGCCTCTAGGAGCCCGTCCGAGTAATCAGTAACGTGGCCAGATTTTGTGATTTCCAGTTGCTAGAACCACAAGTGCTTGTGGCAATAACCACTGATTTTGTATTACTCGGACACGCTCCTAGCCCAGGGGGACAACGTCCGACCGGGTGCCGAGCAACTACTTCGACCCGACCGTCCCCGGCGTGGCCTAGGCTCGGCTCCTAACTTGCACTCACCCCCCCGGCATCCGCCGTTCCAGGCCAGCCTACGCTCTCCCCGTCCACGCTACCCGCTCTACCGCATCGCCGTCGCCGCCAACGGAAAATCCAACGTCCTCAACCACTGCCAAAGGCATCGTTCAGCCCCGGACAAGTTCCACCGGACAAAGGTCCGGAGGTCTGCCCAACCTCCTGACCATCTGGTGCTCCGCCGACCCTCCCCAGGCAATGTCAACGCAGTTTTTTGCCTCCGAGACGGTTTCCCGGTCATGTGACCGACATTTTCTCAATAAAAAAGGAAATTTTGGCGCTGAGGCGGGTGCGACCGAACCCCGGAAAGGGGTTCGCAGGTGTTTAGAGAGCCCGCTGAAACATTATTGACCAGGAAGCCGCCCCCATGTCCGATCACGCCTCGGCGGAGGGCTGTAACGTGCTTCCGGCGAACCGGCCAGGGAGCAATGACCGGAACCGCAGGTGGCGGGTAGGGGCGGTTTTGGCGTTTTATTGCGATATTTTCACCTTTTGTCATCGCCACCCGGCGTAACGCCGTCCATGCCGCAACCGCCGCATCAAGCAGATCGTCTTTGCCGACACCGGGCTTACTCCAACGGGGTACCTCGCTCGGCAATTTCCCGTGGCCTCGTGACGTGCTAAACCATCAGGACATGAGCGTTCCGTCGCCTCTAAACTGGTTTGGTGGTAAGTCAAAGCTGGCGGCTAAGATAATCCAGCATTTCCCACCACACCGCACCTACTGTGAGCCGTTTGGCGGCTCGGCAGCCGTGCTGCTGGCAAAGGAGCCCTCCAAGGTCGAGGTCTACAACGACATCGACCGGGAACTGGTCAACTTCTTTCAGGTGCTGCGTGACACGAAACTGTGTGCCAAGCTGCACGCCGCCGCTGAAAACACGCTATATGCACGAGCAGAATTTGAATTGGCGAAGCAGAAATCCGACGACCCGGTGGAGGCGGCGAGGCGCTTCGTCGTCCGCCACCGAATGTCCTTCGGCGGCATAGGCGATGACTGGTGCTACAGCATCGGGAACACACGCAGAGGTACGGCAGCAGCAATAAGGCGCTGGCAGTGGGGCGTCGATGCCATCCCTGCCATTCACGAACGCCTCAAGCATGTTCAAGTAGAGTGCGCCGATTGGCGACAGGTGGTAGCCCGATTCGACAGCCCGATGACGCTATACTACTGCGATCCGCCATACGTACCGGAAACGAGGGTGGCAGGCACCTATCGACATGAACTTACTCAAGACGACCATCGACGGCTCGTCGCATGCCTGCTGTCCGTCAGGGGGATGGTTGTCCTTTCGGGGTACGCCCACAAGACCTACAAGGCGCTGGAACGTGCCGGATGGGCACGAATCGACTACCGTACTTGCACCCACGCTCGTGGTTCGCTGACGAAGCGGGTTGAATGCCTGTGGCTATCGCCTTCAGTGTTAACTAAAGATCATAATGGTACAGCTACCCGGCTAACAGCACTCGACAGAATGCGGGAAGGTGCTTACTACACTCACGGTAAGCGGGTGGCGACCACGACGCAGAGGGTCGAACGAGCTATAAAGAAAATATTAACTGCTGGAAAGCGACCCACGAAGGCAGCGGTCGGTCGGACACTCGACATTACTCGGGAGCATCTTAGCCGGAGCTACAGCCACCTTTTTAAAACGTGATCTATGGGTGCGGCAAACCGGGTACCCATATATCACGTTTTTTCGCCATGTTCACAGCTACTCAAGGGCTCCTGCGGTGAGGCTACCGCTTCCGGTTGTTCCGGGGCGGTGAGGTGCGCCGGGTCGAAAACAAAGATACCACCGGCTCGGTATTCGCAAATGAGACTGCAACGGCCAGACAAGCAACAAAAGAAGTTGTAGAGCGCCCTTGGGGTAGTCAGCTTGTTCTCAATTTTATCCCACACGGCGGCGACCAGTTTGTTGAGTTCTATTTCGGTGGGCTCGGCAAGAACTGACTCAGTGAGGCAATTTGGCTTGGTTGCTATTGAACGTGCAAATCTAACCACGAGCCTATCAGCGGTGGCTCGGGCGATGCCGTTTTCCTTCAACCATGCGCTCCACCCACCGTTTCTACCCGGTTTGACGAGGATAGGGAGCAGCCGACAAGGCTGCGAATCTAGTAGGGTAAAAGTCCCTACACCGTCAATTGCCTGTATTCGGACGGTTAGCATATCCGGTGCATGCTAAGGTAACG
>Ga0187848_10004149_pt1 | contig 10233 bp, 9 predicted proteins | sample June2016WEW_4_40_FD_132424 | JGI IMG/M metagenome (GOLD analysis project Ga0187848, IMG submission 132424) | Peatland microbial communities from SPRUCE experiment site at the Marcell Experimental Forest, Minnesota, USA - June2016WEW_4_40 | ecosystem: Environmental > Terrestrial > Soil > Wetlands... | reverse complement strand
TGATGCTGAGGACGCAGTTCTCCGACAGGCGCCCCATGCCGCCGAACAGGAGCTGAGTCTTGCCTTTGATCAGCACCGGCCGGCCGGCCGTGTCCGGGTTCAACTTCTCGATCATGCGGTCGTCGATCGGCAGCACGTTGTAACGCGTCGCCTCGATGATCCACAGCCGCTGAAGCTCGTGCAGCTTGCCGGGCATCTGCTTGGACAAATCGTTCGCCTGGCTCCAATCCTTGGTGGTGTCGTAGAGCTCCCACACGTCGTCGTCGAGGGCGGGCGGCTTGGCGGTCATCGGCGCCCAAGGCGTTCTGTGCTTCGTCACCGCGGTCCAACCCTTGTGATAGATGCCGCGGTTGCCGAACATCTCGAAGTACTGGGTTTCGTGCCGCTCCGGCGCGTTCGCGTCGTTGAAGGCGTAGAGCATGCTGACGCCCTCGATCGGCGATTGCGCCACGCCGTTCACCGAAACCGGTTCCGGCAGCCCCGCCGCCTCGAGCACGGTCGGCGCAACGTCGATGACATGCGCAAACTGCGAGCGGACCTCGCCCTTCGCCTTGATGCCCTTCGGCCAGCGGACGATGGTTCCGTTGCGCGTGCCGCCCCAATGCGAGGCCACTTGCTTGGTCCACTGGTAGGGGGCGTTCATTGCATGGGCCCAACCCACCGCGTAGTGGTTGTACGATTCCGGCCCGCCGAGTTTGTCGAGCCGATCCGCCAGATATTCCGGCGTCTCCAACGCCTGCAGACCGTTGAAGTAGCTCATCTCGTTGAAGCAGCCGTTGAGTGAACCCTCGGCCGACGCGCCGTTGTCGCCGACGATGTAATAGACCAGCGTATCGTCGGCGATGCCGAGCTTGTCCAGGGCTTCAAAGAGACGACCGACGTGGTGGTCGGTGTATTCCATGAAGCCGGCGTAGACTTCCATTTCGCGGCTGAGCACCGGTTTGAACGCGGCGGGCATCTCGTTCCACGCCGGGATCTCGCCGTGGCGCGCGGTGAGCTTGCAGTCGGCAGGAATGACGCCGAGCTTCTTCTGGCGAGCGATCGTCTCCTCGCGCAGCTTGTCCCAGCCCAGGTCGAACTTGCCTTTGTATTTGTCGGCCCATTCCTTCGGCACATGATGCGGAGCGTGGGTCGCGCCCGGCGCAAAATAAACGAAGAAGGGCTTGTCGGGAGTCAGGGCCTTCTGCTGCGCGATCCAGTTGAGCGCCTTGTCCGTCATGTCCTCGACGAGGTGGTACCCCTCCTCGGGCGTCTTCTTCGGCTCGACCGGCGTGGTTCCCTCATAGAGCGTCGGATACCACTGGTTGGCTTCGCCGCCGATGAAGCCATAGAAGTATTCGAACCCGCCGCCGCCGGTCGGCCAGGCGTCGAACGGTCCGGCTGGGCTGGTCTGCCAGACCGGCACCTCATGGCACTTGCCGAACTGCGCCGTCGAATAGCCGTTGAGCTTCAGCGTCCGCGCGAGCGGCGACATCGAATTGGGCAGCACCGAGCAATAGCCGGGCGCGCCGGTAGCGATTTCCGTGATGCCGCCCATGCCGGCGGAGTGGTGGTTGCGCCCCGTCAACAACGCCTGCCGCGTCGGCGAGCAGAGCGCTGTGGTGTGGAAGCGATTGAACTTGAGGCCGCCCGCCGCGAGCTTTTCCGCATTCGGCGTCTGGCAGGGACCGCCGAAGGCGCTGCTCGATCCGAAGCCGGCGTCGTCGATGAGAACGATCAAGACGTTGGGCGCGCCCTTCGGCGGGCGAAGCTGTTCGATCGGCGGGAATTTACTGTCGGGGTCCTTGGCGTCGTACGCGACGAATCTCGGTCGCTGCGTATTCGGCATCGGCAAATGCGAACGATGTTTGTTGGCCTCGACGCTCATGACATTCCCTCCATGTTGTGGGCCACTGACACCAGGCGCCTCGCGCCCTCAGACCAGGCTGACATGGATCAATCCGCTCTCGATTTCCTGATGCGCGTTGCCCCTTGAATTCAATCGACGTCGACATCTCGACGAGGCCATCTCTGCGCGGCTCACGCAGACGGCAAAACATACAGGAGCCACTTCTTCATCCGGATTACGACCTTCGAGATCATGTGCGTGGACTTGCCCGCGTGCGTGAAGATGACCGCCGATCCGCCCGAACCGATCGACAGCGCGCCGGCCACGGCCTCGTCGCTGAAATTGATCCTGACGACGCTGAGACCCGTCGATCCGATATCGGCCGCGTTGGGAATCTTTCCGCTCGTGGTCAGTTGGCCGCCGCCCGTAGCGGGCACAACGTAGTCGACCTTTCCCTTGAACACGCTGCCCGGGTACGGATTCAGCACCATCTCCACGTCGTCTCCAGGCCGAACGTTGGCGAGCCAGTTCTGCGGATAGACCGCCGCCACCGCGATGTCCGACGTCTTGACAAAAGTTCCGGCGGCCGGGCCGGGCGTCAGCATGGTTCCAACCTGAACTTGCCAGTTCACCACATAGCCGTCGTCGGGGGCCGTCATCTTGCATTGCGCGAGGTCGAAGCGCGCGTCGTTCAGTTGCGCCTCGACGGCCGGCACGTTGCTGCGCGCGACTTCCACCGCGACGCCGGCCTGGAGCGCAGCGGCCTGCGCCTGGGCGATGCCGGCTTGGGCCTGTTTGAGGGCGGCGTCGGCGCTCTCACGACCCTGCGTTGACTCGGTGACCTTGAGCAGACTGATCGCCCCTGGGTTCGCGCGTTGAATGCCCAGGGACATCTGCTCCTGCGTTTTGGCCAGATCGTCCGCCGCCTTCGCTTTGTCAGCGCCGGCCTGCGCGCTGTCGATGGCGGCGTTCGCCACCTGCAAACCCGCCTCGGCCTGCTTCACTGTCGCCTGCGACGCCTTCAACTGGGCTTCCAGTTGGGCGACTTTGTATTGGTACTGCGTCGGGTCGATCTCCAGCAGCGGATCGCCCTTCTTCAACAGCTGGTGCGGCAGCGCGTCCACCGCGGTGACGCGCCCTTTCACGTGCGGGACGATTTCGATCACGTACTGGGTCGTCACGATCTTGTCCGAAAGCGGCGCTCCCTGCGTCCACACCGCCGCGACACCGCCGACGATGACGACGCCCGCAAGAATCGCGGTCGCCACGAGATAGGCGGTCGGCGCGATGCGCATGATCTTGAACACCCACGTGATGACCGCGGCATAAACGACGGCGAGAAACGCGATCATGATTGCGGCTCCTCGTCGCCGGAGGTTAAGCGTAAAGCGGGCGTCGGCGTTGCGACGCCGTCGGCTCGATCGCCGCCATGCAGTTCGCGGGCGTCCTTGATTGCCGCGGACTCACCCCGCATCGGAACTGTAAACGCCCAGACGAAGGCGATCGGCCAGAGCAACCCGCCCGTCGCAATCCCGATCCAGCTCATGGCGTTTATGGCGGAAGCCTGCGGATGCGCCCATTTTCGCGCGAGCAGCCCCGGCAATCGTCCCAAATTGACGACGACGACGACGAAGGTGAGGACGAGGGCGCCCATGACGACGAATGCAAATGCGTCAAACGGGCCGAACGACGAATCCATCGCCGACACTCCTTCAGGCGAGCAACGCTCCGCTCGACGACTTGGCGCACGCGCCGACTATCGAAACGAAGCTCGTTCCGGATCGCGATCCCGCCGCGACGCACGAAACGATCAAGAACTCATGCCGAGGAGCCTTGCGGCTCCTCGGCGTCGGCGCCGAAGGGTTAGTACGGGCAGATGTCCCAGAAGCCCTTGGTCCTCGTCTGGTCGGTGTAGAACCAGCAATAGGTCGGGCCTGGCGGCGGGCCGGCCCAAGTGACCGACGCAGCGGTCAGGTAACCGATTGCGGCGCCGGCGGCGATCGCCCCGCCCGGCCGCCACCATGGATGCAAAGGTCGATATCCCGCGCCGATGACCACGGTTCTGCGCACGCCTACGCCAACGCCAGGCCTGACCCCGACCCCCGGTGCGCCGACGCCGACGCCGGGTCTGACCCCGACACCCGGTCTGCCGACACCGACGCCAGGTCGGTGAACTGGGTGGTGCGCGGGCCGGTGGTGGCGAACCACGGTCGTCCCCCCGCCACGACGCACCGCCGCTCCCGCGTCGGTCGGCATGAAGGCTACAGCGCAGGCCAAAGCGGCCAGGACGGCGATCACAGATTTCATTGCGGCTTCTCCTTTCGGACGTTGAATTGCACCACGCGCGACGACCCCGCGCCTCCCCGCCGTTTCCGAACGCCTACCCTGCTGGATTTGCGAACGCGCGGAAAACGAAACTCGGCCCCACTCCGTTGCGCCATGATCGTCGGCGGTTTCACTTCAGGGAACTCGTCGCAGCCTGTCGCCCAGGCCGACTTCGCTCAAGGCCGAAGTGTTGCTTCTTGCGACGCCAAATCGCCTTTGCGTGAACAATTACGCTGGGACCAGGCGTTTCGCTTGATGCGCATCAATTGGCGGACCGCGGCCCTGTTGTGTTCTTGAGATGGCGTCAATTTGTGTGCTTGCGTCGCAGTCCGCGGAGTTCGACCGCGAGCGAAGACCATCCGTTTCGGCCCACATCTCTGCCGGAGCGCACGAAGCCCCGTGGCTTCGGCGCCGCCTCCAGCGTGATCCCCGCACTCGGACTCGGAGAGTCTCATGAAAGAATGGCTCGACATCGTCGCCGAGAGCGCGGTTCAGGTCGGCGTGACGATGGCGCTGCTGGTCATCGCCTACGGGACGATCCGAATGTTCGTCCAATGCCTGCGCGCGCTCGCCTTGGGCTCGGAGTTGGGCGCGGGGCTTCGCGACGGATATCTGGACTACGCGCGCTGGTTGATCGCCGGTCTTACGTTCCTGCTTGCCGCCGATATCGTCGAGACGGCGATCGCCCCCACTTGGGAGGACATCGGACGCTTGGCCGCCATCGCGGCCATTCGAACCTTCCTCAACTTCTTTCTCGAGCGCGACATCATCGAAGCGCGCAAGATCAGAGACGAGGACCGCGGCGACGTACCGCGAGCGAAGTGAGTTCGTCGCGAATGTCGCAGGATGCGGGCCGGGGCGACGCCGGCGCGCGTCCGCAAGACTGGGTGACACCGATGGCGCCGCAAGTCGAAACAATTGAGGACTTCTCCCTTGTCGGCGGCCCGATCCATCGGGCGGGCCGACGTTTGGCTCAGGCGACCGGGACGACGGACGCCGTCGCGCTCGCGCTGGCGTTCGGCGTCGCGCCGTGGGTGGTTCTGGTGATTTTGTGGCTGCTTGAAGGAGCGAACTCGCAGCTGTTTTCGCTTTCGACGATCGGCGCCCATATGCGGCTGCTCGTCGTGACTCCGCTGTTCTTTGTCAGCGAGCGCTGGGTGGACGACCGCTCGCGAGCTTTTGTTCGCCTCATTGAACGCACGGGCGTCGTGTCCGAGAAGGCGCTGCCGGCGCTGGCTTCGGAAATTGCGCGTCAGCGCCGATGGAAGGACTCGTGGGCGCCGGACGCGTTGTCCTTCATCGCCGCCGCGCTGTTCGCGTTTGTCGCGCCGCAGATTCATCTCTACGGACAGACGGCGGCGCGCGACGCGGCGCCGGCTGTCAGCGCGTGGGTCATGACAGGCGCGTGGTATTGGCTGGTCTGCCTGACCTTGTTTCGCTTCCTGATTTTCCGCTGGCTCTTGCGTCTGGCGCAGTGGTCCTGGCTTTTGTGGCGCCTGGCTCGATTTGAACTCCATCTCGTGCCCAGTCACCCCGACGGGGCCGGCGGGCTCGGCTATCTGGAAGCCGTGCACGCGAGTTTCATCCCTTTGATCGTGGGCGTGTCGACCATTCAGGCGGCGTCGTTCGCCGAAGGCGTGTCCTCGGGCCAGATCACCTTTGAGGGCATATTTCCCGATCTCGCTCTGACGCTGGTTGTCGACGCGGCGTTGTTTCTCGGTCCGCTGTGCGTATTCGTCGTTAAGCTCTACGAGTGCAAAGCGAAGGGGTTGAGCGACTATGCGCTGCTCGGCTCACGCTACGTAAACAGTTTCGAAGCGAAGTGGATCGGCGCCGACCCGAGCGCGGATCGCGATCTGCTCGGGTCCGCCGATCTGCAGTCTCTCGCCGACCTGTCCAACAGCGTGAACGTCGTGCGCAACATGCGTCTCGTTCCGGTGGGCAACGGCCTGCTGCTTCGCTTTCTGACCGCGGCAATCTTGCCCATGGCGCCGTTGCTGCTGCTCAAATACCCAGCGGCCGAACTGGCGGCGAAGTTCCTGCAAAAGCTGGTGGGCGGGTAAGCTCGATCGGTCGATCCGCGGCCGACGCGGTGGCGTCAGTCGCGGAGGACTGGCGTCGGCGGCGCGACGAAGCGCGAAGAGCAGCGTCGTCACACCGCCGCGCGCCTCGGGCTATTGGCTGGCGCGCGTCTCGACGGAAATCGACGGCAGGCACATCTTCTTGGGGTCGATGTCGTAGGTCCAGGGGAGGTTGGAATTCTTCCAACCGTTCTTCAGTCTCTTGCCGTGGTAGAGGCTTTCCGGATCCTTGACCAAGTCGCCTTCCATGCCATCGACGATGTTGTGAACTTGGGTGAAACCGGCCTGTGCGAGCAGGTTGACCGATAGGGCGCTGCGTCCGCCGGATCGGCACATCACCAACAACGTGTCGGCAGGCTTGAAGAGCGCCTTCACCCGAGGCAGGAAATCTGGGTTCGGGATCGGCTGCAGATCGCGTCCGCTGTTGTCCCACTGGTAGGTTGCAACGGCGACCGGGATATTCCACGCCATTTCCGCGTGGCCGACGTAGACGTATTCTTCCGGCGTGCGAACGTCGATGATCTTCACCCGATCGGGATCCGCCTTCCATTTTTCGTAAGCTTGCCGGGCCGTCAGGTAAAGGCCGAGAGAGGTTTGCTTAGCTTTGGGCAACGCCGGGCTCGAATTCGGTGCGTCTTGGGCCTGTGTCACGAAACCGTTCCTTTCGCGGTTGCCGGCGGACGGCGTGCGCCGTTGGAATCGCCGCCACCGGCTCTTTGTGGGCTCGAGGCAACGCGAGAGGCGAGGGAAAGCCGTCTTTCCTCAACCCGCCGTCAGCGCTTGCCGCGAGGCCTGGCGAGGGCGGACGATGCGCCGGCCCTCGCCCGCGTTCTTGCGGATTACCCGAGCCGCATCGCCGACGCTTCGGGAAGCTTGTCGCCGGTCACTTTCTTCCAGCGCTCGTCGACCAATTCCTTAGCCGCCTGCTCGAGGAACTCCGGCGCGGCCCACTTGCGCACGTCGAAGTCGTTCTTGATATAGCCGTGGCTGCGCATGAAATCCTTGCCGATCTCGACACACGCCAGATTCTGCGGCGACAGGTTGGGCACCATGTCGACGTCCTTGATGCCGCGATACGTGTCCTCGACGTCCAGATAGAAGGTCTGCTTGTCGAGGATCGCCGCCGCGGCGTGCTTGTGTTCGTTGGCCCAGCGCCCCACCTTGATCATGCCTTTCAGGAAGGCGACGGCAAGCTCGGGGTGCTTCTCCGCCATCACGTCGGAGCAGGTGATGACGGCGGGAATGTTGGCGACCTGCAACGTCCAGTCCGGGTAACGCGACAAGTCCTCGATGGCCTTGAGATTGCCCGTCGCTTCCATCAAATGCTGCGTCACCTTGCCCTGCGTGTAGAGCGCGTCGACGACCCCATTTAACAGCGCGGTCTCAAGCGGCCGGAAGGCCAAATCGTGCTTGTGATCGCGCTTGAGCCAGGTTTCTGACGGGTTCTCCATCGGATCGAGCATCTCGGGTTTATCGTACCAGTCGTCCGGATAGGGGAATTCGACGATCTGCACGTCCTTGCGCGTCATGCCGTTGACCCGCAGCATCAACTCGATGCCCTGCTCCTCCTGGATACGCCACCAGTCATTCTTGATCGTGTTGAGGCTCTTCGTAAGGCCGATCTTCTTGCCCTTCAAATCGACCATTCGATAGATGTCGTCCCGGGCGCGCACCATCATGACGCCGCCTTCCCACGGAACGTGTGTCACTCCCAGGAGTCGAGTCCGGCGGATGTCCGCGTTGACCTGAACGGGAGGGAACAGGCCGCCGAAGCGGATCAGGTTGTCCATGTTGTGGATGTAGTGCGGATACCAATTGTTCTCGCGGCGAGAACGAAGGAAGGAGTAGTGGACGCCGATCTTCTTGTACTCCTCGCGAGTCCAACCCAGTTCCTGATCGACGTTGCTCGCCGAAACAAGCGGACAGTTTGTATAATATACCTCTTTCCAGTTCAACGGCACGGTGCCCGAATTCTTTTCCGCTGTAGTCATAGCTAAACCCTCTTTATGTCACGCTGCCTAAACGTGAGTCGTTGACGATTCGATCTAGATTAAACGCAATCAGCTGGTAGCGCGACAGCATCGACGACCAACGAAAGTTCGGAAGCAAGAATTGAGGCCAACTCTCTCTTCCAATGGCGCGCCCCAATGCTACGCGGGCGACGTGAGGAGAAGAAATGTCGCCATAGCCGTTCCATCGTGATTCCTCCTCCTCACGGTCCAACCGCGGAGCGGAGCCCCGTCCGGTCTACCCGAGCCGTAGCGACGACCCCTCGGGAAGCTTTTCGCCGGTCACCTTCTTCCAACGTTCGTTGACCAGTTCTTTCGCCGCCTGCTCGAGGAATTCCGGCGCGGCCCACTTGTGCACGTCGAAGTCGTTCTTGATGTAGCCGTGGCTCAGCATGTAGTCCTTGCCGATCTCGACGGCGACCAGGTTTTGCGGCGACAGGTTGGGCACCAAATCGACGTCCTTGATGCCCCGATAGGTGTCCTCGACGTCCAGGTAGTAGGTCTGTTTGTCGAGGATCACCGCCGCGGCGTGCTTGTGCTCGTTGCCCCAGCGCCCGACGCGGATCATGCCTTTCAGGAACGCAACGGCGAGTTCGGGGTGCTGCTCGGCCATCACGTCGGAGCAGGTGATGGCGGCGGGGATGTTGGCGACCTGCAGGGTCCAATCCGGATATCTGGACAGGTCCTCGATCGCCTTGAACTTGCCCGTCGCCTCCTGGAGATGCTGGAAGACCTTGCTTTGGGTGTAGATCGCGTCGACGGTTCCCTTTTCCAGCGCCGTCTCCAGCGGACGGAAAGCGAGATCATGCTTGTGATCGCGCTGAAGCCACAAATCGGACGGGTTGTACAAAGGCTCCAGCATCTTGGGATTGTCGTACCAGTCGTCCGGGTACGGAAATTCCACGATCTGCACATCTGCCCGAGTCATGTCGTTCATCATGAGCATCAACTCGATGCCCTGTTCCTCCTGGATGCGCCACCAGTCGTTCTTGATCGTGTTCAGGCTCTTCGAGAGGCCAATCTTCTTGCCCTTCAGGTCCTTCATCCGGAAGATTTTGTCCCTGGCGCGCACCATCATCGCGCCGCCTTCGTAGGGCACATGCGTCAACCCAAGCAGCCTGGTCCTGCGAAGGTCGGCGTGAACGTGGATCGGCGGAAACAGACCCCCGAAGCGGATGAGATTGTCGAGGTTGTGGATGTAGTGCGGGTAGAAGTCGTTCTCACGGGTGTTTCGGAAGAAGTCGTACTTCACGCCGATCTTTTTATATTCCTCTCGGGTCCAACCCAGTTCCTGATCGATGTTGCTGGCGGACACGAGGGGACAGTTCGTGTACCACACCTCTTTCCAGTTCAGCGCCGCTGTGTGGGCCTTCTTTGGTGCGTTGGCCATTGTGGATATCCCCTGACGGTTTTGGTCCGCGCGACGACGACAAACTTCGCGCTCGGCGCGCGCCGAAATGAACGGTCGTCAGCACCGGCTGGTTTGCGATGCGGTCGGCTCAATAGTAACTGCAGTGCCGCACCCCGGCGTGCCACCAGCAATGATAGTGGTGGTGGTGGTGATAATACTTGGGATAGCAATGGCCGTTCGCCGCGCGATACCAGCCGATTCCGCAAAGGCCGGCGACCTTGACGATCGCCGGATTCTCCGTGTTCACAGGCGCGGGCAGCATCGCCGCGACAGCGCCGGATGAGAATGCTGAGGCGAGAACGGCCGTCAGCGCAAGCGTCTTGAGCATGATTCGATCCTTTCCTTAGGTGGTCTGACGCCCGCTCGTCAGACAAATACAATTTTGGTCGGGAGTGTGAATTTAGGGGTCACGCCGACCGCCTCGCCCGCATCGCGGAATTGCGTTCCTTGCTTCCGCCGAGCGCATCGATCGTCTCGACGTTCGGCCATTCGCAGTCTCTTCCCGGCCTCTCCCCCCCCCCCCCCCCCCCCGCCGCGCCCGCCGCCCGACGCCGGGGGGGCACCGCGACGCATACGAGC
>Ga0187848_10004147_pt1 | contig 10236 bp, 6 predicted proteins | sample June2016WEW_4_40_FD_132424 | JGI IMG/M metagenome (GOLD analysis project Ga0187848, IMG submission 132424) | Peatland microbial communities from SPRUCE experiment site at the Marcell Experimental Forest, Minnesota, USA - June2016WEW_4_40 | ecosystem: Environmental > Terrestrial > Soil > Wetlands... | reverse complement strand
GAATTGACCAATGGCGCCGGGATTGGCCCAGTGATGATCCGCTTGGCTCCCGCAATGTTTTCCAGAATCCAGCCTTCCAGATCGGGCGTGATCGGCAGGCGAACGCGCTGCTTCGTGGCGCGATAATAGATAATGCCTTCATGACAGGTGTAACCATTGTCGCGCAGGATCAGGGCTTGCAATCCAAGCTGCATTTTGTCCGTGTCCCACAGTTCGTTTGCCTCTTCCCCCTCTTCGGGCGCGCCCGCCTTGTAATCAACCGGACAGACTTCTAACGCGGTGAGCAAGTCCCCTTTTTCTGCTTTGGTTTCAACGAGGTCCATTTTTGCAACCACGCCCAACCGCTCTGATCCCATTTGGACGGAACGCGAATGGATTGTCTCAGGCTCGGCGTTCTTGGTTTCAGCCTCCTGGCTTGTGGCCTCAGTCGCCGCTGATGTCTCCTTTTCCGCACCTGGCTTGACGGCGTCCGCCTTCCGCTTGGCCTTTGGCAGGGCGCCACTGCCCGAATCAACGCGCTGGTGGATCGCGCCTCCCCGCAACGTGTCCGCGCTTTCGACGAAAACCCCCTCGACAAATTCGTAATAAAAGAGCCGCTGGCAATACACGAATTCGTTCAGCATCCGCGCGGGAATCTGTTGCGGCTCGGTCTCATGGGGACGTGGCGAAGGTGGAGACTGTGGGGTTGCGGGCGGCGGAGTTTCAACCTGAGCTTGCGCAAGACTGGCCAATTGAGCTTCAACCGCCTCGACCCGCAAGATAATTTTCACTGGTCTCGGCTCACTGGTTTTCTGGCGTGGATCGAGTTCGTCGCCCAATCTGGCCCCGCCTACATCGTGCGAAAGACCCCTCGGCGTCAGTGAAGATTCCGTTTCACTCAAACGATTTTCGGAAGGAGCCAATGGGCCTTTGTCGTTCATAATGTTGACTGGTTGTGGTTGAATGCGACTCAGCGTTCACATGGGGGCTGCGGGGGTGAAATTTCTGTACTTGCCCAAAGTAATTCGTTGACTGCGATAGGTCGCAACTACGCCGTATGGCTTAAGGAACCTTACAGAAGTGACACTCCGATCCTGAAGTTCCTTAAATCCCAAGAGCGAGCAAGTCGAATCCAACCCAAGCCATCCCGTCCAAATAGGCCAACTAATGAAGGTGTCACGGCTTCCTCGCCCGCTGAATCCAGTAGTGGCGACAGTGTCACTGGAAGTGGGAACAACCGGAAAAAGTGGCAAGGCGGCGATGGCCAAGAGATTTGCCCCTCGAACAGTGCGCACGGGGTCTTTCGATGGTTCATCCCAGCGAAGCGCATAGCGGCGATCATCCTCCGCATCCCAACGCATCGTGGGGCTTGAATCGCGGTAGTGCCACGGGCCAAAAAGTGCTTCGCGCAGTTGCTCCGCAGTCGTTTCCTTCGCAAGCACGTTCATAAATTCCAGGAAGTGTTGATGGCCGGCGCCGCTCATTGTCCGAAAAGCGGTGTCTTCAATCATGCCATCCTCGTTGCCGACCGCGTCGCAGCCAAACGCCGCGACCATGCCTACGGCTGTCGTGTCGGAGTGGGTGAGAAAGTCTTCGGTTGCCCTGGTGGCGAGTTTTCGGAAGACACCGCGAGGAATCTTCAAATCCTTAGCCACGGTGATGACGTAGTGGCCTGCAAAGCCACGCAACGCACTATGGAGTTTTTCGACGATCACTTCGGAGTCGGTTGACGATGGGAGCCGGAGCACCGGGCAATACGAGCCTCCACAGGGAATCCATCGGATACGGACGGCGCTCGTCTCCGGGAGCGTGGCGAGTGTGCGGAAAGTGCCAAGCGCAGCCAAGAATCCAAGCAAGTTCGAACCTTGCAATGCCGAGAGCGTTAGTTCTTTGGATGGAGTGCTCATGGTTTCGCGATGGTTTGCGGGTTGGCACTGGCGGATTGATCAGCGAGGCGAAGGGCCGCTTCTAGAAAGGCGATGCCCCACCAGCCGTACTGGCGGTTCATTCGCCAGAAGCGTTCGGCAAGGCCGGAGTCCAGCGCATGGGCGGGATGTTCGATGCGTTCGATTCCGGTGACGGCGATGGTCTTGCCGTTGATAGACAGTTTTACGTTGGGCGGAGTGTCGTCGTCCACCAGTGGAGCAAAAGGGCGCCCGTAGCCGTGGTGGGTGGCAATGAGATGCAACGCCAGCGCATGGAGAAAGGGATGCGTAGGGAGCGCCGTTGCACCGGCGGGGCTTTCCGCCATTTGGACGGACAGCATCTCGTGGCGGAAGCCTTCCGGCAGTTCAGCGCGCTGTCTAGTAGCGCGGCGGTCGGCGGCGGAGGAAGAGATGGAGCCAGACTTTGCGAGAAACTTGTCACTGGCCATCGCGGCAAAAGGAGTAGTGCCACGCAGCATGGCTTGAAAGCGCGGATCGACCTTTCCCCAATCATGTACCGCCGCGGCAGCAATCAGCGCCTGCCGCCACGCAGAGAGCGGCAGCAAAGCGAGGGTTCTTTCGATTTGAGCGAGAACATCTCGTGTGTGATTGAAGAGTTCCTGAGGTTGGGATGCCTCCAGGAGCGCGTCAGCGTCGCTCTCGCCGGTCTCGTTTGTTTCGTCAGAATCACGATGCGGCAGGAGATCGTGAGACGTGAGGGCAAATCCTTGGTCCCTGGGATAAGGCTCCACATAGAGGCGGACGCCCTTCTTGGCCAGGTGTTCGATCACTTCCCGTTGCTGGCTAGTCAGAGCCCATCCGGGATTCACATCGCTCAGGAGTTGAGCCAGCAGCACTTTGATTTCCACGATGGGCCAGTCTTTCTCGGGATCGAGCGCCATTTTCATCAACGCTGCAGCTGCCGTGGCTTCTTCCGGTTTCGGCCAGAGGGACGGATGAATTCGGGCGACCGCGCGTCGCCGTGCGGAAGCCGTCGCTCGTTCAGCGACATCGACGCGTCGAATTTCCTCGTTTGTCAGCAACTTGTCAGGGGTGGTCTGTGGATCGTCGGGAGCGCCGGGCAGGTTCCCCAGTGCCTCCCATCCGCCACTCTGGACGCGGAGAACGATGGTGTCGCCGGGACGAAGATCGGTGGCGCGGTGGAACCAAAATCTCTCGTCCGGGCCGCGCCAGATGAGGGCGACGATACCGCGATTTTCCTCGTTCTTTTTCTTGTCGGTCGGTTGTTGTTCGACAACATCGCTGGATGAGTCCTCAAACATGCCTCGGGAACTGAGCCAATCGCGAAAGACATGCAACGGTACCGGCAGGCATTCTGCCGTGGTGGGAGGACAGAGGCTGAGGATGTCCGTCCATTCGTATTCACTCGCTGCCTCGGGCAGGTCGCCGCGCCAGCACACTTGTACGTCGGCCATCTCGCGCTGCGGTCCGTGCAAGAACAGCGCAATATCGGGATCAGCCGCAGGCGAGGGATTTGTCTGCACCCAGCAGTCCAGATATGCCGGGAGCAAGACCGGCGCATCTGTGGTAGGCGAGAGCATCGCCGCGAGCGACGCGTCAGTGCCGGTCGTGCGGAGCGAATCGACTGCGGCGGTCATCGCGTTGATGCCAAAATCGACCACGCCGTCTTTCGCTAGACTGCTCAACCAGCGCCAGGTCCTTGGGATGGCGTTGCCATAGATCGGATCGCACGGTGTGGCGTCGTCAAGCTTGTCCGTGGTCAAATCCTGATCGCCTGGCAGGACAATTACCGCACGGGCGGCGATGTCGCGCCCGCCGCGGTTCAGGCGTCCTAAGCGCTGGCGGAGCGCGTCAAGGCTGGCGGCTTCAGTCACTAGGGCGTCGAAATCCAAGTCGGCCCCAACCTCCAGGCATTGTGTCGAGACAATGATGAGCGGGCCGGTCTCCGAATTGCTAGCGGCCGCTCCAGTTTTGAGGCGATCCTGAATTTCTTTCGTCGCAGCTTCCCTGTCCAGCGGGCGCATGCGCCCAATCAGCAGCGTCACGCGCCCGTTGTTTTCCTTCTCCAGCTTTTCCGCCACGGAACGCGCCGTGGCCACGCGATTGACCATGATGGCGATGGAACGTGGATGATCTTCCACGAGAATCTTTTCAGCCTCTTCCACCAACCGCTTCGCCATCTGTTCCTCACAAGCTTTTCCTTTCGCCTTCGGCTCGGTGACGAGACGTGTAGGTTTCGCGCAACGCAGCCGCGGTTTCAAGACGGGGTGATCATGATCCTCGGCCGTGAGTACGATTTTCTGGTCGTCGCGGGTGTCGGCAGGAGGCGTCGCCGTCATCTGAATGAGCTGGAACGGAAGCTGCACCGTCTCGCACCCCGAAGGCTGATAAGCGCGATAGCGTTTCACCCAATTCAACGTCTGGATGAAAGGTCGGCTGATGTGCGCCTCGTCGATGATCAACAAGCTGTCCTGTGCCACCAGCACCGCGTGGATTGGCCGGGCTTGCGGACTGACGCCGTAACCGCGAAAGAGCAGTCGCGAACCCACCTGATCCACAGTGCTGCAAATGATCATCGGCTGGAGCAGCGAGCCGGCCCAACTGCGGTCGCGATAAATTCCGCCGCGAAGCTGCGCGTGGGTAAGCGGGGCCGCTTCGGATTTGCCGGAAGTTTCGCGTAGTGCCGCGGCCACCCGCCCGGCCACGGAGTCGAGAGCAGCTTCCCGCAGTTTCTTACAGAGCTTTCCCGCCCGGCTATAAGCCTCATCCACGATCACGCGGCGATTGACGATGAAGAAGATGCGCCGGCCCTGTGTGCGTTTCGCCATCGGCAGCGCAGCTTGCACGGCGAGAGCGAACACGGCGGCGTCGAGACACGCCGTCTTGCCGCTGCCGGTGGGGACCGCCACGTAGTCACGCACTTGCCCAGCGCAGAGACGACGCGCAAATTCGCGCTGCCACGGAAACGGATCGCAGTCCCCTCCCCACAGCTCGCGGAAAAACGCGGAGAAATCGTCGGCGGTTAGAGGTGGCGGGTTCATTTGGGCAGGAAGCCGAGTGGTTTGCAGAGGCCGTAGCCGCGGAAGCGTCCCGCCCCGAGGAGCAGCGGTCCCTGCACTTCGCAGGGAAACTGGATGAGCACATGCACCTGCTGGCGGGGTGCAGTGCCTTCCTTCCCCCGCAGCCACGGCATCCCGCTCGGACCGGGCCGGGAGCGGGGCGCACCACGATGCCACGACGTTTTATCCACGTCGATGAGTTCGGGTTTCGGCAATCCTTGGCGCTCGCAGCTCTGGACGATGCTTGCGACGACCTCATCGCGCCACTGAGCCCGCTCGGTGCGTTGATCGTGCTTCGGATGCCGATCCAGGACGACGGGCGTGACGCTCGCCCAAACGGACGATGGCTCGCACCAAGTCAGCGATCGCAGTGCGAGCGGCGGCAGACTGCGTTCTTCACGGCGAATGGTCCACGTCCCGAGATTGCCCATCTGGAGTTCCGGTTCGAGGTCCTCGCCGGACGGCCCAAACAGCCGACCACGCAAACACGTAGCGCGTTCGGTCGCCGGAATGGCGCGAGGAAAAGCGACCGCCAGTCCCACGATGTGCCCGTCGGCATGTTCCCCTCCCACGAAAGCGAGGGGAAGTAGCGCCAGGTGCCCGCCCGTCGAGGGCACTCCCGGTGTGCTGTGGCCCGTGAACCACTCCGGCTTTCCTTCGCCGCCTTGGAGCAAATATCCGCGCAACGCGGCTGTCAGGGCCGCAGTAGCCTCCAAGCCGAGAACCGGTCCTTCCTGCTTGGTGAGAACGAGCAGCTCGGGATCGAAACTCGACTCGACAATGCGATCTTCCACTTTGTCCACGCGGGAGTAATGCGCTGTCCGGCCCGACGAAGGACGGAGTCGCACCGGAGTGATGGCGCTTCTGCTCCACGCCGTGCCGAAGCGTTCTTCAAATGCCGCCTTTGCTTGTTCCTTGGCCTTCCCTTTTCCGGTAGCAATCGTCTCCGAAAGGTCGAAGAAAGCGTCGATCTCATCGGCGTTGAAGCATTGGTCGAGCTCCGCTAGAAAGCCCGGTGCAGGGACCCGAAGCTGCACATCCCTCCGTGTTTTGATCGTCTTCGCATTTGGCTCGTAAGCAGACAGAAGCGCTTCCTCTGCGCCGGAAACCCAGACCAATGCGAGCGATGAAGAATGCCCGATGCGGCTCACCTTCCGCGCGAGTCCGGCAAGCGCGGTCAGAATCACTGTCGTCGGTTTCGCATCGGGCCAGCGGAGATGAACATACCGCCCCGGACCCCCACCACTGATATGCAGCGCGGGAAAGGTCCGCTCCTGGCGGCTGCGCTGATCGGGCATTATGCCGAGCGCGCCCCGCATCTCGGACTCCTTCACTCGCGTAGGATTTGGCGGAACCGAGACGTCGTTTACCGGTACATAGACTTTCACCACGTCGCGAGGTGAAGCTTCAGGCCAGCTCATCTGGGGATCACCCTGGCTTTCCAGCCATTCTAGCGCAACGCGCTCCCCAGCCCATGCTTCCTGAGCCTCGCGGCCATCTTCGGGTAGGGGCTTCGTTTCATAATGCGTCGCCACCAGCGCCATGAAGACGCGGGCCGGATGCGGAGGCCACTCGCCCTTTTCCCGGCTGGCCGCGTCTGTCATCACCGCGACTCCGGTGATGAAATCAATTCCGAGGGCAAACATGGTGATGCCTTCAGTTTATTCCGCCGCGGCGTCCGCAGGCGTCTTGGCGGCGATGTCCTGCGAGCGCTTGAGCAGGGCGACCAGATTTGGCGAAGGCGTGAGCTTCACCGGCTCCTTTTGCCAAATCAAGCCGAGATTTTCCGCTTCCGCCACTGCTCCCTCCAAAAGCTTCATCGCGTCTTTTGCCGTGATGGTGAACTCCGTCGGAGCCTTCCCGGGTATCTCCAGCAACTCCCACTTCATCACGTCTGTCGGCCAGAGCAGACAGCGGGAACGAAGATCGAATCCACTCTCCGCAGCCAGCGCAACCGCCGTGAGAGCCAGCGCTGCAAGAACCGTCCGTGCCGCGGCATCCCGCTCAGTCGTCGTCTTGCCATCCACGGGGAAACGCAGCTTGCGCAGTGCAGGCAGGGAGAGGACGACAGTTTGTTCGGCGTAGTCCAGCGTAGCCCCACCAGCGCCACCGGGTTTGGTGATGTCCGGAGGAATGTTGCCGTGATTCACCTCCGACGGAGAAACGCCGTCCTTTGCCTTGGCGCCCGCGAGTTCGTAGCTGCCGTCCGGTTTCTTGATCACCTTCGCCGCCGCGCGCATGCCGAGAGGATCGATACGACTGCTCGTCTTCACTCCGATCTCCGCATTCACGCCGACGATTTCCGACACGAGCGCCCGCTGGAATTTCGCACCGAGTCCGCCCTTCGGTCCGGTCGAATCCCAGAGGCCAAAAACCAGCGCCGTCGGGCACAGTTTGTAGAGTGGCGTGGCATTTTGCAGGCTCGCTTGATTCAGCGACTCCCCAAGTTTGCTTTTCCGGAATGGCTGCCCTTCATGAAGACTATCGCGTAGGATGGCGTCCGCAATCCGATGCGGTGCTTCAAGGCTGCTCACGCGGCCGATCTCATCCAGCAACCCAAGGTCGGTGAAATCCACATTCAGCACCGGGACGCCCTTGAGCGTGCCTGCATCGAGCGCACGCTGTAGCGCTTCTTCCAGTCGGTTCGCTTGTGCTTGAACTGAATCGAGCAGCACGCACGGAACCTTCGCGCCATTGATCTGCCGCTCCTCCCTGGCATAGACCGCTCCGGCATAGGTTGGTGGAAATACTTTATCCCCTTCGCCTCCAGCGGGCTGGAGACGGGTGCGGGACCGAAATGCTGCGGCGCTGCCGGCCACGGCTGATTTTAAGAGGTCCAGACTGAGGGCCTTTGATGTGGGTTTTTCATTCATAGTATGCTCCGTTTGAATTTTGCGTTTTGTGACGGGATTGACCCGCAACTGGACTGTTGGAAAGCCCATCTCCGTTGTTTCTGGACAACGGTTCGGGGCGAAACTCCTGCAGAGTGAATGCGGCTCATGATTCATGGCCCTCGCGCGGCATTTTCAGAAAGCTTTTGACATTCTCGATATTCATGTTATGTCTCGTTGCATGTTAAGTGTATATGATCCAATCTGAAATGTCAATAGTTTCCAACACATCTCCGCTGATTGCGCTGTCCGCCATTAAACGGCTCGATTTGCTCTATGGAATTTTCCCGTCCGTAATAATTCCTCAAGGTGTGCAGAAGGAGATTCTGTCGGATGGCAATCCTTGGAATGCGGCAACCGCGATTCGGGACGCAATCAGCAAAAAAGCAACGTGGGTGGAAATTGTTTCTGCCCCTCAACACCCCCTTCTTGCCAGCCTTAGCCAGCGCCTCGGTATTGGTGAGTCCGAAGCCATCGTTTTGGCCCTCAGGCAAAACATGGTGGTTTTGCTGGACGATAAGGCAGCGCGAAAGGCCGGCAACCAATTGGGACTCAGCGTCATTGGAACCTTGGCCATTCTCGCCCGGAGCAAAAAAAACGGCGTGATTCCACAGGTAGAACCTTTGCTTCACGAAATGCATGACGCTGGCATCTATCTTGCCGATTCCTTGGTGACTGAATTTTTGCGAAACATGGGTGAAACATAAAAAATCAGGTTCCAGTATTGAATAATCCTTATTCCGCAAGCGCGGCCCCGTTGAAGCTGGCTCGTTGCATGTTAAAGACGAGGAAGACCGATACATTCCGCGCTCAATTGAGCGCGGCCCTGTTGAAGGCTTGCCTTCTTCCGCGCTTGCGGTTATTATTTCGGAGTGACGCTGACATTTGATGTTCCCGACAGTGTTTTGCAGGAAATCCATCTCCCTCCGGCGGCGGCGCAAGCGGAGGTGACGAAGGAGGTGGCGCTGGCTTTGTATGCACGCGGCCTGCTGTCTCTCGGCAAAGCGTCCGAATTCTCCGGCATTACGCGCCCAGAATTCGAGTCCCTTCTGGCTCAACGGCGCGTCGAACGTCCCTACGATGTGGCTGAACTTGAGCGCGATTTGGCGTGGGCCAAAGGGGCGAAGTAATTCGCCGCCTTCCATTATTTCATCCTCAAGATGTCCGATCCTGAATTGCATGAGATCACTTTGAATCGCGCCAAAGTGGAACCCGTCCCTTCGTTCGTCGTTTCTCGGCGTGGTTTTATTATTTTATCAGAACGACTTGTGGACTGCGAGCACGAAAATCGCGGTTTAAGGCGCCTATCAAATGATGAGGATTTGCCGCCTAATTTGCGGATCGCTTTGGCGGATTTACCAGCTTGTACGCATCATTCCAGAGTCGGCGCTTGCCGTTCTTAGTGACAGGTTTCAAAATTAGTGCGCGGTGCAAAACACAGCCACAACACTGCCGGAGAGCCTTTCGGGGCTGATTGAGCGCGTCACGTTTTTCGACGAGGACGGTGGATTCGGCGTACTCAAGGTCAAAGCCCAAGGGCACCGCGACCTGGTGACCGTGGTCGGCTCCCTGCCGTCCGTCAGCGCCGGGGAATGGCTCACGGCCCAGGGCCATTGGGTTCAGGACCGGGAATACGGGCAGCAGTTCCAGGCCGAGATGCTTACCAGCACGCCGCCGACCAGCAAGGAAGGCATTGAGAAATACCTGGGCAGCGGCATGGTTAAGGGTATCGGCCCTGTTTACGCCAAAAAGCTTGTGGACAGATTTGGCGAGGGCGTTTTTGACATTATTGAGAAGGCGTCCGCCCGGCTGGAGGAGGTGGACGGTATCGGCCCAAAGCGCCGGAAACGAATCAAAGCGGCCTGGGACGAGCAGAAGGTCATCCGGGACATTATGCTTTTCCTCCACTCCAATGGGGTCAGCACCAGCCGGGCCGTGCGCATTTACAGGACGTATGGCGAGGCCGCCATTGAAAAGGTCCGCAACGACCCGTACCGACTGGCCAAGGACATTCACGGCATTGGTTTCAAGACCGCCGACCAAATTGCCCGGAAGATCGGCATCCCAGTAGATTCGCTGGTCCGCGCCTGCGCCGGATTAAACCACGTTTTATTGGAGGCCACCGGTGACGGCCACTGCGCCCTGCCGGTGGAACTGCTCAAGGACGAGGCCGGAAAGCTCCTGTTGGTAGAGGAGAAAATTGTGACGGACGCTTTGGAGCGAACGCTGGCCAGAAACGATCTGGTCAAGGAAATGATCAACGGGCAGGAGTTGGTTTTCCTGCCGCACCTGAAGCGGGCGGAGGAAATAGTCGCGGACAGGATCAGGAGTCTCGCCAGATCGCCTTCATCCTTCCCACCAATTGACTTCGAGAAGGCGGTCATGTGGTGTCAGCAGAAG
>Ga0187848_10004146_pt1 | contig 10237 bp, 5 predicted proteins | sample June2016WEW_4_40_FD_132424 | JGI IMG/M metagenome (GOLD analysis project Ga0187848, IMG submission 132424) | Peatland microbial communities from SPRUCE experiment site at the Marcell Experimental Forest, Minnesota, USA - June2016WEW_4_40 | ecosystem: Environmental > Terrestrial > Soil > Wetlands... | reverse complement strand
CACCGGCGAAGTTGCCAACAAAATTGGCACCTACACCAAGGCGGTCCTGGCCCGGCGGCACCATATTCCCTTTTATGTGGCCATCCCGCTTTCGACCCTGGACTGGAACCTGCGCTCCGGCCGGGCCATTCCCATTGAAGAGCGCGAGGAGGGGGAAGTCCTCGGCGCCTGGGGCGAGGCGCGGGGGCGGAGCGGCCCGGTTTACGTGCGCATCGCCAATCCGTCCAGCGGGGCGCGCAATCCCGGGTTTGACGTGACGCCGCCGGAATTGATCACCGGGATCATCACGCCGGAGGGCATTTTCCAGCCGGGGGCGCTGTGGAAGAACCGCCGGCGTCTGGGGCTGGGCGGCCCCTGCCCATGAACCGGCTCTCCTTCTCCTGGCCGGTCATGCGCGCGTCATGGGTGGCGGGGCGGAGCGTTCGCCCTGCCGTTGCCGGGGCAGCGGAGAGTGAGGGCATGACGAGACGGAATTGGGCTGTCATATTGGCCCCGGATTTGCTGAGGAAAGTTGATGCTTGCATTACCTGGACCGAATTGCATATAACAGGACGTGTCACATTGCGAATGGCTGTGCCTAATCTAATGCCCATTTTTGATGCACGTTTAAGCATCTCTGGCCCAATTGGGAACAAGAGGATGGGGAAGTTTTTTCCGGTTGCCTAGAAAAATATGCCGATACGAATCAACTTGATGGCCGAAGCGCAAGCCGCGGAAGAAGCGCGCCGGCGCAATCCCGTCAAATTGGGAATCTGGATTGCGGGGTTTTGCGTGGCGCTGGTGGGGCTGTGGATCGCCAAAGTGCAGATGGACATTTACTTTGCCAAGATGGATCTGAACAGTCTCAATGCGCAGTGGAAGGCCGCGGAAGAAAAATACAACAGCGTCACCAACGAGGAGGCGCGCATCGCCGTCATCCAGGGAAAGATCGCCGCCTTGGACCATCTCCAAACCAACCGGTTTCTCTGGGGCCCGGTGCTCAACGCGCTGCAGCAAACCGTGGTGGACCCGATCCAGGTGACTCATATTTGGGGCCTGCAAACCTATGAGGCGGAGCCGAATAAATCCATCGGCGCCGGCGCCACCATGAAGACGATTCCGGGGATGGCGAATTTTGAAAAGGTCAAGCTGTTCATTGCGGGAAAGGACTACAGCCCGGCGGCGGAGGGATACAAGAAGTACGAGGACACCCTGAACCATTATGATTTCTTCGCCAAAATAATGGGGGGGCGCGACGGCTTCACCATTGATGGCGCGCCCGGCCCGAAGTTTCCGGACGCGCCGGGTTCGGCCCGGGAATTCCGCGTTTTCACCCTGACCAACCAGCTTCCCGACATCCGGCGCAGCGATAAATGATCAAGCTCACTAAAACGCAAAGAGACCAGTTGATCGCCGTGGCCCTGGGCGCGGCGGCGGTCATCGTCTGCTTGTGGTACCTGGTCGTGCTGGCTCAAAACAAACAACTGGCGGCGGCCAACGCCAATTGCGTCAAGATGAGAAAAGTGCTCAAGGATGCCTCCGACAAAGTGCGGGCGGCGGATTTGGTCAGCGCCGAACTGGCCAGGAGCCAGGAGGCTCTCAAACAACGGGAGGCGGGCTTCGCCCCCGAGCACGAGCCTTTCTCGTGGATGATGGAGAAGATGCGCAACTTCCAACTGCCGGCCAATGAGCTGCACCGCTACAAGAGCGTATCCATCGCCGACATCAAACCGCCGGAAATCACCGACAAAGGGTTGATCCGGGGCTTTCCCTACAAGTGGGCCAAGTTTCACATCACCGGGGAGGGCTACTACCATGATTTTGGAAAGTTTATCGCGGACTTTGAGAATGCCTTTCCTTGCTTTCGCATCCAAGACCTGGATATTTCCGTCCCCGGCATCCGCAAGGACCCGGATATGCTGTCCTACAGCTTCGACATTGTCACGCCCCAGGTGCCGGGCGCGGCGGAAACAAAATGAAATTACCGCGCACATGCCCGAAGAAAGCCGCGCTGGCCGCGCTGGCGGGAGTGCTGATGGCTCTGACCGTCCTGCCCGGATGCAAAAAACCGGTCAAGCCGGCCGCGCCTGCTCCCCTCAAGCCCGCCGCCGGCGTCACAACCGCGGTGGTGACGGCGACCAACCTCCCCGCGGAATTTGTCTCCGTATTTGACGACAGCCCGCCGCCGGGCAATAAAGGGCGGGACCCGTTTAACCCCGACTCGACCCTGCGAAATCCAGTTTCTGAGGCGCCGAAGAGAACGGACGCGGTGGCACGGGTGGATCCCCAGTTGAGGCTTTACAGCGTGACGGGATCACCAGGACGATGGCTGGCGGTGATCAACAACCAGATACTGGCCGTCACCGATCCGGCGACGCCTGTGCGCGTTCCGGGCGGCACTGTCATGGTCAAAGTCGTCGAAATCGGCGAGGATTATGCTGACGTTACGGTTGACGGCGGGGCCGTGAAAAAGCGATTAACCATGGGCCAAAGAAAGTGAGCGCCCTGCCCGCCATGAAATTCTCCACCTCTCACCCCATCAAGACTGACCAATGCCTATGAAAATTAAACTTCTCATGTTTCTCATCATCCTGGTTGCGGCGCCGGCGCTGATCAGTCTGGCTCAGACCACCGCGGCGAACTCCACGCCCGCGCAAGACGCGGCGACCAACGCGGTAGCGGCGCCACCCGGCAGCACTCCGCCGCAAACCAACACGACGCAAACGACCACGACGCAAACGACCACGACGCAAACCACCACCGCGCCAACTGTCCCGACGCCAACGGTCGCGATGCCGCTCACCACCATGGCGACGACGAACACCGCCCCCGGCGAGGAAGTGGCGGAAGTTCTGGCCTTTGACGATCTCCCCCTGCCCGACGCCATCCGGCAGTTGGCCACGCTGGCGGGGCTAAACATTCAATTTGATCACAGGCTGGACAACCCGGTGGACCCGGTGACCAAGCTTCCCGTGGCGCCGCCGACGGTGAAGGAAAAATGGAGGAACCTGACCCCGCTGCAGGCGCTGCAAGCGTTGCTGGACAAGTATGACTGGCAGATGAAGAAAAGCCCCAGCACGCCGGTCGTGATCATCAGCGCCAAGGAGGCTAACGCGGTTGAGCCCAAGGTGATGGAGGTGATCCTGCTGGGCTACAGCGAACCCACCAACATCGTGAATGAAGTGCAAAAAGCCATGCCTGCCGTCACCGTCATTCAAGACCTCCGCACCCACCAAGTGATTGTCACCTGCACGGAGCGGGAAATGCCCGCCGTCAAACAGTTGATCTCCCGGCTGGACAGCGCGACGGGCCAGATCTTGATTGAAGCCAAGATCATCGAAACCATCAAGGACATCAATTCGGCCAAGGGGATTGATTGGACCGGAACCCTCCAAGCCCAGCATCTGAGCGCCGGCAATGGGCTGACGGGTGGAACCACCACCGCCACCACGCAAAACGGGAACAACCTCGCGGGCGCCGCCGCGACCGCCCCGGGGGGCCGGACAGGAACCCCCGTCACGTCCATCGTCAACAGCAGCAGCAGTTATGTCACCACCACGCTGGCCAACACGGCCCAGGCGGGAGGGGTGACGATCAGCACGTCCGGCGGCTTCAACCCGAAGACCGCCTTCCTCAATGCGGATGGCGTCTCCGCGATCCTCGAATTTTTAAATACCGACGCCGACACCAAGTCCATCGCCCTGCCGCGCACCGTCTCGCTCGACGGCCAGAAAACGACCTTGGCCGTCATTCAAAACATTCCTATTTTTGAACAACAACAGAGCGCCCCGACGGCCGGCGCCGCCTCGGGTCTGGCCACGGTGCTGCCCAATTATGAAAAGAAGGTGGGCGATACGATCCTCAACGAAGTCGGCTTCAAACTCACCGTGACTCCGCGCATCGCCGGCGCCTCCAACGTGCTCATCACCGTCCAGCCGGAAATCTCCACCGTGGACACCAAAATAGCCACCAGCACCTTGAACGGCCAGGTGGAAACCTCCCCCATCTTCGACCGCCGGCTGATCACCACCGTAGCGTCCGTTCCCAGCGGGTACACCCTGGTCCTGGGCGGGCTGGATAACGACGTGATAGCCAAGACCTATACCAAGGTGCCGGGGTTGGGCGACCTGCCGGGCATCGGCTCGCTGTTCCGCAGCAACACCCGGGACCATACGCGGGATACCATCCTGATATTTGTCACCCCGACCATCATTAAGGAATCCGACTTCCAACCCACCACCACCGATTTCCTGAAGAGCAGGAATGAGCCGATGCCGACCACCAAAGATGCGGCCTGGGACCGGGGCGAGCCTTACGATTGGACCAAGCCACAATCACCCGTTCAGCCAGTCTATAAGCCCTGAACACCCTGAAAATATGCAACTGGTTTTAAAAAATTGCGCGGGAGGAAAAGGGGGCGTGGCCGGCTGGGCGGCCCTGCTCGCCTGCCTGGGGGTGCTCGCCTGGGCTCCGGCCCTCCGGGCACAAATTGATTACGAGGAGACCAACGTCGCCGTGGTCACCATCGGAGGCGGCCCGCCCGCGGGCCATCTTTGCGGCAGCCCTGCTGGTTTCGTGGACGGCAACACGCAGGAGTTTTCCCAATTTGACGGCCCCGTGGCCCTGGCCCTGAATTCCCAGGCGACTCTCTTCATCGCCGACTACACGAATAACGCGGTTCGCATGGTCACGTCCGTCACCTCAATCGGGGTCAACGGCAACAGCACCACCGTGACCCCGTCCTATTTCACCGGCCTGCCCGGGGTGGTGGGCGTCGCGGTGGACGCGGCCGACAACCTGTATGTCCTGACGCAGGGCGACCACACGCTGAGAAAATACAATTATTCGTTCAATTTGCTTTTCACCAACCTCCTCCCCTATACGCCGGCGGCGCTGGCCGTTTCCCAGGACGCGGCCACCAACATCTTTGTCGCCTTCACCAACGGGATGGTCCTGGAATATGCGCAGTCCGGCGCCGCGATTGTCGGCACCAATACCATCGTCGCCAGCGGTTCCAAGTTGAAGCCCGGCGGGATCGCGTGGAGGCACGATGGCGTGCTGGCGGTGAGCGACCTGGCCAATAACGCCATTTACCTCCTGACCGGCGTCGTTAACTCCGTTCCCCTGCTCTACGCCGGCGGCGGCGCCAATGGTTCGACGCCGGGTTGGGTGGACGGCGCCTTTGGCTTTGCGGAGTTCAACGGGCCGCGCGGCCTGGCGTGGTCGCCCGACGGCCAGTTGGTGGTGGCGGACCGGTTGAACAACGCGGTGAGGCGGATCAATGCCTCGGGAACCACCAGCACCATTTACGGAGTCAACACTAATTTGTGGGGGCCGTCCGATTGCTCGGCGGGAATTTTCGCGGGCTGGGTGGATGGTGGATTCGGCGGGAATCAAACCAACGCCACCGGCTGCGCCCCGGCGGGCGTGATCATTGCCCCGTCCAGCACGATCTATGTCACCGAACTCCATTACGATCTGCTGCGCGAGGTGACGGGAGTCCTCTTCGGCAGCACCACCAATGGCGGCACCAACAGCGCCGGCACGACCAACGCGGTCATCCCGCCGCCGGTTTTCAGCCCCAATTCCGGGTACTTCCCGGAATGCCAGACCATCTTCGTGACCAGTACAGTCCCGTCGGTTTATTACACCACGGACGGAACGATCCCCACCACCAACAGCCCGTTGATGGTGCAGATGACGAACGTCACCGTCGTCAACAACCAGCTCCTTTATGAAGGCTCCCTGGAGTGGTGCAATTCCCTGCATGATTTGAGTTTCTTGCACCTCCTTGCCGCCAGCGGCACCAATGTCAGCGTGGTGACCAATGGCTTCGCCAGCCCTGTCAATCAAATCGGCTTCCCCGCCCCCCGGTTCGCCGGCAGCGGTTCGACGGCGGTCATTCCGCTGGTGGTCAACTTGCAAAGCAACACCACGCTGGCCTCGATTCAATTCGACATCGAAATCATTCCGACGACGAGCACCACGCCGCCCATTTCGGCGGTGACCCTCCTGCCCATCACCACCAACGATTTCCTCCAGCTCGTCGGGCCGGCGCCGGGAAATGCGCCGGTCAATTACCTGACCTTGTCTTTCCCGCCGGGAAGCAACGGGCTGGGGATGGTGGTCTTTGCGTCGGGCAGTTCTGGATTTAGCGTGCAGGATTTCGCGACGGTGGCCTTGCTGGAAGTGCCCATTCCAACCACCGCCGTCGAAGGGCAAAGCTATACCCTCAACGTGCTCAACGCCTCCGGCACCTCGGATGGAGCCCAAGCCAACGTGCCTCTGAGCTCCATGCCCATCCAGACCCTGACCATTTCCAACTACCAGTATTTTGTGGGGGATTCCTCGCCCTCCAGCGGGTACGAGGCGGGCGAATTTGGCGACGGCACCCTCAACAACAGCGACGTCAACAATGCGCTCCTGGCCTCGGTCGGCATCCATGTTCCCTTCAGCTTCACGGACGCTTACAGCGCGATGGATGTGTATCCCGAAACGGCCACTGAAATAGGCGACGGCTTGATCACCTTTCTCGATTGGCAGCATATTTTATTGCGCTCACTTGGCATCGAAACCAACAACTGGGTCCGCTTCTGGACCAATGGCGGCTTTCTCTCGCACGAGCGCATTGCCTGGGCGCCCGGCCAGATCGTCACCAATGGCGTATCCCCAAATCTTGCCCGGGCCACCACCGGCAAACGCGCTGTCGCCGTTCCACAGCCGGGGGTGGTTTGGTTGCGGCAGGCTTCCATCCACGCCGGAACCCTGGTCCAATTGGCTCCTGGCAACACTTATTCCATCCCCGTCTATGTCAATGTCCTGCCGGGATACAGCTTGTCCGGCCTCCAGTTCCGGGCCACCCTCGTGCCCAACGGGGCTGCGCCCGTGTCGGGCCAGATTCAATTTAACGCCGCGCCCGGGCTGCCCCCTGCTTATGCCTCCACCAATGGACTCTCGCCCAACGACATCATTTCCGCCTGGTCGCTCTTCAAGCCTTTCACCCCGGCGCTGCAGGGCAGCAATGCGCTCGGCTCGATTTCATTCCAAGTCCCGCCCGGTGCCCAAACCGGACAATCCTACACCTTGCGCTTTTCCGGAGTGGACGGGTCGCCCGACTTGGAAACGCTCTATCAACTGGAAAGCGTGCCGGGGTCGGTCTGGGTGAACTCCGCCGCGCTCAGCCCGCCGCAAATCACCTCCGACGAGTGGAGGCTTTACTTCTTCGGCAGCCTGACCAACGCCCTGGCGCAGGATAACGCGGACCCGGATGGGGACGGCGCGCCCAACTGGCAGGAATATCTGGCCGGAACCAATCCCACCAACGCCCTTTCCGCGCTGCAATTCTCCAGCGCCGGTTTCCTCCCCGGCGGCGCGCAAAACATTAATTTGAGCTGGCAGACGGCGCCGGGCAGGATGTACGTCCTGGAATCCAGCCCGGCGGCCGGGGGAAACAACTGGACACCTGTCAACACCAATTTGGGTGATGGCAACGGCTTCCAGGCAGTCCTCACCAACCACACGGGCACCGCGCGCTTCTATCGCATCCAACTAGTCCAGCCATGACCACGACACAAAAATCCATGAGGGCATCCGGCGGCCTGAGGCGGGCCGGCGCAGTGCTGGCCACGATCCTGTTCGCCGCCGGCCTGCACGGCCAGCAACAAATCGCCACCGTCATTGCCACGGGTCTGAATGAACCGAGCTACATTGCCAGCGACCCGAACAATAACATTTACATCACCGATGCCGCCAACAATCGCATCGTCGAGTTCGTTCCCCTGACCAATGGCGTGTCCACCCTGGCCGGGTCCGGGACCACTCAGGGTGGATACAGCAACAGCATTTACGGCGATCAGGCTCTCTTTTCGTATCCTTTGGGCATTGCCTATGATCCGTTCCGCGGAGGATTGGTGGTGGTGGACCAGGCCAATCAAGTGTTGCGGCTGGTAACTCTGGGCGGCGCCGTCTCCACTCTGGCCGGCGTCCCGTCCAGCATGGCCAACCCGGACGGCGGGGCCAACGACGGCCCTGCGGCCACGGCCCAATTCAGCTACCCTGTCGGCATCACCAGCGATGGCGTGGGGAACCTTTATATCGCCGACACGGGCAACAGCGCCATCCGCCGCGTCAACAGCACCAACGGGGTGACCACGGTGCTGGTGACCAACTACAACTTCAGAGGCCCGACGGCCGTGGCGTTGGACACGAATAACAACCTTTGGGTGGCCGACACCGGGAATGACACCATTTGCGTCATCAGCAATATCAGCATCATCACCAATCAAACGGCCTACCTCATCGCCGGCACGGTTCGCAAGACCGGCACCAACGATGCGGCCAACGCGGCCAGCGCCTTGTTCAACCAGCCCGGCGGGTTGCTGTGGGACCCGAACGGAGCCGGTTTGTTTATCAGCGACACCGGCAACGACACGGTGCGGCGGCTCTATTTCAACACGGCGCAGGGCGGCTTGTCCGTGCAAACCGTGGCCGGCCTTCCGGACAAGCCGGGAAACACGGACGGGGTGATCTCGGTCGCCCAGTTTAGGTCTCCGCTCGGCCTGGCGGCGGATGTGATCAATAACGGCTATTACATCGTGGACATGCAGAACAATGAGTTGCGCACCTATCAAACCGGCCCGCCCCAGCCGCCGGTGCAGAACCCGCAAATCGGGTTGGTCACCTTTCCCCCCAATCCCGCGACGGGGTCGGCGTCCTCCCTCTTCACCCCGCTGCCCAACGGGGGCATTTTCAACACCAACAACATCATCGCCCTTTACAATGCCGACTCGGACCCGAACGTGCAGACGTATTACCTGGTGACCAACACCCCGGCCAACCAATTTGTCAATCCGCCGGTTCCCGGCACCAATTCGCTCTTCGCGCCCAATTATCCCGGGAACGGATCGCCGGAAAACAGCCAGGACACGACCACTTTGTTCCAACCGCTGCCTTACCAGGTGACGCTGTATGCGATCAGTATAGCCAAGGGCCGCGCTCCCAGCCAGGTGGTCAGCGCCGACTTTTCCTATATCACGGCCCCTCCGGTCATCGTCGGCAAAAATGGAGCCGCGGTGGAAATAACCGATCTCACCGTGCCTTCGACCATGTGGTACACTTTGAACAGCAACGCGCCGGTGCCCAATGCGCCCGACAGCTTCGGCCCGCTCACCTCTCCCGCCATTATTTCCTTCCCGGTCGAGAGCAACGTCACTCTCACGGTGCAGGCTTATTCCCCCGGCTTTGCTCCCAGCGCCCTGGTCTCCCAGACGTTTGCCGCCTCCAATTTCATCACCGATCAAATCACCTTCGGCTTTGCCTCGGGTGAAGCCTCCAGCCAGTTCGTGGGAGCCGCCGGGCGGCGCTTTTACGTTCCAATCACCCTCAGCCTTCTGCCGTCGGGGGAGACGATGTATTCCCTGCAGTTCGACGTCACCGTCACCAATCTCTCCGTCGCCCCGCCGGTGGGGCAAACTTACACCTTCGAGTCCATGCTCGTGCAGCCGGTGGGCCAAACCAACGGGCAGACCTTTTATGCGCCGATTCCCCCGGCCATGTTTAACGGCACCACGTTGCAAAGCCTGCTTTTTACCAATTCCAGCCTCAACCTGCTTGGCATCGGCTGGCTGGAAATCCTGGGGGAGACCAATCTGTATAATACGGCGTCGCAGGATTTGATCGCCTTTTCGCAGGCCTACGAAAATGTCTTTTCCAGTGGCTCCGGCAGTACCATTGTTGGCGGCTATTCTTTTGTCATTCCCGCCAAGGCGCTCCCAAATCAGGCCTATCAGGTCCAGATCATCCGGCCCTCCGCCGACGGCGATAGTTTCGCAGAAAACGTTCTCATCCAGGCACCGACCAATGGCTCGTTGCAGGCGGGCGCCATCAATTCCATCAAGAATGTAACCGTGGGCGTGATCCCTTATCTGGTTGGGGATGTGGCGCCGTTCCGATGGTTCAACGCCGGTGATTTTGGCGACGGCCAACTCCTCAACAATGACGTTTTGCAAACCTTCCGCTCTGCCGTTTACCAACTAAACATACCCAAGGCCGGCAGTGATTTTTTTGACGCCATGGATTCTTCCGATGGGACGTTCAACAATTATTACACGGAGACCGATGCGCAGATTGACGCGATAACCACCGGAGACGGACATCTGGACGTGACGGATGTTTATGTGACCTTCCGCCGCTCCCTGGATCCTTCCTTAAAGTGGGTCGAGCGCTTTTGGTCCAATGGCCTCCCGTACTTCCAGTACGT
>Ga0187848_10004145_pt1 | contig 10239 bp, 10 predicted proteins | sample June2016WEW_4_40_FD_132424 | JGI IMG/M metagenome (GOLD analysis project Ga0187848, IMG submission 132424) | Peatland microbial communities from SPRUCE experiment site at the Marcell Experimental Forest, Minnesota, USA - June2016WEW_4_40 | ecosystem: Environmental > Terrestrial > Soil >... | reverse complement strand
CGTGGCGCTGGGCGAACGCTCGCTCCGTCTCGCCGAGTACTATCACGGGAAGATCGAGACGATCCCCCGGGTGCCGGTGCGCTCGCTGGAGGATTTCTCGCTCTGGTACACCCCGGGCATCGCCGAGGTCTCCCGCGCGATCGCGGCCGATCCGGACCGCTCGTTCGACCTGACCGGTCGCGGGAACACCATCGCGATCGTGACCGACGGCAGTCGGGTGCTCGGCCTCGGGGACATCGGCCCCCGTGCCGCCCTTCCCGTGATGGAAGGCAAGGCGCTCCTGTTCAAGTATCTCGGCGGGGTCGACGCGATCCCCCTCCCGATCGCCGTCGAGTCCGACGAAGCGTTCATCGAGACCGTCGAGCGGATCGCTCCGGCGTTCGGGGGCATCAACCTGGAGGACATCGCCTCCCCCAAGTGCTTCCGGATCCTAGAGGAACTGCAGAAGCGACTCTCCATCCCCGTCTGGCACGACGACCAGCTGGGAACCGCCGCCGCCACCCTCGCCGGGTTCCAGAACGCGGTCGAGATCACCCATCGGAAGGTCCCCACGATGCGTACGGTGCTCCTCGGGGCTGGGGCGGCCAACATCGCGACGGCCCGACTCCTCCTCGCCCTCGGCCACGATCCACATCGGCTGACCCTGGTCGACCACAAGGGGATCCTGGATGCCGAGCGCCGGGACGTCGACGAACTGATGGTCCGTAACCCGTGGAAGTACCGGCTCGCCCTCCAGACCGACGGCGGCGGACGCCGGGGAGGCCTCGCCGAGGCGCTCGAGGGGGCCGATGCCCTGTTGGCCGCCTCGACACCGAACGCCGATACGGTCAAGCCGGAGCACATCCGCGCGATGGCCTCCGGACCGATCGTCTTCGCCCTCGCGAACCCGGTCCCCGAGATCTGGCCGGACGTCGCGAGGGCCGCCGGAGCAGCGGTGGTCGCGACCGGCCGCAGCGACTTCCCCAACCAGGTGAACAATTCGCTCATCTTCCCGTCCGTCTTCCGTGGGATCCTGGACGCCCGCGCCCGTTCGATCCCCCAGGAGGTCACCTTGGCGGCGGCGAAGGAGCTCGCCCGGCATGCCCAGGACCGCGGACTGACCGTCGAGCACATCCTCCCGACGATGGAGGAGACCGAGTTCCCTCCCCACGTCGCCGCGGCGGTCGCGGAGGAAGCGGTGCGGCTCGGTATCGCCGGGCGGCCGCGTTCCCGGGCGGAGTTCTACGAGATCGCCCGCGAGGTCATGCGGCGGCCGCAGAAGCTGGCTCACGAACTGGCGCGCGCGGGCATCACGCTCCCGATGCCCGATGAGAAGCCCACGGAGAGGAAGAAACCATGACAACGCAGAAGGCGAAACCGGACGCCGAGCGATCGGAGCCGAACAAGGGGGGACCGTCCGTCCCCGTCTACATCCACTTGCGCCCCGCCCGCGCGAGCGACGTCGCGCAGCTCGTCCCGCTGCTGCTCCGCCTCAAGCGATTGAACGAGGAGTTCGATCCGCTCCTGAAGGTCCGTCCCGATGCCGAGGAGCGCGCCACCGAGGTGCTGATGAACGACCTCGCCGACCGGGAGGCGACCGTCTTCGCGGTGGAAGGGGTGGGAGCGGACAAGGGCAAGATCGTCGGGGTCGTCCGCGCCCGGGTCCGGGAACGGCCGTTCTACGCTCCCGAGAAGGAGGGGGTCATCCTCGACATCTACCTCTTGCCCCTCTATCGCCGGAAGGGAGCCGGGGAGTACCTGCTCCATCAGCTCTCGAGGGCGCTGAAGGCGAGGGGCGCCGGGGTGCTGACGGCGGAGTTCCCGGTTCAGAACGAGATCGCGATCCGCTTCTACACGAAGCAGGGGTTCCGACCGATCACCACGTTGCACGCGCGCATGATGTGAGGCGCGCCGCTCCGGACCGGTGCCGGGCGGTGAGCTTAAGGAACCGTTCCCTCCTCGTCGCGGCATGCCGAAGAGCCCACCGCCCGTCCCCCCGGCGGGGCCTCAGTACTTGCGCCGAGGCAAGGTCAAGGAGGTCTACGCGATCTCCCCCACCGAGCTCGAGTTCCGCTTCACCAACGACATCTCCGTCTTCGACAAGCACATCCCGAGCGAGATCCCGCACAAGGGCGAGACGCTGAACCGAACGGCGGCGTTCTGGTTCGAGATCTGCCGTCGTCACAACATCCCGAACCACTTCCTGCGGCTCTCGGGTCCGACGTCGATGCGGGTGAAGCGGGTCCAGGTCGTCCCCCAGCCGAGGACGCTCGGGCCGCACCCGAAGAACTACCTCATCCCCCTCGAGCTGATCGTTCGATACTACGTCGCCGGATCGATGTGGGACCGGGTGCGCTCGGGCGCGATGGCCCCGGAGGCGCTCGGGTTCCCCGCGGGCAAGCACATCCAGTTCGCCGACCGGCTTCCCGAGCCCCACTTCGAGGTGACGACCAAGCTCGAGCCGACCGACCGGCTCCTCACGTTCGACGAGGCCCTGGAGCTCTCGGCGATGGACCGGCGGCAGTTGGACGAGCTGAAGGAGACGATCCTTCGGATCGACGAGGCGATGCAGCGGGAGATCACCCCGCGCGGTCTCGTGCATGTCGACGGGAAGAAGGAGTTCGGGATCGATGCCGACGGGGCGCTGATGGTCGTCGATACGTTCGGCACCGCGGACGAGGACCGGTTCTGGGACCGGGACGCCTTCGAACGCGGCCGGCAGGTCGACTTCTCCAAGGAGTTCGTCCGACAGCACTACCGCTCTTCGGGGTACTACGACCGGCTCACGACCGCCCGGAAGGCCGGGACCCCCGAACCGGAGATCCCCGCCCTGCCGCCGCTCCTGGTCGACGAGGTGAGCCGCCTGTACACGACCGTCTACCAGCGGCTCACCGGCCAGCCGTTCGCCCCCGCCGGCTGACGGCATCTTCCGCCGTTTCGCGACCTCTCCCCCACCCTTATCTTCCCCGGCGCGACTTGTAGCTTCGTGCCGCCGAAGCCCGTCGTCCGCGTGGTCCCGCCCGCCGAAGCACCGCCCCCTCCCGCGAAGCAAGAGATCGCCCTGGAGGATCTCGCGGGCGTCGGCTCCACGACGGCCGACAAGCTCCGGGAGGCGGGGTACACCGACCTCATGGAGGTCGCCGTCGCCTCCCCGAGCGACATCGCCGAGGCGGCGGAGATCGGGCTGTCGATCGCCCAGAAGATCATCGGCGAGGCCCGCCGGAAGGCCGACGTGGGCAGCTTCGTGCTCGGTACAGAGGTGCTCGAGCGTCGCAAGAAGCTGGGCCGGATCACGATGAACGCGAAGGCGTTGGACGAACTGTTGGGGGGAGGTGTCGAGACCCAGGCGATCACGGAGTTCGCCGGAGAGTTCGGGACCGGTAAGACCCAACTGGCCCACCAGATCGCGGTGGATGTCCAGTTGCCCGTGGCCCAGGGAGGGCTGCTCGGCGAAACGGTCTACATCGATACCGAAAGCACGTTCCGGCCCGAGCGGATCATCGACATGTCGAAGGCCGTCGGGCTCGATCCCCAGGAGGCCCTCGGCCACATCCACGTCGCCCGGGCGTTCAATTCCAACCACCAGATGCTCCTCGTGGCGAAGGCCCAGGAGCTCGCACGCCAGCGGCCGATCCGCCTCCTGGTGGTCGATTCCCTCACCGCGCATTTCCGCTCCGAATACGCCGGTCGAGGGGAACTCGCGCCCCGGCAGCAGCTCCTGAACAAGCACCTGCACGAGCTCCTGCGCTTCGCCGATACGTACAACGCGGCCGTCGTGGTCACGAACCAGGTCATGGCCCGCCCGGACATCCTCTTCGGCGATCCGACGCGCCCCATCGGCGGGAACATCGTCGCGCACGCGTCGACCTACCGGCTCTACCTGCGCAAGTCCAAGCCCCCGAAGCGGATCGCGCGCTTGATCGACTCGCCGAACCTCCCCGAGGGGGAGGCGGTCTACTCGCTCACGACCGAGGGGATCCGCGAGTAGCGACGTGCCGGATGGACACCGCCTTCACGTAGAGATACACGCGCGTTCCCGGAACTAGCGCCAGCCGGCGGATCGACCCGGGCGTGATCTCGACCCGGACGACGAGCCCGTTCCAGAGCGCGCGAAGCTCGGCGCGTTGGGCACCGCGTACTTCGATCGATCGGACGGTGGCGAGGAGAGCGTTCCGTGCGCTCAACTCGACCCGATGGCGCGCGACGACGATCGTGCCGGGATCGACGGCGACCTCCACGCGCGCCCCGTCGCCCGCACGGAAGGAGACCTCGAGGGTCCGCCCCCCGCCGAGATCGACCGTGGGGGACGTGCCGGCACGATAGACGCCGCCCCAACGATTCCCCCGAGGCGCGTGGCGATCCTCGCGCGCGTCGCGCAGGAGGCGCCGCCCCAGGGTCGTCAGCCGGCTCTCGCCCGGGGTGGTACCCCCCCGGCGACCGGCGACGACCGGGTCTCCGTAGAGCCGGCGCAGACGGGCGAGCCGATAGACGGCCCGATCTCGCGGGATCCCCAACGCGCGCGCGGCGCGGACGACGTTGGGCGTGGTGGAGAGGCGCGCCAGGAGTCGGATGTCCAGCGGGGTGAGCCACCGCTCCATCGCTAGGAGGCGCCTCCACCCACGAGCGGCCGGAGGCGCGTGGTGTCGAGCTCGAGGCGGACCGTGTCACCGACCCGCAGGCGGAGGGAGTCGGCGGGCGAGTGCAGGTAGAACATCAGGGGGCCCTGTCGCAGGGCGAGCGTCCAGCCCCGCGGGGTCCAGCGCACCGCGCTGACCCAAGCGAGATCCGCCCCGGCGATCGCCGCGGTCCAACGGAGGGCGTCGTCCGGCACGACGACGCCGCCCGGACCCGATCCCTCCCGCAGCGCGCGCACGAGAGGACCATCCATCGCAGTGGCCAGCTCCTCGGGGGAGAAGAGCGTCTCGAATCCAAGGAATCGAGCCATGAAGCGGTCGAGGGGCGCGTGCGGCAGCGCCGCCAGCTCCCCGTGGAAGCGGACCCGTCCCGCTTCCAGTACCACGACGTTCGTCGCGAGCGCGAAGGCGGTCGTGGGGTCGTGGGTGACGAGCAGCAGCGGGATCCCCTCGGACTCGATCAGTTCGCGCAAGAGCCGCAGGAGTACATCGCGGCTCTCGACATCGAGGGCCGCGAGCGGCTCGTCCCACAGGAGGGCCCGCGGCTCCGCGGCGAGGGCCCGGGCCATCGCGACCCGCTGGCGCTGGCCGGAGCTCAGTTGGGTGGGGTACCGGTCGGCCAGCTTCGCGAGGTCGAAGTGATCGATCCACCGCTGGGCCCGGGCGCGCGCATCCGGAGCCCCGCGCAGATCGAGCGGATAGCTCACGTTCTGGCGGACTCGTCGATGCGGCAGGAGTCCGAGACCGGGAGGGACGAACCCGAAGCCGCGCCGTTCGGGAGGGGCGCGCTCGACGGATGTCCCGTCCACCCGGACCGTACCGCGCTGCAGCGGGAGGAACCCCGCGATCCCACGCAAGAGACTGGTCTTGCCCGCTCCGGAGGGTCCGAGCAGGACGGTCGCCGATCCCGACCGGATCGTGAGATCGACCGGACCGATCCGGAAGCGCTCCCGGTCGACCACGACCTCGGAGAGGGTCACGTCGCTCAGGCGAACCACCCGACCTTGGCCCACGCCATGCCCGTCCGATCGAGCACGCGCACGGCCACGAAGACCGCGAGGGCGACCAGTACGAGGAGGGCGGAGGCTCCGGCGGCGGCCTGGACCCCGGCCGTCGAGTAGAGGTTGTAGATGTAGACGGATGCGGTGTTCGTTACCGGCCCGCCATACGGGAAGCTCGGATAGATGGCGTAGGCGAGGATGAGAAACCCGCCGATCTCACTGACGCCGCGGGCCCACATCAGCAAGCTGCCCGTCACGATGCCGCGGAACGCCTGGGGCAGCGTCACGGTCGCGAACGCCTCCGTTGGCGAGGCCCCGAGCGACCGAGCCGCCTCGATCGCCTCCCCGTCGACGGTGCGGAACGCGAGCTCGCTGGTCAGCACGACGTACGACGCCCCAACGTACACCATGACGAGCACGACGCCCCAGATCGCGTCGAAGATCGGGATCCCGATCCCGGCGACCCACGCTCCGAACGGGTTCGTCGGCGCAAAGAGGACGAGCAGGGCGATCCCGACGATGAGGTGGGGGATCATCACGGGAATGAGAACGATGGACTCGACGATCGAGCGCCCCGGGAAGCGGTACCGCGCGAGAACGTATCCGAGCGGGACGCCCAAGAGGATCCCGAAAGCGACCGCGATCCCGGACGCCAGAAGCGTGAAGTACAGGGCGTTGAGGAATCCGGCGTTTCCCGCGGCGTTCGCGATCTGCCCGTAGCCCGCATAGAGGAACAAGGCCACGATGGGCAGGATGAACAGCCCGATCAGCGAGGCCGAAAGGACGGCCGCCACGGCGCGCCGTACTGGGGCAGCGTGGTCGGCGACCGCATCGCTGACCATTCGGGCCCCTCCTCCGCTAGTACAGCGCCGCCAGGTAGGCGGGCACCGCCGGCAACGACTCCGGAGCAAACCCGGCGACCGCGCCGGGCATCGCGCTCGGGTGATCGGTCCAGGCGGGAGCGATCACGGAGAAGCCGTCCGCGGTCCAGGCCGACACGGTCTGGTTGGAAAGAAGGTAGGCGACAAAGGCGATGCCGAGCGGAACGTTCGGCGCGGTCTTCGGAACGGTCGCCGCGAACAGGACGGGCGCTCCCGTCACCACCTTCGTGGAAGTCCCCGATAGGATCGTGGTCGACGCCGTGCTGTCGTTCGCGACGGACGCCGGATCGTACGCCCCGAGGTTCACGTGCGGGGAGAGGCTGACGTAGGAGAGGTGGTCGGCCACCGCGTACGAACGGTAGATGAGATAGGTGTCCACCGTGCCGGTGGAGAGGACCGCGGAGGCCTGGGTCTCGGGCACGATCTTCGTCACGCGGACCACGGGCTGAGCGAAGCCGCCGATGGGTCCTGTGAAGAAGTGGGAGTAGAACGCCCCGTGCGAGCCATCGAGCGCGTCCTGGAGCTCGATGGTGAAGATCGCGTTGTACCCGAGCGGGTCCGAGCTCGCGTTGGGGGTGGCGAGCGTCGCTCCGGATTGAACGATCACATTCGCCCAGTTCGACGTGTTGAGATGGGCCAGAGCGGGATCGGACGCATCGTAGGCGAGCACCATCGGATCCGCGGCGAAGACGACCTCCCAGCTCGCGGCCGTCGTCTCCACGTGCTGGGGGATGACCCGGAAGTCGGCCGCAACGAAGGTGTCGTACGGTTGGCCGAGCTGGGTCAGCGCCGTGGCGGCGGCGAGGCTGCCTTCGTAGAGTTGGGCGGAGAGCGGCGCCTGCACACCGGGGGTCTCGTTCGCGAAGTTCGAGGCGAATGCCGGCACGATCGGGCCGAGCGATCCGGCGGCGATGAGGGCGAGGGTCGTGGTGGTGGGTCCGGAGGAGGTCGACCCGGAACCACGGGCGTACCATCCCCCGACGAACCCCGCGAGGACGGCGATCAGGACGACGACGACGACCCCGATGGTGCGAGCGACCGGCCGCATCGATGTTGGAAATACCAACATCACTTAAGCATTGGGCGATCGATCGGTCCCCGCCGCTCGGAGGGAGCGTAGCGGAACCACACTACTCCCTCGACCTCGCTCGCGGCCACCGGTCCGAAGCGCGAGCTGTCGCGGCTGCCTTCGTTGGAATCTCCTGCGACGCGAAGATATCCGGGGGGCATCCGCGCGCGGTCCGGCCCGACCTCGTCCCCGGGAAGGGCGGCGATCCGCTTGATCAGGCGGGGGACCGAACCTTCGGGATCCCGCACGACCACGATGTCGCCCCGCTCGAAGGTTCCCGCCCGCGCCGGGGCGGGATCCACGTAGAGCCGGTCGCCGGCGAGGAGCGTCGGTTCCATCGACCGGTCGTGGACGATCACCCGCCGGCTGCGCCACCAACGGCGGAATCGTGCGGTCGTGGTGCGCGGCGCTTCCGGCAACCTTATCCTCCGCGGGAGGTATCTTGAACCATGTCCGCCCCCTCGAGAATCCGTGAGTGGTTCGACGCGGTCCGAGATGCCGCTCGAGACCCCGAGCCCGTGTACGCCCACTACGACATTCCGTGCGGTATTTATGACCCCCACGAGGCGCAGATCGCGGCCCTGACGATCCTTCGGATGGACCAACTCATCGGCGAGCTCGCGAAACCGTCCCCGACCAGCAAGCCGGAGGAGATGGAAGCGTACGGGGCGAAGCTCGCGCGCTACCAGTCCGTCAAGGAGCAGCATGCGGAGCGCCTGAAGCACGAGATCCGCGTCATCTGGGGCGACTACTTCACCCCGGATCACGTGAAACAGCACCCCCAGATCCACGAACTCACCTGGAAGATCCTGAAGCAGGCCTCGAAGGCCCGCCAGGGAACGAGCATCGCCGACGCCCAGGAGCTCCTGAAGCAGGTCCAGGAGTTCGCCGAAGTCTTCTGGAAGACGAAGGGAGCCACCACGAAGCGTCAGCCGTCCCTCCAGAAGCCCGGCGGCGAGCTCGTCGTTCCGGTTCCCCCCTCGTAGGGCGCCCCGTTCACCGCGCCGGACGGGTACGATCGCCGGCTCGCGATGACCGAGACCCTCCCACTGGACGGCCGTTCCCTCACGCTCGAGCAGTTCCTCGCCGTCGTCCGTGGCGGGTGTGCGGTCTCGATCACCCCGGAAGCCCGTCAGGCGGTGGCTCAGAGCCGGCGGATCGTGGAGCGGGCCGTCGCCGCCGGTCGTCCCGTCTACGGGGTGACCACCGGGTTCGGGGCGCTCTCGGACCGGGCGATCCCCACGGGGCGAGCCCGTGAGCTCCAGACCTCCCTCATCCGCAGCCACGCGAGCGGAGCCGGCCCCGCGCTCCCGCGGGACGTCGTGCGAGGATTGGTCCTCCTCCGCCTCAACTCCCTCGTCCGGGGGCATTCGGGGGTGCGCGGCGAGCTCCTCGACCTTCTGATCGAGATCCTGAACCGGGGTCTGATACCGTACATCCCCGAGCAAGGGTCGGTCGGGGCCTCCGGGGACCTCGCCCCGCTCGCCCACCTGGGTCTCGCGATGATCGGCGAAGGGGAGTTCATCGACCGCGCGGGGAACCGGGTGCCCGCGGCCTCCGTCCTGCAGGCGGAGGGGATGGCCCCGATCTCGCTTGTCGAGAAGGAGGGGGTCGGCCTCGTCAACGGCACCTCCCTGATGGGTTCCTATCTCGCCCTCGCGGTGGCGGACGTGCGGGAGCTGTTCGACGCCGCCAAGATCGCCGCGGCGCTCTCGTTCGATGCCCTTCAGGGCGATCCGCAGTCGCTGGACGACCGGTTGGGCGAGGCCCGGAACCTGCCGGCCCAGCGGCGGGCGGCTACCGCCATGCGCGCGTTGCTCGCCCGCAGCACGCTCTCCGTTCCTCGGACGACCTGGCAGGGTCAGGACGCCTACACCCTGAGGTGCATCCCCCAGGTGTTCGCGGCCGTGGAGCTCGCGATCGACTTCGCGGACGGGATCGCCCGCGGAGAGCTGAACGCCGTGACCGACAACCCCCTCGTCTTCGAGGGGGACGAGTTCGTCAGCGGGGGGAACTTCCACGGGCAACCGCTGGCCCTCGCCCTCGATACCCTCGCCCTCCCCGTGCAGTACCTGGCGGCGTTCAGCGAGCGCCGGACGGCCCGCCTCCTCAACCCGACGTTGAACCGGGGGCTTCCGGCGTTCCTCGCTCCGGAGCCTGGGGTCACATCGGGCCTCACGATCCCCCAGTACCTCGCCGCGGCGCTCGTCAACGAGAACGCGACCCTGGTCGATCCCGCCAGCGCGACCAGCCTCTCGACGTCGGCCGATCAGGAGGACTTCGTCAGCATGGGCCCGTGGGCGGGAGCGAAGCTTCGTCGGATCATCTCCAACACCCAGCGGATCATCGGGATCGAATGGATCGTCGCCGGCCAAGCGATGGAGCTCCGACGGCCTCTGTCGGGCGGCCGGGGGAGCGAAGCTGCCTTGCGGGTCCTACGGGAGCACGTAGCCCCCTGGTCCCAAGATCGCAGCCCCGCGGCCGATATCGAGCGGGTCGCGCAGGGGATCGCGGACGGTGCGTTCGTCCAACGGGTCCGCGGGGAAGTCCCCTTCTAGGAGCTTGTGGCACAGCTCCCACTTGACGGATCGAGAGTTCGATCCTTGGATCGAGGGTGAGCGCGGAACGCTCCAGCCTCTCCTCTTCCCTCGCCCTTCGCCCTTACGCTAGGCTCG
>Ga0187848_10004143_pt1 | contig 10242 bp, 7 predicted proteins | sample June2016WEW_4_40_FD_132424 | JGI IMG/M metagenome (GOLD analysis project Ga0187848, IMG submission 132424) | Peatland microbial communities from SPRUCE experiment site at the Marcell Experimental Forest, Minnesota, USA - June2016WEW_4_40 | ecosystem: Environmental > Terrestrial > Soil > Wetlands... | reverse complement strand
TTCGAGGGCCAGGGAGTCCATACGAACCCGGATCGGCGCGGCGCCGGTGTTGGCTAGCGTCAGGCGGCGCGTGATGACGCTCGTGTCTCCCATCGCTGCGTACTGCGCTACGATTTCGAGGCTCGCACGGGTGGCGAGGTAGACCAGTTGAAGCGACCGCGCGTCCGGTGCGCTTGCCGAGGCCAATCTAAGGTCGCCAGACCGCAACGCGCGCCCTTCGAGCGTTCCAGCGATGTCCAGCCTCCGGGCGTCCTTCCACGGTGCACCGCCTACAGGACCCAAGTAGTCGATCAGGATACCGCTGTTGTCCTGCCGCAGACGATACTCGACGCTGTCCGATACGAGCCGCCAGGTCTGGGCCGGACAGGCTATCTCGAATAAGAGAAGGAACATCGTGGGGCGCATAAAATCAAGGTAGCGCAACCCGTGCTGGGAACGCTCGATGTCGATTGGGGCTCTGTGATGCGCGTTTCTTTTTCTTGTTCCCGCCCTGATGCAACCCCGATAAAGCGAGAACCCAAATATCTGCAAGTCGTTGAAGCAAAGATCTTTGCTCCCCTGAAAACCTCCTGTTTTACAGGAGACACGTGTTGAGCGGTGGGTGAACGTCCTCTACGCTATACCAGCCCCATCCATTGCGGATGGAAGTAGGTCTGGTCGTAACGGTAGCCGGTCTTGAAGCCCTCGTACTTCCCGGTCATCGCGGCGGCCTTGGTCTTAGTAACCAGCCGGGTCAACTCCTGTTCGGTCAAGGGCCGGAAGGTGCGCGCCGCTTCGAGCGCCTGGTCGAGCCTCTCCATGGTGTCCATTCCGGTGATGACCACCGAGGTAGGCAGGTTCATAGCGTAGTGCAGGCATTCGGTGGCGGTAGCTATTCTGTTGGCGGGGATCGTTCCGTCGGCCAGGGGTTTCATCCCCAGCACGGCAATGCCTTGTTCGACGAGCTTGGGGACCACTTGGTGCGCGAAACTGCGGAAGTGGTAATCCAGCAGGTTGAGCGGCAGTTGGCAGGCGTCGAAATGGAAATTGTGCTGCGCCGCGACCTCCAGCATGCGCAGATGGACGAAGGGGTCCTTGTGCCCGGTAAACCCGATGTAGCGGATCTTGCCGGCCTTCTTGGCATCCTGGACAGCCTCCAGCGGGCCGCCAGGCGCGAAGAAGACATCGGCATCATCCAGGCGCGCAGTCTCGTGTAACTGCATCAGGTCAACGTGGTCCGTCTGCAAGCGCTGCAGCGACTCGTCGATCTGCCGCGCCGTGGATTGTTTCGTGCGGCCATCGAACTTCGTCATCAGGAAGACCTTCTGCCGGTATCCATCGCCCAACGCGACGCCCATGCGCCGCTCGCATTCGCCTTGGCCGTAATCCCAACAGTTGTCCATGAAGTTGATGCCGTGGTCGATCGCGGTCCGGATAATTCGCGTGGAAAGGTCCGGGGTTGCCGCTTGGCCGGCATGCGCACCGCCAACACCGATTGCCGATACCTTCTCGCCGGTTTTGCCGAGCGTCCGGTAGATCATCCCGCCGGGTTGGCCTTCGGCGGTTTTCAGCGCCATTCCCATGGACGCCAAGGTGGTCAAAGCCTCTCTTCGATTCATTACGCCAACCTCCCTCGCGGAAGTATACTCCAGATTACGCCCGCGAGGGAGCAGGGCAGGGCACAGCCGGTACGAACCTCGCGAAGAAGCGATTATAATCAACCCGTGCGTCATCCAGGAAGTACTCAAACAGCCTTGGGCAAGAGGGCAAGCATCGTGATGATCGGCCATAAGACACGTTACATGTCGGCGGTACTGGCTGTGGCGCTGGTGGGGGCGCAGACGGGCCGACCACGCGCGCGAGATCTGGGACTGGTACCAGGGGTGTATTCGCCGGGGCCGCTCAACGCCATCACCGACGTCGTGGGGGTGCGCGTGGGCCACGTCACGCTGATCGAAGGGGATGACGTGCGCACGGGGGTGACCGCCATCGTTCCTGCCGATGGCAACGTATTCCAGGACAAACTACCGGGCGCGGTCTTCGTGGGCAACGCTTTCGGAAAGCTGGCTGGGTCGACGCAGGTGGAAGAGTTGGGAACCATCGAGACGCCCATCGTTCTTACCAACACCCTGAGCGTCGGCGCCGCGATGGAAGGGGTGATTGCATACACCCTGGCGCAACCGGGCAACGAGCGGGTGACCTCGGTGAACGCCCTGGTCGGCGAGACCAACGATAGCGGCCTGAATGACATCCGCGGCATGCACGTGAAGCCGGAGAACGTCGTGGAAGCGATCCGAAACGCCAAAGGCGGCGCGGCGGTGGAAGGCAGCGTGGGCGCCGGTACCGGGACGCGGTGTTTCGGCTGGAAGGGCGGAATCGGCACGTCCTCGCGCGTTGCGGACACGCAGACCGGCAGTTATACGGTAGGCGTGCTGGTGCAAACTAATTTCGGCGGGCATCTGACGATGGGCGGCGTGCCGGTAGGGCGCGAATTGGGAAGGGCGCCGGCCGACGGCGGAGAGGGCTCGTGCATGATTGTGGTGGCGACCGACGCCCCGCTGACCGCCAAGGACTTGAAACGCCTGGCCGCACGAGCTGTGTTCGGACTGGCAAGGACGGGCTCCGCCTACAGCAACGGAAGCGGCGATTACGCCATCGCCTTTTGCACGGCAGCCTCGATGCGTGTGAAGCAGACAGGCTCGCGGCCGGCAGCCTATGAGGCGCTGAGAGGCGACGCGGTTTCGCCGCTGTTCGATATGGCGCTGGAAGCGACCGAGGAAGCGGTTTACAACTCGCTGCTGCAAGCCACCACCGTCCGGTCCAGGTTCGGGACTGCGGAGGCAATTCCGATCGACCGACTGCGCGAGATTTTGACGCGGAAATGAACCAGGGCTGCTGGCGACGCTCGATGCCGCTTGCGATCGGGGCTCGATGGCGAATGGCCAACGCCCGCGACGCGCGCAGAGGATTGCGCGCTGCTGCGTCCCTCCGTGTTTGCTGGTAGCCGTGCGGCATCCCGCCTAAGCGGGGAAGACCGACGCGTTCGGGCTCGGGGCATCTTCCGCTAAGTGCGCGTGCCGCTTGAGCACTGCGCGAAATTGACGGCGCGGGCGCGGCCAGGATCGGAGAAGCGCTGAGCGCCGCGCTCCTCCCGCGGTTGAGCCTTGACTCGATGGCGAATGGCCTACTCCCGCCGGCGCTCACCGAGAACGGTGGCAGTGCCGCGTCCATGCGTGCCGCGAACGCGCGCCGCACCTATCCACAAGATCATTGTCGGCCAATATCGGCAAGAATTAGGAGCCAATCTTATTTGGTGCGCGGGTCAAATCTGTCGCCGTTTGCGTCGACCCAGGCGCACGAGTCCATCGGTCTGGTACCGGCCCGAAAAATCAGCTTGCAGATACGTCGGTGGTTGCGTAGGAAGGCCCCCATCATTCGATCCGCCAGGCGGGTGTGATCGCGGAGCCAGGACGTCAGGTACTCAACTAGCGCGACTCCCGCCTTGGGGTCCCTCTGTTCCATTCGGAGGACGAATTGCTCCACCCTCCTCCTTGCAGCGTCATGTTGCCGTTTATGCCAATTCACTGAGCCGTACCGGGCCGCACGCATCAGCCGTTCCTCGTGAGCAAAATGCCCTACGATGCAAGCCATCAGGCGCTGCGTCAGTTTGCAAATCTCTGGCGACGGACCACGGTTGAAAAGGGCCTTTTGGAGATTGGAGACCGCCTCAAAGATCTCCTTGTGTTCGTCATCAATTTCCGTGACAAACACGGCATGCGATGTGCTCCACTTCAAGGAACGCATGTTCCATTTTACAAGGTTCAAGACGTCGACATCTTCAATAGTCAAGTCCTTTCGGCAAGGCCGCGTAGTGCTATCGTCGAATCCGAGACAACTGTCGATTGCCATTGCATCCGCCTCGTGTACCTGTCAGCAGGCCGCAGCCGCGCGCGGGCACCTCATCCGCGCCGTGCGCGTGCCGCCGCGCGCTTGAGCCTGCGCCATCGACCCGGCGGGCGTGGCGAACATCGCCGTTCTACCGCGCCGGGCCCCCTTCCGCCCGGGTTCGACGGCGAACGATCAACGCCCTGCAAGCTCGCCGAGAACTCTTGGCGCTGGCGGCCTTGCGACGGGGCGGGCCGGTGCAGGGCGGTCCACGAGAGGAGGCGTCACGGATGGACGAGCCAGTTGAAGTTCTTAGCGAGGACTCCCCCAAGCAACATGGTGAATGGTCTTAAAGATGTCGCAAGGCAATCAACCTTCGCCTACAATACAAGTAATAGTTTCCCTGGGTCAAGTATTTCCCTAAGCCGATGTGCAGAGGAAGCAGAGCATGAAGGAGAGAGATGATGCGTATTAAGAACAAAGTGGCGATCATTACGGGTGCAGCTTCGGGTATCGGCGAAGCGACAGCTCTGCTTTTCGGTGGCGAAGGAGCTAAAGTCGTTGTCGCCGATTTGGATGCAGCAGGGGGGAATAACACTGCGGCTCAGATTCGGGAGAAAGGAGGCGACGCCATATTCCTTCACGCCGATATTTCCAAAGAGCCAGATGCCAAGAGGATCATCGATGAATCAGTGCAAGCCTATGGTCGTGTGGATATCCTGGTGAACAATGCGGCCGCATTTGTCCTAAAAGGGCTGGAGGCAACGATGGAAGATTGGCAACGCTCCCTCGCCACCAACGTGATTGGAACTGCCCTGGTCAGCCGCTTTGCTAGCGACCAGATGAGAGAAAACGGCGGCGGGTCGATCGTGAACGTCAGTTCTCAATCCGCGTTCTATGCAGAGCCAACTTTTCTTTGCTATAGTTCCACAAAGGCCGCGATCCTGCACATGACGCGCCTGATGGCCTTGGACTTGGCACCCGCAAACATCAGGGTCAATACGGTATGCCCAGGGACAATTCCAACACGTGCAACCTTTAACCATATAGCAAAAGAAGGCTTAACATTGGAGGAGTTCTGCGCGAGAGAGGGTGCGAAGACGATTCTGAGGCGAGTGGGCCAGGCGCAGGAAGTCGCCTATGCTATTCTCTTCCTGGCGTCAGATGAGGCATCTTTCATTACGGCGGCATGTCTAGTGGTGGACGGTGGCAGGACAGCTCTGAGCTAGGAGTATGGGGGTGGCGCATCGAAATGGCGTCCGACCCGCAATCATTAGAGGGTTACTGGAGTTCTTCTCCGAAAAAATGTCTTTATCCTCGCCCGGCGCACGCGAAGTACTTGCCAACGGCATCGGGTGAGAGATTCCTTGAGATTCGTTATGGCTGAGCTAATACCGCGCCGCCAGAAGGGTCAATGTACGCGAAGGTTCCATTTACGCACATGGTATTGACAACCCACACGTACCCACCATATCATTTCATCACCTGAAAATGACATCCCGCGAACGATTTCTGGCAGTGGTCCGAGGTGAAATCCCCGACCGGGTTCCCGTCACCCTCTTCATCTGCGATGGAGGGCACTTCATCAATCAGCTATACCCGGATATCGACTTCTGGGACTTCGAACGCCTCCAACTGGCGGTCATCGAAGTTCAGAAGCACTTTGGCGCCGACGTCTTCGTGCGCATGCTTTACGGCGTCAACGATCCGCTCTTCATCCACATGGGCGGCCTCAACGTCTCGGTCGAAACCGAAAGCTGGGAGGTGAAGACCGAGGAGATCGCCCACGGCAACACGAGCATCCGCCGCTCGACGGTGCGGACTCCGGACGGCACCCTCACCCAGGATTTCTCTACCACCGAAGTGCGCCCGGGCACGTTTGTTTTCGCCTGCACCAAAAAGCCCATCCAGTGCGAAGCCGATCTGGACATTGCGATTCGCTGGGAACCTCGCATGCCTGCCTGCTGGAAAGGCCAGGTAAAGCAAAGGGTCGCCGGCATCCGCGCCGCCCTGGGCGACTCCGGTATCCTCGGCACCTGGACGCCGCACGGGCCGTTCAACAACGCCTCGCTGCTGGTGGATCACGACGTGCTCTACTGCCTCTTCCGCGTGGACTTCCGGTACTACGAGAAGCTCATGAACTTTGCCATGGAGCGCATTCTGGATTACGCCGCAGCCATCGACGAGGCTGGTCCGGACGTCCATTGCGTGGGAGGCAACGTTCCCGGCGGTTTTCTCGGACGAGCCAATTACGACCGCTACGTGCTGCCTTTCGAGCGCAGGTACATCGAGTTCCTGCAGCGCAACGGCCGGCCGGCCATGTACCACAACTGCGGGCAGATCATGGCGCTGGCCGAGTCCTATAAGTCGCTGGGCGCGCGCATGGTCGAGCCATTCTCTCCTCCTCCATTGGGCGACGCCGATTTGCGCAAGGCGAAGGCAATAGTGGGCGGCGCGTACATTATCCTGAGCGGCATTGACCAGGTAAACGTGCTGCAGGGCGGAACGGTAGAACAGGTCCGGAGGGCCACCAAAGAGGCGATGGAAGCGGGGAAGCCCGGCGGCGGATTCATCATGCAGCCTGTAGATTTTCTCGAATACGGCACCCCGACGGAGAACGTGGAGGCGTACGTACGGACCGCCATCGATTACGCCCAGTATTGAGAGCCGTGTCTAGTACGGCATAACAAAGGCAGTCGTGCCAAGTAGCGTGGATTTTCAGATGCTTGACTTGGTACCGTTCTTTTCCCATGTCGATCTTTTCGAGGACTCGTGCCGATGCCGGATTCTCGGGAAGACAAGTGGCAAAAATCCGATGGAGATTCACTTCCGTAAAGCCGATCTTCACTCCGCTGCTATGCCACGGCCCCAATAGTCGCGCCGGACCAAGTACCCGATTTCTCCTTGCTCAGATCCGTGCAGGATTACAATCCCGCAAAGGCCGATCACGTTGCCGGAATCCTGGCTTTCAATAGCGCGGACAATCGACAGCCAAGCTCCGGTGGTTTCGGCAATCAGTTCTTGGAGATATTTCTCGCTCTCCTCTCGGCTTTGGCAATATGGCAGCAGCATGTACCGCACGACAGCCCAGTCGCTGCAAAGGTGCCGCTAAACGGTTCAGCATCGGCCACGGAATTGGCGTGCTGGACGCGAGAATTGTGATCTACTTCTTGCCTTTGGCCCTTTTGGGCGCAATCTTCTTCGTGACCTTCTTAACTGCTTTCTTGGGAGCAGCCTTCTTTGTCCTTGCTTGGGCGCAGCTTTCTTGGCCGGGCCCTTCTTGACTGCTTGTTTCGGACGAACCTTCTTCGCAGCCGTCTTGACCGGCGTTTTCTTGGCCGATTTGACAGGCTTGGCGCTTGCCTTTGTCACCGGCTTCTTGCGTGGAAGTACTTGCTCTTTTGCCGCGGGCGGCGTTGCTGCTGGAGCGGGGACCGCTGGAGGTGTGGCAGCAAGGGGAGCATCGGACGGTGTGGCCACTGGAGCAGGGGGCGTTTTCACTTCAGGTTCCATTGTTTTCCTTCCTTGTCGGCAGGGCGGTATCTAATACCGGGCACCCGTTCAACACGAAGAAGGTCGCTGTCAAAAACGCAGCGGCGAAGGCTCCCAGAAAGACGGCGAAGAAAAGTGCGCCCATGAAGATGCCGTTGTGAAGAAGCCCACGGCGAAGGAAACAGCGCCGTCTCCAGAACAGGCGACGACGAGAACCGTCACGCAGTAGGTCGCTTATCGATGATGGCGGTTCGGCGGAATGACGATGCCGAAGCGCAGTACACTGGGAGCGGTCGTCGCTGTCGTCAGCCGTAGCGTTAACTGGGGTTATCGGTAGCGGTCTACTCGTGCCGCGCCCACGAATCGCATCTGTGGTTTAGGCCTTTGCGCAGCCCGGCGCCAGCCACGTTTCCTCGAACGCCGTTTGAACTAACTGACCGGTTTGACGTTGAGGCCCGCAGGGTGAGCTGGGGGGGGAATTCGCCGCACCGCAGTATCAGAAGCCGAGGCCGACAGCCCAAAATCGCGTACCTTGCCGACCGCGTCGGGGGAAGGTGACCTGCACGTTGCCCGGCTTCGGTCCGGCTCTTCTTCGCGTGCCCTACAATTGCGTGAATTAGACTGGAAAGGTGAAACTTATGAAACTTCCGACCGCGTCGACGGCCCTTCTCGTCCTGGGAAGCGTATTCCAGCTCCACGCTCAACAGGCCCCCGCGTTCGTCAGTGTCCCTCCGGCCGATGCCCCGGAACTCGCCCACCGGGGCGGATATTCCGTCGGGGTCCGCACCATCGATCTCCGCAATCCCGGCCAGCCAGACATTCTCAACTTCGATAAGCAGACGGGAAAGGCTCCCTTGTACGACCGGCCGTTGAAAATCGAGGTCTGATACCCGGCGATCATTCCCAACGGCTCGGTCGAACGGACGGATTATGAGATGAGATTGCCCGCAAGCAATCAGGAAGCCGGCAAACCACAGACGGTTTCCATTCCCGGCAAGGCGCTTCGGGACGCACCGCCCGCCGAAGGGAAGTCCTATCCTCTCGTCATCGTTTCGCACGGGTATCCGGGTTCGCGATATTCTCTGAGCTATTTAACAGAGAACCTGGCTTCGAAGGGGTATGTGGTGGCGGCCATCGACCACACCGATTCTGTGTTTGGTGAGGAAAAGGGCTTCCAAAGCACCCTCCTGAACCGCGCCAACGACCAGTTGTTTACTATTGGCGCAATCCACGAACTGGCGGCCAGCCCGGGTCATTTTCTCAAGGGAATCGTCGATCCGGCGCGGGTGGGCATTGTTGGCTACTCCAGCCGACAGGGAGACGTCTCCGCTGGCAGGCAATCAGCATCTACAGAATCGAAGAAGGAAAGCTGGCCGAGAGGTGGGGATTACTGGACTTCCGCGCTCTCCAACAGCAACTGAACTCAAAGGACTGATCACACAAACTCCGTCAGACGGTCGGTGCGTTTCGGCAGACGCCCCGTTATCTGGGGCCGGCTTTGTGCGATCCTCGAACCACTCGACCGGCCTGTCGCCATCTCGTACACCTCATCTGGCGCCGCGGCGGTTCCGATCGGATGACGCGCTACTCGGACATTGGACCGAATTCCGCAATTGGGTGGTGTGGTTGGCCGGTTAAGTCGCGTTCTGGGAGATGGGCATAACCCCGCGCCGGGCCGGCGAAGGCGACCGTGGCGGAACTTCTGCGCCTCCAGTGGCTACCGATATTTACGGTTAACGCTGCTTTGTCCGAGTGGCGCGTCACTCGCCCGGAGCTGTCGATGGCGCTTCGCGGTGGTAGGTATATCCTTCGCGACCAAGCGGGAGTGTCTCTGAGAACCCGCGTTTCAGCCAGCTTCGGACGCCTGTCGGAATCTACGGCCTGATGCTGAGTCTCTCTACCGCGATTCCTTTGCCGGGTGCGGTGGCGAGCCGGGACCAGTTCTTTTGTTCGCCCCAACGCAGGTGGGCGTCGAAGAAAGCGCGCGTGACATTGGTTCCGGTTAGGTGGTTCAGAGCGGCTTGGGGATCGGGGTTAGTGGTTAGCAGGCGAATGTCCATGAAGGTGGCGTGAACGTAGCCGGACGCGGTTATGGTAATAAGGTAGCTCTCCCGCGAATTCTGTTGAAGGAAGCTGCGGAGGGCGCTGTTCTTGGCTGCGCGCCAGTCTTCGAATTGCTTCCTGGTCACTTTGGCTGCGGCCAGTTGGGCGTCGGAAGCAAGCGGTTCAGCAACGTAGATATCCGCCACTGGCGCAAGGGTCGGTTTTCCTGGTAGCACAGTTGGGATGGGCTCCGTGGAGCCGAGGGCAATGCCGAACATTTCGCCGTCCTGGTTCAGGCAGGCGCGAACCCGCACGTCGACCTGGCATGTGCGGACCGCGGCTTGGCCCCCCGCGGAGTGGCCGAAGACCCCAATCCGGGAGAGATCGAGACGATTGTGAAAAACCGAACCGGTCTGTTTCGCCAGGAGAGATACCTGGTTCAGGCTGAACACAATGTCGGCGGTTCTCCGGATCGCCTCATCCCGGACGGCCTCGAGATAGCCGACGGTGGGAAGGGGATCCGGCGGGCGGCGGCTAACATAGGAAATCATCGTGCGGTCCGGCCTGATAATCAGGGCGGAGTCGGTCCCATGCTCCAAGCCAAAGATGACATAGCCGTGACTCGCGAGTTCTTCGAGCTGGAGTTGGTAGGCGAGAACAGGTGCCTGCCCGCCGGGCGAGAAGATGAGCACGGGAAACTTTGTGCGGCCAGGCGGCATGGGCGGCGCGGCGTAGGCATTGGTTTGGATCATTCCAGAGGTCACGGCATTCCATACGCCCCCGAATTGAAGGCGAAGGATTCGTGTTTCGGGGGCGTTTTCCAGTCCGGCCAAGCCGGGGTAG
>Ga0187848_10004142_pt1 | contig 10244 bp, 14 predicted proteins | sample June2016WEW_4_40_FD_132424 | JGI IMG/M metagenome (GOLD analysis project Ga0187848, IMG submission 132424) | Peatland microbial communities from SPRUCE experiment site at the Marcell Experimental Forest, Minnesota, USA - June2016WEW_4_40 | ecosystem: Environmental > Terrestrial > Soil >... | reverse complement strand
GGCGGCGTAGTCGGGATTGTAGCTGCTGGTAACGAGTTTCCAGTTCACCACCGGCGTGATTTCGGTGGCGCCGAGGAACAGGGTTCCGTTTTTTCCGCTCAGGACGGCCATGCGCTTGCCTTTCTCAAAAACGTTTTATCAAGCCGCGACCGCTGGTCGCGCGGCCCGGGAGATCGGTCCACTTGTGTGCTTGCGACGCCTACGCGCCGCTGGAGCCCGAGCCGGTCGCGGTGACCGCCCCGAGGATCGCCAGCGAGTAGGTCAGCGGCCCGCCCGCCGCCCTGAGCCGGAGGAGCTTGTGGGCGTCGTCCACGGGCCAACCGGCGCCGCGGTTGGAGAGCAGCAGGGCGCCGTCCGGCGGGATCTCGACCGTGTCGCCGTCGGCCCCGAAAGGGGCCGACCACTCGGCGCCGCCGGCGCCGCCCACCAGGAGCGTGCCGGCGGAGCCGGTGTCGTTCAGGACCAACAGCCCCTTGACGCGCAGCAGCGTGGTCACCAGGACGGAGCCGAGCACGTCGCGCGGCAGCGCCGTGAGGTCCAGCGCCTCCGCGGACCCGTTGGACAACGCTTGGTTCTCGGCGTGCCACGCGGCTTCCGCCTGGCCCTGGCCGCAGCCTTCCGCTAACGACCGCGTATGATTCAGGCGGCTGTTGTCCACTGCGCCGTGGTTCCAATTCCATCCCAGCGATGCGCGGATCTCTGCTTTGAATGACATGGTTGCGGTGTCCTTTTCTTGCCATGAAGCCGCGACCGAAAGGTCGCGCAAGCCGGCCGCGACCAACGGTCGCGGCTTTATGAAGTCGGTCAAGTTCTCCTCTTGCGCCTAAGGTTCCCCGGACGGCCGGTAGACCGCGCAGGCGAAGTCGACGGCCATCCGCCAGTTGCCGTCGGCCTCCTGGCCCTCGGAATAGTTGCTCCGCCGCATGCAGATCACCCGCGCGCCGCCCGGGGGGCCGTCGTCCAGCGGAAAGTCCGCCCGGTCGAACGCCGCCGTGACCTGGTCGATGATGGCGGCCGCCGCATCGTAGTTGGCATGGAACACCTGAATCCGCACGCCGACCAAGGTGACGGCGGAGCCGTCGTTGCAGGCGGCCACCGGCTGGTCGCTTTGCCGGGTCAGGACGGCGCGGGGCAGCGACGGGTTGGGACTCGCCCCGGTCGAGACCCGCGTGGCGGGCAACAGGCCGCTGAGGCCCGCGGTGGCCTGCCACCGTTGGTGGATCGCCTGCATCAAGGCCCCAATCATGGCACCACCTCCACCTCGATGCTCGGCAGCTCGTCGATCCGTTGGGCCAGCGTCGTGCGGAGCACGCGGTACAGGGTTCCCTCCGGTCCGCGGATGCGATGGCGGTGGTCCAGCTCGAGGGGTTCCTCGACGAAGACCCGGCAGCGGGCCAGTGTCTCGCGCGATTCTTCCGCCAGGCTGGTCTCGGCCGCCAGCGGTTGGATCCGCGCCCAAATCCCCGTCCGCCACGGCTGCCACACCGGGTCCATGGCCCCGGCCGCTCCCTTCGGGTACGCAGCCCGCAGGATGGTGATCGTGTCGTTCAGCCCATGGGCCACCGCCAGGCTCCGCGACGGGCACAGCCAGCGGGAGCCCAGCGTGGTTTGGACCACTTCGAGCACCACCCAGCGGACACCGCGGGCATCGCGGAGCACATCGCCCAGCCGCGGCGGGTCGGGCAGCTCGGCCACGCTCAGGTGCCAGGTGACGTCGCTGGCCGTCGCGCGGCCGTCCGAGGGCGCCGCCTCGTGCACCGTTGCCACCTGCCGCAACGCATGCGCAATCACGGTCCCCAGCGCGGCGACGCCGGCGCCGCGCCGCAGCAGTGTGACCGGCTCGAGGCCGTCGACGGCCTGGACGAAATCGCTCGACGGATCGAAGCAGAGGGACATGGTCGTCAGTGGTCAGTGGTCAGTGGTCAGTGGTCGGTCGTAACAACTGGCAACGGGCAACGGACTAATCCGCTTTCCGCCTTCATCTCTTATCCTTCATCCTTGCGGGGCCTACGTGTACGCCCGGCTGCGAATCTCGACCGGCTCGGCGGCCGCCAACTGCTGGTTGCACCAGGCTACCGTCTCCTGGAGCTGGGCCAGGTACTCGGCCCAAGAGACCCTCTGCTTGTCGATCAGGTACGTCGGCTTCGGCTGGGCCGTGATCTCGGCGACCAGCGCGAGCGTCTGGATCTTGATCTTGCGGAGTTGGTCGACGTCGCTCATGGGTTGGCCTCAGATGACGTTGATGCGGAAGCGCACGAGGATCGGTTGCCCGGCCCCTGCGGGGTTGGCCGTGGTCAGGCGGTACTCGACCAGGCAACTCACGCCGGCTACCGGAAAGGCCGGGTACTGCGAGACGTCAGGGGTGTGGCAGAAGTTGTAGCCGGCCGGGTCGGAGGCCGCATCCCACGGCGGGCCACTGGCCAGCTCCTCCAGTACAACCCCCGCCGGCGACAGCGACACGTCCTGGTGGCCGGAGACCGGCAAGCGGGCATTGGCGTCGTCTTCTTCCAGGAAGTAGATCGAGTAGACCGCTGCGGCGATGTCGGCCTGGTGAATCGCCGCGCCGCCATAGCCCAGCACGCGGGCCATGAGCGTAACCGACCCGTTCTTGAAGGCCGTGCCGTAAACGTCTGCCGCCTGCTGGGTCATGCCGTCACCTGTCCTCCGGCTGCGCCGGCCACATAGGACTGCCCCGCCGCGCCCCCCGGAGGACACCCGGCCGCGCCGAAGGTGCCGGATACGCCCTGAGTGGCCGGCCCGGGGCAAAACGCCTGGGCCCCCCCGACCGTGTACGGGCCGCCCACGGGTGCGTCGGCCCAACCGCCCAGCGGCGGCCAAAGCGCGAGCAGTCGTCCTGTAAGCCGGAGCATCGCAATCGCTTTCTCAAAGGGTCCGTGACCCGTTGTCAGTTGTCCGTGGCAACGGACGGCTGACAACGGACCACGGACGACTACTACGTCGCTGGGCCTTGCGTCTCCACTTCGCCTGCCTCGCTGGCAACTTGCGTGGTCAAGACCGAAGTGCCGTCGTCGGCATAGGTGACCAGCGTGCCCGCGTTGTGGTCGAGGATCGCCTTCTTGAAGAACCGCCGCCAGAGCTGGACGACCATTTGGGCGAAATTGGCGGCCGGCCCGGTCGGGACCGTGGCGGCAATGCCGTCCAGGCCGTTGCTGGCCAGCGAGTAGCCGGTCTTGTCGGCCAACTCGGCCATCACGCTGCCGGCCGCCGGGTTGCCGGCCGTGGGTGCCAGCTTCAGAGCGTCGGCGATCTGTTGGGGACCCATCACGACGTCGGCCGTGCCCTGCGTGGCATTGTCCGCGCCGAAGTGTGCTGCGGGGAGCACCTGCGAGGCGTCGGGTGTCGAGCCGTCGGTGTTGGGCAGCGTAACCGTGCCGCCGCCGGAGACGAGAATCTCGTCGCTGGAGGTGGTGGCCAGTTGGTCGAGTGTCATCGTGCTCGCCTCGTCGAGTGTCATGGCGGTCAAAGGTGAAGGAGGAAGGATAGAAGGATGAAAGACATCCAATAGCCCGCGGCTAACAGCCGCGGAAAGGCGTTGCGCCGCTCACACTCCCGCCCGGGCTTTCAATGCCTGGACCAGGCTGTACATCAGCGCCAGCTCGTCGGGGGTCGCCGTGCCGAAAAAGTCCGGAACGGCGACCGGGACCGCAGCGGCCGGATTCAGGCCGATCGAGCCGTCCGGATTCGTACAGCACGGGACCAGGGTGGCGAAAATCTGCGCTGTCTGGCCGTTGCGGGCGTCGACGTGCAACTCCGCGAGCCAAATGTTGGGATAGGTCGCGGCCGGGACGGCCGGCGTCGTAACGGGCGCGTTCAGGGTGACGGCGGGCATGGAGACCTCCGGTTAGTGGTTAGTGACGAGTGACTGGTGACGAGTGACTGGTGACGAGTGACTGGTGACGAGTGACTGGTGACGAGTGACTGGTGACGAGTGACTGGTGACGAGTGACTGGCGGCGGGCGGCTCTTCGCTCGTCACTTGCCACTCGTCACTCGCCACCAGCTCGGCGATGATCTCGCGGGCCCGCGGGGCGGCGGGAAAATCGCTGTCGCGGACGAACGGCCGCCCGTGCGTCTGGAACTTGCCGCCGGCCACCAGGTGTGCCAGCAGGCGGCGGCCTTCAAAATCCTTGTGGATGTAACCGCCGGGGACGTGATCCATCAGGTGCGGCACGACGGCAAACGGCGTCCTGGTCTGCAGGAAGCCGATCAAGAATGTGTCCTTGTCGCCGTACACCAGGCGGTAGGTTTCTTCGCTCCGGGCGTTCAGGCGTCTCACCGCGTCCAGCGCGGCGGCACATCGCCGCTTGTCGAACATCAGTTGACCGCTCTCGATCTGCCGCTCCGGCAGCGTGATCCCGTACCGCTTGTCGAGGGCCGTCGCCTGGTCCGGGTCCCAGAGGAAGATGTCCGGCCAGAGGACGGCGCCGCTCCGGCGGTACAACTCGCCGTCGAAGAGGTAGCCGGGGTCGCGGAGGGGAAAGCAGTCGGCGTCCAGAAACAGGACCTCGTCGAAGCTGCTCCGCACGATGGCCTCGATCTTGGACTGCCAACCGCCGCGGTCCTTCGAGTAATCGGGGATTCGGGGCACCCGGTACTCCGGGTCATGGGGATTGGACTGGCGTTCTCCAATCCCTAATCCCCAATCCCTAATCCCTCCCGCAGCCAGGTCCCGTAACGTCACGCCCTCGATCCGGGCCGCCAGCGCGATCCAGGCGGGTTTCATCTCGGCCCCCAAATAAAACCACTCGATGGGCAGCCGGCAGCCGGCCTCGCGGAGCAGCCTGAAATTCAGGTAGGCGTTCAGGAAGTAGGTCGGCCCTCCGGCCGAGGTCACGATGCCGCGCATGGAAAGGTGCCAGGTGCTAGGTGTCAGGTGTCAGAGAGGGAAAGTTCCTTCATCATCCGCAGGCGGAGGTCTTTATGGGACAGGCCGGAAAAGTGGACGATTACCGCGCCGCCGCGGTTGTGCATGTCGCTCATCGCCACGAGCGTCTCCGGCAACGCTCTCAAGTGGCGGCGGGCGTCCATGGTGTCTTCCCGGTAAAACCGGTTGATCGTGTCCTGTTCCCAGAGCGGGTTTTCCCGCCAGCGGGGATCCTCCCAAACGAGGTCGAGGAATCGTCTCGCCCAGGGCGTGTTCCGCACCGCCAGCAGTCCGCAATTGAGCGGCTCGCCCTTGGCAACCGCGTGCGGACGGTCGGTCGCCGTCAGCACGTCGAAGTCATCGTCCAAGAGCGCCTCGAGCCGCACGTCCGGGCGAACCACGGCCGCGTCCGCATCGAGGCACAGCGTCCACCGGTAGTGTTGCATATAGCGGAGCAGGAGCGGGATCTTGTACCAAGAAGCGGGGCGGAGCCATTGTGATCGTTCCAACCCTTCCTCTTTCCAATCCCTAATCCCTAATCCCCAATCCCTGGACAGCTCAGAGGTGTCAGTTTCCAACACGTAATCGTAGCCTTGCCGCTCGCAGTACACGCGGTTCCGCTCCAGCGCCGGCGCCACCAGGTCCCGGTATCGGCCGCCGAGGGCCCCTCCGGCCGCCAGTTGCACGATGGCGATTTTCCCCGGTTCGTTCGTCATGGAAGGGTCAGTCGTCAGTCGTCAGTTGTCAGTTGCAACGGGCAACGGACAACGGACAACGGACTGTCGATTTTTCAGTCCCTCGGCGGGCCGCTGTACGCGGAGCCGCTCTGCTGGACTTTGTTGATCGTGAGGATGCCGTACACCCGTGCACCGGCGGCCGCGTTCTGGATCTTGATCATGATCTCGTTGGTACCGCTGGAGGTATCGAACATGATCTGCGGCGGGCTGGCGGATTCGGCGCCCGGGCCGCCCGGGCTCAGCCACGCCCCGCCGCTGCCGTTGGTGCCCCAGGCGCTCATGGCGAACCCGGGGGCGGCGGCCTTGAATAGCGCCGCGCCGTCCAGCGTGCCGGCCACGACGCCGCCCGTGTTCTGCACCGTGGCAAAGCCCTGCCAGCGGTCGATGTGGAACGTCGGCGAGACGGATTGGATGCAGAACTCGATGGCGAAGGTCCAGCCGGGGGGGATGCTCACCCGCTGCGACGAGCCGATTTGCAGCTCGTACCAGCTCGACACGGCGACCGGGCCTTCGACCGTCAGGTGCGAGCGGCCGGCGATCCCCGTCGACGAAACGCCTTCGGCGTGCTCGGCGATCTGCGAGGCCGTGATGTTCTGCCCCTCGGCGTGGCTGCTGTTTCCCGCGGCCGTCGTGTTTTGGCCCTCGGCGTGGCTGATAGACCCTGATGCCGTGGTGTTGCTGCCTTCGGCGTGAGAGTAGACGCCGGTTGCGCTCGTGGTTGTGCCTTCGGCATGGGCTGCCGTGTTGCTCGCAGTTGTCCCCGCGCCTTCCGCATGAGCATTGGAAGCACTGGCTGTCCCAGTGCCCTCGGCGTGGGCATAGGAAGCGGCGGAGCCGGTGCTCGCACTTCCCTCCGCGTGCGAATAGTTTCCCGCGGCCGTCGTCTCGTAGCCCTCGGCGTGGGCAGCATAGCCCGAGGCCAAGGCTCCGTAGCCTTCGGCGTGGGAGTATTGCCCGGAAGCCGTACCGGAGCCCTCGGCGTGGGCAGCATAGCCCGAGGCCAAGGCTCCGTAGCCTTCGGCGTGGGCGTAATTGGCGTTGGCAGTGCTCCCACCCTCGGCATGGGCATACGTCGCGGCCGAGCTGGTACTCGCGTTACCCTCGGCGTGGCTGGTGTTGCCCGCGGCCGTCGCGCTTTGGCCCTCGGCGTGCGAGTAACTTCCGGTTGCGCTCGTGCCGTTGCCTTCGGCGATGCTGTGATAGGTCGGGTTGTAGCTCACCAGCGCCGCGGCCAGCGCCCCGCCGCCGGCGTTGTATTGGAGCTGGCCGGTCGATCCGGCCGGCGCCGCGGCCCGGCTGGTGTCGCTGGGGTGGACGTGATCCGCCCGGGCGTAGGCCGTGCTGGTGCCGACTGCGGCCGCGGAGTTCATCGCCGGGTTGGTGCTGGAAGCGGCGGGAATCAACGCCTGCACGGCCGCCGCGGCACCGGCGGCATCGAAAGTGCTTGCGGCCTGCGTCGCGGCGGAGCCCAGCGCATTGACGCGGGCGAGGACCTTGTCGAAATCCGTCACCGGCGGCGAGGGAATCCCCGTGATCGGATCGCCGATCGTACCGGAGGCGATTACGCGAGTTGTCATGTTCTCACCTCACGGAGTGCTGCGGACGACGTAGCGCGGATCGATGACGGCCGCCGCCCCGCGCTCGCTGGCCTTGAAGCGGATCAGGATGTCCTGGTTGAACTCGGCCTCGCTGTTGGCCGGAGACTGGGTGACGGTGATCGGCCAGTTCTCCATGTAGGCGAAGGCCCGGCGGAAGTCGCCCAGCAGCCACCACTTCTTGGCCTCGTCCGTGGTCTGGCCCGACGCCACGATCCGCCGGTACATCAGCCGGCTCTCGTAGAAGCGGTACGTGCGGTTGTAGGGGTTGGGGTAGGTGGTGCGGACCTTGTCGGTCATCGCGCCGTAGATGATGTCCGCGGTGCCGAGGATCCGCGCCGCCGCGTGGCGGTAGGCCGGCGTGACCAGGAGCGTGTTGGCCTCGATCAGTACCGGCTCGCCGGTGTTGGGGTCGAGGATGTCGGCGAACACCTGCTCGGCGGCATCGAGGCTGGTCCAGTCGACCAGCTCCTGCTGGAGGAGGTTGGTCCACGGGCCGCCGTCGCTGGGGCCGTAATAGGTGTTGTAGGACGTGCCCTTCCACTTGTAGTTGTTCGTGACGCCGATCACCAGGTCCAGGAGCCGCTTCTCCTTGTCCAGTCCGAGGACCTCGCCCACTTCGGCGGCCCGCTGGAGCACGAGGTGCGTGCGATCGAAGAAGATGGCCTCGCGGGTCACGGGGACGATGAAACCGCGCTTGCCGGTCGAGGGGGTCTCGATGTAGTCTTCGCCGAAGCCCGCGCTGGGGTACGGCATCCCCGGCCGGACTTCCGCCACGTGGTCGGCGACCCGGCCGATGCCGGGGATCTTCTCGCCGTCGAAGCGCGTGGGGACAGTCTCGACCAGCCGCGAAAGGACGAATCCCTCTTGCGTGTAGGCCTCGAGGATCTTCGAGTAGACGATCTGGCCGGTGATGTTGGCGAACGCGGTCACGTCGACCGCCTCGCCGGCTTCCAGCAGGCGGACGCCGCTGCTGCGGGGATCGATGTGCTTGAGCCACTCGGGGCCGACGGTCGCCTCGGCCAGCTCGCGGAGGCTGAAGTCCTCGGCGCGGAGCTGACCGTCGGCCAGCGCCTCGCGGAGATGTTGGGCGGAGCGCTCCGGTCCGCACAACTCGTACATCCGCTTCAGTTCACGGTACTTGATCGCGCGCACGGTTTGATTCTCCTTGAACGGTTTTTTCGGACTTGGGGTTGGGCGTAAGTGGTCCGTTGTCCGTTGTCAGTTGTGGCGGACTGCCACGGACAACGGACCACTGACCACGGACTTTACTGTCACTGGCCGCTGGAGCTGCCGCCATGCACCCCGCCGGTCATGATCGTCGAGCGGACGTCCACCAGCACGCTGGCGGTGGTGCTGGCGGCGCGGCGGGCCGCACGGCCGATCGCCTGCGCGGCCCGGCCCACTTTGGCCACCTGCTGGTTCAACAGGGTGTCGCCGGCGGCATCCGTGTCGGCGCCGACGAGGTCCCCCAGCTCGAACGTGCTGCCGGCGCAGTCCATCTCGAACACGCCGGTGGTGGCCACGCGCACGGGCGCGGTGTCGCCCATCCGGCTCCGCTGCATGGCCACGCCGAGGAAGTCCTGGGCCAGGGCCTGCTGGTTGGCGGTCTTGTTGCCGTGGTTGGCGAGTGCCGCGGCCGGCTTGGCGTTGTCGGTGTCCTGCCAGAGGAGGTCGCCGATGTCGATCGTTGTCGCCGCCTGGACGGCCGCCACGACCGGGTTGGTGTCGCCGTAGCGCCAACGCATTCTGTCGCTCATGGGTCTTTCCTTCGGAAAAAGGGATCAGGGATTGGGGATTCGGGATTGGAGATTGGCCGCTTGCGGCTTCGCCTTGCGTTCAGGTAATGCCCTCGACGAAGGCCTTGGTGTCGAGCCTGGCCGGACGGTCGACGCGGTGCTGGTCGCGCGAGACGGGCCGGGCGCCCACGGGCGCAGGCCCCTGGGTCTCCAGGGCCCGGACCAGCGCGGAGCGCTCCTCGACCATGGCCCGCATGGCCGCCTCGTCGGGGGCGCCCAGCAGCGCCTCGACGAAGCGGCGGCTGGTGACGGTCCGGGCCAAGGGATCGGCGGCATCCGGCTCGGGGAGGTGGAACTCGCCGAGCAGCCGCCGGGCGGTCTCGCGTTTCTGGTGGGCCGCCTCGAGGAGCGTCAGCCGCTCGATCTCGGCCTCCAGCCGCGCGACCTCGGCCGCGTGCCGGCGGCGAAGGGTCTCCAGCAACCACCCGTCTTCGGCGGGTACCCGGCCCGCGGCCGGCGCAGGCCACCCACCTTCGGTGGGTACCTCGCCGGCCACGGCAGGCTCTGCCGATCCGCTCCGCGACTCGAAGAGCCCCCGCGTCGTTGCCGGATCGGCCACCAGGTCCACGCTCTGCACGCGCACGATGGCCTCGACCACCACCCGGTCGCCGCGGCGGACGGTCTGGGCCTCGACGTTGTGCGAGAACCCGACGTTCTCCGGCGCGTGCTGGGCGTCCCAGAGGAGTTGCTCCGCCAGGACGTGCTTGGGATTGAAGTGGAAGTCGGCCAGCAGGCCGCCCTCCTGCGACACCACGTTGCGGATCACGCCGATGCGGTCCTGGTAGTCGCGCCCCGCGGCGGGGCCGGGCTTGGGGTGGTTCACGTTCACTTTGGCGTTCTCGTAGAGCGGGACGGCCTGGGCCAGGGCCTCGGGCAGGTAGGTCCGGCCGTTGCGCGATTCCGACCCGAGGATCTTCACCCCGCGGATCACGCCCGCCGCCCGGTCCACCCGCATCGACAACCCGCGCCAATCGCAAAACTCTTGGAGGATTTCCGTCATCTGCTTTCCTTTCTCGCCTGACAAAAAAAGCCCGCCGGGAACCAATGCGGTTCCGAGTGGGCTCTTCGAGATACCCGCCGCCGCGCGGCAAGCTCCCTGGGATACCGTGTGATTTATTCCTCCCGCGGCCGCCTGCTCCCGAGCGGCGCAGGGCTCATTTCTCCATGCGGTCGACTTTCCGTCGGATGTGTTGGATGGCTCCGTCTTGCACCGAGATCTCGACGCCGGC
>Ga0187848_10004138_pt1 | contig 10249 bp, 6 predicted proteins | sample June2016WEW_4_40_FD_132424 | JGI IMG/M metagenome (GOLD analysis project Ga0187848, IMG submission 132424) | Peatland microbial communities from SPRUCE experiment site at the Marcell Experimental Forest, Minnesota, USA - June2016WEW_4_40 | ecosystem: Environmental > Terrestrial > Soil > Wetlands... | reverse complement strand
ATAGACAATGCCGCCGTCGACGGCAAGATGCTCGGCGGAACTGCCGATGCCCTTGCCGATGCCCCAGAGCAGTTTTCCCTCGGCGTCGCAGGCCAACACGCTCTTGCCCCCTTCGGCCCCGTTCCACCCCAGGTAGATCTTCTCGCCGTCGGTGGCGCAGGCGCTGGGCACTCCGTGGTCGCCGCCCCAGTCGGTGCCCGGCCCGGCGGCCCAGGGAGTGCCCGCGCTGGCCGCCCATCCGCGCAGGGTGAGCGTCAACCCCGGGTGCCCGATGGCCTCCCACGCATATTCACCGGCCGGCAGAGGCTCGCCCGGCGTGCGGTAATGGGGCGTCGGCAGGCCGTCCCATTTCACCTCGTGGCGGCCCTTGACGTACGGATGGTCGGTCAACAGTTGTCGGACGACCACCCCGTCCTTGTCGCGGAGATTGAGCGAAACGTGGCCGTCGAAGGGCATTTCGAAGGTCAGCGTCTTGAAACCCGGCAGCTCACGCACCTTGGCCAACCGGCTCCAGTCCACCACCGGCACGCCCTCGACGAGCCGCACCGGCAACGCGCGTCCGTCGGCCAGCCGAAGCGGGGCCGGCGCCACCTTGCCGGCCTTTTCGAGGATGCCGGCGCCCCAAATGTCGTAAGAGTAAAAGGTGAAGATGCGGTTCGGCACCGCGCCGACGTGGAAAAGGTCCTTGATCGTCAGCCGGCCGGATGCCCCGGCGGTGAAGTTCGGTTCCACGGTCACGCGCAGCTCGCTGCCGAGGGCGGGCATCTTGCCATCCTTGCAGAGCAGCTTCCAGGGAATGGCCAATTCTTGAACGTAGCCCTTGCCGTCGGCGTTGATGCGGAACGCCTGCTGCGCACCCTGTCCCAGGGCATTGGGGAGATCCGGCAACTCGACGCCCCCTCGTCCCGTGCCGTGGGGCGTCGCGCGGTCCACGACGCTGATGCCGTCGCGATCGCGCCAGCAGGTGAGCCAGGTGATGGCCTCCTGCGGGGTCTTGTAGCCGGTGATGAAACGCACCTGCAGGCAATCGCCCTGGAATCCTTGCCCGCCTTTGCTCGATTCGCCGTTGTTCAGCGGCGTCGGGTCGAGCCATCGTGCGAGCAGATAGACATTCTCGGCGTCGTACATCGCGTGGAACCACACGCCGTATTGCTCGCGCAGACGTTCGACGTCGCCGCAGGCGAAGATGCCGCCGGAAAGATCCCAATCGTCGAACTTCCCATCGACGACGACCCGGCCGGGAGCCGGCAGGATGCGGAGCACCTGGTTCTCGGTTTCCGTGGCCGGCAACGGGGTTGTCCCCAGGACGAGTATCAGCAAGCCCAGGGCGGCTGCGCCGGCCGGATATCCGGCGGCAAAGTCAGTCAAGAAATGGACGAAACGCGAGAGGTGCATGTGCAAGTCATCCAGGCATTGAGGTTTCAGGTCTTGGGGAGCGAGTCGTCGCCGGGCCAAGTCGCCGGCCCGGTCGACCAGCAGCCCCCTATGTTAACCGAGCTGCGGGCGATCTGCCAGCCGGCACGCCGAATCAGCACCCCGGACGAGGCGAACTCCCTCGACGACATTCAAGCCGGACGACAAACCATCGCGATCGACGCGGCACCGCAGAACGCCCAGTGGAACGACGGCACGCAGGCCGTTTGGACGACCCCTTGCCTCGGCGTCGGGCTGCGCGTGACCCACGGTGACGTGACCTTCGCACGGGATTACGACCGAATGTGGCCGGACTCCTGGAGCGGGCAGTGCAAGGTGTACCTTTTCAGTTGGGACGGCTGTGCGCGCCCCTGGACCCTCCCGGCGGAATGGGCAACGGTCGGAATCGCCGTGCTCTACCCGCTTACGCCTGAGGGACGAGCCGCCGGCAGACCGCTTTCCATCACCGATCGCACCGCCACGCCGACGCTCCTTCCACAGGTTCCTTATCTGTTGGTACCTGAAAAGTAACCGCGAAGGGTATGGTCCTCATTGCAGCCGGCGTGCGATCTATGGCGCTGGAAAGGAACCGGCCTGAGCCGGGCATCGTATCGACGGAGCTTGGAGATGCGTGGATCATCGTTCGCGACAATGGCGAACCTCGTCTGGATGGTTATCCTGTGTGCTGGTCGAGCGAGTTCTTGGTGTCGACAGCGGACAGCCTTCTCGGCGGTCGAATGGACGTCCAAGAGAGAAGGAAACAATGAAGTGCGGGCGTAGTCCGCATGGTTCCCGCCACGTCCGCGACGCGGTATCGATAGCATAAACTCTCATGGATTTGGTACTTATGGCCGCAGCGACGCAGCGGAAAACGCGCCGGACCAGTACGGGGCCTAAAGGAGCCGGAATGATCGCCGGGCGTCTTCTTGACAGCGACCGATGTCCAGGTCAAGCTTAGGGGCGTTCCGATGTAGTGATTCCTGCCTTGCAAATCCTCCCATTTCCGCGTCGTAGCCTTCCGCGCAGTCTTTGGTCTTGTCGGTTCAAGGAGATTCTTCGATGAGCAAGCTATCACGGCGACAGTTGCTGAAGCTCGGCGCCGCGGGAGCGGCAGGCGCCATGGCGGCCCCGTATTTCATCCCCTCCGGCGTCTTGGCGGCCGACGGCAAACCGGGCGCCAACGCGCGTATCACGGTTGGCGCGATCGGCGTCGGTGGTCGTGCAACCCTGTTGCTCCAGCAACTGCCCGAGGATGGACAACTTATTGCCCTCTGCGACTGCAATCTGCCGCGGGCCGAAAAGTTCAAGGCGGATCATAAGGGCAACTGGCCGATCTGTCAGAACTACCACCAGATCCTCGAGCACAAAGACATCGATGCGGTCATCATCGCCACCCAGGAATGGCAACGCGTGACCCCCGGCATCCACGCCTGTCAGGCGGGGAAAGACGTCTATGCCGAAAAGCCGTTGACGCTCTGCATTCATGAAGGCCGCGTGCTGGTCAATGCCGTGCGGAAACACGGTCGCGTTTTTCAGGTCGGTTCCCAACAGCGGTCGATGGCCTTGAACCGAATCGCTTGCGAGGCCGTCCGCACGGGCGTCTTGGGCAAGCTCATCGAAGTGCGTGCCCCCTGCTATCCGGGTTCCGGCCCTTCGACCACCAACGTAGGACCGGAAGAGCCGACGCCGGCCGGGTTGGATTGGAGCATGTGGTTGAATCAAGCGGCGTGGCGGCCGTTCAACGGGAAGTGGGGCGGCGGCGGACGCGACTTCAGCGGCGGCGAGATGACCAACTGGGGCGCCCACGGTGTCGACCAGATTCAGTGGGGAACCGGCATGGATGGAACCGGTCCCGTGGAAATGTGGCCCACTTCGCCCGGAATCAACGGCAAAGTCGAGATGCGCTACGCCAATGGCGTACCGATCAGCTTCTCTCTCGACCACGGCCCTTGGGGTGGTGCCGTTTTCGTCTGCGAAAAAGGCAAGCTCGAGGTCAACCGCAACAAGTTCACGTCAAACCCGAAAGAGATCGCCCGGGAGTTGCTCAAAAAGGTCGACGAGGTGAATGAAGAGAAGAAGTGGAGCGATCAGACGGCCCTCTGGCAGGCCAAGTGGCACCTGCAGAACTGGATCGACTGTATTCGGACGCGGGAAAAACCCGTGGCCGACGTCGAGATTGGCCATCGGTCGATCAGCATCTGCCATTTGGCGAACATCACCCGCTGGATCGGAGAACGTCTGAAGTGGGACCCGGTCAAGGAAGAGTTCATCGATAACGATGCGGCCAACAAGTTTATCAACCGTCCGCGCCGCAAGGGCTTCGAGTTGCCCGAAACAGTGTGACACGGTATGTCTGGTCCAGCGGTCCTTGTACCCCGTGTGGCCAGATTGCGAGAAGCTGACTCTGACCGACCGGCACGACGAGAATGCGGTGGCGATGCGCCCGTTGCGTCCCAGGGACGATTTCAAGCTCCACGCCGAGTTCAATCGCCCCACGTACTGGTGTCTCGTCTGGCTCGACACCAAGGGCACGGCCCAGATTGCGGCCCGTTCGGAGCGTGCGGAGAAGGTAGTCGAATATCCGCCGGGTAATCAGTTGGTCAGCGTCGATCCGCACGACCCGGCCGGGATACACCTGATCCTGCTCTTGGCGAGCGATCAGCCTCCGAGCGAGATCGCGGGTGGCCTCGAACATTGCCTGGCCGGCATCGGGCCGCCGCCAAGGGTCGTGCTCGGCAAGGCCACGCCGCTAGGGGTCACACGCGGCGCCGGGAGCGTGCAGACTACCGCCGCCAATCTCGATTCCGCCTACTCTCAGCGAGTCGAGAGGCAGTTGCCCAGTACGGTACGTTGGGTACATCAGCTTTACTCGCCGACACAACGGTAACCCTGGAAGTAACCCGCGCCTTGTTTGAGGGACGATGGTGTGCCGGTACCTCCTCCACCGCCCCGATTGCCACCGGCTGGAGCGACCGCTGCCGGGCGGGAATTGCACCCGCTGAAGATCGGCGCCTTTCCCACGGCGCACGTCAAGAGTCCTTGGACCAGCACACCGGGGGCCGTCCGGCGGGCCTGAGGACGACTTGGCTCCGCGTCACCACGAGATCAGCAGCTCGCCGGTGACGCCGCGGGCGAGCGGGCGGCGGCCGCCCTCCTCGCGGGCATAGTCCGACGATCGATCGTTCTCGAGCCGTGGATCATTCACCGCTGGGCGGTCCGCCGCGCAGCCGGTCCTGAAGTCCACGGTTGCGATCCAGGGAGTCGGCCGGCAACTCCAAGCCCAGCCCGCGGACCATCTCCATCACCGGTATCCGGGGATCGTTGGACCAGAAGATCCCGCCGTCCTCGGCCTGGCTGTAGCGATAGCCGGCCGCCTTGCCGTAGCGCTCGGCCAGGGCTGCGCCGTTGCGGAGTTTCGGCTGCCAGCCCAGCAGAACGTAGCACAGGTCGATCTGCTCGACCAGCAGGCCGGGCTGCTCGGTTCGCTGGGCAATGACCGCGCCGGTGGGATCGACCAACGAGATGTTGTTCCGCCACGTGCTGGACACGACGTAGTAGTGGTGCCGGTGCGCCCGGCACTGCGCGCCGATGATCTGCGGCGACTGCGTGGGCCAGATCACCAGCTCCGCGCCCTTGCGGGCCAGCACCTCCCAGCCGGTGTCGAAGAACATGTCGTAGCAAATCTGCACGCCGACCTTGCCGAAGTCGCAGGCGAAGACCGGAAAGTCCTTGCCGGGCAGAACGCCGCCTTCCAGGCGGCCTGTCTTGCCGGAACCCACGGGATAGACCTTGCGGTAGATGCCGGCCGCTTTGCCCTGACGATCCAACAGCACACAGGCGTTATAAACCTTGGTCTTCGCCGCGTCTTCGGCCAGGTACAGCGGCACCACGACGTAGGTTTTGTTCCGCCGGGCGGCGGCGCCCAGCGTCTCCAGGACCGCTCCTTCCAGCGGCAGCGCGACGTCCTTGGCCGACTCCTGCGCCTCGCCGTTGACGGCCGTTTCGGGCAGGGCGGCAAGGTCCAGGCCGGCGTGGTACTTCTGCCGGGCCGTCTTGGCCATCGCGTCGATAAAGGACGACAAGGCCTCCAGGCGCTTGGCAAGGCCGGGATACGGGCCCCACATGCTGTACATCAGCGAACCGACCACGATCTTCCGTGGAGGCCCTGCCGCTCGGGGCTGCTCGGCCTGCAGAGCGGCGGCGATGAGCACGCTCATCACGCCCGGCATCGCCGCCAGAATCACTCGTCTTGCCCGTTTCATGGTTCTCTCCTCGACCGTATCCGCATACCCACCAATTTACCGGCGGCCGACCGCACAAGCAACAGCCGCGGCCGGGAAGCCGCCGCTCCCGGTTGCGGCTCGCATGGGGCGGAGTTAAGATAGCGGGCATCGACTGTCTGGACGTTGTGAGCGAGGAGCCGCAAGCCATGCGTGATGCGCGTCTTCCGCCGGGGCCATGCCAATCCAGCCGCCGCCGGTTCCTGACCGCCCTCGGTGCGGTCGGGGGGGGGCCTGGACATCGGCGGCAGTTTCGCCGAGTTCCACCCCATCGACTTCAACGAGGGCTTTGTGCTGGTCGGCCACCGGGCCCGCACGCTGCAGAAGATCGCCGGGGTGTTGGGGGTGGAGAGCGCGCTCGTCGGCGGCCGGCCATGAGCCCGCGCGAGGGCCAACCTAAAGCGGCCGGAATTCGGTGGACCACCACAGTGCCTGCTGTAACCGACCTGGAAGGCCGCTTGGGCTTGCCTTTCCGGCTTTTGCGCACAAGGAGAAACCGATGCTCGCCAAGACCCGGATTCCAACGTCGACGTGTGCCGGAGCGATTCTTCTGGTTCTGGCCGGGCAGCCCGTCCATGCCGCGGCGACTGCCAAAATCGTGCTCAAGAACGATTCGATCGAGTACGTGCTGAGCGCCGAGGGCAAGAACCTGAGCCTTCTTGCCAAGGGCCCCGGGAAGGAATATCTCGCCGGGCCCGGACAACAGGCCGTCGTGACGTTGAAGAAGGGCGGGACGCGTTACTCGCCCACGGCCTGCCGCTTTGCGGCCGGCAAGATCGCCGGCCAGGGCACGCTGGTGGCCGAGTTCGCCGCGGCCCGTGCCGCGGTGACCGTAGGAGTGCGGTGCGCCAAACGGTACTTGTGCTTCGAAATCCAGTCGGTCGACGACCCGGCGGCCGAGGAAGTTTCGCTTCTGAACCTGGTCCTGAAGACCGACCAGGCCAACGCGATGTCGGGCGTCGCCTCGGATGCCGAGTTCGCCTTTGCCCTGCGGGCATTGAACCTTCAGGCGCTCGGCACGGTGGGCGGCAAGCCGGCCTGCTTGTCGGCAGCCGCGTCGCGACGGCATCGTTTGGCCGGGGCCAAGGTCGGCCTGGCCGCGGGCCCCGTCTCCGAGATCCGGCAAGTGCTGAAGGACATGCTCGAAGATGAAGGGGCCACCCGGTCGCCGCTGGGCGGTCCCTGGGCCCTGGACGCCGAGCAAAATCGCGGCTCGTATGTCTTCGCCGACGTGTCGGAGAAGAACGTCGACGATTGGATCGCCCTGGCCACACTTGGCGGCATCCGGCAAATCCATTTCATCGGCTGGGAGCAAACGCTCGGACACTACTTTCCGCGCAAGGACGCTTTTCCCCACGGCCTGGCCGGCCTGAAGGCGGCGGTCGACAAGATCCACGCCGCCGGCCTGAAGGCGGGAATGCACACGCTGACCGGCGCCATCCTGCCCAGCGATTCCTGGGCCTCGCCGGTCCCCGATCCGCGCCTGGCCAAAGACGCGACCTTCACGCTTGCCGCACCCATCGACGGAAAATCCACCTTCGTGCGGACCACGGAGAAGCCGGGGGACCTGGATGCGATTTGGGCCTACGGCAGCCGCGGAAATGTTCTCCAGGCCGGCGACGAGTTGATCCAGTACGACGCAGTCGCCCGGACGCCGCCCTACGGCTTCAGCGGCTGCCATCGGGGCGCGTTCGGCACGAAGGTCCTGCCGCACGACCGCGGGACGCCGGTATGTCATCTCTTCGTCCGCTACCAGACGTTCCAGCCCGACGAAGACTCGACGCTGGTCGACGACCTGGCCGCGGCGATCGCCCACGTGTTCAATACGTGCGGATTCGACATGATCTACCAGGACGGCTCCGAGGGGATGGCGGGCGGCTGGTACGGCATGGCGAGAATGCGCGAGGCGATCTTCAAGAAGCTCCGTCGCGGCGCCCTGGTGGAGGCCAGCGCCTGGGGCCATTACGAGTGGGCCTTTCATTCCCGTTTCGGCGCTTGGGATTATCCCAACTGGGGGCTCAAGCGCTTCGTGGACGCGCACTGCCGGGCCAACGAGGACTTTCGCCGAACGGCGCTGCTGCCCGCACAACTCGGCTGGTGGGTCATCTTGGGACCCGAGCGCGACCATCCGGCCGAAACGCCCGACGAGTTCGAGTACCTCTGTTGCAAGGCGTTGGCCTACGACACGCCGACCTCGTTCGAGGGAGTTTCGCTGGGTGGCGAGCCGGCCAACGCGCGACAGAATGAGTACCTGGCCATGCTGGGCCGCTACGAACGACTGAGACTGGCGGGCCGCTGCCCGGCGGCACTTCGGGAGAAGCTCAAGACGGCGCACGCCGAGTTCCACCTGGTCGAGGCCGCCGACGGCTCGGCGGATTTCACGGCGATCGACTACCTGGCCCACAAGGTTACCGGGCTGGCCGATGGCACCGACTCGTGGACCGCAGGCAACCGTCATGCGGCCCAACCGCTCAAGCTGAGGATCGACGCGCTCTATTCGGTCGAGCCTTACGACGGGCTCGGCGGCCGGGTGCTGGCCGACTTCGCCACGCCCGGCGAGTTCGTCACCCAAGAGGCGGCCGACGGCGTGACGCAAACTCTCAAGGCAACCCCCGAGCCGTCGAAGTCGGGCAAGCCCAGCGGGCGTTACTCGGCCGCCAGCACCCGCGAGACGCCGCAAGGCGCCTGGTCCCGGGCGTCGAAGGTTTTCAACCCGCCGTTGGATCTCAATCCGTTCGACGCGCTGGGCGTTTGGATCCACGGCGACGGCAAGGGCGAGCTGCTGAATCTCCAACTGACCAATCCGACCCAGTTCTGGCCCACGTTCGACGAGCACTACGTCAAGGTCGACTTCCGGGGCTGGCGCTATTTCGAGCTCCTCGCGCGGGAGCGCGACGCCGGCGAGTATGCCGACTACGCCTGGCCCTATCAGGACGTCTCGGCCGTCTATCGTTCGCCCCTCATTCACGACCACGTCAGCGCACTGAATCTCTGGTTCAACCGCCTGCCGCCGGGCGGCGAGGCAACGTGCTGCCTGGGGCCGATCAAGGCCCTGCGGACGATGAGAACCCGGCTGAAGAACCCGGCCGTCACGGTCGGCCCGACGGAGATCGTTTTCCCGGTTGCCTTGGAGAGTGGCTGCTCGCTGGAGTTCGCGTCCGCTGCGGACTGCAGAGTATTCGACGAGCGCGGCAAACTGGTCCGGGAAGTCCACGTGTCCGGACCGACGCCCATACTGGCGGCCGGCGACAACCCGATGAGGTTCCGTTGCGAGGCGGCAGCCGGTCCCTCGCTGCGCGCCAAGATCACGGTGCTCAGCGCCGGAGAGTCGGCCGGCAGGATTCCGGCGAACCGCTGATCCTCGCCCGCCGCGAGTGAGCAGGGCGACCACTACTCGACCAAGCCATTTTGGAACTACCCGCAGTTGGCCTACGAGGCCAACGCCCGCTCGCCATGCGGCAACTGGACGTGGGACGAGAAGCGGCCGAAGTTCAGCGGCGAGGAGCTTCTCGCCGCCGGCCTCAACCCGGCCTACGCCTTCTTCGGCGGAGAAGCGGTGTTTCAGGGCAAGGTCGCCGGCCGTACGGCCGTGGGCAAGGCGATGCAGGTGATCTCGCAGGGCTACCGCTGGTTCGGCATCGCGGGGTGCGACTTCTGCCAATCGCCCAGCGACGCCGACGGGAGCCAGTGCAACGCCTGGGCGCCCCGCGCAGTGCTCGTGCGCCAGTGGGACTGGACGTTCGCCAGCGGACAAAAGGCCGTGCGGACCGGAGCGTCTACGCCTTCACCCTGCCCAAGCCGCAGACCATCGCCTCCTGGACCTGGGTCGGCAATGTCAACTACGATCGCACCAGCCGGGTGTCGCTGACCACCGACGGCAACGATGCCGGCAGGCTCGTGTTCGACGTGCCCGAGAAGAGCGAACCGGTCAGGCTGGAGATTCAGCCGCCCCAGACCGGTTGCCACCAGCCCCGTGCCGACGGTGGTGATGGTCGGCGGCCGCGGCGTGCCCGGCAATCTGCCCGAGCAGGTCGCCGGCGTGCCCGTGGGCCGCAAGGCCGACGCCTTGTTCTTCCTGCAAGCCGCGCGGGTCGATCAGCCCCGCAACGACCAGGATCGCAAGGAGAACAAGCAGATCGAGCTGGCCAAGTACGTCATCCACTATGCCGACGGCAAGACCGAGCCTGTGCCGCTGTGCCTGGAGATCGACATCGACAGCTACAAGCAGCCCGGCGGCCCCCGCCCCCTGCCCGGCGCGCAGGTCGGTTGGGTGGGCAAGTATGAAAGCCCGGAGTTCCACGCCGTGGCTTACGTCAAGCAGTGGAACAACCCGCGGCCCGTTGTGCCGATCGCGAGTATCGACCTGGTGTGCGGCAAGGACCGGCGTGGTGTGCCGGCCTTGATCGCCGTGACGGCGGCCACTGCGAATTAGTCCGAACTTTTTCTTGAAGAACGTGTGCAATTCCTTACGGTGTTGGGAGTTGGAGGCTTTGCGGAGTGCGCGATTTCTGGCTACGTTTGGATGTTCACCCCTAGCAGGCCTAGGGCCTGTTGCT
>Ga0187848_10004136_pt1 | contig 10252 bp, 7 predicted proteins | sample June2016WEW_4_40_FD_132424 | JGI IMG/M metagenome (GOLD analysis project Ga0187848, IMG submission 132424) | Peatland microbial communities from SPRUCE experiment site at the Marcell Experimental Forest, Minnesota, USA - June2016WEW_4_40 | ecosystem: Environmental > Terrestrial > Soil > Wetlands... | reverse complement strand
TGCAAAAGGCGGATCAAAATATTGGCGGCCCCGTTTTTGATGAGGTGCGCGCCGTAGATAAGCAGGACGGCGGCCTGGCGTTGGCGGGCTTGCGCGATGTGCCGGGCGCATTGCCGGATGAGAAGCTGATTCCGGGGAGAGCAGGGCGGGGGATTTGAATCCGGCGAGACCAATATATCCTCCAGCCGCGCCTCGCTGGCGCGTTGGGCCAGGGGGAAAACTTTTAATTTCGTCAAATCAAGCGGCGGTTTCATCAGTCACTGGGAAAACATTTCCCCGCCAGTAGAATTGGTTTTGGCTGAAAGTCAATGCCGGCTCAAGCAAATCAAACAAGCGCAGGAGGCTTTCAAATTCAACGTCTCCATCAAGCCGTGGGCCAAGCTGGGGGATGTGGGTTGGGCCACCAGCGAATTGAATGCGGCGATTCTCGAACGTTTTCGCGCCAGCCAGATAGAGATTCCATTGCCGCAGCGGGGAATTCGCATTCTGAAGGAAGGCTGAATAGCGAAGGAAGAAGGGTGAAACCGGAAGGGCCGGCCGGGGTGGGCCGGATGTCAGGGAATCCCCTACACCGGAGGGGCGATTATTCTGTTTGAATTAAGCATTGACAAATCGCGGCGAAGTTCTAAGATGATTTAGGATTTGGTTCGGGTAGCGGTACGTTTCTTCAGCGGGGTTCCCCACCCCCACCTCCTTGGCGTCTGCTGCCCGAACTTTTTTTTCTTCGGTTGGACGTTGACGAAGAGGGGGAGAATCACTAATTTCACGCATCCCCTTCGGGGGTGTAGCTCAATTGGTTAGAGCGCTGCCCTGTCACGGCAGAGGTTACGGGTTCGAGCCCCGCCACTCCCGCCATTTTCCCCCAGGGCGGATTTTCAGAATTGCGGATTGCGGATTTTATCATTCCCAGCCGATGGGGCGGCCTTTGTTTTGGTCCTGCAGCCAGGACAGGAGGGGTTGGAAGTACTCGACCATGGCGCGGGTGGAGAGGTCTTCGCCGGTGGCTTCGCGCAGGACTTTGCGCCAATCCTCAGTGCCGCCTTTGACGAGGAATTTGCGGAGAAAGTCGCCCACTTCGCGGCTGTTGGCGTAGTTGCAGGCCTGGGGCGGCTGATGGAGAATGTGGCGCGCGATGTAGTCGTGCAGTTGGAACTTCAAGACGGTGGCGATGGCGTAGGAGTAGTAATAGCAGGGGGTGTCGTTGATGTGGGTCTTGGTGGCGGCGTCGCAAAATTCCTCCCCGCGGGGCGAAGGCGGTTCGATGCCCTGGAATTTTTTGACGTACTCCCACCAGCGGGCGTTCCATTGGCCGGGGTCCAAATTTTTGGCGTAAACGTCGGCCTCCCAATGGGTCATGGTGCCGGAGCTCCAGAAGATAAAGGGGACGGCGCGCTCCAGGGCATCGTCAAGAAGAAAGGCGGTCTGGTCGGCCTGGAAACCGGCGGGCAGGACGGCGGCGGATTGGAGGTAGGGCACCTGGCTGGAGGCCAGGGCGATCAACTCGCCGATGCCTTCGTGAAAGGCCGGGTTGGCGCCGATGCGCAGCAGGGGCGGCACTTCGGGCCGGCTGTAGCTCATAAAATAATAGCCGTGCCCCAGCTCGTGATGCGCGGTGTAAAACCATTCCGAGTTGGCTTCCACGCTCATCAAGGAGCGGATGTCGTGGTCCAGGTCCATGTGCCAGCAGGAGGCATGGGTGTTTTTCTTGCGCGGATCGCCGGGCTTGACGGGATACAAATCGGACAAGGCCCAGAAACTGTCCGGCAATTTGGCAAAGCCCAGGCCGGTGTAGAACTGCTCGGCCGTTTTGACGATCCACTCGGGGGATTTGTCCTTGAAGCGATCATCCAGGTTGGCGGCTTCGACGATGCCGGACCATTCCTGGCTCCAGCGGTTGTTGATCCAATGGGCGGGGATGAGTTTTGGCACGGGCTGGTGGTATCTTTTGGCCAGCTCGTATTTGACCCAGGTGTGCAACTGCAAATAGAGCGGGCGCAGTTCGCGCATGAAATTGTCCTGCAGGGCGACCATTTCCTCCGTGGTCATGCCGTAGCCGGCGACTTGCAGGGTGAAGTAATCCGGATAATTGAGTTCCTGGGCGACGCCGTTGCGCAACTTTTGCAGTTTGACCAGGCCGGGTTTGAGGGCCGGGCCGGACAGTTTGGAGGCTTCCCAGACGGCGCGGCGTTCGGAGAGATTGCGGTTGGTGGCCAGGCAGTCGTCAATGTCGTTGGCGGTGATGACCTTGCTGTCAAGATGAAACACGAACGAATTCAGGGTGGAGGCCTGTTGCGTCTCGGCGGCGACGCGGTCGGCGACCAGTTTGGGATTGGTCATGGGGCCTTCGGCGGCGTTGAGGATGACGCGATCCAATTGGAGGGCGGTGAGGGGCTTCAATTCGGCGCGGTGTTGGAGGAGGGCCTTGGCCTCGTTGATGAGGGCGGGGTTGCCGGTGAAGGCGGCCATGGCCTGGCCGGCGGTGTCGGAAGCGGCGTCGTGGGCCGGGGTGACGTCGGTGGCGGCGTTCCATTGGGCGATGCTCTGGACCCGATAGAGGGCCTGGTAGCCGGCATTGACCAGGTCGAGGAAGCGGTCGGCGCGATCCTGCAAACTGGAAGCGGTTTGGGCGGAGGCGGCGGTCATCAGGCAGCAAAGGACGGCGGCGCTGGCGAGCGGGAGAAGGACAGGTTTCATAGGCATGATGTTTGTGCGAGGGGGAACATTGCCGTCAAGGCAGAAGACGGGATTACATTTTCAAGGCGCGCTGGCGGTAGGCCTCGTCGGGGCGACCGGCGATGCGCGCGATGTTTTCTTGGGAGAAAAAGACGGGGCCGCCAAGGGCGGCGGCGCCCATGAAGATTTTGGCCGCTTTCTCGGCCATGAGCATGGCGGCGAGAACGGATTGCCAGGTGCCGCCAAGAGTGATGAGGCCGTGGTTTTGCATGAGGATGACCCGCGGCTGGCATTGTTCTTTTTGAATGAACGCCTCGGTCAGGCGGCGGATGGCCTGGGCCAGTTTCAGGCCGGGATCGGTCAAGGGGACGAAGACCGAGGCGGTGCCGCAACAAACGATTTCGTCGGGAAACATGCGGTGTTCGCTGAAATCCCGGGCGCGGGGCGAACAGAGGATTTGATTGACAGTAGTGGCATGGGTGTGGCCGACGAATTTGACGCCGGGCAGGGAAAGCAACCAGGCATGGAAGACGGCCTCGACGGACGGTTTTTTCGCCTTGGAGTCAACGCGGGCGGCAAGCAGGGCGTCATCCACCTGCTGGTCGGCCAGGCTTTCTTCTTCCAGCATGGGCAGCAGGGCGGAGAAACGGCACTCGACGAGGTCGTCGTCTTTGAGAGTGCCGAGGCAGGTGCCGCTGGCTTTGACGAGAAAGGTTTTGTCGCCCAGACGGGCGGAGGTGTTGCCTTCGCCGAGGATGGCCAGAGCGCGGTCTTCGCGGCCAAGTTCGTGGGAAAGGGCGAGGAGTTCTTGACGGATGGTATTTTGCATTTGGGTTAGTTCATTTCCTGGCCGCCGGTCACGCTCAAGGCGATGCCGGTGATGTAGGAGGACTGGTCGGAGGCGAGAAAGACAACGGCGTTGCAGACGTCTTCGTAAGCGCAGCCCCGTTTCATGGGGACTTGATTGACGTAGGCCTGGCGGACATCGGCGACGTTTTTGGCGCCGGGGACTTTGCCGGCGCGAAGGTACTGGGCAAAGAGGCCCTTTTCAGGATCGGTCCAAAGCGGGGAGTCGAGGAGGTTGCCGGGGCAAATGGCGTTGCAGCGGACATGGAAGGGGGCCATTTCCAGCGCGACGCTCTGGGTGTGGCCGATGCCGCCAAACTTGCTGGCGGCGTAGGCGGAGTTGGCGGCGCTGCCCTTCTTGCCGGATTTGGAATTGATATTGATAATGGAACCGCTCCCCTGGCTCTTCATGACACGGCAGGCGTATTTGGTGACCAGGAAATAACCGAAGAGGTTCACCTCCATGACCGCGCGCCATTTCCCGGCATCGGCCTCGGCAATGGGTTCGGCAATGAGGATGGCGGCGTTGGCCACGACGATGTCCACGCGGCCGAACTCCCGCGTGGCGCGATCGAAGAGCATTTTGACATCGGCTTCCTGGGTGACGTCCACTTTGATTCCGAGGACGCAACCGGCGGTTTGGGCGGCGATGGCGGCGGCGGTTTCGGCCACGCCCTTCTCGTTGACGTCGGCAATGAGGACCTTGCAGCCTTCGCGGACGAGGCGGAGGGAGATGGCTTGGCCCAAACCCTGGGCGCCGCCGGTGACGATGGCGATCTTGTTTTTCAAATCCGCGCTCATGTTTTTGGGAATTGTTGCAACAGAGCTTCTTCCGCCTCCCGGATGCCGTCCACAATGTGATCGTAGCTATTGGGGAATTGTTTCAAGAGAGCTTCTTCGGCCTGTTTGTTCCAGTGGCCGTCGGAAAGCGGAAGCGAGCCGGCGAGTTCGGTCAGCGGGGTAAGCTTTAATCCGCGGCAGGAGGGGTAAACGAGGATTTTGCCGGGCATAAGATTTTTTTCCACGGCGCGGATGCCGTCTATCGCGCCGTCCAATCCGGAGACAGCGGCCACGGACAGATTGGTGTCGAGCCGGCGGGAGACGACTTTGGCCAGGACCTGCTTCATGTCCTCGAGCACCGAACCGCTGGTGCCGATGAAGTAAAGTTGCTTTTCGATGTAGGCGTCCAGATCCAGGGCGGCGGTCTTGTCGGCGGGAATGCCGGCGAAGATGTTGACGAGGCCGCCGGGAGCGGCGTCCAGGACGGCCTGGGCGACCAGAGCGGGGACGGGGGCCATGAGAACGATGTAGTTGAACTGGCCGGGAAGTTTGTCTTTGGAGGGATTGTAGGGGCGGAGGGTGAGTTGGTTTCTGGCGGCCAATGGTTCAGCCAGCTTTTGCAGCACGGCCAAACGGTCGTCGCTGAGGTCGCCGGCGAAGACGGTCACGCCGGGCACGCCCTGGCAGAGGTCGCGGATGACGTGCATGGTGCCCATCGGACCGGCGGCGCCGATGATGTTGATTTTGTCGTTGGGCCGGATTTCGGCCGTGGCGGGAATGGCGGACAGGGCCGCGGCGGCGTCCCTGCCGGTGGTGCCGACCAGGCGGATGCCGCCGTAGTGAACGCGGCCGACTTGGGAGACGACCGGGCGGCCAAATTTGCCGCCGGCTTGAACGATGTTGAACAAGCCGCCGACGGCGACTTTGGGGAAAAGTTTTTCCACCGTGGCGGGGTTTGAGCCGAAGTAGATGACGTCGTCAAAAGCCGCGTTGTCCAGTTCGGCAATTTTGTCGGCGGTGGTGAAGGTGGTGGATTTGGGCTTGCCCGGCAGGCTCCAGACGCGGCTTTTGTCCACCAGCCTCTCGCCGACGACGATCATGCGGCCGCCGTCCTTGAGGGTCTGGCGTTGTTTTTCGACATAGGAATCTTCGACGCAGGCCCACGGTTCCACCAGGGCGAGGGCGGAGGAGGACAAATCTTCGGGGACGGGAATGAGCATGGATTCGCCCTCCGGGGCGGTGATGACGCGCTGGTCCAGAAGAACGTACTCCTGGAGGGCGCCTTCAAAGTTGTAGCCGAAGGCAGAGTTGGAGTTGGCGGTGGGCAGCCAGCGGTAATCGGTTTGCACGAGGTAGCGGCCGCCCACCTTGAGGCGCCGGACATTGGCGCCGACCTGGACGAGGCGGATGACCGTCTCATGGCCGGGCACGGTCGGTTGGGCGCCGGGCACGTAGTTGGGCATTTGGCGCAAAAATTCCTGATCAATGCCGGCGGTGATGGAAGATTTGCGGGCGTGGGCGGAGAATTGTTTGAGGAGCTTGAGGTCGGAGAAGCACAAGCCGACGACTTCCACGCGCCCCAGAACCTGATCGGGTCCCGGCTCGAAGACGGGCTTGGTTTGGTTGATCTGCAACTGGTCGGGCCCGACCAATTGCACGGCGCGCTGTTGTTTTGGAATGGGGTCGGCTGACATAAATTAACTCACTGAATTCTCTCGAAAATATGGCCGGGCGCAACCGTGGCGGTCAAGCCGCGCAACTGATTCTCTTTTTCAGGCTTCAGTTCACGTCCCAGCTTCTCAAAAAAATCGTTTTTGGCGGGGAGCGTTCTGAAAGTTTGCGCGGCCCACGGGCCAAGGTAGCCCAGGCCGCTCTGGCGTTGCAAGACCGAGTGGGCATAAAAAATATGCGCGCCGCGCAGGAAGACCGGGGCCAGCGGCTTGAGTTCCGCCGTTTCAAACGAATCCACGAACTTGTTGCCCGGCGAATTCATCTCGGTGCCGACGATAATGGGGAAGTAATGCTTCTCCGCCAAGGCGACGACATCATGGAGATTTTGCAATCTCTGGTCCCGGAGGCCGAGGGTGTAGTTGCGGTCCGGGATGATGTTCAGCGCCGCCGTGCCGGAGGCCATGCCAACCTCGAACAACTCCTCGATGCACTTCTCACCTTCGCTGCCGCCGTCAAGCCAGGTCAGGGTGGGAATGGCGCCGGACTCGAGGACAAAACGGTTCATGTCGGCCATTAAAGGGAAGGAGCCTTCGCCCGGCTGCACGTAGCCCACGCCGCCTTGCTTCATCGTCCTGGCGCGAATGAGGTTCTGGAGTTTTGGGCCGGGGGAGGGGGCGTCGCCGAGTTTCTGTTTCCAAAACGCGGCGCGGAGGGCGGGGTCAGGAAACACCCGGGCGGCCTTGCGCTCGAAGGCTTCACAGAGGTGGCGCTCGGTGGCATTGCCCTGGGGGGTGATGGCCAGCACGTCCTTCTCGTAATCCAGTTCGACCGGCTGCATGAACCGGTTGACGCGAAGCAGCAGATCGCGGGTGCGCTGGGCCGCAGCCCGGCGCATTTGGGTCAGAAATGGATGCGGCGCGGCGCTGGTGAAGCCCACGCCCATGTGATAGGCGATGCCCGGTTCTCCGGGAGAATTGATGACGCGCGCGGCAAACTCGGGGACAAAGGCGCGCGATTCCAGGCTGACGCAGGTTTTCAGGCCCAGGAGACGCCCGGCTTGCAGAAATTCTTCCAAGCCGTCGAGCACATCGAAGTCAACAATTCCCGCCGCCGCCAACCCCGCCTTGCGCGCCAGCCAGGCAAACTTGGAGGGAGAATAGCCATAGGCGTTGTAGGAGAAGAAAGTGTGCGCGTGGAGATTCACGGCGGTTCCCGGCTCCGGCAGTGTCACCAGCCCGTCCCCGGCCTTCCGCCAGAGAGCGGCCAGGGCGCGATGGCGCTGCGCCGCATCAAAACTATCAAGTTTTTGTTCCAGTGAATCGGTCATTGGCAAAATGCTCAAACAAGATGAGGGCGGCAGGTTAGCGCGGAAAGCGTCGAGAGCAATCCCAAAAGGCCGGGAGGGCAGCGGGCTACGGCGAAGGTCTGTGTGTTTTTTGCCGAAAAGGTGATGCAGGAAGTTCAGGGGCTGCCGGGTTGATCTCCTCTTTCGCCTCCAGGCTCCAAGGTCAGGCCTTTTCCGATTTGCTTGCCAGGAGTCTGCATCTGGTGACAGAATAAAGCCGTGGTGATGAGCAATTTGAAAACAGAATTTAGCGCCCGTTTTCACCTCAGGCTCCTGGTTGACCGGGTGCCCGCCGGGTGCATCAGGGGTAATTCGACTTTTGCAAGTCGGTCGGAATCCACATTTTCTCGACGCATCCGTAGCTCAATTGGATAGAGCTTCTGACTTCGGATCAGAAGGTTGCAGGTTCAAGTCCTGCCGGATGCGCCACATTATCAACGACTTACGTAAATGGCCAGTACCCCAAAACCCTCGAGTAGTATAAAAAGTAGTATAGCGTGCCTCCTTGTTTCAGCCGGTTTCAGCGCGATGCATGGCTCAAAACCCTGACCTTCACGGCCCCCTCCGGTGGCGTGGTCAGTTTAAGGATATCGGCGTATTTCCTGTCGGCGCGCAAATGGCCGCGCAGGTTCCTCCCAACGGCAGGATCTGTGCTCACACTGGACTCAAACTTGCGAAACTCTATTCACTCCTGAATGGGCGTCGACAGGTGATGAACTGTTCCAACTCGAAGCCCGGCATCGTACCATATCGTGAACAAAAGCGAGTCGGGAGATGCGCCGCACACGGGCGGGTTTTACAGTACCGGGCAGGCGGTTGCTGGGTTGCTGATGCAATCCGAGTCCAACAAAAAGCATGCAAGCAAACGCATGCAATAATCACGGGCCGCACGAATCAGGCAGTTCACTTCCGACTGCTCTTCAATTAGTGTCGGCGCTAACGGAAGCACAACGACAACAACTCAGACACTTCACTGCGAAACGAATGCGACGGATCGCCGGCGCACCGGGGATGGATCGGTTTCTCGCGGGCAGGATGCCGGACGAGATCGTCCACTCCGCTCTGGAAAGGGTGCTGTTGGGCGACACACATCCGAAAAAAGGGCGCAAGCTCTCAGTGAAAAACCGGCAAAGCACAGCAGCATTTGCCCTGTGCGTGATGGGCATCATCAACAGCCAATTATCCAATGCAATCGATGCGGCGGAAGCTTCTTTTTCGCACCTGCCGTTGGGCGATGCGGAAACCGAACCGGGTGTTGTGGAAGTGCCTGAACCAATCGATCAAGCGCAGTTCCTGGAGCGACGCGATGTGCAGCGAGAGCTGTTCGCGCGCTTGCGGGAACAGGCCGCACCTGAACTGCGACCGGTCATTGACTACTGGGAGCCGAACTATCTCGCCGATGATTGCATCGCGCGGGGTGAGTTCGACCGGCGGCTGGTTCACCGGGTTCGCCTGTTGGCGCGCGCGATCCTCGCGGATTTGGCCAGAGAGATTCAGCCGCGAGCCCCCACCGGAATGGAAATGCTGATGTAAAATCGGCGATTCAGGAATTGTCCGAAAAAAGATCGAAATTCTTTCCCGGACAATTCACACGCCCGCCAGCTTATATAGGGTGGAGGGTCAGTGATGTGCGACCAGAGGGTGGGAAATGAAACCCCCACCCTCCGGTCCGCGCCCTGGCACCTCCAATGATGAACAACAAGTCGAACCTGCAACCTGATCCACTTTATGCGCAGGCCCGGCAAATCCTGCAAGCCCAGCCCGAAATCGGAAAGGCCCGCTTGGCGGCTTTGCTGGGGGTGAAAACTCCGACCTCTCGCAGGCTGCGCGAGCGGTGGCGGGGGGAAACACAAGGCCACAGCACCCACCCCGACTACGTGCGGGTGCAACAACTCAAGCAAATACACCCCGATTGGGGTGCGGTCAAAGTGGCGCAGGCGTTGGGCTTGACGCTCGACCATGCAAAGGTCCATCTGGCGCGCTGGATCGGAGCGCAAAGTTATGCGGGTGCCAACCTGCCCCGGGCAATCGCTCCCGCGGCAGCAACCGCAGAAATCTCGCCAACGCGCGAGAATGAATTGCAGGACAATGTGCATGACGGGGAGCGGGACCTATCCTATCGCGGTACCCGCATCCAGACCTTGGCGGACCTGCTGGTTTACGCGCAAGTCGACACGCGCATTTGGGAGGTTGAAAGGCATGTCATCAACAAATACGAGGTCGCGGCCAAGACGTTGGAAGGCATGACGACCACGATGCTGTTTCAGATCAAGGCGTGGCTGAGAAGGCGGGTGGCGGAAGAAAAACTGCAAAATCTGATGCAGGGCATTCTGGAACAATTCCGTCAGGCGGCGCCGATCCAGCCGCCGATCGTTCATCGCGCGGGCTCCAAGGGGTTGCTCGAAATTTCCATCATGGACCATCATCTCGGAAAATACTGTTGCGAGTTGGAAACCGGGCGGGCTTACGACCCCGAAATTTCCGAGCGCATGTTCATCATCGCGTTGGAGGACCTGCTTGCCAAATCGGCATCGCTGCCGGTGGAAAAAGTCTTGTTTGTTTGCGGGAATGATTTTCTGAACACCGATCACCTCGGACGGATGACCACGGCGGGCACTCCGCAGGACGAGGCGATCCGTTACCAGGAATCATTCCTGCGCGGCCGGCAATTGCTGGTGCGCGCGATTGACCGTCTGCGCCAGATCGCTCCGGTGCAAGTGGTCATGGTCACGGGCAACCACGACACTCAACGCCTGTACTATTTAGGCGATGTGCTACAGGCCTGGTTCCGAAGCACGAAAGACGTGGCGGTGAACAACAGCCTGCGGCAGCGAAAGTATTTTCAGTATCACAGAAACCTTATCGGGTTTACCCATGGTCACAACGAAAAGCATTTCGATTTGCCCCTGCTGCTGGCGACAGAACAACCCGAAGGCT
>Ga0187848_10004135_pt1 | contig 10260 bp, 10 predicted proteins | sample June2016WEW_4_40_FD_132424 | JGI IMG/M metagenome (GOLD analysis project Ga0187848, IMG submission 132424) | Peatland microbial communities from SPRUCE experiment site at the Marcell Experimental Forest, Minnesota, USA - June2016WEW_4_40 | ecosystem: Environmental > Terrestrial > Soil >... | reverse complement strand
TGCTCACCGGCGCCGACATATCGCCGATGACACTGCCGGTCAACGGCTCCTACACCGACAACCCGGTTACCAATGAAACCTATACCCTGACCGCTTACGGACCTGGAGGCCAGAACGTCAGCGCCACTATTTCGGTGTTCGTCAGGTAACCCGAGAACCCGTTTTACTCTAGTCATACCGGGCGGCCCAATCAGCCGCCCGGTTTTCTGAATGGAGAGTTTGGCTACGACTCCGCCGTCAGGGGCAGGCCGGGCCTACCAGGCGAGGCGCAGATGTTCGGCCGCGAGCGGCGCCACATCGCCTTCCTGGTAAATGAATTCGCCGCGCTTCATGGTGAGATGCACCAGGTTCATGCCGGAATGGTACCCGAGTTCCCGATAATCCGAGACGTTGCACACGATCAGGTCGGCCGGCTTGCCGTGTTCGATCGAGCCGGCGGTGGCCGCGCGGCCCAACGCATGGGCGCCATTGATGGTGGCCGCGACCAGCGCTTCGCCCGGTGTCATCCCCAATTCCCGGCACGCCAGCGATACGACCGCCTGCATATTGAGCATCGGACTTTCGGAGCAGTTGAAATTGCTGCCCAGCGCCACTGCGGCGCCATTCTCAAGCAGAGCCCGCGCCGGGGCCGGGCAGCCGCCAGTGTGAAAGGCCAGGCCGGGCAGCAGCGTGATGACCGGACCCGATGTCACCATCCCTCCCAGTTCCCCGACCACAATTTGCTCCAGATGGTCGATGGCGTCGATCCGGAGATCGCACGCCAGCGCCGCCGCTTCTTTGGGGCCGGCGCCAGCCGCATGCACGCGGCAGCCCAAGCCAATCCGGGCCGCCGTCTCCAGGTAGCGCCGGATCAGCTTCTGCCGGCTCTCGCCGGGGCTCCATTCGATGTCGGCAAACTGCGCCAGCCCTTGGCGATGGAGCAGCGGCAGGAACTCCCCACAGGCCCACTCCACGGCTGCTTCCGCCGGATCCGGCCCTACGGCGGCCGCCAGACACAGAAGGAACGTGGCCACCACATCGACCGGTTCGCGATTCACCAGGGACAGCGCGCGCAACAGCTTCAGCTCGGCGCGCGGGCCGCCCCCGCACCCGGATTTGACCTCGACCGTGGTGGTGCCGTGCCGCGCCATCGCCTGCAGACATTGCCGCATCTGGTTGGCGATGCTTTTGGCGCTCGATGTCTTAACCGCGTTCAGTGCCGAAGCCGTGCCGGTGTGCGCCCGGCCCGGCGGCGGGAAGGCCAGATGGGTGTGGCTGTCCACGAATCCCGGCATAACCAGCCGCCCGGCCGCGCTGATCTCCACCGCGTCACGCGCCGCCTTCAGGTTCTCCACCCGGCGCGTCAGGCCCACTTCCTCGACCAGCCCATCGCGGATCAGCACCGATCCGTCGTGTATCAGCCCCGGATCGTTCAGAAGAGAACCGCGGCGGGCCTTCGCCGGACCGCGCATGGTAAGCAGTTGGTGCGCGCCCCGAATCAATATGGCCGGCGTTTGTTTTCTCCCCCAGATTCCACTGTAGCAGTAGACGGATTAGCATTTACTTGAGGATCGGTGCTGAAGCCACCTGCAAAGCGGCGGGACCATCACGTTCTCAAGACGCTGGAACGCGTGTTTTCGAAAGCCGGAAGGGGGTCTCGCACCGAGGCCCGGCGATGGATCGGCGAAAGACGCGTCGCGGTCAACGGCGTGGTCGCGCGCAGCCCCGACCAGTGGATCGATCTCGCGCGCGACAAGGTCACCCTGGACGGCAAGTCAATCGCCACCACGCGCGGAGTCTACATCTTGCTCTACAAGCCGAAGGGCTACCTGACCACCTATCGCGACCCGGAGAACCGTCCCACGGTTTACGACCTGGTCGCGGAGCTGGGCGCTTGGGTGGCCCCGGTAGGACGCCTCGATCTGGACTCGAGCGGCCTGCTGCTGATGACCAATGACACCTCCTTCGCCGACCACGTCACCAGCCCCGCCCACCTGGTGCCCAAAACCTACCAAGTGAAAACGGCCACGCTGCTCAGCGAGGAGCAAATCGAGCGCCTGCGCCGCGGCATCGAGCTGAGCGATGGCCCAACCCGCACTGCCGAGGTGCGCCGGTTGCGCGACAGCGCGAAGCACACGTTTATCGAAATCGTCCTCACCGAAGGCCGCAACCGGCAGGTGCGGCGCATGATCGAGGCCGCCGGCAGCCGCGTGCTGAAACTGGTCCGCACCGCGATCGGCCCGCTCCGCATCGCGGACCTCGCGATCGGCAAGTGGCGGTGGCTGACGGAAGAGGAAATCGCTGCGCTCGGAGGACGGATGCGCCCGCCTGTGCCCGCTACTTCGAATACCAGCGAAGCGAGACCTGCGGCACGATCAAGGTCCCGCGTACGTAAAAGGGGCCGTCGGTCGAAGTCTTGACATGGAAGGCGCGCGCCCCGCCTCCCAGTTCGAAATGTCCGAAACGGATGTTGAGGGAAGCATCCGTGTCCCAGATCGTCCAGCGCCGTGGGAACGCAAAGCCCGAACCGTTCAGCTCCAGGCGCACGAACTTGGATAAATAATACGCCCCTCCCAAGCCCAGCGTGGGCGAGACAAACCAGCGTTTCCCTGTCGCCTCATAACTCACGGGCTGGCCGTTGGAACCATACAGGACACCGCCGTTGGGACCGGTGATCGGCAACAGCGGCGCATTAAACCCGGTGTATATGTTGACGTATTGTACCTGCCATAGCGTTTTCAAACGGAAGCGCCGGCTTTCCACCGGATACGGCCACGTCAGGTATTCGAATGAGAGCTTGAGTTCCTGCAAGTTGTAGTCGGTGGAAATCAGCACACCCTGGTTATAACTCGTGCTCCACAGAGTCAGAGGCGAGGCGGAAGTGAAATTGCCCGCTGCGCGCGTCTCAAACCCGGAGACCACTAAGGCGTTATGCAAACCCATCGCGACACCGACTTCGGCGCTTTCTCCCAATTTCGGCCGGCCCTGGAAGGTGATCAGCGAATTGTTGGTAATCCCGGAGCCCCGCCCTTTATTGAAAATCGGGCTGTTGGTGGGCTCGGACCCGCCGATGCCAAGCCACATGCCGGATTCGCCGGGCATCCGCACGTCCGGGTATTTGGGCAGCTCCGGCGGCGCTGAAATGTTGGGCTGCCCGGTCTGCGCCGGCTCCTGGCTCGGGCTCTGTTGATCGGCCGGCGCCTGGCCCGGCGGTTGCGCGGCTGGCGGCGGGCTTTGTTGATCGGCCGGCTCGGCGCTCGTGTCGCTTGCCGCAGCGCTCGTGTCGCTGGCCACCGCAGCGCTCGTATCGCCCGCCGGCGCGTCCGGGTCCGACGGCCGCGCCTGCGCCCAGCACGCCGACAGCAAAACACAAACCAACACCATGGCCGATTTCTTCACGTATTCCTCTTTGTTCCGATTTAGGCTGAACCCGGATGCCGCCAGACCCCGCTGCACGGGTCAGGCCAAACGCCCGCCTTCGACGCCGCTCTACCATTTTGCCTCAACCGGGTGCTGCCGCGCACACCCTCGCGCGCGCCAACCTTGTGACCGCCGGGCCACAGGTGTGAATAACACGGCGTTGGCTGGCGTGCCGATACAGCGAAGTGGATTAGGGCTGGCGCTCTGCCGGTGCGGCCTTGGTCCGAAAATGAACGAGCAAGGGCTGCATCGGGGCGCCATCGGCGTCGGTCAGGTTCTGTCCGTTAGGCCAACGCAGCGAGAATTGATAATCGTGTTCCGGCTCGAGCGCCACCGGGATCGTCAACACCGTTGCGGTTTGGTCAAAGCGGCCCATACGAAATCTCGGATCTTTGTTCAAATCTGCGGTGCTCATGGGATGATTGAACCGGACGACGATCTCCGTCAGCGTGGGGTCCACATCGAGAGCGCCATCGCGCACGCTGATGGAAATGACCTTTGGGCGGGAGTTGTCATACCGCTTCGCCAATTCGCCAAGACGGGGCGCCGTATCATTGAAGAATTCCACGACCCTGGGCATGAACGACTCGAGGGTCGGGTATTGCTGCCGGCTATTCTTATACACGCCCAGCAAGTCGCACAGATCGCCGGTCCAAAAGAATGACCGTGAATTCTCCTCTTGGATCAACCGTCGTCGGGCGTCGGCCCCGTCATGTTCCAGCGCGTATTGGATTGTCAAAGCCCGCACCATCGACTCGTAAAGCAGGGTCTTCCAGTCGCCATATGCCTGACGCCGCATAGCGTCCTGGAGTGGCCCGTAGATCAGACGAGCAGCCTTCTCCATTTGCGGTGCGAACCTATCGATCAGAGGGTTGGAAAACGAGTGGATGAATTCGTGAACCATAGTGTCCATCCAATCGCCAGCGAACTGAGGTAGGCCGCTCGAATCGACCTGCCAAGCTCCTGGAATCGCGTACATTTCCTCTACGCCATCATCGCCAACAAAGCTGGGTCCATAGCTTGGACCGCCGTTTGCCATGCCGGGCACCACGATGAACCTGACTGGTGAGCGAGTACCAAAGAAGCGGCTATACCACGCCAAATCGGCCTTCGTCTCGACAAAAGTCCGCAGCCGTGCGTCCGTTTCATCGTAGAGGGGCTGCTGCGATTTGAGGAATTCCACGAACTTGGTGTCGCTAACGAATTTCCGTGCGGCTGTAAGGAATTCTCTGGTCTTGGCTACATCCAAACTCTTATCGAGCCGAACGCCGGGCCGGTCAAACGGCACACGTTCGGCTAACGATTCCACGTCCTTGAGGTGAACGGCAAGGCTCATCGGAGCGTCGAATCCTGTTTGCAGGGTGCGCGCCAGTTGAACCGCCTCATGACTGCGATACGGCGCGAAGTAGTTTTCCAGTGCCTTGTCGTAGGCCGGAACCCGGCACTGATTGTACTCATTGTTTCCGGCAAGCCGAAACAGAACACTCATCAGTTCGACGCGAGGATCGACTCCAATTCGGAAGGCTTGCGCTCCTAACTCCGCTGCGGGACAAAGCAGGAATGCCACGAGAATGGCTGGAACACCCCTTCGCATATCCGTGCTCCTTGGAACATTCGAACGTAACACCAATCCACAAGCGCAGCAAGCGTTCGCCCGCCGGCCACGGCTTGAGGCATTTCGGACAATGCGGTCTTGCGCGAAGGTGTTGCTGGAAGGAAAAGGAAGGACGCCGAAAACTGCGGGGCAAGCCGCGGACCTGCCCCGCGAGTCTCGTAACTACATGCCGCTCTGCGCGGCGGTTTCGGTGCTGAACTCTTGGTGGTCGAGCCGCCCAACTGGATGGCAGTGACGCGCTCGGTCTTGCCTTCGATTAAGGCATCGACCGCCGTGTAGGCGAACTTCTGGGCGACAGTTTCCACCTTGACGGGCGCCGTCACCGACTTGCTGGTGCGGACATCGGTAAAGGTTGCGGTGCCATTTTCCACTTTGAGCTTATACGCGCCGGGAGCCAACTGCACAGCGCCGACGACGGCAGGCTGATCGAAGACAATGTCATAGCCCTTTGTGCCCGCCACAGCGAAGCTGCAAGCAGACACAAATCCAACCAAGAACAGCGATTTTTTCGTCATAGTTGAAAGTTTCCTTGAGGTTCAGTTCCTGTGGCTCGATAAACACCTGGCGCACAAGATATTCTTGTCTTGCATCCAACCCCGAGGGTAGGTTGCGTTCCCTGCCTATACGACGCCACGCCCGCGCCCAAGGTTTCCATCCAAGAGTTTTATGTGGAATATTTCATACTTACCCGCTTGCAATTGACTTAGATTGCCGCACAAGCTTGTGGCCAGCGAGGGATCCCGGGCGCCGCTCATTCCGCCAACGCCTCCGCCAGGACGCGGCCGGTCGAGGAAGAAGGCGGTGCAACGCCGCAGGCGCGAGCCAGAGTCGGCGCCAGGTCCACCGCCTCAACCGGCGATTCAAACGATCCGCTGCGAAACTGCGGGCCATACAGGCACAGCGGCACGCTGGCGTCATAGTTGTACAGTGAGCCGTAGGAGATGCCGCGCCCCTGTTCATAGTCTTCCACGTATTCCGGCCGGTAAGACAGCATGACGTCACCGCAGCGCCTGGGGTGGAAGCTGTTACGGAAGCGGCGCTCCCATTCGTCGCGGCTGGAACAGGCGCCGCCGGCTGTATAGTATCCGGCGACGGCGGGGTGTTCGAGAGCGGCAGCCGCAGCCGCCTGCCGCATCGGTTCCAGGTCGCGCGCTGCTCCACCGTCCAGGTACAGGAACGGGTAGAGATATTTCTGCACGTGTCCGAGATCACGGTCGCGCAAGGCGCTCTCCACGGCCTGCGCCACGCTCTCGCCCGCCACGGCCATGCGCGAGCGGGCAACGGGACTGGGTGCGGGTGGCGCCCCGTGGCAGCCGGCCAAGGCGAGATCGAATCCTTTGTCGCCCAGCGTTCGCCGCAATTGGGTCAGCAGCGATTCCATCTGCAGGTCGAGTTGCAGCGTCATCTGCTGCATCAGCGGCGAGAAGGCGCCGGTCTCGAATCCCAGCCGGGCGGGCGCGGAAACCACCAGGCAGACGAAATCGAAACTGCCTGACTGCCCGAGCCGCTCGTTGGTTGCCAACTCGCGTAAGAAATCGAATTGTGCCGCCGCGGCAAACGGCGAAGCCCGGTACAAATCGTCGAAGACCTGTGGATGGGCCGCGTCATAGGTGAGCTCGCGCAGCGGCGGAGAGCCGGCCGGCGCCCCGGCCGCCAGCCACCCGGCGCCGTGCAATGCCTCAATCGGCCGTTCCGTGTTGAACGGGCTCACCCAGTCCGGCGCGGCGCCCAGTGTGTTGAAACGGCCCTCCCGGTCCTGCCAGAACAATCGCGCCGCCGGGTGCGCGGCCACCAGACCGGCGTGCGCCACGTCCGGAGCCACTACGTAAACTCGCGTACCGGCCTCGGCGGCGATCTGTCCCGCCACCGTGGTCGCCAGCACTTCTTCTTCGGTGGCTTTCACCCTTTGCCGCCAGCGGCGATCCCACCAGGAGTCGGCCACGATACCGTGCTCGGCCGGCCACGCGCCGGTGGCCAGCGTCGCCAGCGTGGTCAACGGAAATGTGCTGGCCAGGTGCCGGCAATCCGGAAAATAGGCGCCGGAAGTTAATAGTTTCCGGAACCCCCCATTGGATAACTTACCCCACGCGGCTTCCAGGAAATCCGGCCGCAGGAGCTCGATCAAAATCAATACGAACAGATTGGGGCGCGGCGTTAAACCCCAATTTTTGAAAGACATGCCACCGATCATCGAAAGAGTGAAGGTTCGCCGGCATATGTCCATGAAAAAAGAGTTTATCAGAGGCGGAGCTTGATGTTATAGTGTTCTTTCTTCAGACGCGGAATTCGGGTCAGTACCGGTTTATGGTGTGGTCGGCTGAGGCGTGTGCGATGAACAAGGACGATAGCGTGCTAGGACTTGCGGAAATCCGCCGTAACCGGGGTATTTCGCTCCAGCAGATTGCCGAATTGACCAAAATCGGCGTAAGGTCGCTCGAAGCGATTGAGCAGGGCGATTTTCGCAAGCTGCCCGGCGGCATATACAACACCAGCTACATACGCCAATATGCACGCGCCATCGATTACGATGAATCCGTCTTGCTCGAGTTCTACCACCAGCAGACCGGTGGCGTGAAGGACGTTGCGCCGGTCCAGCGGCCCGCTGCCGGAAGTTTTCGCCCGGTGGATTCGATCTTCAACTGGTAGCGCCAACACTCACGCGGCTGCGCAACACTAACTTATCCGGTTAGCCCGGCGTTTTCTTTTCCGCCATCCGAGCGGCGAACTTGGCAACATTGACGATGGCGCGCTGGTGCGTACCCTCGCCGATCTTTTCCTTTTCGTCCCAGGCTTCCACGCGGAATTCCACACGGCGCTCCTCCATCGCGATAATTTCCGCCGTGATCTTCACCGTCGCGCCGATGGGCGCGGCCGCCAGGTGGAAAACGTCGACATGGGTCCCCACCGTGTCGTATCCCGGCTCGAGTTGCGGCAGCACCACGTCACGGCAGGCGCGCTCCATCAGTCCGATCATGTTCGGTGTGGCGAGGACGCGGGGGCCCTCCGCGCCGAGAAAGCTGATGGCGTTTTCCGCCGTCACCAGCACGCGCTTTTCCGCTTTGGTTCCGATTACGACGTTGTGCATAGCATGGATCAGGCGGCTGCGAGGCCCGCCAGTACGCCCCGCATGTAGCTGAACGAACGCAGGACGCCGGGCAGCGGGTCGTCGGCGTCGATTTCGTATTCCAGGTTGACGCAGCCCTGGTAACTGATCTTCTTGAGCTCCTGAAAGATCGCCGGGATTGGTATCTCGCCGTCGCCCACATCGCACTGGCTGTCGCGGCCGGTCAGATCTTTCAGATCCTTGATGTGCATATCGAACAGGCGGGCGCCGGCCGGTGCGATCATGTTCACCGGATCATCCGCGTAAACGGTTTCGCCTGATCGCGCGGCAGCCGCCTTCGACAAGGCGCCGGCGATTTCCGAGTTGGATACGTCGGCGGCATTGCCCTTCCGTGCCGCTTCCGCCGCCAGCAAGCGGGGCATGCGGACGGCGCGATACGCGTGGCCGACGTCCATACACAGGCCGCAGCGCGGGTCGAGACTGCTTACCGCTTCGAGCACCGACTGCGCGGTGGGGAAATGACGGTCCTCCGGCCCGTGATTGTGGATGGCGATGCGAATGTCGTATTCGCGGACCATTTGCTCGACGGCCTTGAGGTTCGCTTTCGTGGGAGCGCAGACCATCATCGGCGTGCCGAAGTTTTTCGCCAGCTCGAACAGCGGCCGCAAATCGTCCACGGTATTAGCTTTGGTCATGTCGATGTTGCCGATGCTCATCACCTTGAGCCCGGCGGCATCGAACGCCCTTCGCGCTTCGCGGGCCTGTTCGGGAGTGCTGCCGGTGGCCAGTTGCTGCGGCGTGTTCTTGACGCTGATCCAGGGGGTGTGCACCTGCCGGATCATCTCAATCAGCTTCAACCGCTCGAACTCGCGGAAGGTGTACGTGGCGATGCCGAGCTTGATGCCCCAAGGCGTGGGCTCGACGCGGGCTGCAGCGGCGGGAGCGGCCGCGGCGCCCAGCCCGGCGAGCGAGGCCGCGCCCAGAAACCCGCGGCGCGTAGTTGGAGTCTTCATTACTCCATCATTCTATGCAATTCGCGGCGCCTCGCGGGCCTATTGAGTGCGCAAGACGGAAATAGAGTCGAGACCACTGTCCCCAGCGAGATAACGTTGCTCAAGAATGGCCCTACCCGCTTCGCCGGCGCGGCGTCGTAAGATAAGATTTCGCACGAAAGGAATCATCCCTTTGACCGCCACTACCATGCTCGACGATCTGTGCATCAATACCATCCGCATCCTGTCGGCGGATGCGGTTCAGAATGCGAACTCGGGACATCCCGGCCTGCCGATGGGCGCGGCTGCCATGGCTTTCACGCTGTGGACGCAGTTCCTGAAGCACAATCCCAAGGATCCGCACTGGTTCGATCGCGACCGCTTCATCCTTTCCGCCGGCCACGGCTCGATGTTGCTGTACAGCCTCCTGTATCTGACCGGCTACGACCTGCCGCTCGATGAGTTGAAGCGCTTCCGCAAGCTGGGCAGCAGGACGCCGGGCCATCCGGAGCGCGGCCACACGGCGGGCGTCGAAGTCGCCACGGGCCCGCTGGGCCAGGGTTTCGGCAACGGAGTCGGCATGGCGATCGCCGAGGCGTGGCTGGCGGCGCGCTTCAACCGGCCGGGCCACGGGATCATCGACCACTACATCTACGCCATTTGCGGCGATGGCGACCTGATGGAAGGCATCACCCAGGAAGCGGCGTCGCTGGCCGGCCACCTGAAGCTGGGCAAGCTGATTTACCTTTACGACAACAACCACATTTCGCTGGGCGGCGCCACCGGCTTGGTTTTCACCGAAGACGTGGCCCGGCGTTTCGACGCTTATGGCTGGCACACCCGGCCGGTGGCGGACGGCAACGACACCGCCGATATCGCCGCCGCCATTGCCGAAGCCCAGGCCGACAGCCGGCCCTCGCTGATCCTGGCGCGCACGCACATCGGCTATGGCAGTCCGAAGAAGCAGGACACCTTCGGCTCGCACGGCGCGCCGCTGGGCGAAGACGAATTGCTGGCCACCAAGAAGGCGCTCGGCTGGCCGAGCACGGACAAGTTTTTCATTCCGCCCGAAGCGCTCGCACACTTCCGCACCGCTGGGGACCGGGGAGCCGAAGCGCAGCAGGACTGGCAGCGCCGCTTCGCGGCATACCGCGAGGATTACCCCGGTGAGGCGGCCCAGCTCGAAATGA
>Ga0187848_10004126_pt1 | contig 10278 bp, 11 predicted proteins | sample June2016WEW_4_40_FD_132424 | JGI IMG/M metagenome (GOLD analysis project Ga0187848, IMG submission 132424) | Peatland microbial communities from SPRUCE experiment site at the Marcell Experimental Forest, Minnesota, USA - June2016WEW_4_40 | ecosystem: Environmental > Terrestrial > Soil >... | reverse complement strand
CTCTGGAGGAGATCCGACGGCAGGCCGGCGGGCACGGCCGGGGGCGCGGCGGGAACAGGAGCGGCGTTGGTCAGTTCCTCGAGCAACGCGCCGGGAGGCTGCCCCAGCAGCAGCCCCAAATGATAAGCGGCGTCGCGGAAGCCGGTTTCAAAAACCGGGGCCTGGGCCCGGGTCGTGGCCAGGAGCGCATCGGCTTCCTGCACGTCCAATTCGCCGGTCAATCCCTTGGCGAAGCGGTCGCGGGTCAAGGCGAGGATTTGTTCCTGGGCGCTGATGTTTTCATCGGCCACGGCCAGGCGTCGCTGGAAGGCGCGGGCCTGGACGTAATTGCGGGCCACTTCAGCAAAAATGGTGACCAACAAATTGCGGCGGCCAAATTCGGCGGCGGCCACCTCGGCGCGGGCGGCTTGGCTGGCGCGGCGCGTGCCGCCAAAGACATCCAGTTCCCACGCGGCGTCGAAACCGGCTTGATAGACATCGGCATCCAGCGGTGCTCCCGGCGGGAAGGGGAAAACTCCGTTGGCGCTGAAACGGTTGCGCTCATAGGAGCCGGCGACATCCAAGGCCGGGGAGCTGCCCGCGGCGACGACGCGGGCAGCGGCGCGGGCTTCGCGGACGCGCGCCACGGCGGCGCGAAGATTTAGGTTTGACTGCGCGGCGCGAACGACGAGCGAATCCAATTCCGCGTCGTGAAAGGATTTCCACCAGGCGGCCCCGGCCGCCGGCAGGTTGGTTTCCCCGCCCGCCTGGGGCGACGCCCATTGGGCCGGCGGGGCGGTTTTGGGCGGATGATAGTCCGGCCCGACGACGCAGCCGGCCAGCAGGCCCGCCAGCAGAAATGGAATGGGGCGCGGGAAAGAAATCATGGGGCGGGGGCCTCGCGCCGGTTGGCGGCGGCGATGAGGCTGAGAATGGTTTCGACGGTGGCGTCCACGCCCGCGGCGGTGTTGAGCATGGCGTGATAGAGCTGACGCGAAGGCCACTCGGCTTTATAGTAATGGCGGATGAAGGCGATGCGCTCCTGATCCACGGTGTCAATCAAATGCCGGGCCTCGGCTTCATTTTTGACTTCGGCCAGGACGCGCTGGTATCTGAAATCGGGCGGGGCGTAGAGGAAGACGCAGAGAGTATCGGGGCGATCCCGCAGGAAGTAGGCGGCGGCGCGCCCGACGATGACGCACTGGCCCTCCAGGGCCGCCTGCGCCATGACTTGCCGGGTGAGATGGATGAGGCGGTCGGCGTCAACAATATCGGCATCGGGCAGGGTGACGCTGCGCTCGTGGCTGCCGCGCCAGAAGACTTTGGCCAGGCGGTAGAGCCAGGGATCCACGCGCTCCTCGCTCTCTTGGCAGGTTTCGGGGCTGACTTTGGCCAGCCGGGCAATTTCCCCGGTGAGGGCGTGGTCGAGCAGTTTCCAGCCCAGCCGGTGGGCGACCCCGGCGGCGATGGCGCCGGCGCCGGCGCCGAATTCACGTTCGATGACAACGACTCGTTTCATGGGTCAGAGCATTAGTGGGCGGCGAAGCCTGGGCGGACGGCTTTGCTTCGGGGAGGAGCCAAACGGCGAGAGGAAAGGGGAGGCCCAGCCACGCAAAGGCATAGAACAGTTCAATGAACGCCCAATAACTGGTTTGCTGGTGAACCATGTTATAAACCAGGCCTTCGGCCCGCAGCCGGGCGTCGGCCGGGCTGAAATGGGATTGGAGCGCGCCCTGCACCCGGCCGAGTTTTTGCAGGTAAATCGGGTTTAAGGCGGAGACGGGGGCGGTCATAAAGGCCTGATGCGCCTGGGCAAAGCGCTCCAGCATGGTGGCGACAATGGCGATGCCGACGCTGCCGCCGATGTTGCGCACCAGGTTCTGGATGCCGGCGGCATTGCCGATTTGATCGTTGCGCAAGGTGGCCAGGCCGACGGTGGTCAAGGGCACAAAAATGAAGCCGGCGCCAAAACCATTCATGATATTGGGGGGAATAATGTTGCTGCGGGCCATTTGCAAGGAGAGCCGGCTGAAAAGAAACGCACTGACTGAAAAGATGATAAAACCGAAGGCCGCCAGCCTTCGCCCGCCCAGCCTTGCGATCAACGCCCCCACCACGAACAGCGCGAAAAAGGCGCCGACGCCCCGCGGCGTGACGGTCAATCCGGCCTCCAGCGCAGTGTAGCCCAGCAGCGTTTGAAGAAAGAGCGGTTGCATGGTGACCAATCCGTAAATGGCGGCGCCGAAAAGAAAAAACAAGGCGCAGGCCACGGCAAAGTTGCGGTTCTTGAGAATGCGCAGGTTGACAATCGGGTCGTCAACACGCAGTTCCCAAAATATAAAAAACAAGAGCGAGCCCGCGGAAATTCCGGCCAGCCATCGCATCCAAAGCGAGCCGAACCAATCCATTTCCTGCCCCCGGTCCAGCAGGATTTGGAGCGTGCCCAGGCCGAGGGTCATGAAGCCGATGCCAACGGTGTCAATTCGTCCGGGCTTGTCCCGGCGAATCCAGGGCGGGTCGTCCACGAAGAGCGAGATCATGAACACCGCGACGATGCTGACCGGGATGTTGATGTAAAAGGCCCAGCGCCAGGACCAGGTATCGGTCAGCCAGCCGCCCAGCGTCGGCCCCAGGATGGGCGCGCAGACGACCCCGACGCCATAGACGGCCATGGCGGTGCCCCGTTTGGCCGGGGGAAAGCTTTCCAGCATGATGGACTGGGCGAGCGGCTGGAGAGCGCCGCCGCCCGCGCCCTGGAGGACGCGCGCGGCAATGAGCATCGGCAGGCTGTTGGCGGCCCCGCAGAGAAAGGAGGAAACCGAAAAAATGATGATGCAGGAAATCAAAAACCGTTTTCTGCCGAAATAGCGCGAAAGCCAGCCGCTGGCCGGGAGCACAATGGCGTTGGAAACCAGATAGCTGGTCAGCACCCAGGTCGCTTCCGACAGGGTCGCGCCCAGGTTCCCGCCGATGTAAGGCAGCGCGACGGAGGCGATGGAAGTGTCCAGCACTTCCATGAACGTGGCCAGCATCACCGCCGCCGCGATCCACCAGGGATTGACACGGGGACGCCACTGCTCGCTCATTGCACCCTCACCTTGGGTTGGACGGACAGGCCCGGCGCGAGGTTGAATTGGGACAAGTCAACCGGTTCGTCAAAAATAATTTTCACCGGCACCCGTTGCACGACCTTGACGTAGTTGCCCACGGCGTTTTCGGGCGGCAGCAGGCTGAAGCGCGCCCCGGCCCCGGCCTGGAGGCTGTCCACCTTCCCGTGGAATTGGTGCCGCGGATAAGCGTCCACGCGGATGAACACTTCCTGGCCGGGGTGCATCCGCTCCAGTTGGGTCTCCTTGAAATTGGCCACCACCCAGAGGTCGTCCGGCACCAGGGCCAGCAAGGCCTGGCCGGTTTGGACGTAAGCGCCCTGCTCCACCGTGCGGCGGGTGACGCGCCCATCCCGAGGGGCCAGGATGGTGGTGTAGGAAAGCTGCAATTGCGCCTGTTGCAGCCGCACCTGGGCCTGTTGCACCTGGGCGCGGGCGGTCTGGACGTCGGCGCGGTCGAGGTCCACTTGGGCGACGGCGGCCCTGGCTTTGTTGCGGGCCACCTCCACCTCGGCGGCACCGGAGTTGGCCTGTGCCTTGGCGAGATCAAGCTGGCTGCGGGAGACGGCCTGGCTTTGCACCGATTCGTAGCGGAGGCGGTCCGCCTGGGCACGATCGGCGGCGGCCTGGGCGGCGACAATGGCGGCGGTTTCCTCATCGGCCTTGGCCTGGTCAACATTGACCAGGGCTTCGGCCTGGCGGACGCGGCTGTTGGCGGTGGCGAGATCGGCGTTGGCCTGGTCCAGCAGCGTCTGGTAATCGCGCGGGTCTATTTCCAGCAGCACGTCCCCCGCCTTGACACGCTGGTTGTCCGCCGCCAGCAACTTTTGCACCTGGCCGGAAATCCGCGGACTGACAAAGGTGACGTAACTTTCAATAAAAGCGTCGTCCGTCGTTTCGTAGGGGGCGATGAAACGGACATAATACCAGGCGGCGGCGGCGATGGCGGCCAGCACGATGACAATGAAAATGAAGAAGCCCGGCCCGAACCGCCGGCGGGGCGGCGGCAGAGTGGCGGTCTCCGGGACGGGCGGACGCGGCAAGGGACCGGATTGATTTGTTGGGATTTTGTCTTCCATCAACATCCTAAACGCGGCGTGAAAACCGCGAGGTTCTGCAAATCCTGGCCGAGAACGGGCGTTTTGTCAAAAATTTTGCGCGCCGCGACAAAGTTTTGGGCGCAGTGGGATTTCTTACGTATCGTGTAATGGTTCACCGCAAACCGATGGTCGCCGCCGGATTACTCACCGAGCTCCGGCTGATGATCTTGAGCTCCGTGGAGAATGCGGCAGACGATGACTGCGTGGCCTTCGATTCGGAAAAATAATTTGTAAGGAAAGCGGCGGGTGAGCGCGCGGCGAAATCCGCGGTAGTAAAATGGGAAGATTTCCGGGGCGTCTTCGAGTCGCACCAAGGTTTCAGCGACCGCAACGAGGAATTCATCTCCCAAGCCGGCGCAGCGGTCCTCGTACCATTCCCGCGCCCGAACAAGATCCGCCATCGGCCTCGGGGCGGATGGAGACGCGCCACTTCATTGGCGTGATTGACGAACTTGCAGGAGCACATCCCGCCAAGGCTCGCCGGGATTGCCGTCGCGCTCGAAGGCCGCGAGGGCCTCGTCCAAGATCTTGCGCTCGGCGGGCGTGGGTTCATCGCCAGTGATGAGGTCGGCCTCATGCAATTCCGCGAGACGGGCAAAAAGTTGCGCGCGGTCGCCTGCGCTCAACCGAGGGAGCTCTGCAAGAATCTCGACTTTGCTCATGCGAGGAATTTACAGTCTCACTTTGAGTTCGGCAACCTGTTTGCCCGCGCCGCCAGAATTTGCGGGAGCAACTCCTCACGCCGGCACCAGTTCCAATTTAATGCGCTGGCCCAAGGCACGGGCTGCTTTTTCCAAGGTCGTCAATGTCATGGACGGATTGGAACCGTCCAACATGCGGTCCACGGCGGCGCGGCTGGTCTTCATTCTCAGAGCCATGTCGCCTTTGGAGAGGGACTTTTGTTCGATGAGCCTGGCCAGTTGCAGGGCGACGGCGCGTTTGAGCGCGCGCGCTTCCAACTCTTCCAACACCCCCTCTTCCGCGAGAAAATCCCGGAAGTCGCTTCCCCGATGCTTTTTCTTATTCATGGTCTGGCAGGTGTTCTCGAAAAAGCTGTATCAAAAATGATACTAATGTCAAGCGGCAGGATGACTGAAGCCTACTGTTCCACCGGATGCACCAACGAAGCCGGCTTTAATTTCAGGCTCCCTTTCTTGTCCGGCTCACCACCAAATGGATAGATGCCAACAATTTTGCCTTTTAATTCTCCATCAAGAATTTCTGCGCTGATGCAATAACCGCTTGCATTAAATGTATACCAGCGTTCGAGCCTTATACACCGAAACCTCGTTCCCTTTTTAAGCAAATGCAGGTCTTCCCAGTATTTCCCGGGATTGGCTTTGAACATGTCAACCGTGATCGGGCCACCAAACAGTTGTTGAGAATTATAGGTGTCCGTATCCTTAACCGCTCCCAGTGTGAGTCTGCTTCGGTCTAAGAGAGTGTCTTCATTTAAGGCCACAATTTCGCCCCGGTGTAATTCACCCCACCATGCTGGATTAGAAGACACATCATAGGTGCGTGCATCAATAAAAAGATCTAAACATCCCGTCAAGGCAATGGCCGCGAAAAGGGCCGGCACCATTTGAAAAAAGTGTTTAAGCAGGCAATTGGAATGGTTCATCTTGAATGCCACTTTTCGGGGCGTAAAATAAGCGGTTAAGCCGGTTTCGCGGCAGGGCCGAGTTCCCGCGCGGCCAGAATTTGCGGGAGCAACTCGCCATTCTTGGGCACCAGAGTGATGTCGGCCTGGCCTTCGATGATTTTTTCGGTTTCCAGGATCTCGAACATGGCGCGGGCAATCTCCGGGTCCTGCGAAATTTTTTCCAGGGCGGCGCCGACAATTTCCGGGCGCAGGGCGGCGGCTTTGGCGAACTCAATGGCCGCCTGCCGCTCGGCGGTGCTGGTGATGATGCTCACCTGATTGGCCCCGTCCTGCTTGATGGCGGATGTTACCTGGCGCAGGCGGTTGACGACTTTGGCCTCGATGCCCTTGATCATGGCGGCATCGCGGAAATGGACTTTGCGGATATAGATGGAGCCGAGGCGGTAACCCCATTCGAGGGACTTGGCGGAAACCTCCTCCCGCACCGTCTGGCTCATGACGTGGCGGTTTTCCAGCATCTCGGCCAGCTTCATGTTGCTGAGGCAGCGCACGGTGGAGTTGCTGATGTTGGCGGCGAGCGAGCCGCGCGGGTCGGCGTTTTTGAAGAGGTAGGCCACCGGATCGCTGATTTGCATTTCGTACCAGATGCCGATGCCCATGGGCGCGCCTTCCTCGGAATTGACCGGGGTGCTGCGGATGTATTCCTGGTCCAGGCGCAAATCAATGTCGTGGCAGCGGCCCAGAAAGTTGACGATGGGCGCGCGCAATCCCATTTTGGCCCAAAGAAAGTGCAGGCCCGGTTCGTCCAGCACGGCCATGACCTTGCCGAAGAGCATATAGACCTTGCACTGGCGCTCGCCGACAATGGCGTAAAAGCCCAAAAGACGGGCCAGGCCCAGGACGAGCGGCTCGACCACAAACATGACGAAGAACGTCGCGACAGCGGCGATGAAAAATCTACTCACGCGGGGCCTCCAAAATCACGCGCCGCGCCTGGCTGAACAATTTGAGCCGGACGTTGCGAATATAAGCGCCCAGCGCGCCCGGACCGCTGTTCTTCAATTGCCGCAATTGCGCCGCCACGGCGGTGAGCGGTTCGACCTCGGCCTGCGCCTTGAGGGTTTCGATTTCCACGGCACGATGGGATTGCACCAGTTTCTGATCGGCCGCGGCCTGGGCCAGGCTGATGTCGGAAGAAACCTGGTTGTAGGCGGTGTTGATGGCCGCCAGGGCCGATTCCACCTCCGCCGGCGGGTCAATGCCGGTGATGAGCGAGGCGTCCAGGGTCATCCCATAACGCGCCCCGGAGGAGGCGCACTCGCTGTCCATGTGGCCGTTGATGTCGGGCAGGTTTTTGCGGAGATCGTTGATGGAAATGCCGATGACCGGGGGCGCGCCGGGTTGGTTGGAGGAAGCGGCGGCGGGCGCTTCAAAATTGGCGATGCGTTCGCGCAGCACCGAAATAAAATAGCCCATGACGTGGACAATGGGCCGCTTCACGCCGAAGAGGAAGGCGTAGAGGTTTTTCTCGGAAACCCGGTAGCGAATCTGGCCCTTCAGCCCGGTGTTGAGCTGGTCCTTGGTGACGGCTTCGAGGAAGGATCCCTGGTTGTTGGCGCCGGGATCCTCCGGGTCGTAGGCCATGTTCATGATCTGGGTGGCAATGGGCGCCTTATAGACTTTTTCCCACGGCCACTTGAAGTAGGGGCCGCCGGGCTGGATGACGCGCACTTGCGGATAGCAGTAGCGTTCGCGCTCGCCCGCCTCGAGGCTTTCGGAAATGGGGTCGTCCAAAGTCGTGGCCGAGCCGACGCGTTCGGCGCGGCCAAAGCTGGTTTTCACCGCGCGTTCATTTTGATTGACGGTGTAAATGCCGCCGGCCAGATAGCGCACGAGGAACCACGCGACAAACCCGACAATGCAGCCGAAGAAAATGAACATAGGCGTAAACTTGAAATTCGTTGTAATCCGCCGTCGCGCCATTGGCAAGGGCAATAAATGGGAAATGCAGAATGCAGAATGCAGAATGCAGAATGCAAAAAAAGGACAAGGTCACGGCTTGACGTCCTCCTTCGCCGAGGCTTCCACCTTCGCCGAGCCTACGGCGGACAGGACGGCGGACAGGGAGTCTCGCCCTGCGTTGCCTTGCCCGGCCCAACCAAGATTTATCTGTTCAAGCCGGCATCATTTCTTCGACAAAGTCTCCCGGGCGCATTGCAAAAATTGTCCGGCGGCGGCGGTCAGTCCGTGACCGGCCCAGGCCGCGCCCACCACCAGGGGCGGCGGCGCGGGGGAGAAGGGAATGAGCTTCAAGCGCGGTCCCGCCGTGCAAGCCAGGGATTGCGGCACGATGGCCACACCGTTGCCCGCTTCGACCGCCGCGATCAGGCTGCTGACGCTGTCGTGCTCCTCCGCGATGCGCGGTTTGCTTTTGACGGCGGCAAACATGGCGGCGAGATTTTCGTGAGCATCGGGATAATCCTTGCGGCTGTAGGTGAGGAGCGGCTCCTGGGCGGCCTCGGCCAGCTTCACGGTGCGCCGCCCGGCCAGGGCATGTTTCGGGGCCACGGCAAGGCAGAATGCGTCCCGCGCCAGGTCCTCGAAGCGCAGTCCGCGCAACAGGACGGGCAGCCGGACGACGAAGGCGATCTGCAATTTGCCGTCGCGCAAGCCGGCCAGCATTTCCTCGGTGGAGAAATCATGCAATTTGACGCGGACACCGGGCGACCGGGCCTGAAAGGCGCGCAGGGTCTGCGGCAGAAAACGGGCCGTGAGGGAGGGCGCGTAGCCGACGTGCAGTTCGCCGCGTGCGCCGGTGGCGATGGCGCGGGCCGTTTTCACCGCCTCCTCCGCGCGCTGGAGCACGGCGCGGGCTTCGGTCAAAAAGGCGCGGCCCGCCTCGGTCAGCCGCACCGACTTGGCGCTGCGTGTGAGCAGCAAAAAGCCCAGCTCATCCTCCAGATCGCGGACCTGGCGGCTGAGGGCCGGTTGCGAGACATGCAGTTTCAAGGCGGCGCGGGAGACGTTCTCTTCTTCCGCGACGCCGATGAAATAGCGGAGATGGCGCAGTTCCATGCGGGGCCAAGTATGCCTTTTGGCCTGGTGGCTGTCCAGATTGGTGCTGGCGGTAGTGGGTGATTGATTCCGATCATCTTTAGACCTTGGAACACATCATTAAGCTTATTCCAAAAATAAAAAGGCGCCGTCAGAAGACAGCGCCTAATGGTTTAAAAATCAACAGGTTACGCCGCTAAAGCCAGTTCTTGATTTCCTTTTTGGGAAGCACGAATTCGGTCTTTTCGCTCCTTTTCCAGGGCTTCCAGATATGCTTCCTTTTCTTTTACAAATCTTTCAAACGCGCCGGGTGGAGCGCCGCAAACCTCGTCTATATTTTTCCCGAGTAGTGAGTTTTTCATAAGTCTTTAGATGCCTTATCGGGCATAAAAGGAGGAGAGTTAAGCACGTCGGGGGTTGTCGTGACAAGCTTTTCTCCTGATTTTTTCTCCGCCACGAGCATAATGTCGCTCAATTTCCCCAAATTTGCAAATATTTTTATTTCATCAAAAAGATCAAAATAATCTCTAAATACCTGATTGAAAAGATGATGTGATTCCAAGAATTTGTCGCTACCGGGAAATCGCCGTGATATTCTGGCCCTGTTCATGGCGAATTGAAAGGCGTTCTGCCACGGGGTCAGAACTCCAATCATTGTCAAAAAATACCCGTTCTTCTTGGCAAACTCGATACGCTCCATTGTTTCCGGCTTGTAAGCCATCGAGGAGTCAAAGATAAAAGAGCGTTTCTGCTCAATTTGAGATCTCAAAAGCTCGTCGGCCAGAATGACGCTTTCCCGATGTACGGTGGCACTGGCCCGCGCGTCTCCGACTGCTTTAACCAGGTTGTATTCCGGGATGAGTTGTTTGAAAATGTCCGCGTTTACCGTATTTTCTGGAGATATAGGTAGTTGCTTCCATCTGGCTAATTGCGTCACTATGGATGTCTTTCCGCTCCCATATCCGCCCCCAGTAAACACAATTCTGGGTTGTCCAGCCAGCTTCACGGATGCGTTAGCCCTGATCTCTTTTAGGGTAGCTCTGAATGAGTCTCTCAGAAGATTGTCCTGGGCCGGTATTAACCCGGTTTCTGTGAAAAGAAATAGCTGGCTGTCGAAGAACCGGCGATGTGCTGAACAATTGACGGTTTGCTTGAGATTGGTAGGCAAAAGAATCGGATCATCGTCCAAAATTACTTGAGGAATCTGGAATCGCCCTGGTTTTGACTTTTCACTCCAACACCAATCCCAGTATTCTTGGGTTTGTTCATAATTATCAGCAAGGGTCGAAAAATCGAATTTCTCGCCGTCTTTTAACCCACATTCCGCACTTCGGGAGTGTAATTTTTCACGGCCCATTGGGCAAGCGGAGTCATTGTTTTTGTCATTGTTTTGTCATGGATTTTTAGAGGTTCATTTTGCCAGTGGTCAGGT
>Ga0187848_10004121_pt1 | contig 10292 bp, 8 predicted proteins | sample June2016WEW_4_40_FD_132424 | JGI IMG/M metagenome (GOLD analysis project Ga0187848, IMG submission 132424) | Peatland microbial communities from SPRUCE experiment site at the Marcell Experimental Forest, Minnesota, USA - June2016WEW_4_40 | ecosystem: Environmental > Terrestrial > Soil > Wetlands... | reverse complement strand
GACCTGGGTGGAGCGGTAGTTCTGTTCCAGCCGAATGACCTTCGCCTTGGGATAGTCCTTTTCGAAGTTGAGGATGTTCTCGATGTCGGCGCCGCGCCAGCGATAAATGGATTGGTCTTCGTCGCCCACCACGCAGAGATTCTGCTGGAGTAGAGTCAACTGGCGGATCAACTGATACTGGATGCGGTTCGTGTCCTGGTATTCATCCACCTGAATATAGCGGAAACGCTGGTTATAGCTTTCGCAGACTTCGGAAGAATTATAGAGAAGGTCTACCGTCTTGAGCAGCAAATCGTCAAAGTCGAGCCCGTTTGCACGTCGCAGCTTGCTTTCGTACCGCTCGTAGAGGGAGGCTAACTTCTCCGTTTCCGGGTTGGCAGCCTGCCTGTATAGCTCCTCGGGAGAAAGTCCTCGATTCTTCGTGTAACTGATTTTCGCCAGCGTGCCTCGCGGGGATGTGATCTGCTCGCTGAGACCCAACTCCTGGATGCAGGACTTCAACACCCGCAACTGATCGTCTTCATCATAGATGGTGAAATCGCGACTGTAGCCGAGCCGATCAATATGCCGGCGCAGCACGCTGACACAAAACGAATGGAAGGTGGAAACGTGCGGGGCGCCCGGCCGCAACTTCAACTGCCCGGAAAGCAGCTTCCCAACACGTTCCTTCATTTGATCGGCGGCTTTGTTGGTGAACGTCACCGCCAGTATGTTCTCGGGTGGAACTTGCCGGGCTTCGATCAGATAGGCAATCCGGTAGGCGATGACGCGGGTCTTGCCGCTGCCGGCTCCTGCCAGGATAAGCAGAGGCCCTTCAGTCTCTTCTACCGCAGCGCGCTGCTGGGGATTAAGTTGGTCGAGGAGGTTGGACATTCGGAATCTGGCAAGTTGAGAGTCGAGAGTCGAAGGTCAAAAGTAAATCCAGGATGTAACCTTGTGCGAGTTCTCAAATCACGGCCCGTAGAATCTGGCCATCCTCCGACTCGAATGTCCATTGTACACGATTGCGCCCCCTTTTGGCCCAGGGGGTGGTGGTGTCATTTGGAATGGGACCACATTCGAAACGTCGGTCATTCCCGCGAAAGCGGGAATCCGGTCCATCGACAGCGCTTTCCCGAAGGTTTGTGGGGTGGATTCCCGCTTTCGCGGGAATGACTGCAACTTGCGGTGCCCATGTCTCGCAAATGACACCAGTACCGCAGGCTTTAGAGATTTCCAGCGCCCAGGCGGCGCTCAGAGAGCCATTTCAATCGCGAGTTTATGTCTTGGAGGTCGAACGCCTCAGGATCAAAATCCTCACCCATCCAATCGATGACCTCGTTATGCTCAGGATGCTTGGGATCGCGCAAAGCCTCCAGCTTTGCATAATAGCCGTATATCCCTCCACAATCCTCTGCATACCGCTTGACCCCAGCTCGTTGAATTGGTATATAATAGGAGTCGGTTGGTGGGATTCGAGAACGTCTGTAGCTGGGGGAGCGGGCGCGGTTTGTGGTCGCGGACGCCAGCTCTCTAGAATGCCTGTGAGAAGGGCGTCTTCCTGTCGGAATGCTAACGGTCGCTGATTTCCAGCTTGCCTCCTGTCAGGCGACTCTGCTCACGCCCGAGGCCGAAGTGTCGGTGGCGCGCCTATTCACACGCCTTGTGCCCCGGTGGATCACGCGCTTCGACGCGGAGCCGACGGTGCTCGCCACAGCCCAAGGACTCCCAAGGGAGCTTCCCCGAGTCATCTTTCAGTCACGATCCGGTGAGTGGCGGTGCGAGGTAGCATCGGCTCGCATTAACGTGTTTTGGGGACGGTCGTCTCCTGAAGGAGAGGGCGTGCAGTTAGCTGAGTTTTACCGCGAAGTGACCCCAATGCTGCACGAGTACTGCGACTTCCTTGACTCGCGGGTCGGTCGCCTTGCTGCCGTCATAAACCGGTACGTGTTGAATCCAGCGCCTGCACGGTTCTTAGCCTCGCATTTCTGCAAACAACGCTGGCTAGCAGGGCCACTCAACAGGCCGGCGAGCTTCGAACTGCACGCGCATAAGACATTCCTGCTCGCCGGTCGTTTTCAAATCAACTCATGGGTGCGCAACAAGACTGGCACGGTCGGACACCCTGGCCAGGAATCGCCTGTTGTTCTTGTCGAGCAGGATTTCAATACGCTCGCCGAGGAAGCGGAAAAGCGCCGATTCTCAACTGAGGAGATCGCCGCCTTCTTCGAAGTTGCCGTGCCAGGATTCGACGAGACGCTGAACCTCTACTACCCCTCTGCTGAGGAAACCTAGGCTACATATGCTTCGACTTCAGTCCGATTCACAAGGAACGTCTTTGACAGCGCAGATCCCAGTGGGCCTGACCCGCCTATTAAACCCGCCGGACTACACAGAGGAGTCCGAGCAACGCGTCGTGGTCCTCCACGGCGACGTTCGGCCCACAAACGTGCTTCATAGCATGTTTCTGTTGCCGTTGTCCTCCAGACGCGAGGTGTTCAACGCGGACGCGGTCATTAGTTCGCCGCATCTGATCTCCGTGTTCGAGGAGCGGACTGGGAGCGGTGCGGGCTTTCTCGTGTGCGCACAGGGGACGCAACCCGTTCAGCAGGCTGTCGAGTTCCGGGTGCTGGCGGAGGGACTGTCGAGTGCGTCCGCGACGATAGAGCGACCGACACCAGCGACGGGTATTGAGTCTGCATTTCATGCTGGACTGTCGGAGCTACGCGGTATCGTAAGCGCCATCCGGCAAGGACGACCGCTGGCATCTACGCCGGAATTCGACGTGCTGCTCACACGAGCGGCGCGCGCGCATGGAACCCCTGAAAACATTGAAGAGTGGGCGCGCCAGCTCGCTGAGGACATCAGCGATTTGGTGGACTGACGTCCGGTTCGATGAATCCCTTAGATTGTCCCGAATGGGAATACGACAATCACCCACGCCGGCGCGTTATCGTGCCACAGCGGGTCTCTGAAGTCCTTACGGATCTCGTGACTCGGAAAATTGATGCGTGGTCCGTCGCTGTGGACACGCGCGAAGTCCATAGGCGGGTGTTTCGAGAGCTAACGCCCGCTGGCTACGAATACTATGCTGGCCACTATCGGGGCGAGCAGTTTCGCTGCCTGCGTTATTACCCTGTCGGCGTTCGGGGGGATCCGCGGGTCGGTGCGCCCCCAGGATCGGTGGGGTTCCTGATCCGTGAATTAAACGCTGAAATACGTTCCGGACTGAGGGCACTCGATGCGAATGCGCTGCTTACTCGCGAGCAGAAGCTTCGATACATCGTCGCCCTAACATGTCGCGCGTTCGTTTTTTTCCTAACCGTTCACCCATACGCCAACGGCAATGGGCATGCTGGACGATTTATCGTGTGGAGCATGTTGGGGCGCTATGGGCACTGGCCACGACGCTGGCCAATTGACCCCCGCCCGCCAGACCCGCCCTACACGCAGCTCATTACGCGATGCCGCGACGGCGACGCCCTACCGCTAGAATCGTACCTGCTGCAGACGCTGATGCCGTAGTGGAAAGAAGTCATGCCCTAAGGATGCGCAATAACTCCCTCAAGTTAAAGTAGGCCAGTACCCAACGGTTAGTCCTTCAAGCTATAAGACCCCACTAGCCTGGGGGCCGTGCGCCTCGATGCGCAAGACAACAAGGGTATTGGACGCCTTCTTGTGGAGGCAGAATCTTTTCCACTGGAAGCAAGTGCTGCCAGCGATCGCCAAAATCGTATTCGTAGGTGAACTTGCTCTTATCGCCTTGAACAACTTCACTCACCCTAACACTCCGGGAGTCTCTTCTCCTGAGAGCCGAGCCGAACTCATCGTACGATCCCGTGTACTCGATGTCGCCAAGAATAAACTGATGCAGGTGGGAATCCTCCCATCCCATTACTCTTTGCAGAATATCGTAGACACTGGCAGGATGACGAGGGACCACAACTAATTCTCGTGTTCCTCATCCCGGTCGCGCATTTCCCTCCGAATGGTTTCGGGGTCGTCAAGAGGCGCACTGGGGCGCGCTTGCATCTCCAGTCCCGGTTCGTGGACTTTCGCAGGGTCGAAGATGCGCGTGTCTGATGGCAGCGCCTCAAACGGTGTGAAATCGGGCGTCTCGGTGAACATATCCGAAAGGTCCATGGCTGCGGCGTCGTACTGGTTCAAATAGGGCAGGCCGAAAACCAGGTCAAATGTTTTCAGGATCCTGGCCATGCTGGTGTGGACGTGTGCGACGCCGCGGCGAGCGTAAGGGCTGATCACCAGCAACACACTCCGGTGAGCATCCACGTGGTCCTGGCCCCCCTGGGCGTCGTCCTCGGTTACGAAGATAGCCATGTCCTTCCAGAAAGAGCTGTGCGAAAACAGTTCCACCAGCTTTCCCAGGGCCAGATCGTTATCCGCGACGTAAGAAGCGCGATAGTGATAGCCATCTTCCGGACGCGGCTTGGCCGTATGATCGTTGGGCAGCCAGATATAAAGAAATTGCGGAAGCGGTTCCTTCCCACTTGCGTACCGAATCTCGAACTCACGTTGGAATTGGCCGAACCGGTATTGGTCGGAAATATTCGTGTTGAAGGTTGCGTAGCTTCGCGAAGTATTTTCGAACAGAACTTCGGGCATCGGCATGTTCACAGCTTCCCGCAGGCCGGTGGGCATAAGACCGGGACCGTCGTGGCTACCAGGCAACGAAACGCCCTCGCCGTAGTTTCGGAAGCTGATGTGATGCCTTGCCAAGTGCTCCCAAAGAGAACCCGCCTCGAGATAAGTCTCCGGGCAGGGGTTCCCACATTCGATGCCGAGGCGGCCGGGTGCGTCAGCGTCCGGCACAAAATCGAGCTTGCCGCCATACGCGGCCGGCCATACTGATTCGAGAACCTCGTTGGGATAATTCCCCACCAGCCAATGGTGGCCGTCCACTGAAACGTCCGAGTCTACGTAGAAGTTGTCGCTGAAGGCGAACTTTCGCGCTAAGGCGTGGGCGTTGGGTGTGACGCGCGCACCCTGGACGACGGCAGTTTCTCCCTTTTCCTTCACCAAGGCGTTCTCGCCCCACCGCGCCATGCGGGGTTCACCTTCCACCGTTGCACCGGCGATTCGCAAGTCCCCAAAGACCTCATCAAAAGTCCGGTTTTCCCTCACGATGAAGACGACGTGGTGGATCTTCGTGCTCGGCTGTCCAGGTGGGGGGATGGGAGACTCGGCGTTGCGCGGAACGGTCTGAGTGGCAGAGACGAAGCCATTGTTCTGGAGGACCCGAGCGGTCATCTGTTCGAGTGCGCGTCCGTTAGGGATAGAAGAGATGATGGAAACGAATCCGTGCGTAATGTCTCCGATGTAAACTCCTTCCGGCCCCTCCTGAAAACTCGGTCCGCCGTTGGGTCCGGCGCCAAATCCTTTCGCATTGGCCACGTAAAGCGTCTTGCCCTCGGGGCTCACAGCAAGCCGGGCCGGGAACCAAGCGGTTGGGAAGTAGCCCGATACTTGTCCCTTCCGGGCGTCGAGCACCGCCACGGCATTAATGCCGGAGCATGCCACGTAGAGGCGCTTCTCATCCGGACTGAGCGCCATCCCGAAAGGAAGCACACCGCGCAATCCCTTAATTGTAGTTGCGGGCTCCAATAAGATGGTCTTCTCGACTCGATTTGAGCGGGCATTAATAATGGTGACGCTGTCCTGCGTGGCGTTGGAGACGAATACTCTGTCGCGGCCAGCCACGACAGCGCCAGGGCTTGAACCGCCCACGGACTTGTCTCCGACCTGGATTCCGGTCTTGATCTTCGCCGTGACGTTAGGCCGGGTTGGGTCTGCTACGTTGACTACCCAAAGCGAATTCGCCTCGGGCACATTCGGGTCGCCCAAGCCGGGAATCTGCCTTCCCTCCACGGTCGTGCCTTCCGCCGCTTCCTTAGACGGGAAACCGTAGGGAGGAAAATCCAACCCGGTCTGCTTGGGTCGGTCCGCGTCGTATCCGGGAACCATAGAGTATTGGAACATGCCGACATTTGAGACATAGGCAAACCTGCCATCCGGCGAAAGGGCTAATCCGAAAGGCATGCGTCCGACAGCAATGCTGGAGACAATCTGCTTCGATTCGGTATCAAGGATGACAAGCCGGAAATGGGCGAGGTCGAGCACGAAAAGGCGACGACCATCCGATGAAAGCTGTAGGGCGGCAGTAAGGCTGTTGGCATAAGCCTTGCCTTGGAAAGTGCCGTCGAGGCTCAAGGAATAGAGGCGCTGGCGGGTAACCAGGTCGAAGATGCCGACCCTGCCGTTGTTCCCCTCCGAAAGATAAAGGGTTCGATTATCGGGGCCCACGGCCACCCCCAGGAAAACACTGTCCGGGTCTGCGTCCGCGGGTTTGAAGCCGGGTGGAATTTGAAAGACCTGGGGTTCGGGGCTGTCCAGTCGGGTGATGATGGAGGCGGAAAACGGGTGCGTGCCGCTGTTGGCGGTGACCAGAGTCTTGCCGTCCGGACTGACCGCAAGGCCGTAAGGGTGAGGGGCAACCTTAATCTGGCTGCCCAGCGGAGTAATCAGGCGGCCGTTGGGAAGAATTGTCTCGCCGGAAAGATCGATCTTGACCGGACGCTCAACGGCGGGCGCCCGGAGTTCCAAATTTCCCTGCCCAGCGCCCTGACGCGCGAGAAGCAGTACGTGCTCCGGGACTAACAAGACAGAAAAGAGAGTCAGCAGGACCGCTCGCCATGCCAAGCTGCGCATAAGAAACGCCTCCCTCGAAAAAGTCACCGCTTTCCACTCGTGATCATACCACGCGCGCCTCCGCAGGTTTCAGGTGTCAGGTGCCAGGGACTGGGAGCTCAATGAGGATTCAGAATTCAAGACTCAGCAGTCAGAATGAGGCAACTGCTTTCCGCCTTGCGCCTTCCGCTTTCCGCCTTCCGCTTTCCGTTCACTGCCTACCCTCTGTCTGATGTTTCCTGACACCTGGCACCTGAAACCTGCTCTACCCGCGAGGCTGGAATCGTCGCATAATAGGGCTGCCCTGGCAGCAGCGAACCTATGCCTGCGAATCTCACGCCGCAATACCTGGAAGCCGAAAGACGGTTCAAGGCCGCCAATACGACGGAAGAAAAGCTGGCGGCGCTGGAAGAAATGCTGGCCACCATCCCCCGCCACAAAGGGACGGAAAAGATGCAAGCCGACCTGAAGCGGCGCCTCTCCAAGCTGCGGACGGAACAGGCCAGGAAGCCAGTCAGCCGCGCAGGCATCATCCACCGCATCGACAAGGAGGGCGCCGGCCAGGTGGCGCTGGTTGGGCCGCCGAACAGCGGCAAGTCGATGCTGGTCCGGCAGCTCACCCATGCCATGCCAGAGGTGGCTGACTACCCTTTCACCACCCGAGTCCCCCTACCAGGAATGATGAGGTTCGAGGACATTCAGATCCAGCTTGTGGATCTGCGTCCCGTCCATCCCGACTTCCCTGAATCATGGCTTTATCAGATCATCCGCAACGCGGATGCAGCCATGCTGGTGGTGGACCTGAGCGATCCGGACCTTCTCGAAGATCTCGAAACCACTTTCACCCAGCTCGCCAAAGCCAAGGTGCAGCTCGGCGCCGGCGAGTTGCCAAACACCTCAGGATGGCTCGCCAAAAGGACGCTGCTGGTCGCCAATAAGCTCGACGCCAGCGGCGCCCTCGAAAGTTTGGAAGTCCTGAAAGACCTCTACGGCGCGCGCCTTGCGACCCTGCCGGTCTCTGCCGAAACGGGGCAAGGACTGGATGAACTCAGGCGGTGCGCTTTTGACTTGCTGGAAGTCATCCGGGTCTACACCAAGGCCCCCGGAAAAAAACTGGAACGGACCGCGCCCTACATCTTAAAGCGCGGCTCCCGCTTGCTCGACTTGGCTGCACATGTCCACCATGATTTTCTCACCCAACTCAAGTATGCGCGCGTCTGGGGGCACGGGAAATTTGAGGGCCAGATGGTCAACCGCGATTACCTCCTCGAGGATAAAGACGTGGTCGAATTGCACCGGTGATGTGCCCTTGAGCGCCGCGAAGAACCCGGGAGCCATACGGATCGTTCGTCATTCGTAGAGGAAAACGCCACCGCCTGTCATTCTGAGCGAGGCTAGCCGAAGACCGTTATCCGTGATGTCAGAAACGCAGCGCATGGCAAAGTGGGTCCGCCCTCTCCCAAGGGGAGAGGGTGGACCGCGACGGCGCTTTCACCAGCCGTCGCGGGCCGGGTGAGGGGTTGGTTGCGGGGCGACGACCGATCAGACAGGCTCGGCCCAAGCTGCTCAATGGAAACGAGTAATGCGTCGAGCAACATCGTGAAAAACCCAGCAGCTTGCTCGGCTTCGTTGTAAGCGTCAATGGTCGCTTCCTCGACAAGCGCCTCGAGCCGTGATTTGCTCAAACGAACGGTGCGCCGCCCGGATGCCTTCCGTTCGTTGCTGTTTCTCGCGTTGTACATTCAGAACTCCACGGTTCCCGCGTCGTCCAGATCCCTACACTCTTGTGAGCAGGCGATTCTACACGGGAAAAACTGCTTTGGCAAAAGTGACACGAGGGAGACCAGAAACTTCGCACAGCCCACTTTAGCAAGCTGGAAAGTGGCGGAGGGAGGTTGGTTTTTACGGTGGAGGAGGATGGAGGAGGGATCTTGGGGCTAGTATCTCATCCGCGCGCGCCCAGCTATAAGGCTCCAGAGTCAGCGGCGCAAGCTTCAGCGCCAGCTTCGCTCCTTGCTGGCCGCCTATGACACGGCAGCGCCTCGCTCCCCGGCTTTCCAATCACGGAGCGGACTCTGTGTCTCTTGACAAGCGGAAAAACATAGGCTACAATTCTAGATTGAGTTGTGATGGAACTCATGGCCTTTTCGGAACGCTCTAATCAGGAGTCAGGAGAAAGATTTTGAGGAGGTGTCAACCGGCGCGACAAAGGTGACGAATCCCGTTGTTCCCTTCGGACAGCTTGTCAGTTCGGATGGGAAAGGAAAAACTCAGTAACTTCAAAAAGTGAAGGAACTAGGCGGGGATGTATATGAAAACAAAGGACCGGTGTTCCACAGGCAGGCGCGAGCCGGGAATGTTATAGAAAACAAAGGTGGTTACGCGCAAATATCGGGAATGTTGTTGAAAACACAGGGGGTTAGCATGTGGTAGGTGAGGCAAGAATCTCAGAAGTGGCAGGCAGAAAGCAGAAGGCCGAACGATGCAACAAGTCTTGGGTGCAGGGCGGAAGATGTATTGAGTGATATGTTGAGAAATCCATCAACTTATGTGCGAAACCGTTTTGTTTCGGTCTTATTGTCCGATTCATGATGTCACTTCGTCCGAAGATAGCTATTTTCTTGGACAATTAGTGCTTGCCTTCCTCCTCGGAACGAGAATTGCCCATGCCTAGAGTGTGGGCGGAGCGTTAGGGTGATTTCACCCGAAAGCGGGAGACCGCATCCCAAGCTAACGCAGAAGCAAACACCCAGGGGACAAGTCAGAGAGAAAAGAGTAGAATTTCGCATGCCTAGCTGACTCAGAAGAAACGGATGGCCGGAGGTTGCCGGCATGTTGCTTTCCGGCCACCGCCTCTGGCCGCGGGTTTAGAGGGGCAAGCTTCCATGAGCATCAACATTGGGTTAGATATCGGCGCTGTTAGTTTTAAGCTTGCCGCCATCGGATCAACGGCGGACGACCGACTATTCCGTAGCCTGAGTGAAAAATCCCAGACATTTTACGGGGCCACGTTTCCCGCTTCCAGCCCTTTCGCGGGGCGGCCGCTGATTCTCTCGACGTACCGGCGCATTCAGGGGAGCCCCATCCAATCCACCTTCGACCTGCTGCAAGAGCTTTACGAGGACCTCTCGGAGGAAAACGTTGAAGGGATTCGCGTGACCGGGTCGGGCAGCCAACTCATCGCTAAAATCCTGGGCATCTACTTTGAGAACGAGTTCCGCGCCATTGCCAAAGGCGTGCGGACGTTTAACCCAGAGGTGCGCACGATCTTCGAAATCGGTGGCGAGTCCTCGAAATACCTGCGCCTGGACCCGGAAGCGATGGGCAAGCACCTGGGAATCGTGGACTACCAGACCAGCGGCGAATGCGCGGCGGGCACAGGCTCCTTTATCGACCAGCAGGCCACGCGTTTACTTTACAGCATCGAGGAAGTGGGTCCGGCGGCGTGCGGGGCAAGTTGCGCGGCCCGCATTGCCGGCCGATGCTCCGTGTTCGCCAAGACGGACATGATCCACGCTCAGCAGAAGGGCTACAGCACGGAGCAGATCCTGCGGGGCCTGTGTGACGCCGTAGCGCGAAACTTCAAATCGAGCATCGTCAAAGGCCGG
>Ga0187848_10004115_pt1 | contig 10300 bp, 6 predicted proteins | sample June2016WEW_4_40_FD_132424 | JGI IMG/M metagenome (GOLD analysis project Ga0187848, IMG submission 132424) | Peatland microbial communities from SPRUCE experiment site at the Marcell Experimental Forest, Minnesota, USA - June2016WEW_4_40 | ecosystem: Environmental > Terrestrial > Soil > Wetlands... | reverse complement strand
GTGTGATGCACGACAACGGTCTCGGTTGCTTCTTGCAGGCCTACAACGCGCAGGCCGCCGTCGATGGACACGCCCAGGTTATTGTCGCTGCCGATGTGACCCAGGAGGTGGTCGATCGCGGGCAGTTGCTTCCCATGTGCGAACGAATGCGAGAGACGTTGGGCGTGCTGCCGCCGGTGATCACCGCCGATGCGGGCTACTGGGACTCGGCGAGTATCGAGGACCCGTCGCTGCGCGGGGTCGATCTGCTGGTGGCTCCCGACGCCATGCACCGCTGGGCGAAGCCGAAAGCCGGGAAGCCCTGTGACGCGGTACGGCGCATGCGCGAGCGGCTAAGCGGCGGGCTGCCGCGCGCGCTCTACGCCATGCGGCGAGCCATCGTGGAACCGGTATTCGCCCAAATCAAAGAGATCCGCGGACTGCATCGTTTCGGTCTCCGCAGCCTGCGAAAAGTAAAAGCAGAGTGGCAGCTGATCTGCCTCACTCACAACCTGCTGAAGCTATTCCGCTACCGATGGGCACCGCAACCGTGCGCGTGACTCTGCCGACGCGCCTCTTCGCTCCACGGCAAGGAAGCTAACGCCAACAATTCCTACGAACAGTACGCGCAGGACACAACCAAATGCGCCGTCGGAACCAAGTCAGACTCTGTCAGACCCGCCCGGAGAGTTTCTCTCCGACAGTCTCCTGAACCGCGTAGCCGGTCCGCAGTTGAACATGAGCCTACAGCTTCTCCGCCACGCAGAACAACGGGCGGATTGTGTCGTCGGTGGATGCGGTCACGGGCGAGAACGTCAGCTACACGTACGATTCGCTGAACCGGCTGATCGCGGCGGCAACCTCGGGGACGACTGGCGTGCAATGGGGCGACTCGTACAGCTATGATGGGTTTGGTAACCTGACGTCGAAAGTGGTGACCAAGGGTACGGCGCCGTCGGTTTATCCACAGGTGAATTCCAACACCAATCAGGCCAGTATGATCGGCGACAACGGTTTTGACGCCAACGGCAACTGGCTGGGCCCGAGCGCGAATCAGGTCAACACCTGGAACGTGGAGAACCAGTTGATCTCGACCGGCACAGTGGACGGCAGCGGGAACCCATACACATACACCTACGACCCCTGGGGCAAGCGCGTGCTGCAGTACGCGGGGGGAGCGGGCGGCTATCCGGGAGGGGGCACCATCTATTTCTACAGCATCACCGGGCAGCGGCTGGGCTCGTACCGGCTTTATGCCGGCCCGTCGGGCTCCGTGACTCCGATAAACCTCAATCAGTTTTTCGGTGGGCGGATGCTGGTGGCGATGGACCGGCTGGGCAGCGTGCGGCAGAATATGGCCTATTACCCGTGGGGGGAAGAGCGGACCTCGACGCAGGACGGCACCGACAAGTTCGCCACCTACTTCCGCGACGTCAACAACAACGGCGTGGGCGAAGACTACGCCAGCGCCCGTTACTACAACAACAACTTCGGGAGGTTCTGGAGCCCGGACCCGGGGTACGTAGGCGACGCGAACAACCCGCAGTCCTTCAATCGCTACAACTACGTACTTGACGACCCGGTGAACCACAACGATCCAAGCGGTCTCTGCACGGGCATCATCGCGGGAGTAGGACAGGACCCGTATACCACCGATACCGCCGCACAACAGACGGTCGCAAACCAGATCGGCGCGATATCTGCGTTTCCTTTTGCCGGTGGCACCCAGGCCTCCGGCTACCTCACTGTGGCGGTGCAGGGGATGGGCTTCATGACCGAGGCAGTTCAGAACGCCCTGAATTCTATACTGCTGGCCGCCCAGAATCCCGGCCCGATCAACATCATTGCGTACAGTGGCGGGGCGTCTGCCTTCACCTCAGCGTGGAATTACCTCAGCCCGGATATACAGCAGCGCATACAGAGCATCACTTATATTGACCCGGGATCGGCTCCGTGGCAGCCCCTGCAAAGCGGAGACGCCGGCACTGTCGTCAACGTGTTTGAGGACTCGAGCGATTGGAAGAACACCGCCTTGGAGCTGATAGGCGGTTCGCAGCCCTCGAGCCAGAACTACTACAACACCGGCAACTGCGGCCACGACGCAAACTGCGTGTTCGCTAAGTACGCTCAACAGATCGAGCAAGGTATGTCTGGCTGCCCCATCGGGGCGGGCTCTGTATTCGGCGCCCCATTACGGATATCGCTGTATTTGAGCATACCGCCGCCCCTCGCCGGAGTAGCGGTTCCCTTGCCAAGCCCGCCGACCGTCGTGGTCATTGAGGACAGTGGCACGTCCGTGACGTCGTCGATTCGCTACGACCAATGACCGGTAGCGTGAGAGCCACGCGACCGGGCGGCGCGAGGACCTTGATCTCCCCTGAGTTTCGCCGCCCGATAAGGAGTGAGGTATGCGGAGCCGTCATCTCTGGCGTCTGTTGCTGATCCTTGGGCTGCTGCTCGTTGGTTGGGGGCCGTTGTTCGTTGCGGACTGGGTGAAGCTGAGGCACCCGGACTTTAATGCGGAAGGGTTCGGATCGGGGTGGGGGATAGGCATAACCCTCCCATTCTCGTTCCTTGCCGTCGCGCTGACCCTCTTCTTCGCTATACGGCTGATTGTCGCCCGAGTGGCCCGCTTCATCGAACAAAGGCGCGAGGGGCCCAGTCCCGGCCAGGCGGGCGGACCCGAAGAGAAGTGAGAATGTCAGCTACACCTACGATTCGCTGAACCGGCTGATCGCGGCGGCGACCTCGGGGAAGACGGGGGTGCAGTGGGGCGACTCGTACAGCTATGATGGGTTTGGCAACCTGACGTCGAAAGTGGTGACCAAGGGTACGGCGCCGTCGGTGTATCCACAAGTGAAGTCCAACACCAATCAGGCCAGTATGATCGGCGACAACGGCTTTGACGCCAATGGAAACTGGCTGGGGGCGAGCGCGAATCAGGTCAACACCTGGAACGTGGAGAACCAGTTGGAATCCCAGGGATACGTGGACGCCTCCGGCAACTCCCTTTCGTATACCTACGATCCGTGGAACCAGCGTGTGTTGCAATTCGCGCAGCCCGGATTTAACGCGTATCCGACTACGTGCTCAGTCAACTTCTACAGCATCACTGGCCAGCGGCTTGGGACCTACACCTGCAATTACACCGGCGATTACTACACCCTCCCTTCCCCGAGTTATACTCAGGTGTCGATCAACCAATTCTTCGGCGGCCGCGAGCTGATGCCGATGGACCGGCTGGGCAGCGTGCGTTACGACCAGTACGGAAACGTCGCCTATTACCCGTGGGGCGAAGAGCGTACCTCGACGGCCAACAGCACCGACAAATTCGCCACCTACTTCCGCGACACCAACGGCCTAGATTATGCCCGCGCGCGTTACTACAATTCCAACTTCGGGCGATTCCTGAGCCCGGACGCGGGAGGTTCGGCGACTGCGGACCCAGCAGACCCGCAGAGCTGGAACCGTTACGCGTACGCAGGGGGTGACCCGGTGAACTTTAACGACCCAACCGGCCAGTACTCCGAAAACCCCGGCAACCCCTGCGGCCCGTCCGGGTATTGGTTCGGCGAGGGCTGCTACACCGGTAATGGTGGCGACCCCAGCCAACCCCAATGCGGTGCCGACTGGGTGTCGGATGCGGAGTTCAGCGGCCCTTGTACCAATCCCTGCGCTCCCACGCAGTCGAACCTCCTTCCGGCAGGCGCGCCGGCGTACCCGGCGTGCTACACAACGGGTGGCACGACATTGGCGCCGCCGCCGCCGGCGGCGCAACAGCCCTTGCCGCTTGAATGCGAGGCTGATCTATACTACAGGCCGGTGGACGATTGGAGAGCTCGGATCGTCCACGCGACTCATTCGTATTGGGAGGTCGAGGAATACGATCCCAACTCTGCTACCGTCATCTTCGATGATATGATTTCTGGTGGACCGAACGCCGTCGTCAACCGCCGGACACGCAGGACCACAACCTACCTTAACGTCGGTGTGCATTCCCCGAACAGCGGCCCTGACCAGCCCTCAACCGGAACATGGTGGTTTGGTAGCGGTCTCTCAGCGACGAATTGCGCCGGGGTCAACTCGATGCTGTTCGCGGCAGGGGCCTGGCCAGAAGATACGATTCTGTATGGTTTCCAACACTCTCCCAACAGCAACACTGTCGCGTACTTTATGGGCCTGGTTGGGGGGTTCAATCCGCCACCGCCTCCGGGTTCGTGGGGTTGGTGATAGCGCCGGCCTGGCCCACTGCCGATTGACCGGCTCTCTGGCCGCATATTCGAAAGGAGGGATCGAAACAATGATTCCTGAGAGGCTAATGCGAACGACGCTCTCTATGGTCTTCGCGGTTGTTCTGCTCGTAACGGCCTCGGCGTTCCTCCTCGCCGCGGTGAGTTTTGGCATCACGCGCGGAGAGATGAGGATTGGAGGTCCGGACGCACAGCAATGCGCAGACCGTCTGAACCGTGCCGCCAACATAGCCGTAGGACTCTTTCTGTTTATTGAGTTAGGCGCCACACTGCTTATCCTGAAGTCCGGGGCCGTGTCGCGAGTCCGTGTCCACTGGAGTGTCAGATCCCTCGTCTCGTTTGCGGTGGCCACTCTTTGCTCGTACGGATTGGTTCTGCTCAGCCTATCGGGGCGGGTGCCAGATCTCTTGCTCGGTCTTGAGCAGCGCCTCTCGGGCTGGGTAATGGGCGCCCATTAACAGAGTTTCGGAGAGTTTCGGAGTTTCGGGGACAGGCGACGAAACCCCGCGCGAAAAGAGGGACCGCCTGAACTGCGTAGCTTTTCTTCTATGTCGCCGCGCAGTTGAACATGAGCCTACAACTATTCCGCCACGCAGAACAACGGGCGGATTGTGTCGTCGGTGGATGCGGTCACGGGCGAGAACGTCAGCTACACGTATGATTCGCTGAACCGGCTGATTGCGGCGGCGACGGCGGGGACGGCGGGGGTGCAATGGGGCGACTCGTACAGCTATGATGGGTTTGGCAATCTGACGTCGAAAGTGGCCCACCTCGACCTGGCGCAAGCAACGTTCGGGCCTGCGGCGCCTGGGCCTTTGTCGAGCAGCGCATCTCCCACGACCCCGTTTGCTCCCGTTTCCTCAACCCACAAAACGCGGTCGGTTGCGGATTCAAGCAAGCGAGGCGCCCCCGGGCGTTTATGACGCCGTCACCTTGCGGCCTTCCTTATACGCAATGTTTGCCATGTGCGGCCCTGCAACCGCAGCCGCGGCAATTTCGACCGTGCAATTCGGCTGGCGCCGGCTGCGCACGCAATCAAGAAAGTTCTTCGGGTGGGCGTCGGCGCTGTCGTTATCTGCCATCTCGGCAATCAGCTTGTCGGCCGGACCGGAGCTCCACGGCGCCGCGCTCGGCTCCACTTCCTTGAACACGCGATATCCGCGCCGGTCGAGCACCATGGCCGCCTTTTCGCCAGCTAGGGTGATCGACCAGTCGTAGTCGTAAGCGCTCGTGTAGTTCAACGACCAGGCCGCCATCATCGCGGGGTACTCGAAAACGGCCGTAAAGACATCCGGCGCCTCGGCCGTGTTGTTGCGGCACACCGCGCCGTTGCACACCGCCGACTTCGGCGACGTGTTGCCCGTCATCCACTGGATCACGTCCATCAGGTGCGTGCCCTGGTCGGTCATGTTGCCCCCTGAATAATCCCAGAACCCACGCCACCAGCGGAAGCGCTTTGGCTCGAGCGGCCGCTTCGGCGCATCGCCCAGGAAGCGCTCCCAATCGAGCTTGCCCGCCAGCGGCGAGTTGTCCAACCACTCGATGAAGTTCCAATTCCACATCGCCCGCGCATGCCACACCTTGCCCAGCGCGCCGTCGTCAATCAGCTTTTTCGCCCCATATACGAACGGCATCGAGCGCCGGTGCATGCCTACCTGCACGATCCGGTCCGTCGCCCGCACCGTGCGCACCATCTCCACGCTCTCGTCGAGGTTCATCGAGAACGGCTTCTCGAGATAGACGTCCTTGTTGGCCTTCAGCGCCGCGTACAGCATCGGGCGATGCTGATGGTCCGGCGTCGCCACGACCACGCAGTCCAGGCCCGGGTGCGCCAGCAGGTCGTGGTAATCGGCGTAAGTCTTCACGCCGGCCGGCGACGCGCTCCGCGCCCGTTCCATGTAGGGCTCGTACGTATCGCACACGGCGACGCACTCCGCCCCCAGCTTCATGAAGCTCTTGTGCAGCCACTCGCCACGGTTGCCCGTGCCGACAATGCCAAACGTCACTCGATCGTTGGCGCCGAAGACGTTGCGGGGAATCAGTAATGGCGCGACCGCGCCGGCGAGGATCTCTCTGCGGTTCATAGCGGATAGTATATGCCCGCGCGCGGGGTGGCGCTGGGAGGGCCGGCTTCGGCTACAGCTTGCGCAGCGCCCGGAGCGAGCCGGACAACAGATCCGCGCGGAAAGGAAACCTGCTGAAGCGGGTGAACCTACGCTGGCGGAGGCGGGCGGCGTCAAGGCGTGGTGATTCGTGCAGAGTTCCGGGGCCGCCGCAGCAACCAATCAGTTAGGTACAACGCTCCGGGTATGGCGGCGAGCCAGACGACCGCGTAAGTACGGTTGCGAACCAGGGAGATGTGCAGCACCAGCGCGGCCAGTGAGATGAGGGCGCCAGTCATATCCCACTTCCATGCCAAAATCATGCCGCCCACGGAGATCAACAGCAAGACGATGCCGGCGCATTCGACAAGGTTCGTGCGAGTGCCGGACTGGGGCGCCAAAAACTCGCCCACCATGATCGTCAGGAAAACGCACGCAAAGAATAGCGCAGCGAGACGCGCCAACCACCGAAGGATGACAGCCGCAAGTGGGGACATGCGCCTCCTGTTCAGATTATAGGCGGCCTGGACTCGGCACGCAACGGGCAAGTGTTGGGCTGGTATTGGGTATGAGTGCATCGGTACGAGCAAGCGCTACTTGCCTGCCCTTTGCATCCATGCCTTGGTGCGAAAGCAGGTCGACTGGAGTTGCCCCGAACAAACGGTTTTCCTCTTGAAAACCAGAAATAAGCGGGCGCCCACTGGTGAAAACCAGCGTGGATATTGACGGCTTCGACCAGATTGTTGCACCAGGAACTTTTGTAACCCTCGGCGCCCAGCAGAAAGTCAAAGCCCGCCCATCCCATGCGGCAAGCCTCCTCAATCAGCCATTATCGCTTGTCGGGATGGCGGCCTCGCTTGCGGCCCAGCCACCCTCGGAGCGGATCGGCGCTTGACGATGTCCGATGCTGCTCACCCTGAGGATGATTTTGAGGGCAAGCCAAAAGCATGCCCACAGTAATTTCACCCTTGTGACTCCAAAATAATTGTAGATTTTTACTACAAACGGGCCTTATAATATGGTTTAAGGAAGCCAATTCCAAATCTCAAAACCCCGCAGGAGGGAAAGTTGTCCAGTACAAGAGCCAACCGGCTAAAAGTACTCATCGACGGCAACGAAGCCGCCGCCTACGTTGCTCATAAAGTCAGCGAAGTCATAGCTATATATCCGATCACCCCCTCGTCGAACATGGGCGAATGGGCGGACCAGTGGTCGAGCGAAAACCGGCCGAATATCTGGGGAACCGTGCCCACGGTGATCGAAATGCAAAGCGAGGGCGGCGCCGCCGGTGCGCTGCACGGGGCGTTGCAGGCTGGGTCACTAGCCACAACCTTCACCGCTTCGCAAGGTCTGCTGCTGATGATCCCGAATATGTACAAGATTTCGGGTGAGCTGACCTCGACCGTCTTTCACATCGCGGCGCGAGCGTTGGCGGCGCAGGCGCTTTCCATTTTCGGCGATCACAGCGACGTGATGGCGGCGCGCTCGGCCGGGTTTGCCATGCTGAGCTCCGGCTCGGTGCAGGAAGTGATGGACATAGCGTTGATCGCGCACGCGGCGACGCTCGAAGCGCGCGTGCCGTTCCTGCACTTTTTCGATGGCTTCCGCACCTCGCACGAAGTCGCCAAGATCGAACAGTTGACCGACGAAGACCTGCGCGCCATGATCGACGACGATCTGGTGCACGCGCACCGCGAGCGGGCGCTTTCGCCCGACCGCCCGGTGATCCGCGGCACGGCGCAGAACCCGGACGTCTACTTCCAGGCGCGGGAAGCCATCAACCCCTTCTATCTGGCGACTCCCACCATCGTGCAGAACACGATGGACAAGTTCGCGGCGCTGGTGGGCCGCCAGTATCGCCTGTTCGATTACGTGGGCGCGCCGGATGCCGAGCGCGTTCTGGTGATGATGGGATCGGGCAGCGAAGTGGCGCACGAATGCGTGGAAGGGCTGAACGCGAAGGGCGAAAAAGTCGGTCTATTGAAAGTGCGGCTGTTCCGGCCGTTCGCGATCGAGAAGTTCGTCGAAGCGCTGCCGGCTTCCGTCCAGTCGATTGCGGTGCTCGACCGCACTAAAGAACCCGGCGCCACGGGCGAGCCACTGTACAGCGAAGTGCTCACCGCCTTAGTCGAAATGGATGTAAAGAAGAAGGTGATTGGCGGGCGCTACGGACTTGCATCCAAAGAGTTTACGCCGGCAATGGTGAAGGGCGTTTTCGACGAGCTGTCGAAGCCAAAACCGAAGAACCATTTCACCATCGGCATCGTGGACGACGTCACTCACACCAGCCTGGATTACGATCCCGAGTTTTCGACCGAGGTTCCGGGAACGGTGCGCGCGCTGTTCTTCGGGCTGGGCGCGGATGGGACGGTGGGCGCGAACAAAAACTCGATCAAAATCATCGGCGAGGAAACCGACAACTTCGCGCAAGGCTATTTCGTTTACGATTCGAAAAAGTCGGGCGCCATCACCACTTCGCATTTGCGGTTCGGGCCTAACCCGCTGCGCTCCAGTTACCTGATCACCAAGGCTAGTTTCGTGGCCTGCCACCAGTTCTCGTTCCTGGAACGGATCGACATGCTGAAGGCCGCCGAACCGGGCGCCACGTTCCTGCTCAACAGCATCTACGGGCCGGACGAAGTGTGGGACCACCTGCCGCGCACGGTGCAGCGGCAGATCATCGGGAAGAAACTGAAATTCTACGTGATCGACGGTTACCAGGTGGCCAACGAGACCGGCATGGGCGCACGTATCAACACCATCATGCAGACCTGCTTCTTCGCGATCAGCGGCGTGCTGCCGCCGGAAGAAGCCATCGCCGCCATCAAGCACACCATCGAGAAAACTTACGGCAAGCGCGGCGAAAGCGTGGTGAAGAAGAATTTCGCGGCGGTGGATGAGGCGCTGGCCCACCTGCACGAGGTGAAGGTTCCGGGCGCAGTGACCGCTCAATTCGACATTCGCCCGCCGGTTCCCGCCGCCGCGCCCGAATTCGTGCAGAAGGTAACCGCGCGAATCGTGGCCGGCGAAGGCGACGATCTGCCGGTGAGCGCCATGCCCATCGACGGCACTTTCCCTAGCGCCACCGCGCAATGGGAAAAGCGCAACATTGCGCTCGAAATCCCGGAGTGGGACGAAAAGCTGTGCATCCAGTGCGGCAAGTGCGTGCTGGTCTGCCCGCACTCGGTGATCCGCGCCAAGGTGTACGACGCGAAGTACCTGGCGGGCGCGCCGGCCACGTTCAAAGCGGTTCCGGCGGCCTGGAAAGACATGAAGGACAGGAAGTACACGCTACAGGTTGCGCCAGAGGACTGCACCGGCTGCACGCTGTGCGTCGAGTTCTGCCCGGTGAAGGACAAGACCCAGGTGAAGCGCCGCGCCATCAACATGGTCGCACAACCGCCTATCCGCGAAACCGAGGCCGCCAATTGGGATTTCTTCCTGGGAATTCCGGAAACCGATCGCGCCGCGCTTTCCATGAAGCAGGTGAAGGATGTGCAACTTCTGCGCCCGCTGTTCGAGTTTTCCGGAGCCTGCTCGGGCTGCGGCGAAACACCGTACGTCAAGCTGATGACGCAACTGTTCGGCGACCGCATGTACATCGGCAACGCCACCGGCTGCTCGTCGATCTACGGCGGCAACCTGCCCACCACGCCATACTGCACCAATGCAGAGGGCCGCGGTCCCACGTGGTCGAATTCGCTGTTTGAAGATAATGCCGAATTCGGCCTGGGTATGCGGCTGGCGGTCGACATCCAGAACCAATACGCCCGCGAGCTGGTGACGCGCTTGAGTGGAGCGCTGGGCGACGATCTGGTTGAGGCAATTCTGCAAGCCGATCAGACCACTGAGCCCGGTATTTTCGCGCAACGCGAACGGGTGAGAATCATGCGCGAGAAGCTCGTCCCGGACGGCAGCCGCGAAGCCCGCGATCTGCTGGCGGTGGCCGACTCGCTGGTGAAGAAAAGC
>Ga0187848_10004114_pt1 | contig 10301 bp, 6 predicted proteins | sample June2016WEW_4_40_FD_132424 | JGI IMG/M metagenome (GOLD analysis project Ga0187848, IMG submission 132424) | Peatland microbial communities from SPRUCE experiment site at the Marcell Experimental Forest, Minnesota, USA - June2016WEW_4_40 | ecosystem: Environmental > Terrestrial > Soil > Wetlands... | reverse complement strand
GGGCCCGCCGGAGGGGAAGTATAAGGGATTAAGGATGAAGGAGGAAGGATGAAGGCGGAGGGGAGCGGGGGGGAAAATGAGCCTGCGAAGCCGCGGGCGCCCATCGCCCCTGATCTCTCATCATTTATCCTTCATCCTTCATCCTTCCTTCTTAACCCCTTGTGCGATGCAAAGATAGAGAGCATACTGGCAGGTGGCGGGGGGGTGCTCTGAACCTTTCCGCCGCCGCGGACAAGTATAGGTGCCGCACATGCTACTGGACCGTGCCAGGATCAATGGGCCGATGGACCGAGCGTCGGCGGGGGACCCCGACGCCTTCGGCGCCGTGGCCTGCGAGGCACAAGACGAGTTGTTCCGCCTGGCCCTGGCCAATGGACTGTCGCGAGACGATGCCGCCGAGGCCACGCAGGAGGCCCTGATGCGGGCCTACGCCGGACGGGCCGGGTGGAGACGCGGTGCCGACGCGATGGCCTGGCTGTGCGGCATCCTGCTGAATGTCGTCCGCGAGTTCCACCGCCGGCGGCGGCAGCAGAGAATGACGCTCGCGGCCGCGGGCGGGCACGGCGCCGGCCTGCCATACCAGCCGGCGGCCGGCGGCCGGCCGTGGGACCCCGAGGCACTCGGGCCATTGATGGAGGCGATCCAGCGGCTTCCGCCCCGGCAGCGGGAGGCGGTTGCCTGCCGCTACCTGCGGCAAATGAGCATTCGCCGGACGGCCGAGGCCATGGGTTGCGCCGAGGGCACGGTCAAGTCCGCCGTGTCGGCCGCCCTGGAGCGGCTCAGAGGAATCCTGCAAGAACTGCCATGATCGCCAGAAACCGAGAACACGACGGCGAAGACCCGCAAGGCCTGGCCGGCGACCTGGCGGCCCTCGCCCGCCTTCTGGACGCCCAACGGTATCCGGGCCGTGCCTGGCCGCTGTCCGCGCCGCGGCCCGTCCGTGTGCCGGTCCTTAAGCGGGCCGCATGGCTGGCGGCTGCGGCGGCCGCGGTTTGCGCGGTGCTGGTCTACCAGGGCTGGGCACCGGACCGAACACGTAGGGTGGGTCGAGCGGAGCGAGCCCCACCACAAGAATCCGCGCGGAAACCGGTGGGGCTCGCCGACCAACGCTGCGCGTCGGTGCCCGTCGACCCACCCTACAAAGATCCACAGCCCCGCAGGCGTCAATTGCCAGGGGAGGCATCTGTTGGGCGCGGGGCTGCCGACCCCGCCGCGGGCCAAGTCCCGGCGGAGCCTGCCGCCGGGCAGGCCCCCATTCCCCAGGTCGTGGTCGTCGAGGACCTCGATTCGTACTCTTTCATCGACTTGACCGCCGGCCCGCCGGTGGTGTCGTTCGCCATGAAGGAGTCCTGGAGTCCCCTGAGCGTCGTGGTCGTGCTCCGCTGATCCAGAATCCCGGCCGCAACGGGCCCTGGCCGGGGGGAACAACACGGGCCCCGGAGGAGACGTGAGATGAAGCGATTGCTGGTGCTGACGGCGGCGATTGCCGTGTTGACCGCGGCCAACCTTAGGGCCGCCGAGGAGCGGAAGGTAGAGGGCGGCAAAGCGACGGCGCCGGTCGTTACAGTCAATTCGGGGACCGTGACCCTCGCCGGCGAGGGGCTCAATGCCGCCGCCGGCGTTTGGGGCGGCAAGTCGGCCGCTCAGTGGTACATCGAGAGCATCGACAAGATCGTCCTGCTGACCGACGCCCAGAAGAAGGCCATCACCGAGGCGATTGAGGCCCGCGACAAGGCCATGCAGGACTTCCAGGCGCAGAACAAGGAGAAGCTGCAGGCGGCCGGCAAGGCCCTCGGCGAGGCGTTCCGGAGCCAGGACAAGGAGAAGATGGCCCAGGCCCAAAAGGCCTACCAGGACCTTTACGCCCCGATGCACGAGGCCATGAAGAAATCGCAGAAGGCGCTGGACGACATCCTCACGCCCGAGCAGAGGGAGAAGCTCCAGGAAAACCGGATGGCGACCCTGATCAAGACCCTGACCGACCCGGTCCAGCTCAGCGGCGAGCAACTCGGCAAGGTCAAGGCCGCCTATCGCGAAGCGGCCAAGAAGGGGGAGGCCGAGGCCATGCGCGCCCTGAGCGAGACGGTCCAGAACGGCCTGACCCCCGAGCAGAAGACCACGATCGCCAAGTACCGCGGGATGAACTACGCCAAGGGGGCCTTCGCCCGGGCCAAGCTCAGCCAGGAGCAGATGAAGAAGGTCGAGGCGATGGTCGATGAGTTGGCCAAGGACCCGGACCCCAAGATGCAGTGGCAGATTTACGGCAAGCTGTATGAGAAGATCAACGCCCTCTTGACCCCCGAACAGAAGGAGGCCATGAAGGCGCCCTTCATCTTGTCCGACCTTACCAAGTCCGGCAGCGGCACTGCGACCCTCGGCGTTGCCGGCGGCCTTGGTGTACGTCGCCCGCAGCACCTTACCAAGTCCGGCAGCGGCACTGCGACCCTCGGCAGCAGCGGCAGCGGCAAGGTGATCCTCCTCGAAGGCGCAAAGGCCGAAGGCGGCAAGTCCCAGCCCAAGCCACCCGACGCCGGCAAGCCTGTCGAGAAACCGGCCGAGAAGAAAGAGCCGGGCGCCACGTTCAAGCTCAATCCGGTTCCCGGCGGCGGCTTCCAAGTGATTATCGGTGAAGGTGGAAAGCTCGAAGCCGGCAAGCTCCTTCTCGGATCGAACTCGAGCGACGCCGGCAAACCTGTCGAGAACCCGGCCAAGAGGAAAGAGGGCGGCGCCGGCCTTGTCATGTCCGGCACCTTGACCCTCAGCGGCGTGAACGTCTACTCCGGCGTCACCGACCTCACGTCGCCCGACGCCTGCAAACCTTCCGACAAGCCAAGCGAGAAGATGGGGGCGGACGTCAGCGTCCAAAGGCTTCCCAACGGCGACATCCAGGTGACCATCCACGAGGCAGCCAAGGGCAAAGAAGGTGAGCGACGCGAGGCCGTCGCAGCCCTCGAAAGGGCCCGCCGCTCGCTGGAAGAGGCCGCCAGGTCGGCCAAGGCACGGATGTTCGAGAAAGTCAAATGCCAGCACGAGTTGGCCGAGCAGGCCTGGCAGGTCTGTCAGAGGCTTCAATCCCTGGGCGACGACAAGGGGGCCGAAGCCCGCGCGCTACGGCAGAAACTGGAGGCCGTCGAGGGCCAATTGCGGCAGACGCTCGGGCCGGCCATGGGCCTGGGGGCCGGCCCCGCCTTTGGCGGCGGGGTGCCGTTCCCGCCGGGCCAGCCGTTTCCATTGAACCCGGCGCCTGGCCAGCCGACGCCGCGTTACAACCCGGTGCCCGGCCAGCCGTTCCCTTTCAACCCGGTACCGGGCCAGCCGCCGGTGCCTTACAACCCGGTGCCCGGCCGGCCGAACGTCGCTTACGGCGTCGCGCCCGGCCAGCCGCCCAACCCGGCGCCCAGCCCGCAGGTGCTCACGTTCAGCCCGGTGCCGGGCCAGCCGCCGGTGCCTTACAACCCGATGCCGGGCCAGCCGCCCAATGTTTCTTATGGCTCCTACAACCAGGCGGTCAACATTCGGCCGGACCCGGCGATCCAGGAGCTTGGCCGCCAGGTGCAGGAACTCCGCCGCCAAGTGGAGGAACTCCGGGCGATCATCAAGAAGGCGGCTGATTCGGGCAAGAAGTAGCAGCCCGCAGACACGTGTAGGGTGGGAAGAGCGCAGCGAGTCCCACCATTCGATCACTTGACCCCTTATTGGTGGGGCTCGCTGCGCTCGACCCACCCTACAGCCTGGTGGGGCTTGCCGACCATTGCTGCGCAACGGTGCCCGGCTCGGCCGCGATCAAAGCCCCACCGGGCCTCCGGTTTGCTCGACCCACCCTACCGGCTCAATACCGGGCGGCCAGCGTCACCGAGAGGAACGGCCCGTTGCCGAAGTCCAGCCGGTCGAACTCGCCGGAGGCGGCGGTGGAGGAAGTCCCCTCGAAGGCGTAACGGCCGAAGACGTAGCCGCCCGCGAGCGACGCGGTCCAGTGCCGGGTGAACGCCGACTGGAGCCCCAAACTCACCCGCTGGTCGTACATGAAGAAACGGTCGTTCACGTCGGGGCGGTCCAGCAGGCTGTAGGCCTCGTTGCAATAGTCGTAGGCGGCGAACGCGCTCAGCCGCGGCGCGAACCGCCAGGTCGCCTTGACGTGTACCGTGCGCAGGAGCATGTAGGACGCCTGGAACTGCCATTGCTCGGTCGGCCGCCAAGTGACCATCAACGGCAGGCCCAGGTTGGCGTGGAACTCCGGCGAAGGGTTGTAGCTGTACGCGACGCCCGGCACCGGGAAGTTGAGCTCGCTGGTGGGCGAGTACATCAGGGTGAACAGCCAGGCATTGTGCTCTCCCTGCGGGATCCGCAGCATGGCGTTCAGACCGAAGTACATCTCGCGGATCCCGGCGAAGGGATGGTCGCTGGCCGATCCGATGCTCACGCCGCCGCCCGTCATCCAGCCGTTCTCGAGCAGCTTGTTGTAGCGGAGGCCGAGGTGGATGTTCCACAGGTCCGCCGGGAACGCCTGTCCGGTGTCCGGCAGCAGGGCGCCGGTCTCGATGAGCCGGTCGCCGACGCCGCCCGTAAGGCTCAAGGCATTCAGCGGGTCGACCCAGAGCGGGTGGGTGAAGGAGAGGTTCTCTCCGAGCATTTGGAAGTCGGTTGCCTGCCCGCGGACGGGGACGTTGGGGAACCAGATCTGGGCGTAGCGGACCGAGTCGACGGGGGTCATGCCGCCGAAGCCCCCCATCCCTCCCCTGCCACCCAATTCTCCGAAGCCCATCATGTCGCCCCATTGGCCGGCATCATCCCATTTTGCACCAATGTTAGGGCCAGGTGCGGCCGCGGTGGGGGCCAGTTCGGGCAAGGGCGGAGGATTACTGGGCGGTACGGGGCCGGCCGGGGCCGCGTAAGGCGGCAGAGTGACGTAGCCCTGGAACGCGCCCAACGTTGTGCTGGGATCGAAAGCGAAGGCTGGGTACATCCCGTACGTCGATGGGCCGGGTTGCTGGCCCGGGGGCGGCAGGTAATTGGGCGTAGTAAACCCAACGGGCGGCGGGCCGGACTGCGGCGGGAACTCCTGTGCCTGGCAGGCGAGCGTCACCACGGCGGCGAGCCCGAAGGCAAGGACAGTTCTCTCGCAAGGCCTGAATGTTAGCATGATGAGAAAGCTGACGGCCTGGCTGGTGCGCCTTCGCGCCTCTCGCAGGGCTTCAGCGGCGAGGGGGCGAATCATAGGGCAATCCCCATCGCGGCTCAACCCCACTTGGGGCCGCCCCCACCAAGTGGGCGGTGGGCAGTGGGCAGTGGGCGGATAGCCGCGGCGGCCGCGCTGCGTGGCGCCCGATCCGCGAGCGGGTGAGAGGGGTGAGAAGGGTGAGACGGCGGGAAGGGCCAGAAGAGCGTTGGCCCCCGCGCGGGCCCCCCATTCCGCTTCCCTCCGGGGCCGGGGAGTGTAATAATATGGGAACCGGTGGCAGTCTCGGAGCAGGAGGAGCAGGTTTCCGCTGTTTTGCTTTCAGGAAAGGGCCTGGCCTATGAAACGGTTCTTTTTCTTCGCGGCGTGGATCGTGCTGGCGTGCCTGGTCCGGGCGGTTGGGGGCGGGGAGGCCGCTGCGCCGATCAGGCCGCCGTCGCTGGAGGGCGTGCGGTGGCAGGGGCCGGCCCCAAGTCTCGAAGCCCTCAAGGGCAAGACCGTGGTGCTGTTGGTTTACGCCACGTGGTGCCCGATCGCCAACAAGTGGTCGCCGGACCTCATGGGCCAGCTCCGCGAGGCGATCAAAGGCAAGCCGGTGGTCGTGCTGGCCGTCAATGCCGACAAGAGCCCGCAGGAGGTGTCGAAGTACCTTGCCGAGCGGAACTTCTTCGCTCCCAACATCATGCACGGTTGGGATCCGACGATCCACACGCGGCTGGGCTTCAAGAGCAATCTCTACCAGTACGTGTGGATCGAGCCGGACGGCAAGCCGAGCAAGCAGGGCGAGGCGGGGATGTTCTACACCAAGCCGGGCGAGAAGGAGTTCGTCCTGCCCTCCGAGATCTCGAAGCGCGGCACTCTCGGCGAGTTCAAGGTGCTCGACCCGCAGATGTCGGCGGAAGTGCAGGCGGCGCTGTGGCCGGTGGAGTTGGGCGAATTCAGCGAAGCGGCGGTGAAGCGGGCCAAGGCCCCGCTCGCCGCGTCCGAGAAGGAGGAGGTCGACGCGGCCGTCGGGAAGCTGCTGGACGCCCGGCTGGGCGAGATCAAGGGGTTGTACAAGGGCTCGGCGGCCGAGCAGCTCCGGGCCCACGAGAAGGCCGTGGCCCTCAGCAAGATCTTCAAGCAGAGCCCGCAGGGCAAGAAGGCCAAGGAAGTCATGGCGTTCCTGGAGAAGGACGACGACTTCAAGCGCGAGCTGGCCGCCAAGAAGGCCTACGACACCTGCATGCAGCGGAGCGCCTCGACCACGGCCAGGGCGCGGACGGCCGTGCTGCGGGGCATCGCCGAGCGGTTCGAGGGAACCCACTACGGCGAACTGGCCCAGAAAGCGGCGGAGAAGAAGTAGCCCGCCGAGGATAATGGACGACGGTAAGTTCCCGGAGTCCAATGTATCCGGCACACTCCGTGTGCCGTTGGAAGGCGGCACACGGAGTGTGCCGGATACATTTGTGCCGCCCTAAGCCCTAAACGGCAATCTCTCCCGGCTCCGTCGGATCTTCCTGCCAGGCGGCGACCCAGAAGCCCCAGGGGACCTCGATCTCCGCGCCGCCCGTCTTGGCCAGCCCCACCAGGGCGGTCTGGAGGACTTGCCGGGCGGCCGGGGCGAGCTCAGCGGCGGCCTCTTCGTAGGCGGCGTCGGCCAGCAGCGATCCGGAGGCGATCGCAAAGGTGATCCAGAGCGGCGGCTGTCCCGACGATAGTCCCGCGCCGTCGGAGCGAGGACGGGGACAGTCCCCTGGCAGGAGGACCGCGATCCGGACGCGGTTGGTGGCCAGGCGGATCGGGCCGACGGCGGGCGGCGCGTAGCGCCAGCGGCGGCTTTCGCGGAAGAACTCGACGAATTCCCGTTGGGCGTAGCGCCGCAGCCCGAGCTCGATCCGCCGCAGGGCCTCGCGGTGTTTGCGCGCGGGGCGGGTTTCGTCGCCGGCCAGGCGGCGGCGGGCGGCGCGGCGGAGCTTGGCGAAACGCTTCGGCAGCGTGCCCGAGTGAAACCCCGGCTTCAGGAGCCGGGGCATCGTTTCGCCGTGCGGGCCCAGCAGCGCCGGCTGGAGTCCTTTCGGGCGGTTGGCCGCGTAGAGCCGCCAGTTCTCGCGGAACTCCCACACCAGGAACCCGCAGATCCCCGGCACGCTGAAGGTGATCGCCAGCGCGACCACGCCGGCCAGCTCGTGATTCATGGTCAGCGCCAGCAGCTTCGTCAACGGCACCAACTGGGTCCAGATGATCTTGTGCGAGACCGTGACGACCGGGACGTGCTTGATCGGGTTCAGTTGCGGCTCGGCGATCAGGTTGACGAAGAAGCGGATGACGTACGAGACGTAGAACCAGGCGGCGCCCAGGGCGGCCTTGGCCGCCAGCGTCCAGCGGCCTTGCCCGCTCCTGAATCGCAGCCATTCGTCGACCGTATACAGGAGCCGCTCGATGGCCTCCAGGAAGCGGCGGGAGAGGTCCATCATCAGTTGGAACAGGCCGGTGATGATCCGCAGCCCGATGCGGTGCCAGCCTTCCACGAGGGCGTCGGCCGCGAGTTCCTCGAAGTTGCGGCCGGACCGCGAGTTCAGCGCCAGGCTCAGCGTGACGAAGAAGACGGCCGGCCAGCCCCAGGGCAGCCCGCCGCTCGGGCCGGCCGGCAGAAGACTGCACAGCACGAGGGTCGGCAGCAACGGCTTGAGCACGAAGCGGAACAGGAACAGCGAAAGCCGGCTGTTGAGGATCCTTTCCACCAGCGGCAGATGGGCGAGCCAGCGCATGGAATCCACCAGCAGCAGGCGGAGCACCCGGCCGGTGGTCTTCACCGCCTGCCAGACCCCGCGGCGGAACCAGGCCACGTGCAGCAGCCCCAGCAGGAACAGGCCCAGCAGCAGCGTGTTCGACCAGGTGCTCAGGCCCAACTCCAGTCCCCAGTACTCCTTGGCGGAGTGGTCGACGAAAGCCAGCGGCAGGTACGCCCCGCCGAAGGGGACCGCCAGATACCGGGTGAGGAACCGCCCGGGCCGCGTGCCAAAGGCCAGCAGGCTCAGGCGCTGCATCCCGCGGAGATAGAACTCGCCGCGCTCGTAGACGCCGTCGAGCATCCGCGCGAGCCGGCGGTCGGCCTGCAACAGGGCGTCGCCGCGGAAGAAGGTGGCCGGGCCGGCGCAGTCGGGCAGCTTGAGGTTGTTCCGCGACAGGGCGTCGCGGAGGTCGCCCAGCCGCAGGAAGCCCCGCTCGACCACCCGGTCCAGCAGCTCCTCGACGAGCTTGTTGCGGGCGACCTGCTCCGGGAGATTCTGCGGCCGCAGGCCGACGTCGTCCAACGTCCGCGCGACCCGCGGGCGGAACTGGTCGCGGAGGTGCTCTTCCGTCCGCTGGCTGGCCGCCAGCAGCAAGTCTGCAAGCTGCCGGCGGCGGGGCTCGGAGATGCGGGCGGCGGCCAGTCGCCTGGCGGCGCTGCGGAGGTGCTTCGACATGAGCACTTCCCGCTGGCTGGGCAGCGGCCGCTTGAGCGATCGCCGCCCCAACGACAAGGCCCACCGCGCCAGGTCCACCGCGTAGACGCCCCGCTCGTGGTCGGCACACACCTTCTGGAGGTCGTAGAGCAGGCGGGCCTCGACGGTCCACAGGCCGCGGGGCGTCTGCTGGGCCAGGGCCAGGAGCGACTCGCGCCACGGCCGGGGATCGGCGGTCGGGACATCCAGGGCGGCCAGGAGCCGGACGACCAGTTGGTGGATGTGCCGGCGGAGTGCGGCGGCGGCTTCGGAGAGTGCCGGGGGCGGCGCCCAGGTTGCGGCGCGGGCCTGGCGAATGGCCGCCCCGGCGAGGTTGCCCGCCGCTGCGGCCCGCCCCGCCCGCTGGGCCCACCGGCGGGATTTCGATTGGCTCGGGCTCAGCCGTACCGGGACGTCAGGCCGGTCGCTGCCGCGCGAGGGCAATTGTGTCTCGACGGCCGCCGACAGGTCGTGCGGCCGGGGGGCCTCGGCCGGCCGTGTGGCCAAGAACAGCCGCTCGGCATCGACGTCCTCGGCTAGCACCCGCTCCGCTTCCTGGGGGGACTCCAGCGCCGGAAAGTAGGCCGCCAGCAATTCGGGGGCGAAGTGCCGCAGCTCTACGTAAACCGCCGCAAACTCGACGTACGCCGTCGCTTCGTCGCCCGGCGGCAGCAGGAATCGCTCCTGAGCGAGCACACTGCGGATCTCCTCGAACTCGACGGCGCCGAGCTGCTCGATCCGCCCGCGGATGTCGTCGGGGGAGAGTGCTCCAGCCGCGATCCGCTCCTCCAGCTCCAAGTGGGCCCGCGCGTGCAGCAGGAGCCGCCAGTATCGCAACAGGACGGCGGCGGCGGGGGTCTGGGCAAGCTCTTCCGTGCCGAGCCGCTCCAGCAGGATCACCCGCCGCGGCAGGTCCTCTTGCGGGAGGAAGCCCAGTTCGTCGCGGTCGGCGATCTCCAGCAGCGGCTCCCGCGGGATGACGTAGCTCTTGCGGTGCGGCACGCGAAGGCCGAAGCCGGGCAGCCGCGCATGCCGGCGGATGACGCGGCGCAGAACCCGGGGCGCCACGAGCCGGGCCGCAGGCTCGGTCGCCCGCAGGATCCCTTCCAACGCCCCTTGGGTCAGCACCCCCGGGGTATTTGCGAAGCGGGTCGGCGGACCGCCCGCCGGTTGTCCGCCGTCGCGGTCTTGCGGGCTCGGTGCCCAAGGTCGCTTCGGAATCGTCAAGGCTGCCTGAAGGAGGTTGGTTTCTGGGTCATGCGGTCCCTTGAGTGTACCCGATGATGGTCCTGCCGTCATAGCGTCGCTGCGAGACGCACGCCAATTTGGGACGTTTCCGGAACCGTGGGTTGAAACCCGCGGCTGCCGTCGTGCCGCCGCTGCGCGACGGGGCCGAAAAGGGGGCGGGCCCCCTCGACGCCGACACCGCGCGGAGCGTGGTTGGGGGGCGGTCCGTGCGGCGCACCCCCGGACGCAGTCCGGACGCTTTGCGTCCGCCCCCCTTGTCCGGCGGCGGCGCGGGGGGTATGATGAGGGTTTCGTCCTGTCCGGGGGCCGCCCATGCGCCACGTGCTGTCCGCGTTGGTCCAAAACGTGCCGGGGGTGCTGTCGCACATCTCGGGGATGCTGGCCTCGCGCGGCTACAACATCGACAGCCT
>Ga0187848_10004110_pt1 | contig 10308 bp, 7 predicted proteins | sample June2016WEW_4_40_FD_132424 | JGI IMG/M metagenome (GOLD analysis project Ga0187848, IMG submission 132424) | Peatland microbial communities from SPRUCE experiment site at the Marcell Experimental Forest, Minnesota, USA - June2016WEW_4_40 | ecosystem: Environmental > Terrestrial > Soil > Wetlands... | reverse complement strand
TGACCAGTTGTTCAATGACACAATCTTTCCGAGCAGTTGGCGCGCTTGATTATAGTTGCCAAGCGAACGCAGACGCTTAACAATGGAGAATCCTGTGGCAGAGTCGACGGTGGCCGCGATATTGAACACATTGTTTCGATTTATGGCTTCATGGCTCGCCGCAAGGACCAATACGCCCATCCCTGGATGAACGAAGCGTAGTCTTGTGAGTGGGCCGTTGAAGTCGCCGCTTAAAAGGATTAGGCCTCGATCCACCGTCGCGAAGGGAAGATGTCCTCCAACACTAAGCACCGTTCCGGAAACTTCAATTTCTGAAAGGACGGCGAGGGACCGCACAGCGTTTAACTCAGACGAGTTCAAGCCATCCAGATACTCCCTAGATATGTATTCCCTCGCATCCTCGGCGAGAAGAGTGAAATCACCTCTTACCAATCGAGGTGCCCGTCGCGTAACAGCGGCGCTAAATGCGAGTAGATCGCCACCAAAAAGGCGGAGCCAGCGGTCGAGAACATCGGCCGGCGGATATTTAATCTCTGCACCTTCAGAGAATCGTTGTGCTAATCGATCGTACACACCCAGGATATCCGTGGATTGGACATTCAACACAAATGCATCAACTTCAAGAGTGCTCAATGGAAACGCATGTCCACGATGCGGCGCACGCGCTGTAATAACGCGACCTAAGAGCAATATGCAACTGGCATTGCTAGCTTGGCGCCAAACGTCGAATAGCCGTCGAGTGAATTCCGGTTCAAGATGTACATTGTCCACGATGAATAGAACATTATTGTCCGCACGTTGCAGGATGGTATCAACCGCTCGGCTTTCGTTTGCGGGGTCCCATTCAGTAAGATCGAGATAATAGGCCGGGTGATCGGGCCGCTGTGTTGCTATGGATATTGCTAAGGTTGTTTTACCGGATGCACCTTTGCCTCGCACAAACGCCCAGCCGGTGCTTGCCAGGCGATCTTGTACGAGTTTCTGAAGCGGTGATTGATAAACAACGCCTTCGCTGAACTCCCTCCGACTCGGACGGAACTGTATTGAAGGAGTATCCGACCCAAAAAGTTGATATGCGGAATCAATCCCAACGAAGGGAAAACTTGTGAGCGGAAGCGAGAGATTATCAGCCCAGATTTTCGCGTATCTCGGATTGCTCAGATCAAAGATTAGGCTCTTGCGAAAGAGGAAGTAAATCTCTTCCAGTGGGGCGCCACAGGCAGTTGCGATTGACTTACGTAAAGCTTGTTCCGTATCGCGACTCGGTGAATCAGCCCATGCAACAAAGTGAAAACTGGCAATTTTTGCCCGAAGCCCCCCAATTCGTTGCAGATCAGCACGTAAGTGTCGACGCCAGTCTTCTGAGTGGGTGATCTCTATCGCATCGATCTGTCCGTCCGCCCTGCGCACTTCGGCATCCGGCCAACCCTGTCGTGTTGAATCGTCCTGATTGCGGCCGATAATCGTCAGGTTTTGGAAACGCGACGGCTTTTTGACGCGCAGATAAATTTCGACCAGCCGCTCAAATGCGCCGGGACTCAGCAGCTGAATCGCGCGTACAAGTTGGTCTTCTGATGGTGTGCAGACGCCCATCCTAGATTTCGCCTCAAGTGCTGAGACCATTATGGGGCACATACTCGGAGACTCGGCCTCGGAGCAGCCCAAATTCTTTAAAAGCTTGTGGGAATGAAGGCCGCTTTGCGGTTGGACAATGGGATTGGCTGCCATGAAAAATACCGGAGACGAGCGTTGGCGCCTCATATTGCTTGAAGTCACATTCTGATGAGGTGTCGGGGCACATAGGGATCGTGGCCTAAGTCATGTAACATCTATCACTTGAGGATTCTGTTGCGAGATTTGTACCGGTAAGTCGGCCAGTGTACCGTAGTCTCATGACCGGGTCGGGGCAGGAAGATCGGACACTGCGGCGTTTGTCGATACTGATCGGCGAATCTGTGGAGTTCACTGCACTGCCGCGGCGGCTAGCGAGATCGGATCATCTTCACGTTCAACGTTCGCTTCGCAGAAACTGATTCCCGCGGCATCCTGAACTGTGTAACTTCCTTTCGCAGTCGCCGATACGCTCTTCAAATCCGAGAGAGAGAGTTTGATATCTGAGTACGCAGGGCCATCGTGCAACAATCGGATGGCCTCGGCGACAACGAGGGTCGCTGCGGTAACGCCAACAAAAGGAACTGCGACGGACTTGCCGGCGAGTTCGGCGCGCCCGCAGACGTCCCTACCTAGTTCTTCGTACGCTGGATTCTCCTGCGCGATTCGTTCAATATCGAGTCTTTGGGTCTCCTGCTGTTCAGTGCTGAGATCAGGCCATAGTTCCTCGGCTGTTCTGGCGTTCGGCAAAGAATGAAAACTGACTGTCTCGAAGTTATGCTTGGTTCCCCCAAGTCCGCTTTCCAAGACGTGTGCAAAGTCAGCTCCCGGCAGCTTCCGCCGCGCGGGATTTGAGTCAAAGCCGCAAAGTGCCAAGGGCGGCTCAATCTGAGGTGTAACCCTCCGGCGCCGGAAATCAGAGTCAAAAGGCCGCTCAAGTAGCCGCGTGCGGAACCCGCGCGCCTCCAGCCACCTGCTGCACACTCTCGTTTTTAGTTGGCCTTCGTCATCGGGAGTGAAGATCATGCCCGTCTCGGAGTTCTCGGCCTCTACTTTATCGAAGTCGTTCAGATAAATCTCAACATCTTCCGGTTCTGCATATGGCAATGCTGCGAGGCTCCATAAATACGCGTTTCCAAGATGTCCGAGACCGAGCACCCATAGCTCTCGCGGCAGAACTTCGACTTGCGGTCCCTGTGCGGCGGGGTGAGCATGCGGCAGCTCGGGGCGCCAGAGAGAAAGGCCTGTGGTTCGCCGTGTAGCGGCGATGTTCAGCTCCGCGAACGATAGAAAGACCTCAGAGAGAGAGAGAGAGCCTGCCAGGACACCAGCCAAGGCACAGTAAGGTCGCTCCGCGAGTCGGCCAGAGGTTACGGCGGGCCCGACCTGAGCGATCCAGCCATCGAAGGTGACGCGAAGCGCTCCCAGTTGCGGCGGCACGTCGCCAAACAGAAGAACTTTCCCCGGAGCTTCGGAGCCGTTAGCAAGCCGCAGATTCTGCGGCCCGACGAGTTCGGCCAGTGCTGCGGCAAAGGAACCTTGGATCAGAGGCGTGAGGACAATGTTGGAACCGGCGGCGGCTTTATCCAAGACGACCTTAACCGCACCTGGAAAACACCTGGTCGCAAGACTTGCCGCGGTTAAGACGGCCACCTGTAGCGTCCGTGACTGGCCAAGGTCCGGGCCGCACCGAAGCGTGACAGCAAACTGCTCGCGCATGGCCTGGGCCTCGCCTACGGACACCTCATCGCTGTCAACCAGCAGCTTCGAAATCCGCGAAAGTTTCATCTCATGTCGATTCATATCCACCTTCACCAAAGGGCCAACCTCACTGGCCGTCGTCCGTCTGCACGGGCATAGCTGCGCCACTCAAAGTTGCCGAGATACTCGTACACACCGACGGAATCAAGCGTCCACCAGGGAGTATTGGCGAAGTTTGGGAGGATCAGAGCGATGTGGCCCAAAAGAGGGATCATTGGATTGCGCTGATCGATCAGGCTCTGGCGGATGTAGCTGCCGGGATGCGTGTGGACGTCGGCTAGAACACGAAGTCCGCGCCTTCCGCAGAGCTCCCAGAGCGCCGCGTGCCCAACAGCGTGAAAGGCGATGGCGCCGTCTTCATAGGCGTCGGGATCAAGATCGTCGTAACAGACGAAGGAGGTCACCCGGTTAGCGTCACTGTCCTGGGGGACCAGCAAGAATGCTCCGCTTTCGTTGCGGCCCCGTCCCCGCCGGCGCAGTTCAAGGATCAGCCGCCTCCAGAGCCAGAGTGTTACCGTCACGCGGGCTCCTGCAGGTTTAGAGGCCAAGGTAATCTCCAGAGTTCAGCAGGGAGTGGATCTCTTCGAGGTAATCGACGATGGTGTGGGTACTGTCCCAGATGAGGCTCGGCTGTTCGGTGACCCAGTTGGGATGTCCGGCGGCGGCTAGGCGGTCATAGGGATGGTAGAAGGCTCGGCCTCCCTCCCAGTCCGTCCGGAACACTTTGGTGCAGCGGCTATCCTTCTTTCCTTTGGGGCGCTTGTCATGTACGAGGCTGGATCCTGTGCTGGGATCCCAGAAAGTCCCTGTGGGGGATATGGTCCTATAGCCCTCGAGGTCCAGTTGCAGATAAAAGCGGTCTGGAGCATCCGCTCGTGGTGCTGCCTGAACCCAGAGGATGCGCAGAGGCCACTCGGGCTGCTTCAGCAAAACATCCGTGCCGGCAAGACCCCAATATACTTTCAGGGCGCCGGCACGGAATTCAGCTGAGGCAAGGTCGGCTTCGAACAATCGCTGATCGGGCTTATCCATCGGGCTACCCCTGCGGAGTGATCTCCTTCACGAGCTTGAAGCAGATCGCGCACACCGGTGGTTTGACCAGCTCCCCAAGATGCTCGCTCGACCGTGGCTGCGCTGTGGTATCGCAGATGTGCAGGACGTACTCGGCTCCTGCTGCGGGATCGAGCTTGAACTTCTTCCGGGCCCACTGAGTAACAACGGCGATGGTTGTGGCCGGAGAGAAGCGATGGCGCTTTGTGCCCCCATTGAAGTGGACTTCCACGGCCACCCGGCGGCACTTATGCACATGCACATGGCGATGACGGTGCAGCTCCAAGGCCTCGATCGTCAGCGATAAGTCGACGGGGACATGTGCGTCTTCGCCATTCTCGACTTCGTCCGGCTCGGCCAGCGCCTCCTCCCATTCGCCAACAAAGACCAGCAACTCCTCCTGGCCTTCGGTTATGACTTCCGCCCGCACAAGGACGTCCCGGAGGACTTCATGCGGGGCCGCCACAGCAACTTTGGGCTTCGCGCCCTGGCTGTGGATAAACAGTTCGATTGCTTCACCGGCCATATGCCTTCTCCTTTGGAGCGCCCCGCGTCAGCTACTTGCATCTGCCGGCATGAGGTGCCATTATTGGTGTCTGCATGGGCAACGCCATTCGAAGCCGATCCTGCCTCAATATTCCCGTGATCGTGGCAGAACGATGCTTAGTGTTGTCCATACAGACAACAGCATATCAGAACCCAAAACATTGTCAATAGGAGGTGCAATGGCCCAGCCCGCATTCGGGTTGCTGCTACAACGTCTGCGTGAGGAACGTCGTCTCTCCCTGCGCGAACTGGGGCAGCTTGCCGAAATCGATCATGCGTACATCTATCGTTTGGAAAGCGGAGAGAAAGAATCCCCCTCGGAAGAGGCTCTGACCAAACTGATCCGAGCCCTGAAAGCCCCTAAGAGGGAAGCGGAAATGCTTCGCTACCTCGCCGAGCATCCTCAGGTCGATCCGGGACTTGCTGAACACACACTCACCGACCCGACCATCACGATCGAAGAATTCAGCGCCGCCGCCGGCATGGCTTATCGCGGAACGGGAAGACCTGAATATCCAAAGCTGATTGAACGAATTCGACGAATCTTGAAGGAAGAAAATGGCAATGGATGAATTTCAAGCTGTTCTCAAAGCGCGGGAACTGGTACGAAAGGCGAATCCTACATCCATTCCCGTGCCTGTTGACTTGTACGCCAAAGAGGTCGGAGCCGTCATTCGAGCAGAGACGGATTTAGGCCCAGACGAAGCAGGATATTGTTTCGAGAGCAAGGGCAAGCGCTTCATCTGCACGAACGCCAACGACAGTCCTGAGCGGCAAAGATTCACGGCCTGTCATGAGGTCGCCCATGTCCGGCTTGGGTTGCCTTCACAGCACGCGGGCTTGCCGTGGTGGAGCTACGCAAAGAGGCCGCTAGCAGAAATTCTGTGCGATGTCTTTGCGGCAGAGCTGCTCCTCCCTTACGACTTGTTCCATCCTGAGGCCGAGAGATCGAGCGTAGGCCTCTCCTCCATTGACGACCTAGCGGGACGGTTTCAGGCATCCGTAACGGCGACTGGCTCCCGGTATGCGGCCGTGGTCGGCGCACCCGTGGCGTTTGTACTCTCCGAGCAGGGCAAGGTGAGGTATGCATCAAGATCGAAGCCTTTGCGGGAAGCCCCGGCCTGGATTCCGCCACGCTTGGACCTGCCCGCAGGCTCCCTATCCAAAAAGGTACGTGAGGGAACTTCCACCGAGAGCCATGATGTTGTGGACGCGGACATCTGGTTCAACGAGTGGGAACGAGGTGGGGCACTCTTAGAAGAGGTTCGCCACCTTGCCCAGTGGGACCAGACTTTGACGCTCATTTGGTTTGAGGATGGAGAAGTGCCAGGCCGAAAGGTTCGCGACGAGCGCGGTCATGTCTATGAGGAGGAAGAAAACGAGGACGACGCTCTGTTGAAAGAACTCGATGGCCAGTTGCGATGGCCAACAAAGCGTCGGCGCGGTTAACTTTAATATGACGCCACAGCGAAGCAGACCGATCACTGCATGTGCAAAGCCTCGCGATATGATCCAGAAAACACCTTAGCTCGTAACCTCTTTCGTCATCGGTAATGGGAAGTCGGCATCGCGACAGGAATCTCATGACGGAGCCCGGGATCGAAGGTTGCCGACGCAATCGGCGTTTATCATTACCATTAATTGTCGCGACCGGCAAAAGCGTGCTAATCCGTGCGTCTCTCATAGCCTTTAGAAAGGATCAATCCTATGGGGGTTGGCAGCGTATCAAAGAACTTTCAGGTCATGATAGCTGCGGCCCCTTAGCCGACATAGTTGCTTGGATCTTGACCAATCTGCATGACCAGGACGGAGTCTCAACCACCAGTAGGCAGCAAGTTGTAACTCATGCAGCCTAAGATAGAAAGGACGATTGAAAGCGGCTGAGGGAACCATGACCGTCGGAAGGACAGAGCTCGCGCTGGCGCTGGATGACATGGATGAAAACCAGGACGGCGTCCGTTTTCAGCGCATGGCCCTCCAACTGATCCGGCAGGCGTGGCCCGAGATCGTCTGCAGTGAACCGGGGAAGGATCTCGGAATCGACGCCCGCGTTCCGACAAGCTTGGCAGCGGACGGCGTAGGGCGAGCGTTCGCCTGTTCCATCACCCCTACCTATGCCAAGATCCTCGCCGACGCGCGCAAGATTCGCGCGAACTATCCGAGCCTGAAGCTGATGATCTTTGCCACGCCTGCGGGCGTGAGCAATCAGCGCGCGGAAGGCTGGATTCAGGAGCTCGAGAAGGAGTTGGGACTCGAACTGGTCATTCTCTCGCGAGAAGACCTGGTCTCGCGGCTTCTGGAGCCCGCGAGCGCACCGGCCCGCCAATTGCTCCTCGGCTTTGCCGCATCAAGGACGCCGGAGTTTGCCGACTTGTGCGCCGAGGTGGCCCTCGCGACGCGTGAGAACGTAGATATTTGGTTCGCGCACCGACGCCTCGGTTCGCATCCTTCGCTGACGCTTCGCTTCTCGATTGTGGGTGAGGACGGCAAGGTTACCGAACAGATTGAGCAGCAGCAGATCCTCGAGTTGTTAGAACAGCACAGACACATCCTGCTTGAAGCGCCTCCCGGCAGTGGAAAGACCACGACTCTGGTCCAGATGGCCCGGTCGCTTGCGGACCATGACGTTCTCCCCATCCTGATGCATCTGCCGGAATGGGCAAGCTCAAGGCAGGCGGGTCTCGCCGACTTCCTGGTAGCTCATTCGGGACCTTTTCAGGCGCGAGCCCTACAGGCGGCGCAGGTGCTGCAGGTACTCCAGCAGAGGCCAACCGTTGTACTGCTCAACGGGTGGAACGAGTTGTCGTCCGCCGGTCTCGAGTTGATCGAGCAGCGCCTTCAGGCGGAAGAGCGCAAGCTCCCGGATACTGGCTTCCTGGTCGCCACTCGAGGCCACCGGTTTAGGCCCCCTCTTGAAGGTCTGTCCCGCATCACCATCCAGAAACTGAACCGGGTGGAGCGACGGTCGTATCTGACAGAGGCTCTGGGCGCCGCCGGCGATGCCCTGGCCGACGAGATCGACCGCAGTCCAGCTCTGAATGACCTCACGCGCACGCCTTTCATCCTCCATGAGGTGATGAAGCTGAAGCGCGCAGGCCAGGCTCTACCTGCTACCAAGATGGGCATCCTCGAACAGGTGACAAGCCTTTTCGAGAAGAGCCCGGAGCATGGGAACTGGCTCGTGCGCGCGCCACTTCACGGAATGGCGTCGAGCTATCTCTCCGCCCTCGCAGAGGAGATGACGCAACGCGGCGACACCCTCATCACCGAGGCTTCCGCGAGAGTCATCTGCTCGCAGGTGAGCGAGCGGCTGGTTCAGGCGCGGCAGATGAAACAGCCCGCGGCCCCCTCAGATATCCTAGGTGCTCTCACGGACCATCATGTCCTCGAACGCACGATTCAGGCTACCGGCAACCTTCAGTTCGAGCACCAGCAATTCCAGGAGTTCTACGCCGCTCACACGCTCGGCAACGCTTTAGAGCGGGCAGCAGAAGCCACAGAGCTGGTGCCGGCGTATCAACGCGACTTCATCAATTGGCCCGCGTGGGAGGAGTCGTTGCGCATGTTGGCGGAGAAGATCGCTGTAGATGTTGCAGCGGCGCCACTTGGTGCGGGCGTGAAGGCGAAGCTCTTGGTCGGCATGTGCGCCGAAGTGGATCTGTACTTCGCGGCGACGCTGGCTCGTCTCTGCGCAGTGGCCCTTCCCCAGGATGCGCGGACCGCATTGGTCGATCGTCTCCGGCGGTGGTATGCAGTGGCCGACGAAGCGCATCAACAACTAGCCCTGGCCGCCATCTTTGAGACTGGGTTTCCCGAGTTCGCTGACCTCGTGACGCCGTTGCTGACGAGCGAAGATCATCAGACCCGGTTGCGCACGTACCGCAATGCTCGCGAGTTGCACCTGTCGATTCTTGGCGGAGAGTGGCAGGCGATTGTGTCCAACTGGACAACAACACTCCGGAGCGATTTCGTCAGTGAGCTGACGATTCACGGTGGACGGACGGACATCGCCGAGTACTTTGCGCTGTACGATCCAGATGTGGAGGTTCGAAAAGCTTCGATCCGTTATATGGGCTGGATGCGGGACGATGGAAGGCTGGTCCGCGCCATCGATGCACTTCCTGCCTCTGAGCGAGAGAGCGCGCTTCTGCAAATCCACACGGACGAGGTTCCTCCCGCACTGCTCGCCGAAGTCGTCCACGCTCACGAGCAACGCCTTGCTGCCGAAACGGATCATGTGCGGCGCGTGCAGATGATTTTGAGCGGACGGGAGCTTGGCCTGCCCGGCATCGCAGACGCCCTGAAAGAAGAACTGCGGAGCGGTGGCGTGGAAGGGTTCAACCACATGAATAACCGGAGTCTTGCCGAGGCTCTCACCTTCATCAAGGAAACCGATGGGGGCTGGGTGAGCGCCTGGGTAGCTTCACAGGTGGCAGTGAGTGCCTTGCCCTATCGCCTTTGGAGCACGTTGCTCACGACGGTTCCCGACGAGGTGCAACAGGACCTGCTGACGTCGATTATGACCACCGAACTCGGACACCAGCAGGCTGATGCCATCTCAGTGTTGGCCTCTGTCATCGGAGTGCCTCGGATGGAGCAGGCCTTTACCACCTATTGCGACGTTAAGGCGCAGACCGAGCGAGCCAATGTTCCTCACGGTGACGTTCGGTACGCGATCATTCGGCAACTAGAGCAGTTGTTTCGTGAAACGCCCAGCATTGTCAGCGTCGCTTCGATGGCATCACACTTCGACCAGCCCTTGAGCGAGGCGACCTTGCGAGGGATCACGAGTCTCCTGGGAAGAGGGATTCCTACGGGAAATGAGCGGGAACAACCCCTCGACCTCCGGCCAGAGCTCCCCAAAGAACTCTGTGAACGTCTTCGGCAGTACCTCAAGCAGGCGGTGACGTTTGCTTGTGAGCTTGAGGACTCGTATGGCCGCCTGATCGCCGATTTGTCTTCGACCCTCTCGAGAGTGGGTAGCCCAGAAGACCTGATCGACTTGACCCGACTGCTGCATGCGGATGTCGCGCGATGGACCGCAATACGCGCAGCCCAGGCCTCCGGGAAGCGCGTACAACTGACCGGATGGCAGCAGGTACATGTGCGCGCGCTCCTGACGCTTGATGCTCCCGATGCGGACGAGGTCCTGATTGCGCTACTGAATGTCGACCAATACGTTCTGTACGCCGCGAGGGCCCTCCTTGAGCTCGCTCAGATTGAGCCCGAGATCCCCAACCCATTCCTGCGGGAGAGCTTCCGCCTGGTATGGGTGGCACGCGAGGGCAAGCGCGCCGCTCGCTTCGAAGAGGGCAAACGGCAGAAGTATGCTGCCGCCAT
>Ga0187848_10004107_pt1 | contig 10310 bp, 14 predicted proteins | sample June2016WEW_4_40_FD_132424 | JGI IMG/M metagenome (GOLD analysis project Ga0187848, IMG submission 132424) | Peatland microbial communities from SPRUCE experiment site at the Marcell Experimental Forest, Minnesota, USA - June2016WEW_4_40 | ecosystem: Environmental > Terrestrial > Soil >... | reverse complement strand
GCGGAAGCCGTTCTCCCTTCTGGCCCAAACATGTTGTGGTAAATATGTTTATGCCACAGGATTCGGCTTTCCGCCACCCTCTCTGTGAGATTTCCGGGTTAACTGTTAACTGATAACTGATAACTGTTAACTGACAACTGACGACTAACTCTCCGACTCGAAGGAGAGCACCATCTCGGGCGAGCCTTCTTCGCGCATCTTGTCGATCAGCGATGCGCCGTACCCGTAGCCTTTGTCGAACGCCTGGAGATTGAGCTTTTCAAACGTCGGAGGCACGGAATCGGCCACCGCCCGCCGCAGCGCTTCCGGGGCGAGGAGACCGGTGACGGCGCCGAAAAAGCCCACCATGACGATGTTCAGCACCATCTTGCGGCCCAGCTCTTCGGCCAGCCGGGTAGCGGGCACGCCGAAGGCGCGAGTTCCGGCCGGCAGGTAGTCCACGCGCACGAGCTCCTGTTCGGTGATGAGGATGCCACCCGGTTTCAACTCGGGGATGAAGCGCGCGCCGGCTTCCTGGGACATCACGATCAGGATGTCGGGCCGGGTGATGTAGGGGTAAAGAATGGGCTCGGAGGACAGAATCACCTGGGCGCTGGAGGAACCGCCGCGGGCTTCCGGACCGAAGCTCTGGGTCATGGTGGCGAAGCCGCCCTCGAAGATGGCGCGGGCCTTGCCAATCACGGCGGCCGCCAGAATCACTCCCTGGCCGCCAAATCCGGCGATACGAATTTCGGTTAGCATTGTTCGCACATCACCTCGGGTTCGGCATAGCGGTCGCCCAGAGTTTCGGTCATCTGCGCATGGAGCATCTCGAAGTAGCCGGGGCGGTCGCGGTCGACGAATTTCCCGACTATGATTTCGCCGCTTTTGGTCATATCGCACTCGGTGGTGCGGGCCCCGTGGCGAATCTTGCTGGCCTGCTTGTAATACTTCATGGTATCCAGGCCGTCGCCCATCTTGTTGCGGCGCTGATACAGGGTGGGGCAGGGCGAAATCACTTCGATGAAGCAGAATCCTTTTTTGTGCAGGACCTCTTCCATGGAACGGGAAAGCTGCTTGACGTGGAAGGTGGTCCAGCGCGCCACGTAGGACGCGCCGGCGGCTTCGGCCAGCGCCACCAGGTTGAAAGCCGGCTCGAACACCCCGTAGGGTGAAGTCGCGCTGATCACCTTGCCGGGGGTGGTGGGAGCGGTTTGGCCGCCGGTCATGGCGTAGGTGAGGTTATTGACGCAGATGACCTTCAAATCCATATTGCGGCGCGCGGCATGGATGAAATGATTGCCGCCGATGGCGAACAGGTCGCCATCCCCGGAATACACCACCACCTGCAGCTCGGGATTGGCCAGCTTCAAGCCGGTGGCGAAGGGGATGGCGCGGCCATGGGTGGTGTGGAACGAATCCAGGTTGGCATAGCCGGCCACCCGGCCGGTGCAGCCGATGCCGCTGACGATGGCGACCTTGTCGAGATTGGCGTGGGATTCGATCAGCGCGCGGACAAAGCAATTCACGGTGGTGCCGATGCCGCAGGCCGGACACCAGATATGCGGCATGCGGTCCATGCGCAGAAACGGCTCCACCGGGTTCGCCGCATCCGCCGGGATGGTGCAGGGAATTTCGAGAGTCTGCTCGTTCATCGGACCGCCTCCAGGATGGCCTTCAGAATCACTTCGGGATTGTGGACCGTGCCGCCGGCATGGGGCACCAGCGTCACCTTGCATTTACCGGCCGCGGCGCGCTCGACTTCCCGAACCATCTGCCCCAGGTTCAACTCGGGAACCACCATTGCCTTGACCTTCGGCGCCAGCGCGGCGATGTGCCGCTCAGGGAAAGGCCAGGCCGAGATGATGCGGAACTTGCCGGCGCGCACGCCTTGCTGCCGCGCCATATCGATGGCGCGCTGGGCCACCCGCGAGGTAATCCCGTACGACACCACCACCACTTCGGCATCTTCCAGGTTGGCCGTTTCCGACAGGGCTCTCTCACCTGTAAACGGCTGCAGCTTTTCCAGCAGGCGGGTCACGCTGCGGTTCTGCGTATCGACGTTCATGCTGGGATAACCGCGCTCGTCGTGGGTCAGCCCGGTGACATGGAAGCGATAGCCATCGCCGGCGCGCACCATATCTGGCACCTTGTCTTCGCGCGGTTCGAACAGGCGGAATTCGCCGGGCGGGAGGTGGGTGAAGCGCCGCGGGTAAACGTCGATCGCGGCGGCATCCGGAATGACGACTTTTTCCGTCATGTGCCCCACGCATTCGTCCAGCATCAGCATCACCGGGACGCGGAACTCCTCGGAGAGGTTGAACGCCGTGATGGTCAGGTCGAAGCATTCCTGCGGCGAGTTGGGGCAGAGGGCGATGATGCCGTAGTCGCCGTGGGAACCCCAGCGGGCCTGCATCATATCGGCCTGGGCGGGCAGAGTGGGCAGGCCGGTGGAGGGTCCGCCACGCTGCACGTTAACGAACACGCACGGTGTTTCCGTCATGGCGGCGTAGCCGATATGTTCCATCATCAGCGAGAAGCCCGGGCCGGATGTGACCGTGAAAGCTTTAGCGCCGCCCCAGACCGCGCCCTGGATGGTGATGGAGGCGGCCAGCTCGTCTTCCATCTGGATGAAGACGCCGCCGACTGTTGGAATCCTCGACGCAAAGCGTTCGACCACTTCAGTGGATGGGGTGATGGGATAACCTGCGGCAAATCGCGCACCTGCTGCGAGTGTTCCCTCACAACAAGCGTGATCACCGTCGAGAAAATGAACACCCGTTAGGACACCCTTGGGGTCAGCGTGCATAGCGGGCTCCGAAAATGGCGAAGTCCGGGCAGTACATGCCACAGAGGTCGCAACCGCTGCATTTTTCAGCAGCCACCACATTGGGTGGGTGGTAACCCTTGGTATTAAAGGCGGAAGATAGCATCAGAACGCGCGTGGGGCAGAACTCTACACAGAAACCGCATCCCTTACACCGCTCCACATTGATGGCAACGAAACCCTTGGCCATGAAATCCCTCCTCTTAGGACGTAAAAGGAGCTGCACGTGGATTGCCAAAACAGGCAAATTAGACCTGATTAGTGAGCAAACCACAGACTATAAAAGTCTGTGCCACCTGTTATGGAAGCTGGTCAGGCACATGGTGGCACTGGCTTTAGCCTGTCAAGGAAGGTTTGAAACTGCCCAACCCTGAAATGGTCTACTAAGAACAATATGGAAACGACGGAAATTACCATGCAGGCGGACGACGTGCGTGAAGCCGCCGGCCGGATTGGCCCGCTAATCCGCCGCACGCCGGTGCTGTTCGACGAGGTTGACGGACGGCGGATCTTTTTCAAGTGTGAAAGCCTGCAGCGCGGAGGGGCATTCAAGATCCGGGGCGCAGCCAACCTGATTCTGTCGCTGAAGCCGGAGCAACTGCGGCGCGGCATCGTGACTTACTCGTCCGGCAACCACGCTCAGGCGGTGGCCATCGCCGCCGCGCACGTAGGCGCGCGGGCGACCATCGTGATGCCGGAAGACGCTCCGCGCATCAAGATGGAATCGACGCGCAGATACGGTGCCCGGATTGTGACCTACAACCGAGCCACCCAAAGCCGGGAAGAGATCGCGGCCGGCATTCTGGAGGAGACCGGCGGCACGCTGGCGCCGCCTTTCGACCACCCGCTGATCATGGCCGGACAAGGCACGGCGGCCCTGGAACTGCTGGCGGATGCCGGGCCGCTGGACGCGCTGATCACGCCGGTGGGCGGCGGCGGCCTGCTGGCCGGCTGTGCCACCATCGCCAAGGCGATCGACCCGGCCATTCGGGTTTTCGCTGCTGAGCCGGCCAACGCCAACGACACGTTTCTGTCGCTGGCGGCGGGCAAGCGCGTGACGGTCGAGCCCGATACCATTGCGGACGGATTGCGCGCGCCAACGCCGGGCCGGCTGACTTTCCCGGTGATTCAACGGCTGGTGGAAGCCGTGCTGCTGGTGAGCGAAGAAGAAATTCGCGCGGCCGCGCGGCGGCTGCTGCTGGAGTGGAAGCTGGTAGTGGAACCAAGCGGCGCCGTGTCCGCCGCCGCGGTCTTGTTCGGGAAGCTGCCCGCGAAGATTCGCTCCGTGGGCGTGGTGCTGTCCGGCGGGAATGTGGATTTCGAAGAGATTGTGAAGTATTAATTAGTGGGACAGTCCTCCCGGCCTGTCCATGCTCATCGCCCGCACGGCATTTCTCAGGCGCTCCCGATCAAAACGATGTCCCCGGGATGGGCGCCCTGCACGGCCCTCAAGGGGATGGACCGATCGAAGGTGGCAAGTCTGCCGTGATTCCGAACAGCCAGACCAAGCAAATACGCATCCGTGATCTTCTGGTGTCCGCCGATCGCCGACAGCCGAAACAGCGAGTCGTCCGTCAGAGAAACGGAGTCTGGCCAGAAATGCTGGTCCGCCACGGCGCAAGCGTTGCGCAGGCGGCTGGCTACTTCGGCGGGCCTCACTTCCGCCGTCCCATAGGCAGGGTTGCTCAGAACGCGAATGCAGCCATTTATGGTTATTGGGCAGGTTGCCCATCCGTGCCGTCGATTCCGGCCGAGCCAGCGGTGCGCGTCTTCGTGGTTGATATGGGTAGGGTCGAAGAGAGCCACCAGGACATTTACGTCAAGCAGGGCAACGCTCATGCCTCAGTCCCGCAACTCGTTTACCAGGCGGAGATCGGGCTTCGGGGCGCCGGGCCTCGGCGCGAAAAGCAAAAAGCCGTTCCGCACCTTCTGGGGTGCTTTGGTGGCGAGCGACTGCCGGGCCAGTGCGGAGACGATCTGCCCGAGCGTCACGCCTTCCAGTCGAGCCAATTCACGCGCGCTGGCGAGGAGGTCGTCGTCGAGCTCTAAGGTGGTGCGCATAACGTCAGAGTATCACATCACACATCAGGCTTAATGGTGTGTGATGCACAGAGGCTGGGCCCGGCTGCAGGGTCCCCTATTTCAGCCTTTGCGCTCTGTCGAAATCGTCTTTGAGCTGCTGGGTGATCTTCTCGGCAACGTCGGAGCTGGCGCCGCGAAACTTGGCGCCCAGACTTTCTTGGGTGGTGGACCAGATTACGTCGCCGTCTTTATTCACCAGGCGGACGGCGGCGATGGCTTCGTGGCGGCGCTCGACGGAGTGTTCGGATTCATTGTCGCCGATGCCGATGCCGGCGGCATTGCCAACGTGCGAGTTATAGGCGCCGCGGGTGGCGCTCAGGTTGGCATGCGCGTTGATGCCATCGGAGCTCTGGTGGGTCTCGGAAAACACCAGGTCTTCGGCCGCCCCGCGCAGGATGGCGTCGGCTTTGTCCTCTTTCTCGGTCAGGATGAATAAGCGGGCGCCGGCCATGCTGCTGATGAGGATGTCGCGCATTTGCGCGGCGGTTTCGCCGCCCGTGAGACGGTCCACGTAGATGCGGCGCAGGGTGAGCAACTGGCGCAGATTGGCGGCTTCGATGGGCGGCGGCGCGGGGGGATCGGCGGCGCTCGCCAGCGCACCAAGCGCAAGAAAGATAGCAGCTAGCGATGGCCAGCCAGCCGCATGACGAACATGCATGCGAACGTGGGGCAGCCAATTCCGGCTGCCGCCGGCTTTCAGCCGGCGTTCACCCGCGCGGCGAACTGCGCCTCGGGGCGAAAGAGCCGCCTGAAAGGCGGCTGCGGGCAAGATTGCCCTCCCCACAAAATCGGCCAGGGCGGCCTTCATCCCTTGCCTGCCTTGCGCGCTTCGTCGTCCTGGTACTCCACGCGGCGGCCGGTGCGCGCTTCCAGACCCGTGAGGAGGCCGCGAATATCGCCCTTTCCCACGCGAAAGACCAGCGCCTGCTGCCGCCCGTCGGCATCCACAAACCCCAGCGTGACGAAATGCTTATGGTTCTTGCTCAGCAGGAACACCGGCGAAAACACAACGGCCTCAATGTAGCGGCGGCTGACGCTCTGCCCGTATTCCACGGTGTTGATCTTGATGTATGGAATGCGCAGTTGCTCCTTGTCGAAGCGAAGGGCCAGGGCATCCACACCGGTAAGGTCGATGCGCACGTGACCCTTCACCGGAACGCTGGACTCGGTGCCGCCGATCACTTGTGCCCGCGCCCCCCCCGAATCGCCGGCCGGAACCGCAAGCGAAAACAGAATGCCGATTACCGGCAGCCAACCCAATTGCGCCATGCGAAAAAATAGTGGAAGAGGACGCGCGGATTTCTCAGAAAAGTGCGGCTCGGTTCACTACGCCAGCGGCTACCTGGATGTCCGAACTGGTACAGACGCGGATCATGAAGCCGGCCCATCGACCAACCGCCCGAACGAGCCCAAGAAGCTATTGAAAGCAAAGGAACAGCCGCCAAGGCGCAAAACGTCGGATCGAATGCCGACGCGGCAGCTCAGAAACCCGCGCCGCGAAAATCCGCCGCTCGGCCTTGCTACACTATGAAACGCGCCCGATTTCGGAATCCGTAGAAAGTGAATCGACCCAGTTGTCACCGAAACCGCACAGTGTAATTGCGATCTATCCGGGGTCGTTCGATCCCATTACGAACGGCCACCTCGACCTGATCCGGCGAGGCGCGCTGCTGTTCGACAGACTGATTGTCTCGGTTCTCCGCAACCACGACAAAAAGCCGTTGTTTTCCCTCGACGAGCGGATTGAAATGCTGCGCGAAGTGGTGCACGAATATCCCAACGTGGAGATAGGGTCCTTTACGGGGCTGCTGGTGGAGCACGCCGCCGCCTGTTCGGCCACGGTAGTGCTGCGCGGGATCCGGGCCATTTCCGACTACGAATACGAACTGCAAATGGCGCACATGAATCATCGGCTCCAGCCGGGCATCGAAACCGTGTTTTTGATGTCGCACGAAGAGAACTCGTTCATCAGCTCCCGCCTGGTGAAGGAGGTTTTTGGATTGGGTGGGAACATCTCCGGCCTGGTGCCGCCGTCGGTGGAAGCGCGGCTGCATCGCCGGTTGTCCGAACATCAACCCTCCGAGATCGAGTAAGCCATCATGCAGGCGAGCGCCAGTCGAATTGCCGAACGGATTTCCCTCATCAGCGAATCGTCGACGATGAAAGTGGCGGCCGAAGCCGCCAGGCTTCGCGCCGAAGGCGTGGACGTGGTCGATTTCGGAGCCGGCGAACCCGACTTCCCGACGCCGGACAACATCAAGCAAGCGGGCATTCGCGCCATCGAGCGGAATTTCACCAGGTACACCCCGGCGGGCGGCACCGTGGAACTGAAAGAAGCCGTCTGCCAGCGCCACAAACTGGATTTCGGCACCGATTACCAGCCTGACGAGTGCCTGGTCACGGTGGGCGGCAAACACGGCGTCTTCAATCTGACGCAGTCCCTCCTCAACCCCGGCGACGAAGTGGTCATCCCCGTTCCCTACTGGGTGACCTACCGCGACGTGGTGAATTTCGCCGGCGGCAAGTGCGTATTCGTGGATACCGACGAGCGCAACGGCTTCACCCTGACGGCGGCGATGATCGAGCCGCATTTGAACCAGCGCACCAAACTGGTGGTCGTCAACTCGCCCTCAAACCCCAGCGGCGCCGTGCTTCGCCGCGAAGAATTCGAAAAGATCTTCAAGTTGACGCGCGACCGCGGCATCTACCTGCTGACCGACGAGTGCTACTGCCGGTTTATCTACGGCGGCGAGCCGTTCTCGATCGCCGCCATGCCGGGCGCAAAGGAAACCGTGCTGGTAGCCGGTTCGCTCTCCAAAACCTACGCGATGACCGGATGGCGCATCGGTTTCGTGCTGGCGCCCGCGCCCATCATCGCCGCCATGGGCAGACTGCAAAGCCACTCGACTTCGAATCCAACTTCGATTGCGCAGAAAGCCGCCGTGGAAGCGCTGGTGGGGCCGCAGGAATCGGTCGCCGCCATGCTTGCCGAGTACCGGAAACGCCGCGATTTCGTGGTCCAGCGGCTGCGCGCCATCCCCGGCGTGGAATGCGTGGAACCGCGCGGGGCGTTCTACGCATACCCGAACGTGGGCGTGGCGATCGGCCACAACGGCATCGCCGATACCGTGGCGCTGTCGGAGCGCTTGCTGGCCGAAGCGCGGGTGGCCGTGGTGCCGGGCCAGGCCTTCGGCACGGATCGCCACGTTCGCATCTCCTACGCCGCGTCCATGGCCGAGCTCGAGCGCGGACTCGATCGCATTCATGATTTCATCGTGGAGAACTCCTGAGCATGCCGGAAGCCCTTCGCCTCAAACCGTCTCTTCGCGAAAAGGTGTGGGGGAAAGAGCACCTATCGCCGTGGTTCCCGGATGCGAGCGAGCCTATCGGCGAAGCCTGGTACCTGGCCGGCCGGGAGTTGCCGCTGCTGGTCAAGCTGATTTTCACCTCCGAGCGGCTCTCCATTCAGGTGCATCCCGGCGACGGGGAAGACGGGCCGCGCGGGAAAACCGAAATGTGGCACATTCTGGAAGCCGAGCCCGGCGCCGCGATTGCCCTGGGTTTCCGCCGGCCCATCACTGGAGCGGAGCTCGCCGAGGCCACGCGCAGCGGCGCAATCGAACAATTGGTGAACTGGCTGCCGGTCCACGCCGGCGAAACCTACTTCACCCCCGCCCATACGGTGCACGCCATCGGCGCCGGTATCGTGCTTTGCGAAATCCAGCAGAATTCCGACGTCACCTACCGCCTCTGGGACTACGGCCGGCCCCGCCCGCTCCACGTGGAGCAGGCTTTGCCGGTCACGGACCTGGGCGTGCATTCCGGGGCCGTGAAGCCGGTGCCGCTCGGACCCGGACATGAGGAGCTGGTTCGGTCGAAGCACTTCGTTACCGAGCTAGTGCGCATGGCCCCGGGAGCCAGCCGGACGCCGGAGCGCCGCGCGTGCCAGTTGTGGATTTGCATAGAGGGCGCCGGCGCCATCGGTGCCGGGACCTATCGCCGGAGCGAAGTATGGCTGCTGCCCGAGGAAGGCCCCCAGCCCGAGATCCGCTCCACCACCGGCAGCCGCTTTCTGCGGACTTACGTTCCGGCGGAATAGCCGTGCTACCGGGCCGCCGCGATAGACGTCACCTGGATCGTCTTTCCGCTCCGATCCAGCGTACCTTTTACGGTCACTTTTTTGGCGGCGAATGGGGCCGCGCCTTTCTGATCGCTCAGCACGTAAACCGTGCTGCCGTCCCATAGCGCGTATTTGTCGCCGCCTTTTACGCACTCGGCGACGCACTGCGGGTCGTTGCCCATATTCATGCCCTTGTGGCTCGCTCCGCACATGGTGTCGGTTACCGTGCCGGTAAAGGTTTTGTCGGCCGCGAGCGCCATGGCGGCCGCGGTGAATACGATGACTACTATCCGTTTCTTCATGGTTCGATTCTCCTGTTCTGTCGTTCGATCTGAAGCCAGAGCTGGTTATAGCGGGCCTCGTCGATGGGTTGCTTCAATTGAAAGTGAAAATCCTTCTCGCGGGTGACCATAGTCAGTTCGAAGGCGTCGGCGCTGGAAAGGGTTCGAATGTCGGTGTAGCGCCAGGTCCGCGCTTGATCCCGCGTCAGCGTCCGATACACCACGCCTTCGGCGCCGAATGCCAGCGTGCCTTGTGAGCCTCCGTTGCGGCCCCGGTGCTTGACCGGTACCGACCAGGCATCCGCTCCGACAGGCTGCGCCAGTTCCAACACCAGGCGGCGATCCATGCGCGAGGCCAGGAGCGTGTCAAGCTCGGCGGCCGGAATGTGTCCTGTGAACGTGTAGCTGCGATCCGGCTCGAGCGGCAGCCTTCCGCTTTCATAGCTGACTACGCGAATGAAATCCGGCGCCAGCACGAGCTGCCGGATGTCTTCGAGCTTCCAACTCCAGGCGTGGCCCGCGGCCCCGGAAAAGCGGACGCCGGCGGCATCCACCGTCATCGTGCCGGCGCACGCGTTGCCCCAATGCCCGTGCCGCACCGGGAACTCGGCCGCATGCGCGGCCAGCACGGCCGTCAGCATCAGCCAACCTGCTTTTTGATAGAGTGCCATTTCCAAACCTCGTAAACAGCCGGATACACCGCCAGCTCCAGTAAGAACGATGTAAAGATTCCGCCCACCATGGGCGCCGCGATGCGCTTCATCACATCCGCCCCGGCGCCGTTCGCCCAGAGAATCGGCGCCAGGCCGACAAACATGGTTGCCACCGTCATGAACTTGGGGCGAATGCGTTTGGCGGCGCCGTGTACGATCGCCTCGCGCAGGTCCGAGACGTTGCGCAGCCGGCCCGCGCGCCGAGCCTCTTCGTATGCCAGGTCGAGATACAGCAGCATGAACACGCCGGTTTCCGCGTCCACGCCCATCAATGCGATCAGCCCCACCCAGACGCCGATGCTCATGTT
>Ga0187848_10004105_pt1 | contig 10315 bp, 13 predicted proteins | sample June2016WEW_4_40_FD_132424 | JGI IMG/M metagenome (GOLD analysis project Ga0187848, IMG submission 132424) | Peatland microbial communities from SPRUCE experiment site at the Marcell Experimental Forest, Minnesota, USA - June2016WEW_4_40 | ecosystem: Environmental > Terrestrial > Soil >... | reverse complement strand
CGCCGAATTCCCAAAACGAGCCGCCGATCGTGTAGAAGCCGGCGGCAGCCATATTGACCGAGCAAAATCCGCCATGGGCGGCGAAGTTCGGCGTTCCGAATTCGGCGGCCCACCAGCCCGTCAGCGACTGGCTCTGATCGCGTCCGGTGAAGAACGCGAGCTTTTTGGGATCGCTGCGCCGAATGGCCGTGAGCCATTCCGTCGCGATCGCCAGGGCCTCGTCCCATTCGATCTCGACGAACTCGCATTTGCCGCGCTCGCCCACGCGCTTCAGCGGTTTGCGAAGACGGGCCGGAGAATAGTGCTGCATGATCCCCGAACAGCCCTTGCCGCACAGCGCGCCCTTGTTCACGGGATGATTGCGATTGCCTTCGATATAACGAACCAGCCCATCGCGCAGATGCACTTTGATCCCGCACCGGCACGCGCACATGTAGCACGTGGTGAATTTGACGGCGTCGGAAACCGTCGGCGACAGATCGATGTCCGGCTTTTTTGCCATTTTGTCGACTTCCCCGGCGCGGCGCCTTTGGCGAGGCGGCGGCGCTATTCGTCGCCGCGCGACGAACGAGCGGCCTCGGCGTCGGAACCGCGCGATCCCGCGTCGTCGTATTCGAGCGGTTCCTTCCTTCCCAGGCGCGCCCACTCGGCGAACACTCGTCGATCGCAGCGGCGGCGGATTTCGTAGTCGAGCTTGCGGTAGATCATCCCCAGAGCTTGCGTTTTCGACTGAAAGATATTGCCGGCGCCGATGTCGCCGAGGCAGCGGCCGCAGATCATTTACCAGTTCCGAGTGTCAGTTGACAAAGCTTGTAGACTGACTGTAGTTAGCGGTCGTCTACTCCGAGGGGGTGCCGCATGTCAACCGGTCTCAATGACGCGTTCGAGGCGACTCGGACCGCGCCTCGGCGCCGGCGACATCGACGAAATTGACCCCCGCCATGACGATCGCGACGTGTTTGCAGTCCGGACTCTGCGCATTGATTTCGCGCAACGAACCGCGGAAGCTGCTCACGGCGCCGAAGAACAGCGAGCCGTCGAGACGAAACAGCCGCAGTTGCGGGCATTCCGGCAGGTCGGGACCCGGATCGGTGAACTTCCGGCCGGCGCTGGTGGGATCGGGGACGCGCGGGCGAAGCCGCGGGTTCGACGTCCGATAGAGGTAAATCAACAGCGACAGCGCGACGCCGACGAGGATCGCCATCTGGATTTGCACGAACAGCGCGGTGAGAACGGTGACGACGAGGACCGCGACTTCGGTTCGGCTGGTGCGCGCGATGCGCGCGATGCTCTTGCGATCGATCAGGCCCCAGCCGACCAGCACCAGCGAAGCGGCCATCGCGGCGTGCGGCAAATAGGCGGCGAGCGGCGCGGCGACGACGAGAAAGACCGCGAGCAGGAAAGCAGCGAACAGGGCCGCCATCGGCGTTCGCGCGCCCGCGTCGTAGTTGAGCGCGCTGCGATTGAACGAGCCGGACACCACGTAGCCGGAAAAGAAGCAGCCGATCGAATTGGCGAGCCCCTGCCCGACGAATTCCTGATTGATGTTGATGTGCTGCTCGGAGCGGATGGCGAGCGCGCGGGCGATCGACACGACTTCGTTGAGCGCCGAAATCGCCACCGCGAGCGCGGTCGGGATGAGCATGCGCCAAGTCTGCGGATCGAAGCTCGGCGCCGACAACGGCGGCAGGTGAGACGGCAGCGCCCCGACCGTGGTGACGGAGCCCGGCTTCCAGAGGTTGAGAAGCGCGGCGACCAAGCCGCCGATCACGATCGCGAGAATCATGAAGGGAACGCGCGGCAGAAAACGCCGCGCCGCGATCCCGGTGAACAGCGTGGCGAACGCCACGGCGGTCGTCTGCCAGGACGCCGCCGGCATATGGGCGACCGTGCTCACGATCGCGTCGACGAATTCCGCGCTGCGCGGGATCGGGACGCCAAAAAAGTTCCGCGCCTGCGAGACGATGATGAGTATGCCGACCCCCGCCGTGTAGCCGACCACGACCGAATGGGAAATGAAATTGACGATCACGCCGAGCTTGAACAATCCGAGAGACAGTTCGAGCAGTCCGACCATCGCGGCCAGGGTCAGCGCCAACTCGACGTATCGCGCCGAACCGGGTTCGGCGAACGCCGAAAGCGAAGCGAACAAGATGAGCGAAGCGGTCGTGCTCGGCCCCGCCACGAGATGCCAGGACGAACCGAACAGCGCCGCGATAATGGTCGGGACGATTCCGGCGTAGAGGCCATACTGCGGCGGCATGCCGGCGATCGTCGCGAAAGCGACGCCCTGCGGCAGCACGACGATCGCGCCGGTGAGGCCCGCCAGGAAATCCGGGAACAGAGTTTCGCGGTTCGCTTTCGGCAGCCAAGCGAGAAACGGAAATATCCCGATCAGCCGCGATCGGCTTCCTGGCGAGATGAGAGAATAAGTCATGCGCTTTCGAAAACTTCTGCTTTAGCCAAACGCCGATCGAAGCGCGCAATAGGACGCGAGACGGCCCGCGGCTCCGGCCGCGGGCGCCGACATCCGACGCCGCCGCCCCGGCAGGAGACGGACGGCGCCGCCCGAGGCCGTCAATCGGTGGTGACCTTCTTCAGTTTGGCAATTCCTAGCATGTTGAGCGCGGCCGTTTCATAAAAGGTTTCGCTCTCGCCTTTGCGCATCTTGCGAAGAAAATACTTCTCGAAGCCGATCTTGGCCGCGTGCACCCACTTGCCCGACGAAGACCAGTTGACGTTGCGCGGCGGGATTTGCGGTTGCGCGATGAAGGCGATGCCCGAATCGCCGAAGTCGGCGAGGCAGACCGCGTTCCAAGTCCCCTGATGCGTCGGCTGCTGGCCGCGCAGGAGTTGGCCGATGTTCATCGCCGTCGCGGTCACCATGGATTCGATCATGAAGCCCGTCTTGGGAACGCCGCACGGCACCGGCGTCGGGCCCATCGGCGGGATGGCGATGCAGACGCCGACCGAGAAGACGTTTTTGAATTTCGGATTCTGCTGATGCTTGTCGACGATGACGAAGCCGCGCGGATTGACCAGGCCGTCGATCCCGCGCAGCGGCTTGATGCCGCGAAACGCCGGCAGCATCATGGAGAAGCCGAACGGCAATTCGCGGGTCGCCTTGACCGAGCCGTCGTCCGCGACTTCCTCGACGGTCATCTTGCCGTCTTCGACCTTCTTGACGCGGGCGCTGGTGATCCACTTGATGTGGTGCTCGCGCATCTCGCTTTCGAGCAGGCCCTTGGTGTCGCCGACGCCGTCGAGGCCGAGGTGGCCGACGTAGGGCTCCGCGGTGACGAAGGTCATGGGAACGCGGTCCCGGATCTTGCGGCGCCTGAGCTCGGTGTCGAGGATGAAGGTGAACTCGTAGGCCGGGCCGAAGCAGGAGGCGCCCTGCACCGCGCCGGTGACGATCGGCTTCGGATTCTTGCAGAACTCTTCGAAGCTGACGGCCGCCTTCAGCGCGTGGTCCATGTGGCAGATCGACGAGCTGAACCCGTCCGGACCGAGACCCTCGACCTCGTCGAAGGCGAGTTCGGGGCCGGTCGCGATAACGAGGTAGTCGTAGCGAAGGGACGATCCGTCCTCCAGCTCCAGCCGGTTCTCGTCCGGCAAGACTTTCGACACCGGCACGGGCTTGAAGCCGATGCCGCGCTTGGCGAAGGCGGGGGCAAGATCGACCTCGACGGATTCTCGCGTCCGCCAGCCGACGGCGACCCAGGGGTTCGAGGGAACGAAGTGATAGATCGGATCTTTGGTGACGACCGTGAGCTTGTCCTCCGGCCGCATCTGCTTCTTCATTTCGTAGGCCATGACGGCGCCGCCCAACCCGGCGCCCATGATCACGATCTCAGCCAACTCGCTCTCCTCAGGTTTCCCGCGTTTCCCCGACGCGCTCAAGACGCGTCTTGCTTGCTTTGGTTTTTTATCATTATATTCACGTATACGGATTTGTCCAGCCGCGTCGATTGCAACGACGATCTACGCGCGAAGAGGCGAACCAGGGAGGACAGAAGATAATGACGGTTCCAACCGATCAAGAAGGCTATCTCGTCGATCCCGCCGACTGGACGAAGGCCTGGGCGCTCGAGCAGGCGCAAGCCCAGGGCCTTGAGCTGACCGAAGACCACTGGGAGGCGCTGCGATTCATGCGCGCGTTCCTCGAACAGCATCGGGGCGCGCCCGACTCTCGCTTCGTCATTCGGCATCTCGGTCAAACGCGCGGAGCGCCGCGCAATCGACTGTTCGAGCTGTTTCCCTATGGTTACGTCGGACAGGCCTGCAAGATCGCGGGAATGCGCCGCCCGCGCGCCTGGAGCACCGGCTGACTCACCTTGCTCAGGGCGCGCCCGGCGCCGGTTGCTGCGTTTCGCCTTCAGCCCAGTCGCTCATCGTCCGGCCCCATTGGGCGGCGGTCGCGGCGTCGAGGTCGAGGATGGTGTAGCGCCCGCCCTCGCGGATCGTCACGCGCAGCAAGCGCATGCCGCTTTCGAAGTCCACTTCGTCCAGGCGAATCACGCGGCCGTAAGGCGCCTGGATGGTCTCGCGACTCCGCCTGACCGTGCCGGTCACTTCTGGACCCTCTCCGCGTTGTAGAAGGCGACTTCGAGCCGCGTTTCCCATTTGCGCGGCGTATCCGGATATTCCGGCTTGATGTCGAAATAGAGATGGATTTCGCCGGCGCGCGCCGCTTCGATCACGAACCGCTCGAGGTCGGCGAACGAAGTCGCTTCCGGGTGTTGGATCATCAGGTCGCTGATTTGCACCATGCGCGTTCCCTTCGATTAAGCGTCGGCGGCGATGCGGCCATGATAGCGGATGCGGTAGAGCAGCCGCCCCGCCGCCGCCGAAGAAACGAAGCCGGTTCGGTCATGAAGGATGTTGTTGCAGATCAATCCCTGCCCGGGCTGCATGCGCAAGCGCAGCACCAGCGGATCGGTCTCCAGAATCTGCTCCAGCGCCGCCGCGGCGCGGCGGGTGCGCTCGTCGTCGCGCCAGGAAATATTTCGCTTGCGCGCGGTGTAGCGCATGCCGAGCGCGCCGTCGCCGGGATGAACGAAGAACACCGGGCCGACATTTTCCGGGCGGACCGCGCCATTCGCCTCGACGTTCGCCGGTATGCGCATCGCCTGGGGATGCATCAGCGCCTCGATATGGCCCGGGTCGAGGTCGCGCAGCCTGACGTAGGCGATTTCCGGATCGAGCAGGCGATTTTCCCCGCCTGCATCCGCATCGCGGGCGCAGTGCAAAAGCATCGCGCGCACGCTACGCTCGCGGCCGTGGTAATTGTAGTAGCCGTCGGTGTGCCAACTGATCGGGCGATCGGTGTAGGGAATGTAGCCGAGGCGGCCGCCGTCGCGAACGACCTCGATGCTGACCACGCCGTCCGCCTCGGCCGAGCGGTGGTCCTCGATCGCCGTCAGGCCGAACGCCGCGCCGAAGGCGATGAGATCGCGCCGCAAGCTCCGCTCGTCTTGCGGCGTCTGCGTGAAGACGTAGAGCGCCGCGTTGGCTCGGCCGCAACGCTCGCCGATCGCCCGGCGCTCGGAAGCGCTCGGCAGCGCGGGGTCGCGAATTTCGACAACGAGATCCTCGGGCCGCGCGGGATAACGCGCCAACTTGACGTCGCGCCAAGCGCGATACGAAGCCTCGTCGTCGAGATCGAAGGGATCGCCGCCCGGCCGTCGGCCCGACGGGGCATAGCGAGCGCGCGCCGTTGTCATGAGAGCTCCTCCCGGATCGCGGGCCGGCTCCTCCCCGTTTGGGGACTTGACGGCCTTTGAAAATTTTTCCTATTCACATATTCGTATTTCCTGCTATTATGATAAATAGCTCGATTTGCAAAGAGCGGATTCGCCGATCGAGCGGCGGGTCCGCCCGAGGCGGACGGGCGCCAAGAAAGCCGTGCGCCGGTATCGCGAGTCGTGCGGCGAATTGAGACAGGGAGGTGACGCATGTCGGACCACGAGACCACGCACGAGCATAACGGCGACCCGGCGGCCGGGCAGCATGCGACGCCGAATTTGGATCAGCTCGAAACCGGGCCGTGGCCGAGCTTTGTCAGCAGTTTGAAGCGTCTGCGCGACGCCGCCGACAAGCCGTACGCGCCGATGATGAACGATCTGCTCGGCCAGCTCGAGCACTCTTACCAGGAACGCATGGGCTTCTGGAAGGGCGGCACCGTTTCGGTGCTCGGCTATGGCGGCGGCGTCATTCCGCGCTTCTCGGAAGTCGCGGCGAAATTCCCCGCCTCGAAGGAATTCCACACGCTGCGCATCCAGCCGCCCGCCGGCTATCACTACACGACGGATCTTCTGCGTCAGCTTTGCGACATCTGGGAGAAGCACGGCTCCGGCCTGATCGCCTTCCATGGGCAGAGCGGCGACATCATGTTCCAAGGCTGCACCACCGAAAACGTGCAGAAGGCGTTCGACGAATTCAACGAGGCCGGCTTCGACCTCGGCGGCGCCGGCCCCGCCCTGCGCACCTCGATGAGCTGCGTCGGCCACGCCCGCTGCGAAATGTCGTGCTACGACGAGATCAAGGCGCACCGCTCGATCATCAACGAATTCCTCGACGAGATGCATCGTCCGGCGCTGCCTTATAAGTTCAAATTCAAGTTCTCCGGCTGCGGCAACGATTGCGTCAACGCGATCCATCGCGCCGACTTCGCGGTGATCGGCACCTGGCGCGACGCCATGAAGGTCAACCAGGACGAAGTGAAGGCCTATGTCGCGCGGGCCGGCCGCAAGTACACCATCGATTCCGTCATCGCGATGTGCCCGACCCGGGCGCTGAGCCTCAACGACGACGACACGCTCGATGTCGACAACAAGTCGTGCGTGCGCTGCATGCATTGCATCAACGTCATGAACAAGGCGCTGGCGCCCGGCGACGACCGCGGCGCCTCCATTTGCATCGGCGGCAAGCGTTCGCTCAAGGTCGGCGACCTGATGGGCACGATGATCATTCCGTTCATCAAGCTCGAAACCGACGAGGATTACGAAAAGCTGGTCGAGCTCGGGCGTCGCCTGATCGACTTCTTCGCCGAGAACGCGCTCGAGCACGAGCGCATCGGCGAGTGCATGGACCGCATCGGCCTGCCTGTCTTCCTCGAAGCGCTCGGCATCGATCCCGATCCGAACATGGTCAATCATCCGCGCACCTCGAGTTACGTGCGCACCGACGACTTCACGGCCGAGGCGGAGAAATATTTCGAACGCAAGGCGCGCGAAGCGGGTCTGAACGTCGCCGCGGACTGACGCGGCGCGGGGTTCGCTTCCACGCTCCGGCCGCGCAAGCCGCGTCGGTCGGAAATGATGACAACAATTCGGGGAGATCTTGTCGATGAGCAGCGCCGTTCCGATGCGCCGTCCCGTGGAAACCGGGGTGCCGGATCCGTTTCCGTTCATGCATCCGCTTCTGGTCAAGAATTACGGCAAGTGGGCTTGGCACGACCGCCTGCGCCCGGGCGTCTTGCATCACGTCGCCAAGAGCGGCGACGAAGTGTGGACGGTGCGCGCGGGCACGCAGCGTCAGATGGACGTCTTCACCGTCCGCAAGCTGTGCGACATCGCCGACCAGTTCGCTGAAGGGCACGTCCGCTTCACGACCCGCAGCAACATCGAATTCATGCTGAGTTCGAAGGCCAAGGTCCAGCCGCTGATCGACGCCCTAGGCGCGGCGGGTTTCCCGGTCGGCGGCACCGGCAATTCGGTGTCGATGATCTCGCACACCCAGGGCTGGCTGCACTGCGACATCCCCGGCACCGACGCCTCCGGCGTGGTGAAGAGCCTGATGGACATGATGCACCATGAGTTCACCCACGAGGAGATGCCCAACCGGGTTCGCATCACCACCTCGTGCTGCCAGATCAATTGCGGCGGCCAAGGCGACATCTCCATCAACGTGCAATACACCAAGCCGCCCAAGATCAACCACGACCTGGTCTCGAAGGTGTGCGAACGCCCCGCGGTGGTCGCGCGCTGCCCGGTGGCGGCGATCCGGCCGGCGATGGTCAACGGCAAACCGTCGCTCGAAGTCGACGAAAAGAAGTGCGTGTGCTGCGGCGCTTGCTACCCGCCGTGCCCGCCAATGCAGATCAACGGCGCAGACTCGACCAGAATCGCGGTGTGGGTCGGCGGCAAGCATTCCAACGCGCGTTCGAAGCCGACATTCCACAAGCTGGTCATCGCCAACCTGCCCAACAACCCGCCGCGCTGGCCGGAAGTCGAAGAGGTCGTGCGCAAGATCCTCTACGCCTACAAGGAGCACGGCCGCCATTTCGAGCGCATGGGCGAATGGATCGAGCGGATCGGCTGGCCGCGGTTCTTCGAGCTGACCGGCTTCGCGTTCACGAAGCACCACCTCGACACCTGGACCGGCGCCCGCAAGACGATGAACATGTCGGCGCACGTGCATTTCTGAGCCGATCGATCGAAGGGGATCGGTCGCCCGATCAGGCGGCCGAGCGAATCGAACGCGGCGGAACGCCGTCAGTCATAAGGAGAAACGGTTTTGCGTTTCGGGATTGTCGTCAACGAGGGGCCGTACACGCATCAGGCGTCGGATTCGGCCTATCAATTCGCCAAGGCGGTGTTGGCCAAGGGGCACGAAATTTTCCGCGTGTTCTTTTACCACGACGGCGTCAACAACGGCACGCGTTTCACCGTGCCGCCGCAGGACGACCGGAATCTGCAACGCCTGTGGAGCGAGCTGGCGGAGAAGCACAAGCTCGATCTCGTCGTCTGCATTGCGGCCGCGCAGCGCCGCGGCATTCTCGACGCCAACGAAGCCAAGCGGCAGGGCAAGGACGGCGACAATATCGCCCCCGGCTTCCGCATCTCCGGGCTCGGGCAATTGATCGAGGCGGGCATTCAAGCCGACCGCCTCGTCGTTTTCGGCGATTGAGGGGCGCACGATGTCTGAAGAGACGAACAAGAAGAAGTTTCTCTATATCAATCGCCGTGCGCCTTACGGAACGATCTACGCGTTGGAATCTCTCGAAGTGATTCTGATCGGCGCCGCGTTCGAGCAGGACGTCAGCGTCGCGTTTCTCGACGACGGCGTGTTCCAGCTGATGAACGGCCAGGACACGGCGGGCGTCGGCATGAAGAACTTCTCCAAGACCTACAAGGCGCTCGGGGACTACGAGGTCCGCAAGCTCTATGTCGAGCGCGAGTCCCTGGCCGAGCGCGGCCTCAGGGTCGAAGATTTGATGCCGATCACCTACGAAGACGAGAACGAGGATTACGCCGAAAAGCCGTCGATCCACCTCGTCGACCGTTCCGAAATGGCCAAGGTCATTGCGGCGCAAGACGTGATCCTGAGTTTTTGAGGCCACAGCATGTCGACGCTTCACACCATCAACAAATCGCCGTTCGAACGCTCGTCGCTGAAGAGCTGTCTCGATCACGTCGCTGACGGCGACGCCGTGCTCATGATCGAGGACGGCGTGGTCGGCGCGCGCAAGGGCAGCGCCTTCGCCGAAGCGCTGCGCGCCAAGCAACCTTCCTGCGCTCTCTACATTCTCGGACCCGACCTCGCCGCCCGCGGCATGAAGGCCGAGGACCTCGTCGAAGGCGTCGGCGTCGTGGATTACGGCGGCTTTGTCGATCTCGCGGCGGGCGCGGCCCGCGTCTGCGCGTGGCTTTAACGGTATTGGCGGCAATTCCAACAATCGGGAGAAAATGACATGGACGCGTATACGATCAACGGCACGGTCGCCGAGCATGACGAAGAAGGCTATCTGACCGACATCGGCGTTTGGACGCCGGAATTGGCGAACATGATCGCCAAGGCCGAGGGCATCGAGATGACCCCCGACCACTGGGAAGTCGTCAACTTCCTGCGCGAATATTACGAAGAATACCAGATCGCTCCCGCCGTGCGCATTCTCGTCAAGGAGATGACGAAGAAGTTCGGCAAAGAGAAGGGCGATCAGAAGGCGCTCTACGCGCTCTTCCCTTACGGCCCGGCGAAGCAAGCCTGCAAGATCGCGGGCCTGCCGAAGCCGACCGGCTGCATCTGACCGCAGCGCGCAGACCAGCAAGCGTCGCGGCCTAGCGGCGCGCAGGGGAGGAAACGGATGCGAACGGCGATCTTTGCGCTGGCGTTCTATGGAGCGGCGCTCGTCCTCGTGGGCGGGCTCGGCTACCGGATTTGGCGCTACGCGACGACGCCGGCGCCGCTGAAGATTCCGACCACCCCGGCGCCGATTACGCGCGGCGGCGTCGCGTTGCGCATGGCCGAGGAGGTCGTTCTCTTCCACAGCCTGTTCAAGGCCAACAAATGGATCTGGCTGTTCGGCTGG
>Ga0187848_10004104_pt1 | contig 10315 bp, 5 predicted proteins | sample June2016WEW_4_40_FD_132424 | JGI IMG/M metagenome (GOLD analysis project Ga0187848, IMG submission 132424) | Peatland microbial communities from SPRUCE experiment site at the Marcell Experimental Forest, Minnesota, USA - June2016WEW_4_40 | ecosystem: Environmental > Terrestrial > Soil > Wetlands... | reverse complement strand
GAATTGCTGGTTTTTGAACCCGACGATGGCCGGACATTCGCCGGTGCTGACGCTTCAATTCTTAAATGTGTTGTTTTCATAGCTTTTTTTTTGAATCCGCTGTCCGTCACCCTGCCGTTTGCTGCTCGCTTCACCTGTTTGGGAGACAGCGCAGCCGTGCGCGAAGTGCATTGAAAACCCAGCGAAAGCAAAAACCGTGACAGTGTTGAAAGGGCATAAGGGAGACGCTGGCGCGGTTTTTGATCTCGCTCCTGGACTCGGCTCGGTGTCGGACAAGCGAGCAGCAAACGGTGGGGTGACGGCGTGCGTAAAAAAGGCGAAGACAAACAACGTGAATGAGGCGGGCAGATGGGGAATTGCCTCACACTATCGCGGAGCGGCGTGGCTGGCGTGGTTTATGCCGGGTTCAAGGGTGGGCATCAACCATGACTGACGCGCGTTATCGGGATTCCCGGCTCGCTTGTGAATTTCAGAATCTGTGAGCGGAATAGAGCGTTTGGGCTGGCCGCCCGCGTAGGGGACAGGGCCGGGGAGCGGACAGAACAAAAAGCAGAGTGGAGCGGCGGATTTAGAAATTCATCAAGGGAGCTTCAATGGGGGAGCCAAGTCTTGCCGGGTTTGGCGGCGTAGTCTTTCAAGGGGAAGCCAAAGCCGGCAAGTCTTGGCGACGGGGTGGGGCAACGGGGAATTGACAACTCCTGAACAGCGCCCTTCACCACCTTGTCTCACTTCCGGGTTTGACTCCGTGAAAAATGGCAAATTAGTTACGATGCGAAGCGGTTGAGGGGTATGCCTAAAATTATGTTGCGCACCCCAGTTGGGTCTTTCCACTCCTTCCAGGGAACCACATCCAACTGGTATGCAATCTGATTTCTGCGCATGAAATATCTCTCAATAGAAGGAAATGCTTCAAGAGGTTTTAATAGATTGTTACGATCCTCCTCTGAAATACGGCACCCAAAATAGACCGCCTTAATCGAATCCATCGGTAAAGGGATGAAGTGCCCTGCCGTTTGAATACCATTGCGGCTATACGTGCCTTGGGACAAATCTGTCTTCGGTTTAATTAGACGGTGCTCATCCTCATAATCCCATTCAGAACTCTTATAGAATAAGATGCCGGAATCGAGTTTCTTGGTTAATGTCAATACCTGCCTGTTTTGCCCATAATTCACCTTTTGAAAATATGGAGGCGTAAACAAGTTATGTTGCGGATTGAATTCGATAACGAAGCCTCGATGGCAATCTGCATAATGACCCCACATCAATAGGCTATCCAGATGTTCGGTGAAACAGACAACCCCAAAATACTTACTGAATCTGGCCTGGAAACCTTCAGGAGCTTCCTCGTTGGATTCCTCAATTATCTTTCTGAGCGATGGCTCTCTGAACTTCTTGTAGTCAGGATAACTGATTTCGACTTCAGGGTGATCAAAGCAGTATGCCTTTTTTAAAGCTTTTTCAGTCGTTTCCTTGATTATTTGATCGTGCCTGGGGTAAGCCTCAAAAATGTCATTGAAATCGCTGACTGTAGAGAACCAAAGTTTCTGCTCCACAAAGATCTGCGATTGCCCAGGCGAAAAATAGCGGAAAAGCCGTGCTGGTCGCATAATGGGTTCAATAATGGGGGGCATAAAATCAATCGTGGAATGTTGCCTGATGACGTTATTTTCGTTGAACCTCAAAACGGGACGCCAAGCCTTCCAACGTCATATTGCCCGTAATGGCGTCATGCGGAATAAGCAGGTAGCTCCATTGCTTGCCACCGTGCTGTATGGCGTGCTCGGTTGCGTATTTGCACCATTCGCAGGCCGCAGCTTTTTTGGCTAAAACTTCTGGATTCTGTAATTGGTCAGCGCGTTTCGGCTCGCACAGGAAAAGCTGTTTCTTGGTTTCAACCACGAAGTCCGGTTCGTAGGCCGCATCCTTGTTGTAATAAATCTGAAATTGACCCCGTGCGGGTTTGAACCATTTCAGCACGTCGCCGTCATCCTCCAGAATCATTGCGAAGCGCCGCTCGGTGTCCACGTCGAATCTCTGGCTGTCGTAGAGGCACTTGGCGAAGCCGCCAAACAGGTAGCGTCTGATATTCATCGGGTCGGCCAACGTCATGCGGAACGGTTTGATTTCGTCCGTCGCACCGGCCGTATAGGCGTTGGGTTTGAGCAACGAGAATCCCTTGCTGACCGTGGCCTTGTAGCCGGTGGCCTTTTCCCATCGGTGCTCCGGCGATTGCATCTGCGAATGGATGAGTGCGGCAAGTTGGTGCTGGTGGTATTGCAGCACGTTTACGGCGTCCGCTTCGGACAGGTAGCTGCGGAGATGCTGCACCACTTGGCCGGTGAGGTCGTACAACAGGTCCGCGTGGTCATCGTAGCAAATGTCGTCGAAGTCAATCAGCGCCCGGACAAGGTAATCCTCTGGGCGGGCCTCCTTCACCTGGCCGACAAGATTTTGCAGGAACTCCTGCTTGGCGGTCCGCAAATGCTGGATGAGCAAATCGCGGCTGACGGGTTGCAAGTGGATGGACGAACAATCCACCTTGAACGAATTGAAGCCGCTGGTCACGTCGCCGGTCGGGACAACAACAATGCGTGGGATGTTAATGGTTTGGTCAATGACCAACCTGGTGGCCTTGGCCACCACCGCCGCGATGTCCGGCTTCTCGACAACCCCGGCCAACTCCGTTTGTGCCGGGGCTACATAAGCAGCGGCGACATCACGGAGAATGTCCGCTTGCACGTCTGCCTTTTGGAGGTAGCTCACCTGCGGCAGGGATTCGTGCTGCTGAATGACCTTGACCGCGATTTCGGCAATTTTGCGCTCCTGTTCCGTGGCGAACATGGGTTGCGCCGCTTTGCCAGGGGTGACGCCGGGCGATGTGGGCGCGGGCGGTGCCAGCTTGGCGAGAATGGTCGGCTGCGCAATGACCGTTTTGGTCGGCTGTAAATCCGTTGCGGGATCGAGGATGACTTGCGTGAGGCGCACGGGTGAGTCCGGCTTGTTCGCCTCGTCCACGATTTCCTGGAAACGGTCGTGCGCCACGATATTCAGCCTGTCCACCGCCGTTACGCCGGTACGGACCCCGTAGGGCAGGCGCAAACCGCGCCCGATGGATTGTTCAATGAGGATGCGGGCGTTCGCCGCGCGGAGTGGAACAATGGTGTAAAGATTATTCACGTCCCATCTCTCTTTGAGCATATTGACGTGGATGACGATTTCCGTTGGTTCGGCGGGGTCTTCCACTTTGAGCAACCTTTCAATCATCGCTTCTTCCTGCGCCCCGGTCTGGCTGGAATCCACTTGGATAACGCGCTCTTTGTAGCGGCCTTCAAAAAACTTTTCGGACTGGATCAAATCGAGCAATTCCTTGGCGTGCGTAGTATCGCGGGCGATGACCAGCACGAACGGCTTCACCTGCCGGCATTCATTCTGCCGGGCGTAGGTTTCCAACTCGACCTTGGTTGCCTCATGCAGGCGGATGCCGTCCTGCAATTTCAATTCCTGCAACTGTGCCGGAGTGAATTGGCGCGGGTCAAAATTCTTCTGCGTCACGACCGCCGGTTCTTTGACAAAGCCGTCCGCCATTGCGCGGGCCAGCGGATAATCATAAACGACGTTCTTGAACGGCGCCGCGCCCTTGGCGGTCTCGACGAACGGAGTTGCTGTCAATTCCAGCCCCATCAGCGGCTTCAACTCGTTGATCGCGCGGACACCGGCAGAGGCTCGGTAGCGGTGCGACTCGTCCATGAGCAACACCAAGTCCGGCAGACCGGCGAGATAATCGAAGTAACTCTGGCCGATGTACTCCGAAAGTTTCCTGATGCGGGGCATATTGCCGCCGCGCACTTCGGAATTGATTTTGGAGATGTTGAAAATATTGATGCGGACGCGGTAAATGTCGCCAAACAGGCTGCGCTTGTCGTAGGTGTCGCCCGTGATGAGTTCGGGCGCGTCCGTGGCGAATTCCGCGATGCCTTTGAAAACGTATTTGGGGGTGTTCGGCGTGAAGTCCGCAATCAGCTTGTTGTAAATGGTCAGATTCGGCGCGAGCACGAAGAAATTGTTAATGCCCTTCGCCAGATGCAGGTAGGCGATGAACGCCCCCATGAGCCGCGTCTTGCCAACACCGGTCGCCAGCGCGAAACAAATCGAGGGAAACTCGCGCTCAAAATCCGTGACCTTGGGGAACTCGGATTGGATGACGGCGAGAGCGGCGGCAACGTCTGGCGTCTTGCTCGGCGGCACAACTTCCGTGATGCGGTCAAGAATTTCCAGCGATTCACGCTGCGGTGGCCGCAAGCTGAGGCGTCCGGCAATGGCGTTGACGTGTGGGTTCATGGTTCGTCTTTCCCTTTCAGGTATCGCGCCAAAGCCTTGTCGAAGTCCGAGATATATTCCACATCCTGTTTCACCCGGTATTTCTCGAATTCCCCATGCGCCTTCGCGACCGCCATTTCGTGCGAGATTTCCCCGGCATGGCGAAGCACCTGCTGATCCGTGTAGTTCAAAAACTTTTCGACCTGCTTTAACCAGTCCTTCATCGTCATCACCTGCCGGTTCAACGCCCGCACCTCCGCGTAATCTATGAACATGCCCACCAGCCGGTTCAGTTTTGAAACTTCCACCTGGTTGAGATAATTCTTCGCTATGGTGACATCGCCCTTGAGAATCTTGCCCTGCGGCGAGTTCTTCCACGTCGTCAGGCCCATGAACGGCTTGTCGCTATCCGCCCGCTGGTAAATGATTTCGGCGGCGGTTTTGCCGGTGGTCGCAAAGTGAAGCTGGTTTTGGACCATCTTGTAAAACAACTGCGTTTCCTCGCTGTTGCCCCGGTAATCGCTGCTGCACTGCTCAAACACATCCGCGATTTTCTGATAGGCCCGCCGCTCGCTGGCGCGGATTTCCCGTATTCTCTCTAACAATTCGTCAAAATAATCCTTGCCGAACTGCCGCCCGTTCTTGAGCAGTTGATCATTGAGGACAAACCCTTTGACGATGTATTCCCGCAAGGTGTTCGTCGCCCAAATCCGAAAATGCGTCGCCTTTACGGAATTGACCCGGTATCCCACGGCAATCACCGCGTCCAGATTGTAAAACTCGATTTCGCGCGAGATTTGGCGGCCACCCTCAATTTGAGCTATTTCCATTTTGGAAATAGTTGCCCCTGGAGTCAGTTCCCCGCTCGCGTAAATGTTTTTCAGGTGCTTGTTCACAGCCGGTATCTTTACGCCGAAAAGATCGGCCATTGTTCGCTGCGTAAGCCAGAAATTATCGTGCGCAAAAAGGACATTCACCGTCACCTTTCCATCGGCGGTGTGATAAAGCACGACCTGGGATTGATTTGATTCCTTTTTAGGCATGGTTACAAAAGTTGCTGCTGACCCTTCGGCGGCGGCGCCTTGGGCAGGTTTTCGATTCTCAAGCTGTAATCGTCATGGCCCCATTCGCACTTGGCGAGCACGGCCTTCGGAATCTTTTTGATTTCAAGATTCGGATAGTGTTCCGGCTTGCCGCGAAAGGCGGCGCAACAAATCAGCAAAGAGCGGCCGGACCCGACTTCGTCATTCAACTGCGTCAACTGCTCGCGGGTTAAATGCTGCGTGGTAACGTAAATGAAGCTCTTTTCAGACGATTGGCCGTGCTGCCAATAAAGCGTGTCGCTCGGCGCGTAGGAGTAGCCCTCCAACTTGCAGACAGCTTCGGAAAGCATGTCAGGGTTGAATTCCTTGTTGATGACTAGATTACCCCATTTGTCGGTTTTCAAAAGCGAGGGGGCTAGCCGGTAGTAACGGAAACCACCGCCGCCTTTCCATCCGACAGCTTCGGCGATACCGCCGGGGTCTGCGCCATCAACTACCTTTTGCAGGCGCGGAATGATATGGGTGTGACAATGCTCCCCCAACTCAACCATTATCCAGCGCCTCCCCATTTTGTGCGCCACCGCGCCCGTTGTGCCCGAACCGGCAAAAGAATCCAAAACCAAATCGCCCGGCTGTGTAGATAATTCCAAAATCCGCTGCAAAAGGCGTTCCGGCTTGGGAGTGGAGAATACTTGTTCGGAGTTGAATGCCATGACTTCTCGTTTTGCATCCTGATTATCGCCGACATCTGTACGAAGCCACACGGTCATGCAAACAATGCCTTCCTGAACTTCCGTAAGGAATCGTTTATACCTGGGAACATTATTGCCAGATTCGCCAAACCAAATTTGATTATCTTGGACCAATTCCTGAAAGCGCTTCTTGCTGAATCGCCAACAAGTTCCCGGAGGGGGAGTTACCTTCCGACCGGAAGGTGTTGTTATCTCGTAGATGTTTTCTGAAATACCGGTTCTTGCAAACTGTGCGCCTCGCTGCCCCCCGGTGAGGCTAGTTGTGCAATCGCCCGATGTCCAAACACCACGCAAATCATTATCTGGATTCCTGTAGCGTGCGTTCGCTTCATCACTTCTGTGTAGCATGTTAGGCCGCCAGGTTGATTTATCCTTCGCATAGACAAGAACATGATCGTGACTATCTGAGAGCCAAACTGCGTTCGGTTGTGGGGAGGATTTCTTTTGCCACACGACATTGGCAACGAAGTTTTGGCGTCCGAATATCTCGTCGCATAGCACCTTCAAATAGTGGCTTTCGGTGTCATCTATAGTTATCCACAAGGAACCATCCTGTGCCAATAGCTGTCGCAAAAGTCCAATCCGGTCTCGTATCAGAGAAAGCCACAGGGAATGTTCAATGCCGTCATCATACTGAGTAAATGCGCTGCCGGTATTATAGGGTGGGTCAATAAATGCACATTTTACTTTGCCACTGACATCCTGCTCAAGTGCCTTGAGGGCGAGCAAATTGTCACCAAAAATCAGTTTGTTGTCAAAAATGTCGCCGTCCGTGATGCGGTGTTGAGCGTGATAGGATTTTGCCGGGTCGTCCAGCAATACGCGGGGCTCCAGTTTGGGTCGGTTTTCCTTCCCGATCCATGTCAGTTCTAATCGTGTCTTCAAATTGCTCATTAGCTAATCCGAGTTGGAAGCGCCAGCCTTTCAAAAAAGGCGGCGTTGCGCTTCTTCGCGTCCGTGAGCATTTTAGTGTAGGAGATTACTTCGACGTACGCCTTGTATTGCTTCTTGTATCCGAAAAAGCCCAGTCCGTCTGGAGTCTTCTCAAGTTCAAAATCAAAGGCATGTTGTTCAAGTGTAGGTGTTATGTCACAGACAATGTAACAATAAAAGGGAACGTCCTTACCTACTGGAATATCGCGGCCATCTGGTGTTCGCGCCTTCCCTTCCCGAATGTCGGTAATGTATTGCCGAACCTGAACAAATGGGTTGTCATCTGGCTTGTAGTCATTCCTCATAGGCCGTTTGAACTCGATTACGGTAATGGCCGAATAAGGGAGATCGCCGTTTGTGGTGAATGCACACGCCTTGTCAAAAATCAGTATGTCCGGTTCCTTCTGGCTGTCCGTGACTAATTGTGGATTGCTTCGCAGCGGCTTGTCTGAGGAAAGGAAAGAGTGATAAACCAATTTCTCATCGATCAGCCAAAGATTGTGCCCATCGAATAGAACATCGTTGGAAGTCTTACGGAGCGGGAAAATGATCTGATGGATGCGTTCTTCCAGCCGGTATTTTCCATCATCTTTCACACCAAGTTGCTGTTGAAGGAAATCCAAAACGGCCCTTCGGTGGCAAACATATCGAGCCAAATCCGATTTGTTAATATCGCTGACTTTCTCGAAGTAATCTTCAAGCTGGCGGTGGAACTCCTCCCAACCGCTGTCGTTCACTTCCTGTTGCAGTAAATGGCTTCCTTGCGTGCGCAATTGCACCTGGAGTTCGTGGTATGCCTGATATAGGCGAATGTCGAGCGCCTCATCCGTGGCCTCCGGGTCTATCATGTCAATTTTGTCTTCAACATACTTTAGAATGGGGCGATACATCGGACCGTCAGTTGCTACGAAATGTTCGACCCGTTTCTTCTTCTGTTCACGAATGGGGTCTGTGTAGGGTTTCAAGAACGTCCGGCAGCTTTCAAACACGCTGGCGCGAATCGCCTGCCAATTCACGCCTTTTACAATTAGGTCTTCATTGGTTTCGTCTATCGCAAAGTCGGTTCGTTGCGCATTTACGGCCTCGTTGAGAATGTTGCTGTCCACATAGGCGGCATAAACAAAGTCCTGACCATTCTCATCTTGAAGTCGGCGAGCCAAATCTGGAAGCCGGTTAAGCAACTTTTCAGATTTTACGACCCGACTGTCCGCGCCGAAGTGGAGCAAGTGGTCGCTGACGTGTGACGAACGCAACCGGACATGGAGGACATGGAAATCATGGCCTTCGACCTTCACGGTCTGCCGAGTAGAGTTCGCCTCCATTTCCTGGCCAAACTGTTCGTTCAGGTCTAATGGCTGACCAGTGCTACCGTCTTGAAGTGCAAGTTCAGGGCAATCGTCGCGGATAAAGTATTCCAGGCAATGCTCTATTAAGTGTGTGGCGATAGTCTCAAGCTTTCTGGGGCACTGCTGCTGGAATTTCTCTTTGAAGCCAGTGAGGCGCACGGTTGTTGAGCACTCCGTTGCGGGGGAGTCGGCGACCTTCATGTCTTTGACGCCATCGCCCTCAGGAATAAACTCAAATTGGCGGCATTGCAGTTTGCCGTTCGTCTTAAAGCGGCTTACGACTTCGATTCGGTCGAATGCAACGAGCCAAAGAAACCGACCAATCCCCCTGCCTCCGCGATTTGCTTTGTATGTCGTGTCGGAAGTTTCAAAGGCCCGATAGTTTAGGTCGTTGAATCCAACCCCATTGTCGCATACCTCGAACCCAATAATCTCTCCAAGAGCGAATTCTTGTTCTTTAAGCAAATGATTGTTGTCACGAATAATCGTGATCGTTATGCGTCCTCTTTGCTCCTGTGCTTCCTGAATCGCCTGAATGGAATTGACAACTGCCTCATACAGCGGCATTAGCGGCTTGCTCGCTGCCAGTGGCGAATTTCTTACCCGGCCTGCAACGTCAGTTTTCATGGTATTTCAGCATTTCAGTTTCAAATTTCGGTGGCATAATGTCTATCATGGCAGCCTCGGCTCATTCAATCCTCCAACGGACGGTAAACAATTCAGCGTTCGCAACGGCCTGCTTCAAACGCGCTTCGATTTGCGAAAGCAGGCCGTCTTTCCGGGAGTCCACCGCGTCCTGTGCCTCGAACAACCCCCGTCGCTTTTCGGCTCGGCGGGATTCTAACTCTTTTATGTGCTTGTGCAAGAGGACTTTGCTTTCAAGAGCAGGGGCCAACTGCGCTTCGCGCTTTGTGTCCTTGATTTCCCGGTCAATTTCCTTCAATTCATGCTCAAGGCTTTCTTTGAGATCGCCCGCCCAGCTTTCCAATTTTCCCATCTCCTGTTCAAAAAAGTGGGCGTTCTTTTCGCTCAACCCGGCGAGCACGGCCTGTTGGCGCTGGGTCAATTGCTCGTCCATCCGCGCCCGTGCGGAGCCGTCTGGGACCAAAAGCACTTGAGGGGATTCCGTAGCGGCCAGTGAAAACAGGCGTCGGCACTGGTCGAGGTCGAGTTCCTGGCCCTCGTCCGAAACGCCGGCAAACAAAAGCCAGTCCTCGGTGTCGAATGAGGAAATTGTCAAATTTGTGAGGGATAGCCAGCCGCTTTTGCCGACAAGCGGTTCAAGAATGGAAATGGTTTTGCCCGCGCCGGTGTATTTGAAGACCAATTCAGCGGGCGCGGGCGTGAGCGCCTTGCATCGCTGGATGATGCGTTGGGCGAGCGGATGGCCGACACGGTAGAGATTGGCGTCCTCCACGTTCCTGCCGCTGCGGTATGGTCCCGGATGGATTTTTTCCTCCGGGAAGGGATTGCGCGTAAGGAGAAAGGCATTCCGGCCCTCCTCAAACTGAGCGAACGGTTCCAAATAGTATCGGGTGAGTTGCCAGAGCCAATTATCGAATTTGGTGAGATAATCGCTGCTCTCGCGGTTTTTGATTTTCAGCTTTTCGTGAACCTCCTCGTCGAAGTTTTCGAGCAGCTTTTTCCGGGTCTGCTGCATCTTTTCGTCAATTTGCTGCTCCAGGTCCTTTTGCAGGGCATTGAAATTGAATTCGATCTGCTCCGGCGTGCGACAGGTCTGGTAAATCTGAACGATGCGCTTTTCAAAATCCACGCCGGATTCGATCACGCCAAGCACTTCGTCGCTTACGCCAAAGACACCGCTGAAAAGTTTAAATTTCTCGTCAAGGATTCGATAGACGTGCTGGTCGGCAGCGTTGGCCTTGTTGAGAAAATTCACCACGATCACGTCGCTCTTCTG
>Ga0187848_10004100_pt1 | contig 10317 bp, 10 predicted proteins | sample June2016WEW_4_40_FD_132424 | JGI IMG/M metagenome (GOLD analysis project Ga0187848, IMG submission 132424) | Peatland microbial communities from SPRUCE experiment site at the Marcell Experimental Forest, Minnesota, USA - June2016WEW_4_40 | ecosystem: Environmental > Terrestrial > Soil >... | reverse complement strand
CCGGTATTCCGCGTGGCGGACCGCATCCGTTTCGACGGCCACGTCGAGAAAGGCGTCGAGATGGCTCGCGCGATTCTCAGCCGGCTGCGTTTTTCGCGCGATGACGCCGCGCAGGTGGAATCACTCGTCGCGCATCACATGCATTTCAAAGACGTTGGCCGCATGAAAGAGAGCACGCTCAAGCGGCTGATGCGCCTGCCCCATTTTGAGGAGCACCTCGAGTTGCATCGCCTGGATTGCCTGGCCAGCAACGGTCATCTGGAAACCTACGCCCTGGTGAAGCGCAAGTTCGAGGAGATGACCGCCGAAGAGATCAAACCCGCCCCGCTGATCACCGGCGCCGACCTGATCGCCGCTGGCTACCGCCCCGGCCCTCGTTTCGCCGAGATCCTGTCCGCCGTCGAAGACGCCCAGTTGGAACACCGCCTAAGCACGCCAGCCGAGGCATTGGAATGGGTGTTGGGACAGTACCCGCCGGAAGGCGAGGGCTAGTTTTTCGGACCTTGGCCAACCGGCGGCGGTAGACTTGGAAAGTGCCCACTGTTCTTAGAGTTCGCGGGTACCGGTTCTTTTTCTTCAGCAGGGAGCCGCTCGAGCCGCCGCACATCCACGTTGCCCAGGCCGAGCGTTATGCTAAGTTTTGGCTAGATCCCGTGTCGGTCGCCGAGGCGAGGGGTTTTCGAGCGAGTGAGATGACCGAAATACGAAGGATCGTTGTTGAGAATGCGCCGTTATTCGTGGAGAGATGGCATGAGTATTTTAATGGAGAGAACTGAAGCGTTGGCTGTCGAGGTGTCGTGTTCGAAGGATTCGCTTTCAGTGACGCTGACCGATGGGCGAGTTGTTTCCGTCCCTCTGGTGTGGTTTCCGCGGCTCGCCCAAGCGTCTGCGCAACGGCGATCGGAGTGGGAATTGATCGGCGGCGGCATCGGAGTTCATTGGGAGGCGCTCGACGAGGACATCTCCGTAGCGAGCCTCTTGCATCCTGGGAATTTTTTTGGACTGCCTGTGAAGCCCATAGCATCCAACGCGCGCGCCCCACGCTCCAGAGCCCGGCTCATGCGGAAGCGCGCAATTCGGGGCTAGTCTCCCCTCCCATTACCCCTCATTCCACCTGCTTATGCTCGTAGCGCCCAAACCGCCCTTGCGATCGCCAGGTTCAGATTTGTCGCCGGCGCCTCCCTTGGCACCGCTGCGCCCGCCCGCTTGCCGCTCAGCCGCTCCATATACACGTAGATGACTGGCGTGATATAGAGCGTCAGGAACTGGCCGACCACCAGGCCGCCGGCCGCAACAAAGCTTGATTCACTGATTGATTTTCGGGAGTTCGCAGTTTATCGGGAACGCACCAGGCCAGCGGAAAGTTGAGGACCTCGGAGCGAATCTTCTTTACAATAGGAACTCGCCCGCCATGGACAATCTCACCCACACCGCGATCGGCCTCTTCCTGGCGCGGGCCGGCGCCCGAAAGTGGACGCCGCGGGCAACCGCGATTCTGCTGGTGGCATCCAACGCGCCGGACATCGACGTGCTCACCGGTGTGGCCGGCCCGCTCGCGTACCTGCACTATCACCGGGGTCTCACGCACGCGCTTGTCGCCATGCCGGTGATGGCATTGCTGTCCGTAGTAGTGGTGCGGCTGGCTGGAAGGAAACCGCTCTTTTGGCCGGGCGCGCTGGCGGCCGGGATGCTCGGCGTGGCCGTCCATCTGTTGCTCGATTGGACCAACGTCTACGGCGTGCGGCTGCTGTTGCCTTTTTCCGGCCGCTGGCTGCGTCTTGATACGACCGCCGTGGTGGACCTGTGGATCTGGGCCATCGCGGCGGCCGCTTTGGCCGGGCCGTTTCTGGCGCGCCTGGTTGGCTCCGAGATCGCCTCCGGGGGCGCCAAGCCGCGTCACCATGGCCGCGGCGCCGCTCGATTCGCTCTCGTCGCTGTGATGGCGCTCGATTGCGGGAGGCTGATTCTGCACACGCGGGCCGTGGCGATGCTCGAGGCGCGGGTTTACCAGGGAGACTCGCCAACCCGAGTGGCGGCTCTGCCCAATGTGTTCAACCCGCTGCGCTGGCGCGGCCTGGTCGAAACACCCGCCTTTTACGCCATCGCCGAAATCGATGTGACCGGCGATTTCGACCCTACCCGCGCTTTGATCTTTTATAAGCCAGACGCCGATCCGGCGCTCGACGCCGCCGCGCGCACCCCCGTCTTTCAGGAATTCCTGCGGTTCAATCAATACCCACTGTGGCGGGTCACGCCGGCGCCCACCCTGGACGGCGGCAAGCTGGTGGAACTGTTCGATCTGCGCTTCGGCACCCCGGAAGCTCCGGGCTTCCAGGCTGCCGCGTTGGTAGACCCACAGCTCCGAGTGGTGCACTCGACTTTCCGCTTTGGCACTCTGCGCCCTCGTTAATTGTGGTTGGTTGTGGCAAGCCCTCGGCCTGCGAAGGACGCGAATCTTCACGCCACCTTGTCCGACACCCCGCCGATGAAATCGCCACCTAAGGCATCCCGGGTTCCCATCTAAGGTCTTGGCTCGATTTCCCACAACTCGTATTCACTCCAGAATGAAATCGTGCGGGCTACCGACACGAATACAGTCCTCGATAAAAACCAACTCCGGGATATCACCATGGACGATCCGGAGCTGATGCGGGAGATCCTGGCGGCGCTGCTCGCCGACACCTCGCAGCAGATGGGCTTGCTCGAAGCCGCCATCCGCGCGCAGAACACAGCTCAGTGCATGCGGCTGGCGCATTACTCCAAGGGTGCGTGCGCCAACGTGGGCGCCAACCGCGCGGCGGGCATGTTCAAGCAGATTGAGAGCAGGGCGGCGGACGGTGAGTTTTCCGGGTGCGTCGAATCGCTCGCCTCACTGGTGCGGGAAATGGACCTACTGCGCAACGAAAGCGCTGCGCTATAAGGCCAGCATGATTGTGGGGCAGGTTGATAACCTGCGGCCGATTGGCAATCGGCCTGCGCGGCGGCTGGCCGGGGCACACTTTCGGTCGCGCGCAAGATGCCATCACTGCCTCACAAGCCAGTTCAATTGGCAGCTTGGCCCGCTGCTCGCGTTGCTTTGGATGCGAGCCTGCCTAGCCCGCCGCTGCCCGCAGCCGCTTGACCCCATCTCCGCATAACACGGCTGCATGTTCGGACTCCGGCTGCAAGCCGCCCAACGCGGCTTCGATCGCGGCCGGCTGGAATGCCGCCAGTTCATCGCGCCGCTTCCCCAGCAGCCACTCCGTCAAGGCTGAACCGGCAGCGATGGACGCCGTGCAGCCGCGCACTTTGTATCGCACCTCCACCACGCGTTCCCCCGCGAAGCGCGCCGACAACCGCAGGATATCGCCGCAAGCCGGATTCGAAACTTCTACCGTAATCGCCGGCGCCGGCAACTCTCCCACATGGCGCGGATTCTGAAAGTGATCGAGCAACAGCGCCGAGTACATATAGGCCTCCAGATCCGGCAGAAGGCACGGCTGCCGGTGACCTTATTATGCACGCTATCCTGCACAATGGAACGCGGACGCGCGCGGCGCGCCGTTACAATGTCTATCGATGCCTGAGTTCGACGTGGTGGGTGTGGGCCTCAATGCCACCGACACGCTGCTGATGGTTCCGCATTTCCCGGCTTACGCCGGCAAGGCGCCGTTCGACGCGGAAGTGATGAGCCCCGGCGGACAGGTAGCCAGCGCCATGGTGGCGTGCGCGCGGCTGGGGCTGCGGGCGAAGTATATCGGCACGGTGGGCGACGATGAGCGCGGCCGCATCCAGATGGAAAGCCTGCGCTCGACCGGCGTGAATCTGGACCACGTGCAACTGCGGAAGGGCTGCGCCAACCAATCGGCTTACATCATCGTCGATCGCTCCACCGGCGAGCGAACCGTGTTGTGGCGGCGCGACGACTGCCTGCGCATCGACCCCGGCGAGATCGCCGACGAGCAGATCACAGGCGCGCGCCTGTTGCACATCGACGGCCATGATACGCCCGCCGTGGCCCATGCCGCCGCTATTGCGCGCCGCCACGGCATTCCGGTCACGGTGGACGTGGACACCATCTACCAAGGATTTGACCGCGTGCTGCCGAATGTGGATTACCTGGTGGCCAGCTCCGAATTCCCCGGCAACTGGACCGGCATCCGCGACCCGTTCGAGGCGCTGGAGAGCCTGCAAACCGAATATGGCATGAAGGTGGCGGCGATGACGCTGGGCGCGCACGGAGCCCTGGCGCGCGCTGGCGGACGGTTCCTCTACGCACCGGCCTACGTGGTCGATTGCGTCGATACCACCGGCGCCGGAGACGTGTTTCACGGGGCGTTCTGCTATGCTGTTTTGCAAGGGATGACGATGCCTGCCGCTTTGGATTTCTCGAACGCCATGGCCGCTCTCAACTGCACCGCTATGGGCGCCCGCGGCGGGATTTGCGGCTTCGATGAAATCCGCCTGCTGATGGCGCGCGGCGAACGGCGCTCCGATCCCGACTTTGCCGCGCGCGCGCAGGCTTCCGGCGGCCCTCCGGCGGTCTAAATGTTTCCGCTACGCGACACACAGCCGAGCTATTCCAAGCCCGTGGTCACGATCCTGCTGATCGTGGTCAACATCCTGATTTTTCTGTTCGAGTTTTCGCTCGACCCTTACACTCGCAATGCCTTCATTTCCGCTTACGGTCTGGTGCCAGATCATTTCACGATATCCAGTATTTTCACTTCCATGTTTCTGCATGCCGGCTGGCTGCACGTGCTCGGCAACATGTGGTTCCTGTGGATTTTCGGCGACAACATCGAGGACATTCTGGGCCACGGCAAGTTTCTGCTGTTTTACCTGATGTGCGGCGTGGCGGCGGCGCTGGCGCAGGTTCTTTTCAACCCGTTCTCGCGCGTCCCCATGGTGGGCGCGTCCGGCGCCATCGCCGGCGTGATGGGCGCCTATATGGTCAAATTCCCGCGCGCCCGCATCGTGACCTTCGTTTTCGTCTTTTTCTTTATCACGACCATCGACGTTCCCGCCTGGGCGATGCTGATCTACTGGTTCGTGCTGCAATTGTTCGGCGGTTTCGGCAGCATCGCGGCCTCGCAGTATTCCCATGGTGGCGGCACGGCGTTTCTGGCTCACGTGGGCGGGTTCATCGCCGGCATGGTTCTGATCTTTCTACTTGGCACGCGACAGCCCTATTACCGCCGCCGCGACCTTTCCTGGTAAATGAAACGGCTGACTGAAGCATTATTCCGCAACGGCCGCTCCCTTACGGTCGCGGCTCCGATAGCATTCGATGTCCGTTCGGAGCCGCGACCGTAAGGGAGCGGTTGCGCGATTGGAGGCATTGCCATATCCGATGAAACCAGCGGCGCGCGCGTGAGCCTGGACGTGCTGGCCATCGCGGCCCATCCCGACGACGTGGAACAGACCTGCGGCGGCACACTCATCCGCATGGCCGAGATGGGCTACCGCACCGGCGTGCTCGATCTCACCGCCGGCGACATGGGTTCGCGCGGCACGCCCGATGATCGCGTGGCCGAATCGCAGGCAGCGGCCCGGCACCTGCTGCTGGCCTGGCGCGGCAACCAGCGCATGCCCGACGCGCGCCTCGAAAACACGCTCACCGCGCGCATGACGCTGGCCGTGAAAGTCCGCGAATTGAAGCCGCGCACCGTGATTCTGCCGTATTGGGAAGCGCGTCACCCCGATCATTACCGCACGAGCGAAATCGGCTTCGAAGCCTGCTTCCTGGCCGGGTTGAAGAAACTCGAGGAGTACTCCGAACCGCACCGCCCGCAGAAGATTCTCTATTCGAGTCTCTACGCCGATGTGAAGCCGTCTTTCATCGTCGATATCAGCGGCCAATTCGAGCGCCGCATGGAAGCGTTGCTGAGTTACCGATCGCAGTACGGCGCAGCGGACCAGGCCGCCGGCCTGTTCCCCGGCGAGCCCGAGATCCGCGAGCGCCTGGGGGCCATCGCCCGCTTCTACGGCAACCTGATCGGCGTGAAATATGGCGAGCCCTTCGTGGTCAAAGAAGCCATGCGGATCGACGACATCGTAGCCATGCCCGTGCGATCCATCTAAACGCTTCGAAGTTCGAGACAATTGCCAAGCTGTCGTGGTTGGCTTAAAATCTACCAATGCCCATTCTCACGAACGCACTGAGCAGCCGCGTCCGCCTGCTCGTTGCCGGGTTAGTTGTAGGCTGCATTCCAATCGCTTCCGCCGCTGAACCCGTCGAGTGGTGGCAAAACGCGGTCGTCTACGAGATCTACCCGCGCAGCTTCGCGGACAGTAACGGCGATGGAGTCGGCCACCTCAAAGGCATCACGCAACATCTCGCCTACCTGCAAGAGTTGGGAGTGGACGCCATCTGGATCACGCCCTTCTATCCTTCGCCCCAAGTCGATTTCGGCTACGACATCGCGGATTACCGGGCCATCGATCCCCAGTACGGCACGCTAGCGGATTTCGACCGCCTGGTGGCGGAGGCTAAGAAGCGCAATATCCGGGTAATCATGGACATGGTCTTGAACCACACCTCAGACCGGCATCCCTGGTTCGTGGAATCCCGGTCGTCGCGGACGAATCCGAAGGCGGACTGGTATATGTGGCATGACGGGAAACCGGGAGGCGGGCCGCCCAATAACTGGGAATCGATATTCGGACACTCCGCGTGGACGTTCGAGCCCAAACGAAGCCAGTTTTACTACCACGCATTTTACACGGAACAGCCCGACCTGAACTGGAGGAACCCCGAAGTCCGCAGCGCCATGTACGACACGATGCGCTTTTGGATGAAACGGGGCGTGGCCGGCTTCCGGCTGGATGCCATTACGTCCCTGTTCGAAGATCCGCAACTGCGCGACGAGCCGGTCGCGCGCCCAGGCGTGAACAGCTACGGCGATCCCATTTTGACGCGGCAGTATACCGATAACCTTCCCGAGTGTCATGACGTACTGAAGGAACTGCGGCGGCTCACCAACGAATTCCCCGGCCGCGTCCTCATCGGGGAGACTTACCTTCCCAATATTAAAGAGCTGGCGAAAATGTACGGCGCGCACAAAGACGAACTGCAGCTTCCCATGGATACGCAGTTCGCCTACAATCCTCTCTCGGCCGATGTGTTTCGCAGCAAGTTGCGCGATGCGGAGACCCAACTCAACGGCGGATTGCCGCTGTTCTTCTTCGACAACCACGATAATCCCCGCTCCTGGACGCGCTTCGGCGATCACAAGAACGACGCTGCGATCGCCAGGCTGCTGGCGACTCTGCTGATGACGCCGCGCTGCACCGCCCTGATGTACTACGGCGAGGAAATCGGCATGGAGAATAACGACCCAAATCGCATAGAGGACGTGCGCGATCCAATCGGAAAGATCGGCTGGCCGCGCGAGAAAGGCCGCGATGGCGAGCGCACCCCCATGCAGTGGGATGCCGGGACCAACGCCGGCTTCAGCACCGCCAGGGCCACGTGGCTGCCCGTGGCGCCCGGCTATGAGACCCGCAACGTAGCCGTTGAAACGCGCGATCCCGGCTCACTGCTGAATTACTACAAAGCGCTGATCCGTCTCCGCAAGACGGACCCTGCCCTGCGCGCCGGCGATTTTGCTCTCATTGACGAAAACGATAAGAACGTGCTGGCGTTCACGCGGCGAGCCAAGGATGGCACCACTGATTTGGTCGTTCTGAACTTCACCGCGTCCCCCCAGACGGCGAGTTTCCATGCCGGTGGAGCGCACGCCGCCACCTTGCTGAGCTCTTTCTCGAAGTCCGGCCAGACGGTAAGCCTGAATAGCCTGGCTCTCCCCGGATATGGAGCGTTCGTAGGACGAGTCCAATGATTCGCCGTGCGGCGGGGAACCGGAATCTCTCTCTGCACGCCGTTATCATGGCGCTGGTGCTGGCCGTGCTCGAAAAGAGCTGCGGTTGGTTTGAGCGTTTGCCGGAAGCGCCGGCCTGGGTCTAAGTTTCCGCCATCGCCGTGTTCCTGTTCTGCCTGGAGCTGATCGGCATCACCGGCCGCGCCGTGCCATTCGTCTACTTTCAGTTCTGGGAGGCCATGAAAGGACACTTGCAGAGAATGAACACGGAGGAGCAACGGTAAACCTTAAGTCCCAAAATCTTATCTGTGCTTTTCCGTGTGTGTCCGTGGCTCTTCTTCTGCTACAGCCAGTTCAGGTCGGCGTAATGCTGGCCGGTCAGATGCAGAAACAGCGGCTCGAGAGCGCGGAATTCCTGGCCCTCGTAATCGATCGAGCCGTCGTTGGCCAGCACCGTGATGTCGCCGTGCCAGACCAGCTTGCCCGGCCGGGTGATGATGGCCACTGCGGTACACAGCCGCTCCACGGTTTCGAGCACGTGACTGGTGATGAACACGGTGCGGCCCTGCTCGGTCAAGCGGCGCAGCCACTGCTTCATCAGCGCCACGCCGGCCGGGTCAATGCTCTCGAACGGCTCGTCGAGAAACAGCACTTCGGGCGAATGGATCACGGCGGCCGCGAAGGCCACGCGTTTGCGCATGCCGGTGCTGTATTCGGCCAGCGTTTTGCGCGAGTCGGTCAGCTCCAGCGCCGCCAGCAGCTCGGTGACGCGCGTCCGGGTGGTGTCCTCATCCAATCCGAACATGCGCGCCACGAAAGCCAGAAACTCGTGCGCGTAGAGCGGCTCGAACAGGCCGAGAGTTTCCGGCATCACGCCTATGCGCCGCTTGAGGTGCACGCTCTCGGCGGTGAAGCGCTCGCCCAGGATTTCGATTTCGCCGGCCGAAGGATCGAGCAGCCCCGTCAGGCAGCCGATGGTGGTGCTCTTGCCGGAGCCGTTCGGTCCAAGAAAGCCGAACATCGAGCCTTTGGGCACGTCGAGCGAAAGGTCTTCCACCGCGATCACCGGTCCGTACTGCTTGGCCAGGTTGCGCATCAGGATGGCGGAACTCATCGATTCAGGATCTCCCTTCCATAATGGCCAGCAGCCGCTCGCGCCGCGCGCGAAACCACGCCGAGGCGCGCTCGAGCGACGTCCAATAAATGCCGGCGGCCAGCGCGGCCGCGGCCAGCGTCACCCACCAGTAGCCGGACCAGAACGCTTCCGGCCAGCGCCCGGCCGCCACGCGCGGCAGAAACACCAGGCTCATCATGGTGCCGATCAGAACCACGTTGCCGGCGAACGAAAGGTCGTTACCGAAGCTGCTGTAATAGTTGCCGCGACGCGCCGACAGCAGGCTGACCCAGAGGCCGGCGGCTAAGTACAGGAACATGCCCGCCAGGCTGCACCCGGCCAGCAGCACCATCATCCGCGGATCGAACGGACCGCGGCTGAGGAATGGCCAAGCCACCAGGCCGGCCACGATCAGCACCGCGTCCAGCAGGGCGAAGGTGTAGCTGCAGGAGCGCAGCGCCGCGGCCGGATCGGCGGGCAGCAGCAAGTAGCGGCGCAGCCCATTGCCCACGTAGCCGAATTGATTGACTGCGAACTGAGCGGTGCCGATGAAACCGACGATCGCAAAGGCGCCCATCGCGGAAGCGAACTCGACCTTGGGCCCATGCGCCATGCCGGGCTGCCGCGTGAACGCGTAGATCATGAACCCCACCAGCGGCAGCGAGAGCGGGTACATCATGCGGAAGCGGTTGTTGCGCGAAAAGAACCGCAGCCACTGACCGATCAGGATGGCGTTCTGAGGGCCCAGAAAGGCCCCTACGCCCTCGTAGCGGCTGGCCCATTGAAGCTTGCCCGATGACGCCCTACGCGCCCGCGCCGGCCACCGTTCGAGTGCGGCCATCGCCGCGCCCAGCAGCGCCGTCCACAGCAGAATCAGTCCCAGACCCCACACGGCCCGTAGATCGGGATGCGTCATGGCCAGCGCCGCGCCATATGGCGGCGTCCACTTCCCCCAAGCCAGGTAAGGGACGGCAGCATGCGGATGCTTCTGCAGATACGGCATCAGCAAGCTGGGTCCCAAGCTGAGGGCCATGATCACCGCCATCAGCACGGTGGCGCCACCGCGCCGCGCCACCATCCGTTCCACCATGGTGCTCACCACGCGCGCCGTCACATAGTTGCACACGTACAGCAACAGTACCGCTACCAAACCCAGCCAGAAGAGCCCGGCACCGAACAGGTACAGGCCCACCAGCAGGCCGATCTCGAGCCCTGCCACCAGGTACCAGTAGGGATCGAGCATCGCCACGATGTGCCGCGCCAGCGCCCGTTCCCGCGCCCGCAGCGGATACCGCCGCATTTCGCTTTCCGCGAAAATGGCGTTCATGCCAAACCCCAGAATCACGGTCCCGATGGTGGCGCACAAATACACTCCGAAGAGCACTACGGCTGCGATCTCGG
>Ga0187848_10004098_pt1 | contig 10319 bp, 8 predicted proteins | sample June2016WEW_4_40_FD_132424 | JGI IMG/M metagenome (GOLD analysis project Ga0187848, IMG submission 132424) | Peatland microbial communities from SPRUCE experiment site at the Marcell Experimental Forest, Minnesota, USA - June2016WEW_4_40 | ecosystem: Environmental > Terrestrial > Soil > Wetlands... | reverse complement strand
TGCCGCCGGGCTTTTCCCGCGTCGCGACGTCCGAGAACGCGCCGTTCGCGTTGATCGCCGATGAGGCGCGCCGCTACTACGGCCTGATGTTCCACCCCGAGGTCGTGCATACGCCGGACGGGGCGCGGCTGATCGGCAATTTCGTCCATGAGGTCGCGGGGCTCAAGAGCGACTGGACGATGGCGGCGTTCCGCGCCGAGGCGCGCGAAGCGATCCGCGCCAAGGTCGGCAAGGGCAGGGTGATCTGCGGCCTTTCGGGCGGCGTCGATTCGGCGGTCGCGGCGGTGCTGATCCACGAGGCGATCGGCGATCAGCTCACCTGCGTCTTCGTCGACCACGGCCTGATGCGCGCGGGCGAGGGCGAAGAGGTGGTGCGCCTCTTTCGCGGCCACTTCAACATCCCGCTGGTCCACGTCGCCGCCGAGCGCGAATTCGTCGGCGCGCTCGAAGGCGTCGGCGAGCCGGAGCTCAAGCGCAAGACGATCGGCCGGCTGTTCATTGAGACCTTCGAGCGCGAAGCGAAAAAGATCGCCGCCGACGGCCGCGGGCCGGTCGAATTCCTCGCCCAGGGCACCCTCTACCCCGACGTGATCGAATCGGTCTCCTTCACCGGCGGCCCGTCGGTGACCATCAAGTCGCACCACAATGTCGGCGGCCTGCCCGAGCGGATGAACATGAAGCTGGTCGAGCCGCTGCGCGAGCTCTTCAAGGACGAAGTGCGCGCGCTCGGGCGCGAGCTCGGCCTGCCCGAAAACTTCGTCGGCCGCCATCCGTTCCCGGGGCCGGGCCTCGCGATCCGCATCCCCGGCGCGATCACGCGCGACAAGCTCGACATTTTGCGCAAGGCCGACGCGATCTATCTCGAGGAAATCCGCGCCGCCGGCCTCTACGACCAAATCTGGCAGGCCTTCGCTGTGCTGCTCCCCGTGCGCACCGTCGGCGTAATGGGCGACGGCCGCACCTACGACCACGTCTGCGCGCTGCGCGCGGTGACGTCTTCGGATGGGATGACGGCGGATTTCTTCCCCTTCGACATGGGGTTTTTGGGACGCGCGGCGACGCGGATCATCAACGAGGTGAAGGGGATCAATAGGGTGGTCTACGACGTGACCAGCAAGCCGCCGGGGACGATCGAGTGGGAGTGATTTGATGCTCTAAAAAATGTTTGGCGTTGGGTATGCAACTACCGAATGAACCTCCGCGTGGATCAGGAAATGCCATTCACCGACGACCTTCCACGCAAAAGCCAGGTGTTTGATCACTGGAAAGAACGATTGGGAGAGTTGGGTTTCTTTGTCGATTGGGGGGAGCCTGGGTGCTGGGCTTGCGGATTTCATTACGACGATAAGTACGACATCACTCAGTCTGATGCGAGGTGGGACGAAATCCTGGGCGGCTGGGACCGAATTCCTCTTCAACGCTGCCATATCATTCCGCGCTCCCTCGGCGGCACAGACGATGTATCCAACCTCTTCTTGATGTGCCGCGAGTGTCACGACTTGGCGCCGAACACCAGTATTCCCGAGGTGTTCTTTGAGTGGACGCGAGCGCAAAATCACTATAGGCGCGAATTTGCCAAGTTTCGCGCCGCATCCAACTCCTTTGGTATAGGCGCTGCCAAGGAAAATGAATTAGTAGAGTTAATAAATTCCGATAATTTCAAACTATGGTTATCTGGGAAATACGGGCTGCATAGGCCGCAATCGAACTACGCCCCAAGGTCATCTCGACTTACGCCTGCGACGATAATTGGGTTAGCTGTGCAATATCAGCGTACCTCTAAGGCGTCTTAGCTGGTCTATGGATTGGGGACGATCTCTTCGTCATTGTAGTAACGACTCGCGAAAATTGGTGAGGCAGTCGCTTAATCGTGGCGGCCTTCGGCTCGGTACATCACTTGCGCGCGGACACTCTGATTCTTGGATTGAAATTGCGGCGAAAGCCTTCCCGATCGCCTCACCCCGCGGTCACCAAAATCCTTTCCGCCGCCGGCGACCTCGGTTTCTTCCTGATCACGCTTTCCACGCCCCGATCGCGCACGGTCAGGACAATCATCACCCGCTCCACCGCGAAGCCGTCGAGTTTGTCATGGGCGAGCGCCGGCCCCTCCCGCTGGTTGATGTCGCCCTTGCCGGGCGGCGCTGGCCTCAGCGCCAGCCCTTCATTGATTGCTTGGAGGCGATTATGCGCGAGAGGAATTCGAACTCAAGGACGGCCCGAAGGGCCGCCGGCGGAGGCGGTGCTTCGCATCCTTGACTTCGCATTCCTCTCGCGCCCGCTCCGCCAAGCAAACAAGGAAGGACCCTGCAATCCGCCTCCGTCGTCGCGTTGCGCTTTCAGCGGTTCGGAGACCAGGATTTCAGCCTGTCTCTCCCGAGCCGCGGCGCTGCGCACGTGAACGCCTGAGCATGTTGAGCGCTTCGACAGCGCCGGAAAACAGCACCGCGACGTAGATGTAACCCTTGGGCACATGAACGCCGAAGCCGTCGGCGATCAACACCATGCCGATCATCAGCAAGAAGCCGAGCGCGAGCATGACGAGAGTCGGATTGCGTTCGATAAAGGCGGACAGGGCCCCGGCGGCGACGAACATCAGCGCGACGGCCACGACAACCGCGACGATCATGATCGGGATATGATCGGTCATCCCTACGGCCGTGACGATACTGTCGATGGAGAACACCAGATCCAAGACGATGACCTGAAGCGTAGCGGAAAGGAAACCGAGGGCCCGAGCCGGCGACTCCTGCGAGATCGCGTGACCGGGCTCGACGTTTTCGTGGATTTCGCGCGTCGATTTCCAGATCAGAAACAACCCTCCCGCGATCATGATCATGTCGCGCCACGAAAAGGCGTGCGCGAAAGCGATGAACAGGGGCGAGGTGAGCTTGACGACTTGCGCGACCATCGCCAACAAGCCGAGCCGAAACAACAAGGCGAGGCCCATCCCGACTTTGCGCACCGCCGCGCGCCGGGAAGCGGCGACTCGGTTGGTCGATATCGTCACGAAAATGAGGTTGTCGACGCCGAGCACGATTTCCATCGCGATCAGGGTCGCGAGCGCGACCCAGGCGGTTGGATCGAGGATCAGATTCATCCAAGTCGGCACGCGCGGGAGCCCCGTTCAGCGGACGCTGCGGTCGGCGCCCGCCAGCGGACATCGCCCAACTGGCGAACGAGGTCAAATCCTCCCGCCTATGCCGGCGCCGAAATTCGCATAAAGTCGCTCGCAAGCCGCGACTGGGCGCAGAGGCGTTCGAGAGAGCCGCGGTTTCGGCGCTGAGTTTGGTCTTGCACCCAAGAATCGGTAATAGTGTTCGCAGAGATTGGCGGTCGCCCGCATCGGCGGGTCTGGGGGCGCGGGGGGAGAAGTCCGGTAAAATGCTCGGCGCCATTGGGCGCCGCCCCGCGCTCGACCGCGTCGAGAGCCGGCCGGCGTCGAGCGGCCGCGTGCGATCCGCGAGCGCGTCCGAGCGGTCGGGAGGTGCTGAGGGTCTAGGTGATCCGGATGCAATCACGCGACGCGAACGGGTTGGTCTTTCCTGTCTGGCCGTCATGGCGGCCTCTTGTCGCTTGCGCCTTTCTTGCGCTGCTGACGGGGTGCGCTTCCCGACCGGAGACTGGCTTTCTCAGCCCTGTTGCGGAGGGCGCCGCAGGCGCCGACGATCACGACGTGCTGGTGGTTCTTCTGGTGGGACTGAACATCGAGCCGCATCGGCGCGTTGCTGCGGCTGGTCTCTTTTTCGGTCCGTGTCCGTCCCGCGGTCCGCGGGAAGCAAGAGCGACAACGGCGCGCGCCCGTGCGAAAGGAGCTCATCTTGTCCAAGTCGACGCGGGCGACGAAAGCGCTCGAGCAGGCGGGCGTCGCGTTCAGCGTCCATAGCTACGACTACGATCCCGACGCCGAGAAGATCGGGCTGCAAGCCGCGGCGGCGCTCGGCGAGGCGCCGCAGCGGGTGCTGAAGACGCTGATGGCGCTCGTCGACGGGCAGCCGGTTTGCGTCGTCGTTCCCTCCGACCGCGAAGTCTCGATGAAGAAGCTCGCGGCGGCGTGCGGCGGCAAGTCGGCGCAGATGATGAGGCCGGCCGAGGCCGAGAGGGTCTCCGGCTACAAGATCGGCGGCGTCAGCCCGTTCGGCCAGACGCGGCGGCTCAGGACCGTCATCGAGCGGCAGGCGCTCGCCGAGCCCTACGTCTTCGTCAACGGCGGCCAGCGCGGGCTGCAGCTGCGACTCGCCCCCGGCGACGCCGCCGCGCTGCTGCAGGCCGTGATCGCGCCGCTCGTGGCGTGAGCGGCGCGCATCGGTCGAGCGCGTCGAAAACAACCCTCAGCGGCCCCGTCGAGAAGCCGGCGAGCTTGGCGTTGGCGCGCGCCGGCGCCTTTGGCCGGTTGACGCCGAGCCCACCGGGCGGCGCCGGCGCTCCGCTGCCGCCAGGCAAACAAGGAAGGAATCCGCCTCGGTCCTCGCATCGCCGCGTTCACAAGCGAAGCGGCGTTTGACAGGCCTGAACCGACAGGACGAGATTGCCACGCCGCAGATCCGCCGATCGTCCGGAGGCCCCATGCAAAACGCTCGCGTCGCCGTTGTCGCTGGAGCTACGCGCGGCATCGGGCTCGCCGTGGTCGCGGCGTTGGCGCGGGCGTGGGGGCCTGACGACATCGTCTATCTGACCGCGCGAAAGCCGGCGGACGGCGAACGCGCGGCGGCGGCGGCGCGCCAAGCCGCCGGGCCGTCGGCGGCGCGCATCGATTGGCTCGCGTTCGATCTCGTCGACCGCGAGGGCGCCGACCGGCTGGCGCGAACGCTCGTCGAGCGTCACGGCGGCGTCGACGTCGCCGACCTCAACGGCGCTTTCGCGCCGGCCGAGGATGCGCCGCCCGAACGCGACGCGCGGCCGATGATCGAAGCGAACAATCACGGCGCCCTGCGCTTCCTGCGCGCGATGGCGCCGATCCTGCGCGAGAACGGGCGGCTCGTCGTCACCGCGAGCGGCTTCGGACTGCTGAAGAACCTGCCCGAGTCCTTGCGTCCGCGCTTCGACACGCGCGTCAATTCCGCCGAGGCGATCGACCAGGCGATGGACGACTATGTCGCCGCGGCCGAGCAGGGCAGGCTCGAAGAGGAGGGCTGGCCGCGCTGGATCAACATCCCGTCGAAAATCGGCCAGGTCGCGGTCACGCGCGCGTTCGCGCGGCGCTACGCGGCGGACCCTAGGCGAAAGCGCGGCGTCCTCGTCAACGCGGTCTGCCCGGGCCTGACGTTGACCGAAGCGACCGCGACGCTGCTGGACACGGTGTTCAAGGGCCGCGCCGTGCAGACGCCGGACGAGGCGGCGGCGCATGTGGCGTGGTTGTTGACGCTTCCCGCGGGGACGACGGCGCCCTACGGCGAGTTGGTGCAGCAACGGCGCGTCCTGCCGTACGGCGATTGAATCGCCGACGGCGGCTGAGACGGTTCGACTTGAGCGCTTCGCGCTGCGGAGACGACGCGGCCCAGGACCTGCGCCCCCTCTTCGGAAAAGTCGCGCCCGCGCGACGAAGTCCGTTTCATTTCGGCCGCGAACCGGCGATGACGCGTGCGTCCTTGCCACGGACGCGGCGCCATTCATGAGCTGAGCGCATAAGCGCATGCGACGGCGCACCCCTAATCCGCCGCGCGACGCGTCGCTATTATTGGGCGGCAAGAACAGTCGAGAACGGCCGGCGGGATGAGCGGGCGGGCGACGAGGAGAACGGCGATGGCTCCCAACGAGCGGGCGCGCAAGAATCACGACGAGCTTTTTCCCGGCCACGTCTCCACCCTGGCGGCGACCGACCCGGAGCTGATCGAGACCTTCGACAACTTCGCCTTCGACGAAGTGCTGCGTCACGGCGATCTCGACGCGAGGACCCGGCTGATGGTCCAGCTCGCGGCGATGATCGCCTGCCAGGCCCTCGGCGAGTACCGCGTCATGCTCGGCGCGGCGCTCGCCGTCGGGGTCACTCCGATCGAGATCAAGGAGATCGTCTACCAGGCCGTGCCCTACGTCGGCATGGCCAAGGTGTTCGACTTCATCCATGCGACCAACGAAGTCCTCGCCGAGCGCGGCGTCGCGTTGCCCCTGCCGCGCCAGTCGACGACCACGCCGGAGACCCGCGCGCAGATGGGCCTTGCGGTGCAGAAGCAGATCGTCGGCGGCGACGTCATCGACGCGCTCTACGCCGCCGCGCCCGACGATCTGCAGCATATCCAGCGCTACCTCTCCGCCAACTGCTTCGGCGACCACTACACCCGCACCGGCGTCGACGCGCCCACGCGCGAGCTGCTCACCTTCAGCATGCTCGTCGCGCTCGGCGGGTGCGAAGCGCAGGTCAAGGGCCATGTCGCCGCCAACCTCAACGTCGGCAACGGCCGCGCGCGGCTGATCGACGTCTTGACCCAGCTGCTGCCGTTCATCGGCTATCCCCGCACGCTCAACGCGCTCAGGGTCTTGGGCGAGGTCGCTGCGCCGTGACGATTGCGGCAATTCAAGGAGACTCACGATGTCACAACGCACATGGTTCATCACCGGCGTCAGCAGCGGCTTCGGCCGTCATCTCACCGATCAACTCCTCGAGCGCGGCGACTGCGTCGTCGGAACCGTTCGCGACAAGGGCAAGGTCGCCGATCTGATCGAGCGCTATCCGCAAGCGTTTCACGCCGAGGCGCTCGACGTGACCGACACCGCGGCGATCCGCGACGTCGTCGAACGCGCGTTCGCCCGGCTCGGACGCATCGACGTGATCGTCAGCAACGCCGGCTACGGCCTTTTTGGCGCGGCGGAGGAGCTTTCCGACCAACAGATCGATCGCTTGATCGCGACCAACCTCGTCGGGTCGATCCAGCTCATCCGCGCCGTGCTGCCGCATCTTCGCGCCCAGGGCGGCGGACGCATCATCCAGATCTCCACCTACGGCGGGCAGGTCGCGTTCCCCGGGAACTCGATGTACCACGCCACCAAGTGGGGCATCGAAGGCTTCGCGGAGTCGGTCGCCCAAGAGGTGGCGCCCTTCGGGATCGGCGTGACGATCGTCGAGCCCGGCGGCGCGCGCACCGAGTTCCGCTACGGCAGCGCGCAGGTGGCGCAGCTCATGCCGATCTACGACAAGACCCCGGCGCACAGCTTCCTTGGGATGCTCGATCCCAAGAATGGCCTCGCCCCCGGCGACCCCGCCCGAATGGCCGCGCGCATCATCGAGAGCGTCGACGTCGAGCCGGCGCCGCTGCGCATGGTGCTCGGCTCGCAGGCGCTGGAGAGCACCCTTGCGACACTGCGCAAGCGGATCACCGGCTTCGAAGCGCAAGCCAAGCTCGCCGCTTCCACCGACTTCCCGCCCGGGGAGTGACCGCCGCCCGCGTCGGAACAATCGAACGGGCGCGCGCCTACGAGCATTGCATCTCCATCGCCGCGAGGTCGAAGCGAGCCTTGGCGAGCGCTCTCTCGTTCAAGATGAAATAGACGAGGCCGCCGGGGCCCCAGTCTTGCCAGCGGGCGCCGTCATGGTACCAGCCGATCTGGAGCAGCAGCGCCTCGCCGGCGCGGGGCTCGCCGCAATCGTCGCCGAGGTCGCGCTGGATGAGGTTGGGCCAGCCCAGGAGCTTGCTCCCAAATTCGTCCCGCCGCCCGCCGCCGGGCGGTCCCAGCTCGCTCCTGAGTTTGCGATAATCGTCCTGCTCGACGGGCGAGAGGCGCAGGTCCGCGACGACGTCGCTCGCCGGGTCGGGCAGTTCGACCGTTCGGTGGAAATCGAGGCCGCAGCGCGGCAGCTCGAGGAAATCCCGGATCGGCGCAGGGGCCGGCTGCAGCGCGTCGGGATCAGGGAAGAAGAGCGCGACGCCGGACTCCATCGGGCCGCCGCCGTTGACCTCGTCGTGGTCGCCGTAGAATTGCAGCAGCCCACGCTTCGGCAACGGATTGGCGCCGACAGCGGCGTGGAGATCGGCGCAATTGACCTGACCGAGAAAGAGAAGCGGCTCGTCCTCGAAAACCGGCCAGGCGTAACCCGGCGGCAGCGCGGGCAGGCCGCCGAAACAGGACGCCCGCGGGTCGTCGCCGCGGGCGCGGGGCCAGAGGTGGATCGCGCGCCGCAGCAGCGGCGCGAGCGCGCGGGCGCGTTCCGTCGCGAACGCGCGCGCGATCAATTTCATCGCCGCGGCGCGCGAGCATCCTGCCGGCGCCGGGTCGTAACTCAGTGTCTTCGGGGCTGGCGCTTGCCCACGATATGCGGCCATGCGCGCGCGACTTTCGAGCCAATGTCGCGCATCAAGACCGATCCCGCCCGGCCGTTCAGCAAGCTCCGTCATCGCGCGCTCCGCCTCCTCCGGCGCAACCTGCCGCCAGCCGCAATGCCATGCGGCCGCTACGCGCACCTCCAGCTGCGCATGCGCGAGCAGCGCTCGCAGCAGGGCGAGACGCTCAGGATTGGCGTCGATGGCGTCGAAGACGCGCCTTCGCTGCTGCATCAGCCTATTGCGCCGGCCGACATGAGACGTCGCATCGATCTCAGCGGTCAGGGACGCGACCTCGGCAAGTTCGCCATTCATCCGCCTTCCTCCGTCGTGAGGGCGACATTCGGCTATGACTTCATGTTCCCGTTATGTTCCTTGTAGCGCTGCCGCGCCGAAGGCGTCAAGCGCCGCCGACGAAATTCGGACGGCCAGACGCGCACGGACGACGCGGCGCCGCTGGAAAAGTCACGCCGACGCGGCGTTCATGGCCGCGCCGGCAAGGCGCGCCTAGCTCGCCGCTTGCGCGCCTGCGGCCTGTTCGCGCGCGCGCCGGGCCTCGTAGGCGCGTAGGTGGGCGCAGGCGATGCGCAGTAGCGGGGCGCGGTCGGCGCCCGCGACCTCGGCCCGGCGTAAGAGGTCGCCGAGAATATGGTCCGCCTCGGTCGGCGCGCCGCGCTCGATGTCGCGAAGCATCGAAGCCATGAGCGGCGAACCCGGGGTGGTGAGAATGACGCGAGTCCGCTCGAGCGCCTCCGGCCGCAGCGCGAACCCCTGACGCGCCGCGACATCGGCGCACTCGGCGAGCAGCGCCGTCGCTAGGTCCGCCGCGCCCGTGGCCACGATGTCGCCGATCGCGGCGCGCATCAGGCACGTGATCCCTGCGGCGGCGGCGATGAACGCCCACTTCTCCCACATCTCCTGGACGATCGTCTCGCTGAGCCGCCCGTCGAACTTGGCGCCGGCGAATGCGGCCGCGACGGCTTCGGCGCGGGCGGAGCGGGCGCCGTCCCTCTCGCCGAACCGCAGCGTGTGGAGGTCGTTGAGGTGGACGACGCGGCCCTGTGCGTCGAGCGCCGCCGAGATCGTGCACCATCCGCCGAGCACTCGGCTGCGGCCGAAGCGCGCGTCGAGCGCGTCGAGGTGGCGCATGCCGTTGAGCAGCGGCAGGATCGCGGTCGCCGGGCCGACCGCCGGGGCGAACGAGTCCATCGCGCCTTCGAGATCGTAGGCCTTGCAGCACAGCAAGACGACGTCGAACGGCTCGTTCAACTCCTCCGCGAGCAGGAGCGGCGGCTTTGGAAACGCCGCGTCGCCGAAGCGACTGCGGATCGCAAGCCCCGCGCCGGCGAGTTGCGTAGCGCGCCGTGGGCGCACGAGGAAGGTCACGTCGCGCCCGGCCTCCAGCAACCGGCCGCCGAAATAGCCGCCGATCGCGCCGGCGCCGACAACGAGGAAGCGCATGATCATCTCCTTCTTTAAGCCCGGTCGCGACGGCCGCGGGAAGCCGCGCGCGAAACGACTGCTTTTAGGCCTCGAACCGGCGACGTGACAACGCCCGGCGCCGTCTCGGCTTCGGCGCCCGATCCCGCCTCGGACTCGCCGGCGATCATCGCGCATCGGTCGCTCGCTCGGCGCCAATAGCCGCAGGCCCTAGGACGCGCGCCGGGATGTTGCTATTGGGGACGGGTCTTCCGGCTTGCCGTCGCCGCCGGTCGAAAGCCTGAGAGCGCGACGAGCGGACCCGCCGATGAACGCAACCGAGCTTCGCGCCACGATCTGCCTGGCGGCCGTGTTCGCCACGCGGCTGCTCGGGCTGTTCATGATCTATCCGGTGTTCGCGCAACTCGCGCAGGCGCTTCCCGGCGCGAGCCCGCAGATGATCGGCCTGGCGCTCGGCGCCTACGGATTGGCTCAGGGCCTCCTGCAGATCCCGCTGGGCATTCTCTCCGATCGCATCGGACGCAAGACGGTGATCTCGTTCGGCCTGGCCCTGTTCGGCGCGGGCAGCGTCGTGGCGGCGCTCGCGACCTCGATCGAGGGCGTGCTGCTGGGTCGGATCCTGCAGGGCGC
>Ga0187848_10004090_pt1 | contig 10329 bp, 11 predicted proteins | sample June2016WEW_4_40_FD_132424 | JGI IMG/M metagenome (GOLD analysis project Ga0187848, IMG submission 132424) | Peatland microbial communities from SPRUCE experiment site at the Marcell Experimental Forest, Minnesota, USA - June2016WEW_4_40 | ecosystem: Environmental > Terrestrial > Soil >... | reverse complement strand
TCGGCGGCGGCCCGTCGGGGAAGACATGGCCGAGATGCGAGCCACAGCGCGCGCAATGAACCTCGGTTCGCGTCATGCCCCAGCTCCGATCGACGGTCGTCGCCACCGATCCGGGGACGGGATCGTTGAAGCTCGGCCATCCCGTGCCGCTGTCGAACTTGGCTGCGGATTGGAACAGCGGCTGGCCGCAGCCGGCGCAGGAAAAGACCCCCGGGCGCTTCTCGGTATTGAGCGCGCAGCTTCCCGCCCGCTCGGTGCCGTGCTCGCGCAGAATCGCGTATTGCTCCGGGGTCAGCAGCGCGCGCCACTCCGCGTCGGTGTGCGTCACGGCGAATGCATTGTCTTTCATCGGCTTTTCTCCCGAACGAAACTCTATTCTGCGATCCGCGATTTGGGAACGCTCGTCCATCGTTCGCCTCCCGCGCGCGGTTTGTTACGGCGCGGCCGGCTCGCGCTCGCGATTGAGGAATTGCGCCACGGCCAGGGCGAGATTGGCGACGACGAGCGCGCCCGCCAGCCGCTTGACCGGCGCGAGCTGGGCGAGAACGCGGGCGTAAAGGGCCAAGAACGACATCGGAAGAGGATCGAATCCCTCAAAGACGCGGGTTCGCGACCTGGTGGGATCGCGGCGAATCGAAGCGATTGCTTTTAGGCGAACGCGCCCGCAAAATCACCGCCTATGTCGCCAAGTCCCCGCCCCCGCGCGCCGGCGCGCCGAGTTTTCCTGGCGTTCGGCGTCGCCGCCGCCTGCTACGTATCGATCGCCTATGGGCTCGCGCCGGCATTCTGGCGCCATTACGAGCATCAGCACGCCCTCGCCGACAAGGCGATGACGACGACGACTTCGCTCGGCATCCCGGGCGACGCGCTCAACGTCGGCCTGGAGGGCCAGCGCGAGGACATTCTGTGCGCGATGCGCGCCGCTGGTTGGCGCCCCGCCGATCCGGTGACGCTGCGTTCGAGCGCCAAGCTCGCCGGCAGCGTGCTGCTGCGTCGCGCCTACGCGACGGCGCCGGTCAGCGACCTCTTCTACGACGGGCGCCGGCAGGACCTCGCCTTTCAGAAGCCCTCGGGCGTATCGGCGAGCACGCGCCATCACGTGCGCTTCTGGAAGGTTCTCGACGCCGGCGACGACGGCCAGCCGGTCTGGCTCGGCGCGGCGACGTTCGACCGCAGCGTCGGCGTCAGCCACTTCACCGGCCAAGTGACCCACCACATTGGCCCCGACATCGACGCCGAGCGTGATCTCATCGCCACGGACCTCGCCCGCGCCGGCCTCGTCGAGGCGTCCTATCTGGTGAGCGGCGTCGGGCCGACGGTGTTCGCGCGCAACGGCGGCGGCGACCCCTATTTCACCGACGGCGAAATCGTCGTTTCGCATCTCTCCAGCGGCTGCGAAGCGCGCGCCGGCGCGCCGGCCGTTCTCGACAGCCCACCCGCCGTGCAAGCCAAGAACGTTGTGTTCGGATGGGCGGCGGCGCTGTGGCGGCGGCTGTAGCGCCCTTGTCGCGCTCGCGCATTCTCCAACTCTGCGCCGGAACGATCGGCTAAAGCCTCGGCGAAGCGGTGTATTTTTCGACATTATTGACTCAACGCAACCATCGGTCGCGCAACCCGATCACAAATGATTGCACGCCGCAGGCGCCGCGATAAGACAGCGCCGACGCGCGCGAAAACGGAGGAACTTCGCATGGCGACACTGCTTTCATGGACGAGCGTCGGCATCGGCGATCTCGACGTCTTTGTCCCGTCTCCGCCTTGCCTGGTCGTTTACACGTCGTACGACGAAAAAGATCGGCCCGAGAGTTCGGTGACCTATTTCTGGCAGGACGAGGCCAGCGGCCAGCTCAACCATCAGCTGCTGTACACGGAGCCGGTCGCGTTCGAGACTGCGGTCGCCTGGGCGCAGGAGCACGCTCCGACGCGCAGCATCGAACGCATCCACGTCAAACATGCGCGACCGAAGAAGGCGGTCGAGGCGAAGGCCGCCGCCAAGCCTGCGGCGCGAAGGCCCGCGGCGAAGAAAGCCGCCGCGAAGAAGGCGCCCGCAAAGAAGGCGGTTCGCGCCGTGAAGCGGCCCGCGGCCAAGCGCGCGAAGAAGTAAAGGCGAGCGGGCGGCCGAGCGCGGGGGACGCGCCGTCTCAGCCAGAAAACACCACCGTCTTGCCGCGGTTGAGCAACACGCGGTCTTCGAGATGATAGGCGAGCGCGCGCGAAAGAACGCGCCGCTCGATGTCGCGGCCCTTGCGCACCAGGTCCTCGGGCGTGTCGCTATGGCTGATGCGCTCGACGTCCTGTTCGATGATCGGGCCTTCGTCGAGGTCTGAGGTGACGAAGTGCGCGGTGGCGCCGATCAGCTTGACGCCGCGCGCATGCGCCTGATGGTAAGGCCGCGCGCCTTTGAAGCCGGGCAGGAACGAGTGGTGGATGTTGATGCAGCGCCCCTGCAGCTTGGCGGCGAGGCCGTCGGAGAGAATCTGCATGTAGCGCGCGAGCACGACGACGTCGGCCTTGGCGCCGCGCACGACCTCCCAGACCTGCGCCTCCTGCTCCATCTTGGTCTGCTTGGTCACCGGCAGGTAGTGGAACGGAACGTCGTCGAATTCGATGTGGTCGTACGTCTCGCGCGGATAATTGGCGATGATCGCGACGATCTCCATCGCCAGCTCGCCGTTGCGCCAGCGATAGAGGAGATCGACCAGGCAATGGTCGAAGCGCGAAACCAGCAGCGCCACGCGCTTCTTCTCGTTCGCCGCGCGCATCGCCCAGGTCATCTTCAGCGCGGCGGCGAGATCGGCGAAGGCGACGCGCAGCGCGGCGACGTCGGCCTTCTCGTCGGCGCCGTTGAACGCGACGCGCATGAAGAAGTTGCCGGTTTCGGTGTCGTCGAACTGCTGGGCTTCGAGGATGTTGAATCCGCCCTCGAACAAGGCCGCCGAAACCTTGGCGACGATTCCCGCCCTGTTGGCGCAGGACAGCGTCAAGACGTGGCGCGCGACGGACATGGGCGGCATCCTTTCCTGAGCGGCGCGCCGCTTGCGCGGACGCCCCGCCCGGCGTTGCTAAGGCAAAGCCTGGCCGGCGCGCAAGAGCGGCGCGCGCGAGCGGCGCACACGGAAAATCGGCGGCGGCGCAGGATTTTTGCGCGCGCTACGGCTTGACCTCGGCCAACACGCCTTCGACCGACGGCAGGATCGCGGCGACGATCTTCTCCATGCCTGCGCGCGTCGGGTGCAATCCGTCCTTCTGATTGAGCGTGGGGTCGCCCGCCACGCCGTCGAGAAAGAAGGGGTAGAGCGCGACGCCGTAATTCTTGGCGAGATCGGGATAGATCGCGTCGAAGCGCTTTTGATAGTCGGGGCCGAGATTGGCCGGCGCGCGCATGCCCGCCAGCAGCGTCGCGACATGGGCGGCGCGCGCTTTGTCGAGGATTTGCGCCAGCGCCGCCTCGGCGGCGGTCGGGTCCATGCCGCGCAACATGTCGTTGGCGCCGAGTTCGACGATCAGCGCGTCCGTGCCGGCGGGCACGCTCCAATCGTAACGCGCCAGCCCGTCGGCGGCGGTCTCGCCGGAGACGCCGGCGTTGGCGACCTCGACGTCCCAGCCGTGCGCCTTGAGGGCGCGCTGGAGGACATCGGGAAACGCCTCGCCCGGCGGCAGCCCGTAGCCGGCGGTCAGGCTGTCGCCGAGAGCGACGACATGCAGCAGGCGCGCCTCGACCGGCGCCGCGGCGAGGCTCAGCCCTGCCGCAAGCGCCAGGGCAAAAACCTGGACGCGGACGCGCAAATGCCCATATGAGGCGTTCTCTGGCCGAAGGAATCTCTTCACGATGGCGAATCCTGCGATCGAAATGCGCGACGTCGACCTCAGTCTCGGCGACGGCGCGGCCAGGGTGCATATATTGCGCAAGGTCAATCTGACAATCGACAAGGGCGAGGCGGTCGGCCTGATCGGCCCGTCCGGCTCCGGCAAATCGACGCTGCTGATGACCATGGCTGGCTTGGAGCGGCCCGACAGCGGCGAGATCGTCGTCGACGGCGTCGCCATCCACGCGATGGGCGAGGACGCGCTGGCGCGATTTCGCGGCGCGCGGATCGGCATCGTCTTCCAGTCCTTTCATCTCATCCCGACCATGACCGCGCTCGAGAACGTCGCCGCGCCGCTGGAGCTCGCCGGCGCCCCAGACGCCTTCGCGCGCGCCGCGAAGGAATTGGCGCTGGTCGGACTCGCCGAGCGGCATGGCCATTATCCCGCCCAGCTTTCCGGCGGCGAGCAGCAGCGCGTCGCGCTGGCGCGGGCCTTGGCGCCGCGCCCCTCGCTGCTGATCGCCGACGAGCCGACGGGCAATCTCGACGAAGCGACCGGGCGCGCGATCATCGATCTCCTGTTCGACGCCTCCTCGCGCCGCGGCGCCACGCTTGCGCTGGTCACCCACGATCCCGCGCTCGCCGCGCGTTGCGATCGCACGTTGCGCATGCGTTCGGGCGTCCTCGAAGCGCTCGCCCCGGCGCTCGCATGAGCGAGCCAGCCGCTGCGCCGTCGCGGCGCCTCGCGCGCTTCGTGCTCGCGCGCCTCGCGTTTCGCGATTTGCGCGGCGGGCTCGCTGGGCTGCGCATCTTCCTCGTCTGCATCGCGCTCGGCGTCGCCGCGATCGTCGCGGTCAATTCGCTCGCGTGCGCGCTTCAAGACGGAATGGCGCGCGACGGGCGAACGATTCTCGGCGGCGACGCCTCGTTTTCGCTGATCCACCGTCAGCTCTCTTCCGAGGAGCGCGCGTTCCTGCAAAGTCGCGGCGCGCTCTCGACCATCGCCACCATGCGCGCGATGGCGCGCAACGAGGCGGGCGAAGCGGCGCTCGTCGAACTCAAGGCGGTGGACCAAGACTGGCCGCGGATCGGTCAGGCGGTTTTCGAGCCCGCGATGGCGCCGAACGCGGCGCTCGCGAAACGCGAGGATCGCTTCGGCGCCGCGGTCGAGTCGACGCTGCTCGACCGGCTGGGTCTCAAGATCGGCGACGCCTTCGACCTCGGCGCCGCCCACTTTGAAGTTCGCGCCGAGCTCGTCTCCGAGCCGGATCGGCTCGCGACCGGCGTCGGCCTCGGCCCGCGCGTGCTGATTTCGCAGGACGCGCTCGCCGCGAGCGGCCTCGTTCAGCCGGGCTCGCTCGTCCGCTGGACGACGCGCGTGCTCCTGAGCGCCGGCGGCGCGCCGCCGAACGAGGCCGCCGTCGTGGCGTTCGTCGACGAAGCGAAGGCGGCGTTCCCTGAGGCGGGATGGGAGACGCGAACGCGATCGAACGTCTCCCCGGAATTCTCGCGCGACCTCGATCGTTTCGGCGAGTTCCTCGCGCTCGTCGGCCTGATCTCGCTGGTCGTCGGCGGCGTCGGCGTCGCCAACGCCGCGCAAGGCTTCGTCGAGCGCAAGCGCGCAAGCCTGGCGATCCTCAAGGCGTTGGGGGCGAGCGGCGGCGCGGTCGTCGCGCTGGCGCTGATCGAGTTTCTCGTCGTCGCCCTGATCGGCGTCGTCGCGGGATTGGCGATCGGGGCGGCGACGCCCTTCGCCGTCGCGGCGCTGTTCGCCCCGGTGCTGCCGCTGCCGCTGGCGCCGGCGGTCTACCCCGGCGAAATCGCGCTCGGCGCGCTCTACGGCGTGCTGACGGCGTTCGTCTTCGCCATCGCGCCGCTGGGGCGCGCCCATGACGTTCCAGTCTCCCAGCTGTTCCGCAATCTCGTCGAGACCCGCGCCGCCCCGCCGCGCCTTCGCTACCTTGGCGCCACGGCGCTCGGCGGCGCGACGCTCGCAGCGGTCGCGATCCTCGCCGGTCCCCAACGCACCGTCGCCATCGTCGTCGTCGTCGCGACGACGCTCGCGCTTCTCGCGCTGCGGCTCGTCGCGGCCGGCGCGATGGCGCTGGCGCGCCGCGCGCCGCGCGCGCGTTCGGTCGCCTGGCGGATGGCGATCGCCAATCTTCATCGGCCCGGGGCGCTGACGCCTTCGGTAGTGCTGTCGCTCGGGCTCGGCCTAGCGGTGCTGGTCGCGCTGACCCTGGTCGACTCCAACCTGCGCGGCGAGTTGCGGCGCGCGACGCCTGGGGAAACGCCGAGCTTCTACTTTCTCGACGTGCGCAGCGCCGACATCGCCGCGTTCCGTGGCTTCCTCGGCCTCGAGGCGCCGCAGGCGAGAATCGTCGAGGCGCCGATGATGCGCGGGCGCGTCGTCAGGATCGGCGACGTCCCGGCGGCGAGCTTCAAGGCCAAGGAAGGCGTCGCCTGGGTCCTCGAAGGCGATCGCGGCGTCACCTTCGCCGACGCGCCGCCCGAAGGGTCTAAAGTCGTCGCCGGCCGATGGTGGCCCGCCGACTATTCCGGGCCGCCGCTGGTTTCGCTCGAAACGGGCGTCGCCGAAGGGCTCGGCGTCAAGATCGGCGATACGATCACGCTCAACGTGCTCGGCCGCGAGATCACGGCGACGATTTACAACTTGCGCAAGGTTAACTGGCGAAGCTTCGGCATCAATTTCGTCTTCGTCTTCACTCCCGGCGCCTTCAAAGGCGCGCCCTATACGGTGCTCGTCACCGCCGCGCTGCCGAACGGGGCGGACGAAGGCGCGCTGATGAAGGCCGCCGCGCGCGACTTTCCTTCCATAGCGGCGGTAAGGGTGCGCGACGCGCTGGAAGCCATCGAGGCGCTGACCGCCAAACTGGCGCTGGCGATCCGCTCGGCGTCGGGGATCGCGCTGACGTCCGCGGTGCTGGTGCTCGCCGGCGCGCTCGCCGCCAATCGGCGCGCCCGCATCCTCGACGCTGTAATCTTGAAGATCTTGGGGGCGACCCGCGGGCGCCTCGCGGCGACGTTCCTGATCGAATATGCGCTGCTCGGCGCGGCGACCGCGGCGTTCGGCGTCGCCGCGGGAACGCTCGCCGCCTATGTCATTGTCGCCCGCGTCATGGGGCTCGATTTCGTATTCGCCCCGGCGCCGGCGTTCGCCGCGGCCGCGGCCGGGCTTGCGCTGACCGTCGCTCTGGGCATGATCGGCGCCTGGCGCATCCTTGGGCAGAAGCCAGCCGCATTCCTGCGCGAGCTGTGACGACGAGCCGCTCGTCGCCTCAGGTGAAACCGCGCTAGGTTCATGGTTTCGGCGGCTCTTCGCGCTCGGCGGCGGCGGCGCGGCGAAATGCGGCGGCGAAAGCGTCGAGTTCGGGCGCGGGTAGGTCGGACACGGCGACATAGCGGCGACCTGCGTCGGACCATTCGAGCAGCGCGTAGCCGTCGCGCGTCACGCGTCGCGGCTCGCTCGAAGCGGCGTCCGGCGCAGCGGGCAATTCGCTCAACGCGATCTGATGCTCGCGGCGCTGATAAATGAGCGTTGCGACCGGGACGGTCCCGATGACGTCGACCCGTCCGCCCACCAGAGAAAACCCGTCCGCCTGGAGATCGACGACCGTCGTCGCGCCGGCGACCTTGCCCGCCAGCCAGGGCTTGACCGCGTGCCGATCCGACGTCGCGACGTCGACGGGCTGACCAGCGAGGCGGCCGCGAATGTATCCGGCGACGACAGCGCGTTCGACTTTGTCGCCGCCGGGCGCCGGCGCGAAAGCGGCGTAGACGCCTGCGCCCACTGCGATCCCCAGCGCCAACGAAGCGGCGAGCGCGCGATAGCCGGCGTTGCCCCAGACCGGGCGATAGGGCGCGGCGGCGGTAGGCTTCCGGTCGGCGGGATGGGCCATCACGATGACGCGAGCGTGCAAAGCGTCGGGCGCTTTGGGGCGCGGCGCGCGCGCGCGGATCGCGTCGCGCAGGGCGACGAGGCGCGCATACTCGGCTGCAAGCGCCGGATCGGCCGCGAGCCGCGCCTCGACTTCGATCATGCCGGCGGCGTCGAGTTCGCCGTCGAGGGCGGCCTGGAGGAGGAGCGCGCGATCGGCGCCTTGCGGGTCGGTCATCTCGAGCCCCCGAGCCTTTCGATCAACAACGCTCGCCCGCGTCCTAGTCTTGACATCACCGTGCCGACTGGCGCCCCGACCGCGGCGGCGATGTCGCGGTAGCTCAGGCCGTTGATGTCGCGCATCACGACGACCTCCCGGAACAAATGCGGAAGCGCCTGAATCGCCGATTCCAGCGCCGCCGCGTCGGCCGCGGCGATCAGCGCTTCTTCTGGATCGGCCGCGCCGCCCGGCGACTTGGCGGCCGCCGCCTCCAGAAGTTGAGCGTCGTCCGTCAGCAGGACGGCCTTCGGCCGGTTCTTGGCGAGCCAGGTAAACGCCGCGTTGCGCACGATCGTCAGCAGCCACGCGCGCGGCCGCTCGATCGTTGCGGATTCGAGCGAAGCCAAAGCCCGCATGCAAGCGTCCTGCACGACATCCTCGGCGTCGGTTCCGCTGCCCGTGAGCCAGCGGGCCAGCCCATAGGCGTCGTCGAGGTGCGGCAGCACCAGCTCGGCGAAACGCCTATGGGCCATTTCACTCGTCACGGCTCCCCCCGAGGTTCATGGAGCGACGATGATCTTGCCTTTCATATACGGGTGCAGACCGCAAAAATAAGCATATTCGCCGGGCTTGTCGAAGGTGACGCTGAACTGATCGTTCGTGTCCAGCGCCTTGGAACGGTATTTTCCATCCGCCGCGACGACGAGATGCGGGATGTCGTCGTGATTTTCGAAAACGACGGTCGTCCCAGACTTGACCGTCACCACGTCCGGCGTGAATGCGAAATTGTCGATGCCGACCTTCGCGCCTTCGGCAAAGGCAAGATAGGCCTGCGCGAGCAAACCGAGCGCCGCGGCCGGGGCGAGCGGAGCGGCGCGTCGAGCGAGACTGGCGATCATGGCTTACCCTCTCATTGCGCGAGCGAAACGTCGGTGACGGCGAGTTCTTTGACGCCCTGCTGGAAAACGACCGTCCTCACGCCGAGCAGCTTGCGCAGATCGCCTGCAGGAACGAGCATGGGCCCGGGAGCGGGGGCCGTGCCTGGCGCAGGCTGCGGGAAGGCGGTCGAGCGCGCGGTGTAAAAGGCGACATTGCCTTCCACTTTCTGCATCAGCTGATGGATATGCCCGTTCAGCACGGTGACCGAACCGAAGCGGGCGAGCAGCGCCAGCGCCTGGGCCGAATCCTCGGTGCCCCAGCCCCATTCGGGCGCGATCGTCCAGAGCGGGATATGCGCGAACACTACGATCGGCGTCGATGCGCTCTTGCCGGCAAGGTCGTCGGCGAGCCAGGCGAGTTGCTCGGCTCCGAGATTGCCCATGCCGCCGGCCTTGAGATCGACGACGTTGACGAGGCCGATGAAGTGGACTCCCGCCTGATCGAACGCGTACCAGCCGGCGCCCTTGGCGTTCTGGCCGTAGCGATCGAGATAGGCCTTGCCCTGCGTCTCATCGATGACGTCGTGCTCGCCCGGCACGTAATGGACCTCGAGCCTGGCCCGGCCGATCGCTTGATCGGCGTCGTCGAACTGCTTGGGTTTGGACAGATGGGTGATGTCGCCGGTATGGATCATGAAGGCGGGTTTGACGGGCATTGCGACGACCTTGTCGATCGCCTCCTGCAAAGTGCCGAGCGCATTCGGGTTGGCCGGCTTGTCAAACCCAACGTGACTGTCGGAAATCTGCAGGAAACGGAAACCCGTCTCGGCGGCCTGCGCCGATCCCAGGAGGCTGGATTTCGGCACGCCGCCGGCGACCGTCCACAGGACGCCCGTCCCGGCCCAGATCATGCATTCGAGCGCGTGGCGGCGATCGATGCCGTTTTCGTCTTCGTGCGCCATGGCGGTTCTCCTCGCTCGGCCTCGCGCCGATCGAAGAGAAGACTCGCGGCCCCGGCGGAATATTCCCGCTCGCCGCGCTTTTATTTGTTCGTGAGGCCTGACGGCGAAACCGGCGATTGCGGTTGCCGAGCATGATCCACAGGCCCGAAATGGATCGCCGGCGGCCCGGCAACCCGGGCGGCGACCTGGGCGCGGGTCGGCTCGGCCGCGAGAAAGCCGCTTTTCGCGGTCTTCATTGAACCTTCAGAGTCTTTGGGTTCACTTGGCAAGTGCCCTTGGCGCGCTTAAATGACGGCTTGGGACGGTCGGGGCGGACTTGGAACTCTCCAGTCGCGCCGCCGTCGATGGGAACGCGATGAACCCGAATTTTCGTAATTTCGCCCTCTGGGTGATCATTTTCCTGCTCGTGCTGGCGCTGGTCACGCTTTTCCAGAGCCCCGCCCAGAAGGCGCCGAGCAGCGACATCACGTTCAGCCAGTTGCTGACCGAGACCGACGCCGGCCATGTCCGCGACGTGACCACCGCCGGCTCGGACATATCAGGGCATTACAAGGACGGACGGGCG
>Ga0187848_10004088_pt1 | contig 10332 bp, 5 predicted proteins | sample June2016WEW_4_40_FD_132424 | JGI IMG/M metagenome (GOLD analysis project Ga0187848, IMG submission 132424) | Peatland microbial communities from SPRUCE experiment site at the Marcell Experimental Forest, Minnesota, USA - June2016WEW_4_40 | ecosystem: Environmental > Terrestrial > Soil > Wetlands... | reverse complement strand
TGTAGCCGCCCACATGGCGCATGATCTTGGGGTAGCGGCGGTCGATTTCGGCGGCATGCTCGCCGGCGAGCGCCAGCACCGTGCGGTAGCAAGCGGCTTCCAGAGTATCCCCTTTCGGCACCTCGCTCCGCGGAATCTCGCGGAAGTGAACCACGCTCGCGTCGGCCAGCGCAACCACCATTTCCTCGACGTGGTCGATGGTCCTGCCCCACCACACGCTGCGCGCGCCGGCGGCGTTGTTGGCCATCATGCCGCCTATGGTGGCGCGGCTGGCGGTGGAAATGTCGGGCGCAAATCGGAGGCCGAGCGGCGCCAGTTGCGCATTCAATTCATCCAGCACGATGCCGGGTTCCACCCGGACCCACCGCTCGTCCGCATTCACCTCCAGCACGCGGTTGTAGTATTTCGAAATGTCGATCTGCAAGCCGGCGCCGATCGACTGGCCGCACTGGGATGTGCCTCCTCCGCGCATCGTGATGGGACAGCGGTGACGCCGGCAGATCTCCAGGCTGCGCAGAATGTCTTCGCGGTTCCGGGGGATGACAACGCCGGCCGGGGCGATCTCATAGACGCTCGCATCGGTGGAATAGAGCGCGCGAGAAACCGGATCGAAGCGGACTTCGCCTTCAATTCCGCTCTCCAGCTCCCGGCGGAGCGCGCCGGCGTCCAGCTCTGGCGCAGCCGTTCCGGCCTGGATTTGAACCGGAATTTCTTTGCGCGCCGGCATATTCGATGACGTTCTCTCCATCGTTATCACGCTAAATCACTTCGGCTGTAATTGCACTCTCTGCTCGCCGGCAAAGGCTTCGGGAGTGAGCATCCCGCGCCGCATCGGATCGACCACGAACTTTGCCAGGGCCCCCGCTCCCATGCCCGAAACCGCCATTACCAGCAATACCGCGGTCCAGGTCCCGGTCGCCGCTACCAGGAGATTGGCCAGGGGAACCAAAAGGGCCGATGTGCCCTTCGCGGTATAGAGGAGCCCGTTGTTGGCGGTCGCATTCCCAATGCCGAAAGTGTCTCCGCAAATGGCCGGGAAAAGGGAGAAGATCTCACCCCAGAACAGGAAGATCAAAGCCGCGAACACCAGAAAAGCCAGCGGCTGCCGCCCCAGGGTGGCCATGCCCAGGAAGGCGATCCCTTCCGCCGAGAACATAACCAGCATGGTATTTTCCCGGCCAATTTTGTCCGAAAGGAGGCCGGAAAAAGGCCTGGTGAGCCCGTTCGCCAGGTTGTCGATCGAAACCGCCAGCGCCAGCAGCGGCATGGAGAGGCCCAACAGCGTAATCGTCTGTTTGTCCACCCCGTAGTCGCGCGCGATGGGTCCAAGCTGCGCGGTTACGATCATGCCCCCGGAGCCGATCATCAGATAAACCAGGTAAATGAGCCAGAACACTTTCGTTCGCACCGTCTGCGACGGAGTAAACTCACGCCCCTGGCGTATCTTTCCCGTTGGCGAGGGCCGCTGCGCCGGCACGACCGGCTTGATCAGAAACGCTCCCAGGCAGAAAATCGACACTCCCTGGAGCAGCCCGAAAAAGAAGAACGCGTGGCGGTAGCCGCTCTGGAGGATCATCCGGGAGGTGGGAATTGCGGTGATCGCCGCGCCCAGCCCATAGCCGGCCGCGATCATGCCGGATGCGAATCCCCGTCTTTCGGGGAACCACTTGAGCGCCGTACCCATCGCCGTCGCGAACACGCAACCGATGCCCAGCCCCCCGATCGCCGCGGCCGCATAGAGCGTCTGGAGCGAGTGCGCGCGCGAATTCATGACCCATGAAATCCCGGCCGCCACGCCGCCCAGCATCACCACAAACCTTGGGCCGTAACGGTCCGCCACCCAACCTTCCAGCGGAGCCAGCCAGGTGTTCAGAAAGATCAGAATGCTGAAAGCAAGCTGGATCCCCGCCGTCGCCCAGTGGGTCTCATTGCGCATGGGGTTGACGAACAGCGTCCAGCCGTATTGCATGTTGGACAGGGTGACCGTGGACAGCACCATGAAGGCGAGCTGCACCCATCGATTTTGCAGATAGCCTGGTCCGGCATGTTCCGGCGTCATGATGCTTCAGCCCGTCTAAGCGGCCATTCCCTGCCCGGCCAGGTAATCGAGAGCGGCGTTGATTCCACCCTTCCGATGGGGAATGCCCGCAAGATCGAGCCCCATCTCGACGCCGGCCAGCGTGCCTGCCAGCATGAGGTCGTTGAAATCGCCCAAGTGACCAATGCGAAAGACTTTGCCCGCGGTCTTTCCGAGGCCCGCCCCGAGCGACATATTGAACCGGTCCAGTACGACTGCCCGGAAGGCGGATTCGCTGAAGCCGTCCGGCAGCAGGATAGCCGTGCTCGAACTGCTGTATTCGGCGGGATTCGCGGCCCAGATCTCCAGCCCCCAGGCACGCACCGCGCGGCGCGTGGCCTCCGCCAGGCGGTCGTGCCGGCGAAAGACGTTCGCCAACCCTTCCTCCTGGAGCATTTTCAACGCTTCCCGCAGGCCGTAAAGCAGGTTCGTCGCGGGAGTGTATGGGAAGAATCCCCGAGCGTTGTTTGCCAGCATTTCCTCCCATCGCCAGTAGCTCTTGGGCAGTCTGGAACTTTTATTGGCCTCGATGGCTTTCGCGCTGACCGCATTGAAAGACAGCCCGGGTGGAAGCATCAGACCCTTTTGAGAACCGCCCACGGCGACATCCACGCCCCACTCATCATGCCGGTAGTCGATCGCCGCCAGGGAAGAAATGGTGTCCACCAAGAGCAAGCCGGGGTGTTGCGCGTCTTCCATCGCACGGCGAACGGCGGCCACGTCGCTCCTGACTCCGGTCGAAGTCTCGTTGTGGACCACCATAATCGCCTTGATCTCGTGGTTTCGGTCGTCACTCAATTTCGCCGCAACCGCCGCCGGGTCCACGCCGTGCCTCCAGTCGCCTGGCACAAAGTCCACCCGCAGGCCGAGGTCCGCCGCCATCTTCGCCCAAAGCGTGGCGAACTGCCCGGTCTCGAACGCAAGCACCCGGTCGCCGGGACTCAGAGTATTGACCAGGGCGGCTTCCCACGCGCCCGTGCCGGATGACGGGAAGATGATCACGGGGTTCCGAGTCTGGAAGACGGCCTTCATGCCCTCCAGGCAGGATTTGGCCAGTTCCGCGAAAGCCGCGCCGCGGTGGTCAATCGTCGGATAATCCATGGCGCGCAGAACCCGGTCCGGAACATTGGTCGGACCCGGTATTTGAAGAAAGTGTCTGCCGGTTGGACGGCTCATCGTTAATACCTCTCTGGGCGAAGCGGCATTGCGGCCCGCGGCCTGTCATCCACGCAGTTCGCCGTTTCCAGAATCTTATCAGACATGGACCGCTCCGGGTTACCAGCCCGCGGTAGAAGTGGCCCTATGGCCGATCGCAGGCGAAAACGCCTACTCCACGTGGAGTATGCCTTCGGCCTGCCACGCTCTGCTCCGGCTTCAAATCGGGTTAAGAGGTCCGACAATGCAAAAGCCAGGCCGGGCTGCGCGAATCGGGAGTAGAATTCAGAAGAACCCCGATTGGAGGGGGAACTCATGAGACGACTTTTTCTTTCGCTACTGCTTTTGAGCTGCGTCTTGCCGGCGCAGACCAAGAAAGTTATTGCCAACCTCCCGCCGGACGTGTTGAAGGAACTGGCGGTGACTGCTCCAAACGTGAGGATCGTGGCGGCCCGCGGCGCCGATCTCGCCAAGGAAGTCGTGGATGCCGACGCCATGGTCGGCGTCCAGTTGACGCCCGAGTTATTCAAACTGACCAAGCAGTTGAAGTGGCTTCACATATCGAGCGCGGGCGTCGAACCCCACGGCGGCCAGGTTGGTCTTTTCCCGGCATTGATCGATAGCGACGTAGTGGTGACCAACGCCAAGAACGTCTACGGCCCGCAGATCGCCGATCACGCGTTTGCGTTCCTGCTGGCATTGACGCGCAGGTTGAACGTGACGATTCCCCGGCAGCATCTCGAAGAATGGCCTCCGGGACGGAGCGGAATGTTCGAGTTGAATGGCAAGACAGCCGTCATCATCGGTGTCGGTGGAATCGGCAGCCAGATCGCACAGCGGGCGAACGGCTTCGGCATGAAGGTCATCGGCGTCGATATCCGCGATATTCCAACGGGCAACACGGTGCAGCGCGTCGTGCCCCCGGACATGCTCGATTCGGTGCTGCCCGAGGCTAATGTCGTCTTCATCTCGGTTCCGCACACCAAGAAGAGCGAGGGAATGATGGGCCCCCACGAATTCGACCTGATGAAACAAGGCTCGTATTTCATCGCCATGTCGCGCGGGGCGATCTATAGCCACGCAGGGCTGGTCAAGGCGCTCGACAGCGGGCGGCTGGCCGGAGCGGGTCTGGATGTGACCGACCCTGAGCCGCTGCCCAAAGGCGATCCCCTCTGGAAGTTCCCGAACGTCGTGATCACGCCCCACACTTCCGGGGGTTCCGACAACTTACAGGCGCGCCTGGACTACATCGTGAAAGAGAACATCAGGCGGTTCGGCGTCGGACTTCCATTGCTCAACGTGGTGGACAAGAAAGAGGGCTTTTAGCCGCTCTTCACTTCTTCCGCTGGCTGCCACAAGGCGCAGAAAGCGTCGAGTAGAGACTCGACGCGGCACGCAAGAATGCGTGCGCCACTTAAACAAAATCGATACGGAAGATAGCGCCGCTCGACGGGCTATCGCGATCTTTCCAGCCAGGATGCACACCGGCGTCGCAACTGATAAGGGCTCCGTCGTGAAATTCCAGTCCGTGCGGGTCCGCGGAGCCGGGGAGAAACTCCGCGGTCTCAAGCAGGCGGCCGGTTCCGGCGTCGTATTTGACCAGGCCGGGCCGGCCTTCGGCAAAGCTTTTGCTGTCGTTTCCGATTACCTGCCAGATGGCGCCGTCCTGATCGAACGTCATGTCGTGCCACCTCGGCAGCTCCGGCGTGTGGTGGATCGGGATCAGGAATTCCGGCTCCCAGGTCTTGGGATCCACGCGCAGGAGCCCGGCAATCCGGTTCGCCACGATCCACAGCTTGCCTTGGTGCCACTGGGCCCCGTGACAGCCGCCCCCGTCGTTTGCAGGCCCGAGCGGAATCTGGCGATGGCTGATGGTCTTGGAGTCCATATCCGTTTGGAAAAAGCCCTGTGGTTCCGTGTTCGCACCCATCCAGACGCACCCATCGCCATAGGCCATGCCGCTGGTGTTCCGGGACTCGGTCATCACTGTCTTCAGCAGCTTGCCATTCCAATCGACAAGCCAGGCGGCTTCGTTCCGGTCCTTCGGCACCGGTTCGTTCCACAGGGCGGCCTGCTGCGCCGAGATCTTTTGCTGAGCGATCCACAAGCCTTCGGGTGCGACGGCAAGCCCGTTGGGGTACATGCCTGGCGACCTGAACAGCACGGTTGTGTTCACCTTACGATGCGGAATGCCCGCCGCGCCGCGGCCGCCCTGGCCTTCCAGCCGGCCTCTGGCGCCCGACTGGGGCTCCCGTGCAAGCGCCGAGCGCACACCTAACCACCCAACACCCAAACCGGCGCCGATAAACTCTCTTCTCCTGCTGTCCATGTTTCCTCTCCCCCTCGCGGAGTCGAATCTAATCTTAACTCAGGATTTCTGTTTTGGCCTCCTGGCGGTGCTCGACCATACATCCGACCGCATTATTGCATCCCGCCGCGGATGGGCGGCTGTCCGCCAGCCAGGCTGGCTCCAACAGCAGTTCTTTTAAATTGCTGAAAAATCAGGATAAAACACCGCATGGCACCCACCCGGGAACCAACGTATCCAAGGCGGTGGCGCGCGCCGGAAGACCTTGGGAAAGGCGGCTTGGGAAGTCGATATTGTCGAAAAAGTTCCAATTTCAGATCGCTTTTGTCTTGATTTTCGCAACAGATCGGCGGAGGATATCACTAAATCGGATTATATTTAGAAGTGAAATTGTGTGTAAATGCCCAAACGGCAGCGCGCGGCTGTTGAGTACGGTCCTCAACCTTCCGCCGTTGATCATGGGGCACGGTGGAAGGAAGGTGGGAAATGTTACGACGGTTCAGCATTCTTTTTCTCCTGGTGGTGCCTGTTTTCCGGCTCTGCGGGCAGCAATTCGGTGAAATCACTGGCACAGTAACCGACGCCAGCGGAGCGATCATCGCGGGCACCCAGGTTCGGGTGACGAATACCGCAACACAACAAGCTCGCAGTGCGAACAGCAACGACTCGGGCGTTTATTCGATTCCTTATCTGGTGCCGGGCACTTATGCAGTCCGCGCCGAGAAACCCGGATTCAAGGTGACCACGCAGTCGGACGTGGAGGTGCACGTCGGCGATGTGGCGCGTATCGATTTCCGGCTGGAACTCGGCGAGATCACCCAGCAGGTTGAGGTCACCGGCGGAGCGCCGCTGCTAAACACCGAATCGGTCGCGATCGGCAGCGTTATTGAATCGACGCAAATCGTAAACCTTCCCCTCAACGGGCGCGACTATCTGAGTCTGGTCATGTTGAGCTCCAACGCGGTGGGGGAAATGACCGGCGGCGGGGGCGGGGGCTTGCAGGGTGGTGTGCGCTCTGCCACGGCGATTTCGGTGGCCGGGCAGCGCCTGGAATACAACCACTATACGCTCGATGGCGTGGAGAACACCGACCCCAACTGGAATTCCTACATCATCCATCCATCGGTGGATGCCATTCAGGAATTCAAGGTGCTGACGGGTGTTTACTCAGCCGAGTTCGGGCGGGGAGCCTCGCAGATCAACGTCAATACCTTGCCTGGGGCGAACGCCTACCACCTGGCGGCTTTCGAGTTCTTGCGGAATAGCGATTTGGACGCCAAACAATGGGAGCTTATAGGCGCGAAGAATCCGTTCCGCCGCAACGATTACGGCTTCACGTTGTCGGGGCCGACCTCGATCCCGAAGATATTCAATGCCAAGAACCGACTCTTCTTCATGTCGAATTTCGAAGCGCTCCGCGATCGGACCACTTACCAGGAGACTAGTCCGGTAGCCACCGACCTGATGCGCGCCGGCAACTTCACGCAGATCAGCCAGATCATTTACGATCCCCTGACGCGGGTCTACAACTCCTCCGGGGCGGGCACCGCCAGCCCGTTTCCGGGAAACATAATCCCCGCCGCGGAGATCAGCCCGCAAACGGTGAACCTGCTCAAGTACTATCCGAGCACGACCATCCCCGGCGACACCCTGAACGCGCGCAATTACCATCGCAACGCCCTCGCGCCCACCGACTCCACCCAGTTCAACCAGCGAATCGACTGGGTCGAGAACGCCAAGTCGACCTGGTTCGGCCGCTTCAGTTGGGGCAACGATTTGCAGGAGGCCGCCGGGGCTTTTTACGGCGGAAACACGATTACCGGGACTATCGTTCGCCAGGGCGTGCTGGCCAACACGCGCATTCTGAGCGCCGCCATGGTGAACGAGGCCCGCTTCTCCTGGAACGAGTTTGAAAACAACCTGACCGGCGATTACGCCAACACAACCAACGTGCAGGCCACGCTCGGGATCACCGGCCTGGCGGCTCCCAGCCCGTTGGCATACGGCATCCCGGCGATCGGCCTTGGGGAAGGCATCACCGGCTTCGGCGGGGTCACTCCATGGATCACCCGGGACAATAACTTCCAGGGGACCGATACCATCTCGATTCTCAAAGGCGGCCACAGCATTAAAGTGGGCGCCGACCTTCGCCGCCAGCGCTACGACCAGTATGGTAACCAAAAGACCGATGGCGAATTCGATTTCGACGGCCAGTCCACCTGCAATCCGGCCAACTGCGCCCCGAGCGGTTTCATCTTTGCCGATTTCATGGTCGGTCTGCCTTACCAGGCCTACCGCGCCCTTGGCGAAGCCAACGCCATGATGCGCACCACTTTCTTCGCGGGGTACGTCCAGGACGACTGGAAAGTCAGCCGCAAGCTTACGCTGAACCTCGGTTTACGCTACGAAAACGAGCGCCCGTGGGTGGACAAATACAATGACATGATGAACATCCAGGTGTTTGACACGGGCGTGGGTCCGGCCGGGGCTTATCTGATTCCCGGCGCGGCGGCACCGGTCTTCACCAAACCGGGAAGCGGGAGCTTTTACCCCAACAGCACGTGGCAATTTGGGCAAGGGCAAGCGACCCAAGTCAGCAACGTGATGGGGCGAGGCATGGTCAACCCCAGCGACCGCAATTGGGGGCCGCGCGTCGGCCTGGCCTACAACCCGGCGCAACACTGGAGCGTCCGGGCCGGCGCCGGGATGTTCTACGTGCAGGATATCACCAACATCGTCTTCGATATGGCCCGTAACCTGGCTGCCAAAGACGGATACGTGATCCCTGTCAACAATCGGACTACCTATCTGTCTTCTCCGTGGGCTACCGAGTCGGGGAGTCCCAATTGCCCGGGTTTTGGCGGAGTGTGCCTGGCGGCGCCGCAGGTCCAGGCCACCGACCAGAACAACCGTACGCCGTATGTCGAGCAGTTTCTGTTGAACGTGCAGCGCGAATTGTCGCACCACATCGTGATGGAGGTCGGATACCTGGGGAATGAAGGACACCACCTGGACCGCTACCAGGTCCTCAACCAGGCGATCCTTCCGAGCGGACCGAACGACCATAGCAGCACTGCGTCGCGCCGTCCCTGGCCGTTGTACGGCAATCTCCAGGAAGTGGCGGGCGTGGACAACTCCAACTACCACGCCCTCAATTGGAAACTGACGCAGACGCCGGTCTATGGCCTCGCTTACACGATTGCGTTCACCTGGTCGAAGGCCATCGACGAGGGCAGCGCGACGCGCACCAATTCCGGCGATACCCTTTGGCCGAACAACAGCTACACGCTGAACACCATGCGCGGGCTTTCGCAATTCGATGAGGGGCGGCGGTTTGTGGCTTCCTACGTGTATAATTTGCCGATCGGGCGAGGCACTAGCTTGCTCGGGACCGGCGCTCCCGGCGCGATCCTCGGCGGCTGGCAGCTCGGAGGCATCCTCACGCTGACGGATGGCACGCCGGAACAGGGCTCAGTGTTGGGCGATACCACCAACATCGGCAACCTGAATGATTACCCGGAGGTTACGGGAATTAGTCCGATCCCGGCGAACCGCTCCGCGAATAACTACTTCAATGCGGCCGCGTTCAATTTCACCAGTCCGACCTTGTCCTATCTGCCGGGTAATGAGGGAAGAAACGTGCTGATCACGCCGGGAGTCGCGAACTTCGATGCGTCGCTGGTGAAGCTGATCCATATTAAAGAAAGCCACGCGATGACAGTCCGGTTTGAGGCCTTCAATTCAGTCAACCATCCCAACTGGAATGTGCCGCCAAACGATCCGCGGTCCCCGGCCACATTCGGCATCGTGACCAGCGCCAGGACGATGCGGCAACTGCAAGTCGCGCTGAAGTACACTTTTTGACGGGCGGGGCGCGCGAATAGAAGAAGCATGAGCCCTCCCCTCCCGGCGTCAAGAAGACTTCGCGCCGGGGAGGGGGGCTTAGTTGTATGGCAGGCATTCACGGGTTGTGAGGTGACGGCGAACCGGCAGGGAGGGTGCCGACAACAACCAAGCTCCTCGGGGCGGAGGGAGGGCCGCATCCGATCAATCCACGCTACCGCGGCATCTGATACCTGGTTGCAGGGCTGGCGGATTTCCGTTCGTTGAAAAAGTCCGGAAAGGAAGATTATGAAGAGTATCTCGAGGGGAACGTGTTTGCTGGGTATTCCACTGGTCCTGGTGTTCGGCGTGGTGGTCACGCTGGCCCAAAACGGCGACCCGGCTTACAAAGCGAAGCGGATCAATCGGGCGGTCGAATTGTTGGCGGACGGCCAGCCGATTTATTATACGGGCTCTCACACGGGAGCGCCGGGTGGGGGTGCGAGCGCGGAAGCCAGTTTTGAACAGGGCAAGAAGGACGCGCAGACCTATGCCGACTATATCAGCTACGACATGGAGCACACCGCCTACGACATCGTCGGGCTGACCGCGTACATGAAGGGCCTGGTGGCGGGCGGTCCGACGAGGAGCGGCCATCGCACGCCGGCAGTGATCGTCAATGTGCCGGTCAATGGCCTCGATGAAGCGTCAGTCCGCGCCAATGCCTGGATGTTCCAGCAAGTGCTGGCCGCGGGCGTCCATGGAATCATGCTCACTCATGCGGAGACGCCGGGCGCCATTCGGGCGTTCGTCGAAGCCGTCCGCTTTCCTATCCACAAGGAAGGGATCGGGGCGCTGCTCGGCGAGGGCCATCGGGGCACGCACGGATCCGGGCCGGCCGCGGCGATCTGGGGAATCTCGGTGCAGGAGTACGAGCAAAAGGCCGATCCGTGGCCGCTCAACCCGAACG
>Ga0187848_10004081_pt1 | contig 10340 bp, 7 predicted proteins | sample June2016WEW_4_40_FD_132424 | JGI IMG/M metagenome (GOLD analysis project Ga0187848, IMG submission 132424) | Peatland microbial communities from SPRUCE experiment site at the Marcell Experimental Forest, Minnesota, USA - June2016WEW_4_40 | ecosystem: Environmental > Terrestrial > Soil > Wetlands... | reverse complement strand
TATCGCGAACATCAGAAGGGCCGCGAGACCTCGACCAACTCGATCGCCTCGATCTTCGCCTGGACGCGCGGCCTCGCTCATCGCGCCAAGCTCGACGACAACGCGGCGCTGGCGCGTTTCGCCGACACGCTGGAGCGCGTCTGCGTCGAGACCGTCGAGGCCGGCTTCATGACCAAGGACCTCGCCCTGCTCATCGGCCCCGAGCAGAAATGGCTGTCGACGAGCGGCTTCCTCGACAAGATCGGCGAGAATCTGAAGGCGGCGATGGCGAAGTAAGGGGCGCGCGTCTCCTTCTCGCGCAATCCCCCTGTCAAATTCGCGTCCGCCACCCTAGATTGGGGCGTTCTCTCCGCGCCCCGGTTTTCCCTTGTCCGTTTTCACCGATCTGGCCTTCGAAGCGAGCGTGGTTGCGCGCTCGCTCGCCGATTTTCTCTCCGGCGGCGGCCTGAGGCTCGGCGTTACCGGACTGTCGAAAGCGGGCAAGACCGTTTTCATCACCGCGCTGGTCGACAACCTGATCGCCGGCGCCCGGTTGCCGGTGCTGCGCGCCTCCGCCGAAGGGCGCATCGCGCGCGCCTATCTCGAGCCGCAGCCCGACGACGCGGTGCCGCGCTTCGCTTACGAAGCGCACTTGGCCGCATTGAGCGGCGCCGATCGGCGCTGGCCGCAATCGACCCGACGTATTTCCCAGTTGCGGCTGACCATCGAATTCGAGCGCGCGGCGTCCTGGGGCGCAAAGGCCTCGCATCTGACGCTCGACATCGTCGACTATCCCGGTGAATGGCTGCTCGACCTGCCGCTGCTCGACAAATCCTACGCCCAATGGTCGCGCGAGACGATCGCGGCGAGCGCGGCGCCGGCGCGCGCGCCGCTCGCCGCGCCCTGGCGCGCGTTTCTTGCCGGCCTCGACCTCGGCGCGACGGCGCAGGAAGAAACCGCCCGCACCGCGGCGGAACTCTTCACGACCTATCTGCGCAAGGCGCGCGACGATGTCTACGCGCTGTCGACTTTGCCGCCGGGACGCTTCCTCATGCCGGGCGATCTCGAGGGATCGCCCGCCCTGACCTTCGCGCCGCTGCCGCTCGGCGAGGACGAGCCAATCGCGCCGCGCTCGTTGGCGGCGATGATGGAGCGGCGCTACGAGGCTTATAAGACCTACGTGGCGCGGCCGTTCTTTCGCGACCATTTCGCCCGCCTCGATCGGCAAATCGTGCTGGTCGATGCGCTCAGGGCGCTTAATTCCGGCCCGGCCGCGTTGCGCGATCTGGAAAACGCGCTGACCGAGGTGTTGCAGGCGTTCCGCGCCGGCCGCGCTTCGCGCTTCGCCTCGATCTTCCGCCCGCGCATCGACCGCATTCTGTTCGCGGCGACCAAGGCCGACCATCTGCATCATGTCAGCCACGATCGTCTGGAAGCGATCCTGCGCGTGTTGACGGCCAAAGCGATCGCGCGCGCCGAAGGGGTCGGCGCCGACATCGACGTGATCGCGCTCAGCGCCGTGCGGGCGACGCGCGAGGCCGAGATGCGCCACGCCGGCCAGACGCTGGAGGCGATCGTCGGTGTGCCCGAGGCGGGCGAGCGGCTCGGCGGGCAGATCTTCGACGGCGTCGCCGAGGCGGCGGTGTTTCCCGGCGAGTTGCCCGAGGACCCCGATGCGGCGTTCGCCGGCGATCGGCTCGCGCTCCCCGAAGCCGACAACGACTGGCGTTTCGTGCGGTTTCGGCCGCCAGTGACGGCGCGCGGCGCACCGGCGCCGCATATTCGCCTCGACCGTGCGCTGCAATTCCTGATCGGAGACAAACTGGCATGAGCGAACATCGCCCGCGCCCGCGCGCGTTCCGGCTCGACGACGAGCGCGTCGCCGTCGACGACGCCCCGACGCCGCTGGCGCCGACCGCCACCATTCGTTCGCAGACCGCTCCCATCCCGGAAGGCGGCGGCGAGCCGATCGACGAGGCCGAGCGCGCCGTCGAAGCGGCGCAGCGCTCTGGCGTGCTCGCGCGCTGGCGCCCGAAGCTGTCGACGCTCGTCTGGGCGGGATTCGGCGGGTTGGTCTCGCTCGGTCTCGGCCTGTGGATGAGCGAGCTTATCGAAAGTCTCTTCGCCAGGGCGCGCTCGCTGGGCGCGCTCGGCGCGGTCTTCGCCGCGCTGTTCGTCACGGGAATCCTCGGTCTCGCGTTGCGCGAAATCGTCGCGCTCGTGCGGCAAAGCCGCATCGCCGACCTGCATGCGGCGCTCGCCCGCGCGAGAGCGAGCGACGACCGGGTCGTGGCGCGCGCGCTGGTGGCGAGGCTCGCCGCGCTCTACGAAGGACGCGCCGAAACCGCGCGCGCAAGGGCCGAGGTGGCCGAAGCGCGCGGCGCCATCGTCGACGGGCGCGACCTCATCGACATCGCCGAGCGCGCGCTGCTGCGTCCGCTCGACGCAAAGGCGCAAGCCGAAATCGCGGCGGCGGCGCGCCGCGTCTCCCTGGTCACCGCGATCAGCCCGCGCGCCGTTCTCGACGTCATTTTCGTCGTCGCCCAGATCGTCCGGCTGGTGCGCCGCGTCGCCGAACTCTACGGCGGCCGGCCTGGCTTGCTCGGCTTCGTCAAGCTCTCGCGCTCGATCGGCACCCATATCGCGATCACCGGCGGCATGGCGGTCGGCGACAGCCTGTTGCAACAGATCGTCGGCCACGGCATCGCCTCGCGCATCTCGGCGCGCATGGGCGAAGGCGTGCTCAACGGCCTACTGACCGCCCGCGTCGGCCTTTCCGCGATGGCGGTGTGCCGCCCCGCCCCCTTCGCCATCGACAAGCCGCCAGGCGTCGGCGAAGTCGCGCCGTTCCTATTTCGCTCCGGCAAGGACCGTTGAAGTCTGTCGCGGGCGCCAGTTGCGTGCGGCGTAGACGGCGATGAGCGCGAGGCCGGCGAGCGCGACGTAATGGCTCGGCCGCGGCGACATGTCGGGATCGACGTTGGCGCTCAGGACTTCCCAGAAATCGATGTGGCGCACGAGCGCGTACCACGCCCCCTCGAGGGACGCCGTCGCCAGCGGCGCGAGGAGCGTCGAACCGACGACCACGCCCCACGCGGGCCAGCCGCGCTTCTGCAACAGGCGCGCGAGCATGAGGATGAAGTACAAGCCCATCATCAGCACGGCCTGGGAGACGTCGGCCTTCGACTGCAGATAGAAATGGAAGATCGCCAGCGCCGCGATCGCATAGACGAGCTTGTGCAGACGGTTCCAGCGCGGCGCGCCCAAGCGCCTGATCATCGCGTCGGTGGAGGTCGCGCTCAGCGCGGCCAGACCCAACCAGGCGGCGAAACCGATGGTGAGATAGAAGCGTAGCGCGATTTCGGACGCGACGTGAAGAACGTCGTACTTCTGATCGACGACATAGAGGCCGAGATGCGCGAAGGCATAGGCGAAGGCGGCGACGCCGACCATCCGCCGAACCGCGATCAGCTTCGGCCATTGCGCGAAGCGGCGCAGCGGCGTCACCATGAGCGAGACGAGGGTGAGGCGCACCGCCCAGTCGCCGGTGCGATGGATCATCTCGGTGATCGGCTTGGGGTCGAGCAAGCCCGTCGCCGCCTGGAACGCGATCCAGCCGGCCGGCGCGAACAACAGCACGAACACGATCGCTTTCAGAGGCGAAAAGCGTCCGTTGCGCTCGTTCCAGGGGGCTTTCAACCTCAGCATGGCGACGACCCTATCGTTCGACGGCGGCTTTTCAAGCCTCCCGAGCGATACGCGCGGCGGGGCGCGTTTGTTTCACCTGGAAGGCGAGATTCGCCCGGCTCGAGGCGCGCCGTCGAGCGCGCAGGGGCCGACCTCGGCGCCATTAAGTGTTTGCTAAGCCGAATGAATTAGTTTGGCCGCGCTCAGAACGCGAACAGCGCATCCTCACGACTTCTCGAACACGGCGCCGCTCGCGACAGAATCTGTCAAGCGGCTCGACTTAGGCGATCGGCAGTGGCAGTTCCCCGACAGCATGGCGAGTTTCTGAACACACACAACGCAGCCGTGGATCGATACGCCGCCTGGGTGAAGCGGCTGCGCGCGGGAAAGTCGGTCCCCAGCCTGCCGTTCGACGCGCATGATCCCCTGGCCCAGCTCGGCCACGAACTCCTGTTGCTCGCCGACAGTTTGAGCCGCCGAGAGGCCGAGCTTCGGCGGCTGTTCGGACTGGTCCAAACCGTCGAGCAAGGCATTTCGCTGGAAGACGTCCTGAATCGCATTTTCGACAGCTTTTCCGGTCTCATCCCTTACGATCGCATCGGTTGCGCGTTTCTCTCGGCCGACGGCGCTCGGCTGACGGCGCACTGGGCGCGTTCGAATCTCGGTCCGGCGCAAGTTCCGGCGGGGTTCTCTCAACCCATCGCCGGCAGCAGTCTCGAGCGAATTCTGCAAACCAACCAGCCGCGGATCATCAACGATCTCGAAGCCTACCTGAGAGACAAGCCGCACTCCGAAGGCACCCGTCGGATCGTCGCCGAAGGCGGCCGCTCCAGCTTCACCTGCCCACTGGTCATCAATCAACGGCCGATCGGCTTCCTGTTTTTCACCAGCCGCGAAAAGAACACCTACCGCGATTTGCATCAGGCCGTCTTTCACCAGATCGCCAATCAATTGTCGGTCGTCATCGAGAAGAGCCGCGTCTTCGAGCAGATCAACTTCGCGGCGCATCACGACGCATTGACGGGCCTTCCCAATCGCAAGCTCTTCTTCGAGCGGCTCGAGCAGGGACTCGAGCGCATCCAGCCCGGAGAACGGCTGGCGGTGCTCTATCTCGACCTCGATCGCTTCAAGCGGGTCAACGATACGCTCGGGCATCCGATCGGCGACCAGTTGCTCAAAGGCGTGGCGGAGCGGCTGCGCGGCTGCGCGGGAAGCGCCGCCACGATCGCGCGCCTCGGCGGCGACGAATTCGCCGTCATTGCGCCGTCGCTCGCGTCGCCCTCGCAGGCCGCGGCGCTCGCCGCCGAGATCGGCGAGGCGATCCGCCCGCCGTTTCGTTTCGACGGCCATGAAGTGGCGATCGAGGCCAGCGTCGGCATTTCCCTCGCTCCCAGTCATGCCAGAGCGAGCGACGAATTGCTGAAAATGGCCGACGTGGCGCTCTATGAAGCTAAGGCTCATGGGCGCGGCTCCTATTGCTTCTTCGAAGCGGACATGAACCAACGCGCGCGCGCTCGCATCGAATTGGAGCGGGATCTGCGCCGAGCGCTCGCCAACGGCGAATTCGAGCTGCATTATCAGCCGATCGTCAATCTTCAGGATCACAAGATCGTCGCCTTCGAGGCCCTTGTGCGCTGGCGCCATCCCGAGCGCGGGCTTATCCATCCGGCCAAATTCATCCCGGTCGCCGAGGACATGGGCCTGATCGTCGACTTGGGCGAATGGGTGTTGCGAACGGCCTGCGCCGAGGCGGCCAAATGGCCGGACGACATTCGCGTCGCGGTCAATGTTTCGACGATTCAGCTGTCCGACAAGAATCTGGTCGCCGCGGTCATCGACGCCACCCGCGCGGCGGGCATACGCCCCGGCAGGCTGGAGATCGAAATCACGGAGTCGGTCTTCATCGAAGACACCTCGGCGAATCTCGCCACTTTGAAAGAGCTGCTCGACTTCGGTGTCACCACCGCGATCGACGATTTCGGCACGGGGTTCTCCTCGCTCAGCTACCTCCAAAGTTTCTCGTTCGGCCGGATCAAGATCGATCGCGCCTTCATTATCGGGCTGCCCGACAAGAAGGAGTCGACCGCCATCGTACGCGCCGTTTCGCAGCTCGCGCGAAACCTCGACATTCGGGTGACCGCCGAAGGCGTCGAAACGGAACAGCAGTTGAAGCATGTCCGGAACCTCGGTTGCACCGAGATTCAGGGATACCTGTTCAGCCCGCCGCGGCCGGCCGCCGATCTGCATAAGCTCTTTGCGCGGCCCGCCGTCGAGACGCGCGGGGCGGCGGCGGGCGCTCGACGACGCTTGGCGGGCTCCGGCGAGGCCCGGCGCCGCGGAATCGAAGCCTCGCTCTGAAGCTCCGCCCGGCGCACGCCGGTTTTCTGCAGCCGCCCGCCCCGTCAGCTCACGCCGAGCTTGCGCTGCAAGTTCGTCGACGAGGTCGTGTACTGGAACAGCAGCTTCTTGTCGGGATAGACGTAGCGGTGCGCCTTCTGCGCGGCGAGCGCGACTTCGTGGAAGCCCGACAGGATCAGCTTCAGTTTGCCGGGATACGTGATGATGTCGCCGACAGCGAAAATGCCGGGGACGTTGGTTTCGAATTTCTCGGTGTCGACCGGAATGAGGTTCTCGTGCAGGTTGAGGCCCCATTCGCCGATCGGCCCGAGCTTCATCGTCAGGCCGTAGAACGCGAGGAGATCGTCGCATGCGACGTCGAACGTCGCCTGGTCGCCGCCGCGCACCGTGACTGCGCTCAATTGGCCGTCGGCGCCTTTGAGGCCGGTGAGCTGGGCGATGACGAGGTCCATCTTCTTTTCCGCCACCAGCGCGCGCATGGCGTTGACCGAATGCGGCGCGGCGCGAAAATCGTCGCGCCGGTGGACCAGCGTGATCCGGCTGGCGACGGGCTGGAGGTTGAGCACCCAGTCGAGCGCCGAATCCCCGCCGCCCGCGATCAAGACGTGGCGGCCGCGGAAATGGTCCATCTTGCGCACGGAATAGAAGACGCTCTTGCCCTCGTAGGCCTCGACGCCCGGCGTCGGCGGACGCTTGGGCTGGAACGAGCCGCCGCCCGCCGCGATCACTACGACCTTGGCCTCGATGACCGTGCCGGCGTCGGTGGCGACGCGGAACAAGGGATGCTCCGGCGTGCCAAGCGATTCGAGCTTCTCGACCATTTCGCCCAAGTGGAAGGTCGGCGCGAAGGGGTGGATCTGCTGGCTCAGGTTGTCGACCAGCCCCTGCCCGGTGATCACGGGATAGCCGGGAATGTCGTAAATCGGCTTTTCCGGATAGAGTTCGGCGCACTGGCCGCCGATCTTGGGCAGAATGTCGATCAGATGGGCCTTGATGTCGAGCAGGCCCAATTCGAACACCGCGAACAGCCCGACCGGCCCGGCGCCGACGATGATCGCGTCCGTCTGGATGACTTCGCTCATCGGCGTCACCCCTGCCTGGCCGGGGTCGTCACGACGAGGCCGTCGAGCGCCTCGCTGACCTTGATCTGGCAAGAGAGGCGCGAATTCGGCCGTACGTCGGCGGCGAAATCGAGCATGTCTTCTTCCATTTGCGAGGGCTTGCCGACGACCTCGGTCCATTCCGGCGCGACATAGACATGGCAGGTCGCGCAGGCGCAGGCGCCGCCGCATTCGGCTTCGATGCCGGGAATGCTGTTGCGCAGCGCCGTCTCCATCACCGTCGAGCCCACCTGGGCTTCGACCGTGCGCGACGCGCCGGATGCGTCAATGAATGTCACTTTTGTCATCGGGACAGGGACTTCCTTATCTCTTTCGAACGCCAACACGCCGCGCGCCGACGAGGACGCGGTCGTTCGGCCTCGTTCGCGCGCGCCTTCATAAAGCGCGCCGTCGGACAACGGAAGCGGGTTTTCGCGATCCGGGTGGTTTAGAACCGCGCCAAAGAGCCGCAGCGCAAGTTCAGCCGCGCAGCCTTGCAATAGCGGCTCGGGCCCCGGCGATGGCCCCGGCGAGCGCCGCGACAGCCCGGTCGATTTCCGGTTTTTCGGCTTTTCCGCATTCAAGCGACGTTTCCAACGCCTGCGAGGCCCGCGCGACTTCCCAGGCTCCGACGGCGAGCGCCGATCCGCGCAGCATATGCGCGGCGTCGGCGCGCCGGCGGCGCGGCGCGTCCTCTGCCGACAGTTGCGCCAGCAAGCTCGTCGATTGGCGGTCGAAAAGGCCGAGCAGCTCCTCCTCCAGAGCGCAATCGTTGTCGGTCTGGCGGGCCAAGTGGACCAGGTCGATTGCGGGCTCGCTCATGGACAAGTCGTTCAAACCGGGAAGAGCGCGGCGAGCCGGGCTATCGCCCCGCGACGCGAGGGTTGCGGACATGGCCATCTCCTAATGTGCGGAAGTCCCTGACTTTTCCACCGAATTCCGCCAGAATTGGCATAGGACGCCCATTTTCGCCGCCAAGGTTGCTCGAATATGGTGACCCAAACGTTAACGACGTTTGAAAGATACGATTCTCTAGATGTTTCAATCTCGCGTCGCGACCTGTAGACTGACATTAGTTAACGTTCCCGCGCGCCGCGACGCGAGGCCAGATGCGGCGGGCGTGCAGGGAGCACATCGCGACGGACCATGGGCAATCGCGACGGATCGAACGAGGCGGACACTATGGCGCAGAAACAAACGGCTCAGGACGCGGTTTCCGCGGCGATGTCGGCTATCGAAGACGCTTTGAATTTGTCTGGCGGCGAGAATCACGCCGGCGGCGCGGAACATCCTGTCGCCGCTCCCGATTCCGGGCCCGCCCCCGCTAAGGCCTCGCCCGCCGCCCCGGCGTCGACCGCGCCCCTCAAAGCGCCTTCGGCGCAGGAGTCCGGCGAGCCGCCGTTCGCGCGTCGTCTGGCGCCGCCATCCGACGAGGCCAAACCGGCGCTTGGCGCAGCGACGCCTCCGGCCAATGACGATCGGCCGGCGATTGGCCCGATCGTTCAGGCTCTGCAATTGCGGCGTCCAAGCCAGGCGCCGTTCGTGACGGCCGCCGTCGCGGCGCTCGTGTGGTTGGCGCTGTGCGTCGCGTACGCGGTGTTGCATTATCCCACGACGGCGGGATCGGGCCTCGCGGCGGCGCGCGACTACGCTCTTCAACCGGAAACGGTCTTGCTGGCGCTGGCCGCCCTGGCGCCGGCGATCTTTTTGTTCGGGTTCGCCGCTTTGGCGCGCCGGCTGCAGGAATTGCGCCTCTCGGCGGGCTCGATCGCCCAAGTCGCGTTGCGGCTGGCGGAGCCGGAAACGATCGCGGGCGAGCAGGTCGTCACGCTTTCCCAGGCGATCCGCCGGGAAATCACCTCGATGGGCGACGGTATCGAGCGGGCGCTGGCTCGCGCCGCCGAACTGGAGACCCTCGTCCGTTCCGAGGTCTCGACGCTCGAGCGCGCGTATTCCGACAACGAACGTCGCATCCGTTCGCTGATCGCCGAGATGGCGGATCAGCGCGAGGCGATCGTCGCCAACGGCGGTCGCCTGCGCGCCGCAGTGGACGACGCGCACAAGGAGCTCGCCGCCGATCTCGAAAATATCGCGCAGACCCTGGGCGAACGCATTTCCAACGTCGGCGAGCGCGTCGCCACCTCGCTCGGCGCCTCCTCGGAGGAGATCGCCATCGCCATGGACAGCGCTGGTTCCACCGCCGTGGACCGCATCGCGGCGCAGGGCGCGCAAATGCACGAATCCTTGACCGCCCTGGGCGCCGAAGTCGCGACGCGAATCGCCGACGCCAGCAACCGAAGCGCGGACGAGATCATCGCGCGCGTCGCGGACATCGATCAGCGAGTCAAAGACAGCGGCACTCAGACCGCCGAGGCGATCCAGCTGCACGCCGAGGCCGCCGCGACCCGCCTAATCGTCGCCAGCGAATCCTTGGCGAGAGATTTCGGAGAACGAAGCGACGACCTTGTCGACCGTTTCGACTCCAGCCGTCGCGTTCTTACCGAGTCGGTGTTCGGCTACGGCGACGAGCTCGCCGCGCGGCTCGGCGAGGCGGCCGAGCGGCTGCACGAAACGATCGTCGTGCGCGGACAAGCGCTCGAGGGCGCGCTCGGCGGCACGAGCGAGCGGCTGGCCGCCACCCTGAGCGCGGCAACCGACGACGCGCGCGCCGTCTTCGACGCCGCCGGCGCGACATGGTCGGAGCACTTCGAGGCGCGCAACGCTCAGTTGCGAGGCTTCTTCGACGAGTCCGCAGGCGCCTTGAGTGGCCAGATCGAGGAGTCCGCTCAACGCGCGGTCGAAGCGATCATCAACCAGGGCGCGACGGCGGAGGCGCGCCTTCAAGAGGTTTCGCAGGCGGCTGTGGCCCGCTGGAACGAGCAAGTCGCGCAGTCGGGCGAGAAATTCGCCTCCATCGCCGGCGAAGCCGTCGCCTCGATCGCTGTCAGCGGCGACAGCATGCACGACACGCTGGCTTCCACGATCGCGACTTTCGAAGAAACGCTCGGCTCGCGCGGCGGCGCGCTGGTGACCGCGTTGAGCGGCCAGACCCGGCAGTTGGACGAGCAACTGAATTCGCTGGCCGGCCTGGTGGGAGACGGCGGCGACAGCGTCGTCGAACGAATCGGCGCCCACGCCGCGCGCCTCGGAGAGAACTTCGGCGCCCATGTCGAAGCCATCGATGCGATCATGTCCAATCGTCAGGCCGAACTCGAC
>Ga0187848_10004080_pt1 | contig 10340 bp, 10 predicted proteins | sample June2016WEW_4_40_FD_132424 | JGI IMG/M metagenome (GOLD analysis project Ga0187848, IMG submission 132424) | Peatland microbial communities from SPRUCE experiment site at the Marcell Experimental Forest, Minnesota, USA - June2016WEW_4_40 | ecosystem: Environmental > Terrestrial > Soil >... | reverse complement strand
ACCTGATTCAACAATCCCTCAAAAAAGCGCCGTGGAATGAACGACCATTAAAACATCAATGACTCCGCTTGCCCAATGGGCCGTGAAAAATTACACTCCCGAAGTGCGGAATGTGGGTTTAATAGTACCGTGAATGCTAAATTATCATTAAAAGCGCCTGAAGCCGTCCCAACACTCCATCACTCCATCGCTCCAACACTCCATTCCCCTCCACCATTCCCCTCCTCCACCACGCCACCCGGCGTTCGCGGTTCAGATCGGCCGCCGGTCATTTTCAGTTCTTTTTCACTTAATTTCACCTGGTTTCACCTAGTTTCACTTGTTTTCAGCTATTTTCAGTTCCGGAGGGCAGGGGGGCCATGCGCACAGAACACTTGACCCCAATTCCCCGCGGTTTACGCTCCTCCCCATGAACCCAATCAGGAACCCAAACCCTTCCATCGTCCGTTGTCAGAAGAACCTCTTCCGCACGTTGGCATTTCTTCTCTCCGCCGCCTCCGCCTTCCCCCAAGGACGCGGCGGCAACCCGGCCCAGATTGAATACGTCCGCTCCAATTACACCAAATTCGAATACCACATCCCCATGCGCGACGGCATCAAACTGTTCACCTCCGTCTATGTGCCCAAGGACACCAACCAGCCCTGGCCAATCATGTTGCAGCGAACCCCGTACGGCGTCGGCCCCTACGGACCTGACGCCTATCGCGGCTCCCTCGGCCCCTCCGATTTGTTCGTCAGGGAGGGATTTATCTTCGTTTATCAGGATGTCCGCGGACGCGGGCAATCCGATGGCGTCTTTGACGATCCACCGGCCCACAAGCTCCACTTCAGCGGCCCCACCGACGCCGACGAAAGCACCGACGGCTACGACACCATTGACTGGCTGGTGAAAAACATCCCCAACAACAATGGCCGCGTCGGCACCTGGGGCATCTCCTATCCCGGCTTCTTTTCCGCCTTCACCCTCATCAACGCCCATCCCGCCCTCAAAGCCGCCTCCCCGCAAGCGCCCATGGCCGATGTCGGCGATGGCGATGACGCCTATCATAACGGCGCTTTCTTCCTGGCCGAAAATTTTGATTTCTACGTCAGCTTCAAACCCAAACCATCCGCGCACCCGGCCCCCGCGTGGCAGACGGGGCGCTTCCCAAAAGGCGCGACGGTTTTAATGCGCCGCGCCCCCGCTGCTCCCGCGCCGCCGGCTGAACGCTTCAGCATGGGAACGCGCGACGAATACGACTTCTTTCTTCATATGGGAACCCTCGCTGACGCCGAGGAAAAATACTTCAAACACCAAAACGAATTTTGGTCCACCCTCGTCAAGCACTACACCTACGACAAGTTCTGGTCCTCCCGCGCCCTCGCCCCGCAAATGCACCACCTCACCGCCGCCACCCTCGTCGTGGGCGGCTGGTTCGACGCCCAGGATCTGGGCGGCACGCCCAAGCTCTTCCAGGCCATTGCCAAAGACGCCAGCGCCCCCCCCGCCACCCTGGTCATGGGGCCGTGGTCCCACGGCAGTTGGTCGCGCGGCAATGGCGACCGCCTGGGCAATCTGCGATTCACCGAGAAAACCGGGCCTTTCTATCGTGAGCAGATCGAATTCCCCTTCTTCCTCCAGAATCTCAAAGGCAAGGGCGGCGGCCTCAAGACAGAAACCGATGCCGCCATTCCAAAAGCCTGGGTTTTCGCCACCGGCAGCGACCAATGGCACCGTTTTGACACCTGGCCTCCCGCCAATGCCGTCCGCCGCTCCCTCTATCTGGAGGCGGCCGGCAAACTGTCCTTCACCGCTCCCGCTGGCGCCAGCGACCAGTTCGACGAATATATCAGCGATCCGGCCAATCCGGTCCCCGTCACCAAGGAAATCGGCGTGAACCTGGGCGGCGACTACATGACCTACGATCAGAGTTTCGCCTCCAAGCGGTCCGATGTGCTCACCTATCAAACGGAGCCGCTGGAACACCCCCTCACCATCGCCGGGCCGGTCACTCCCGTCTTGCGCGTCTCCACCTCCGGCACCGATTCCGATTTCGTGGTCAAACTGATTGATGTTTATCCAAACGACGATCACGGTCCCAAGGCGGATCAGGCGGGCGCCGCGACCAATGCGGGTGTCGCTTCCTTGGCCGGCTATCAACAATTGGTGCGCGGCGAGCCTTTCCGCGGCAAATTCCGCAACAGCAGGTCCAAACCCGAGCCCTTCAAACCCGGCCAGCCCGCCAAAATCCAATTCCCCATGCCCGATGTCATGCACACCTTCCTGCCCGGACACCGCATCATGGTGCAAATCCAAAGCTCCTGGTTCCCTCTGACCGATCGCAATCCCCAGAAGTTCCTCTATATTCCCGACGCCAAAGCCTCTGATTTCCAGAAAGCCGTCCAGCGCGTCTATCGCGGTGGCCCCGACGGCACCCGCCTGGACCTGCTCGTCACCGAGTAACCTGCCGCAACCCTAATCCCAATCTTAATCCCAATCTTAATCTTAATCCTAATCTCAAATTGTATTCCATCCTCGCTTACATGGCCGCGGCCGGTGGGGGGGCGCTCCTTGCCTGGCTCCTCACTCGCGCCCCGGAATTGCGCGGCTGGCGCCTGTCCCAGCTCCTCCTCGTCCCCGGCGCCTTCGTGTTGGCCTGCTGGGTGCTGCGGCAAACCGGCGGCCGGCCCGACATGGGCGCCGGCATCATCCTCATCGTAATAATAGTATTGACAGCATTCCTCCTCGCCCCCAACATCGCCTTCTACTGCGGAGCCGGCCTCTCCAACTTCCTCGACCCCATGGATTGGACGCCCGCCGAAGAAATCGCCCTGCGCCCCATCCGGCGGTTGATTGACCGCGATCAATACTACCAGGCCTTGGGCGACTTGGACGCCCTGCTTAAAAAACACAAGCCCACTTACGAGAGCCTTCTCCTCCACGCCAAACTCCTCCACCACTTCGGCCGGGTGGACGAGACCGTGGCCGCGCTGCTCCAGACGATCGCACTTTGCCAAAGCACCGCGCAGCAACTGACGGTCCTGGAACTTCTCGCGGTCCTGGAGGAGCGTCATCAGAGCCCGCGCAAACCGCTTGCCCCGGGAACCCGGCCGATCCAGATTTACCACCGGCTGGTCCTGTTCCCCATCGCCGCCCAGGACCGGCTGCTCCACAAGGAAATTCCGGCCGGCGTCTATGAGGTTGAGGAAACCTTCCATCGCAACCACCGCTGGCTGAAACTGGCGGGAGAGGATTGGGGCAACGCCGCCATGTGCTGGGAGGCCGTCCTGCAAATTCATCCCCCGGATCCCGCCCCTCCGCAAAAGGGTTTCCTCTGGCAGATGGCCCGGATCAACCAGGCCATCACCCTCGCCCTCAAAGGCAAGCGCCGCCTCCAGTCCCAGGCCGAGGCCGGCCAACTTCTCAAGCAAGCCGGCCAATTCATCCGGCGGGAAGACTGGCGGTCAGCCCTTCCCCTTCTCCAAAAAGCATCCGCCTGCGACCCGGACAATTACGAAATCGCCTATCGCTGGGTGCAAGCCGTGCGCCACATCGCCGACGACCGCGCCACCGCCCGCGCTGTCAACACCGTCCTCTCCCAAAGCCAATGGTCCGCCGACGAACAAGAAATGCTCCGCCAATTGCAACACCCCATCGCCCCCAAAAAATAACCCGTTGGGATTACAAATCCCGCAGGGGTTTTATGCTTGAAAGCTTGCCGTAAAATGCCGGCGTGAACCATAGTACAAATGTTCGATGGCCGGTGAGGAAGACTTTGTGTATCGTTTGCGGCGGTCATAGACCGCCGCTACAGAAGAGTTGCCATGAAATCTATTTTGACGCGCCGGCCGCGGTCGCGGCCTTTTCTGGCCGCCGCCCTGTTGCTGGCCGGCTGGCCGGCTGGGTTTTTCAGCGCGGCGCCGGCGCAGACGGCGGAAGAGGCGGTCCCGGCGCCGGAGTTTGCCATGCCGGGCAAAGACAGCCCGGAGTCGGCCTGGTGGCGCGATTCGATGAAGACGCACGACAAGCGGATGGAGTGGTGGCGCGAGGCGCGCTTCGGAATGTTCATGCACTGGGGCGTTTATTCGAGCCTGGGCAATGAATACAAGGGCCGCAAGGGCGGGACTTACGCCGAGCATATCATGCGGATTTTGAAGATTCCCATCGCGGAATATCGCGCGGAAGTGGCTGGCCGTTTCTTTCCCAGCAACTTCAACGCCGACGCCTGGATCAGCCTGGCCAGCCAGGCGGGGATGGGCTATCTGGTCATCACCGCCAAGCATCACGACGGCTTCGCCATGTGGCCGACCAAGGTCAATGATTACAACGTGATGGACGCCACGCCCTGGCATCATGATCCGGTGAAGGATTTGCGGGCGGCGTGCCGGAAGTACGGGGTGAAGTTCGGATTCTATTATTCGCACGCGATGGATTGGGGCCATTCCAACGCCCCCGGCAACAACTGGGAGCTGCACAATCCGTCCTCCAACAACTGGTGGGAGACCCAGCCGGAGTTCGAGGTCAGGGCCGGGAAATATGTGGACGAAAAGGCCATTCCCCAATTGCTGGAGTTGATCAAGAATTACGACCCGGATATTTTTTGGTTTGACGTCCCTTCCCATCTCCCGCCGTCGGAAAATTACCGCATCATGAAAGCTGTGCGCCAGGCATCGCCGCGCGTGGTGATCAACGGACGGATGGTGCGGGGCTGGGGCGACTACGATTCGACCACGGACAGGCCGGCGGAATTTCCGCCCCATGCGGGCGATTGGGAAGGCATTCCCACGACGGACGAATCCTATGGCTGGAGCAAATTTGACAATTCGCACAAGCCGCCCTCGCACTTCATCCAGTTGCTGGCCAAGGCGGCGGCGCGCGGGGGGAACATCCTCATGAACGTCGGCCCGATGGGCGACGGCAACATTGATCCGAAGGACGTCGCCATCCTCAAGGGCATCGGCGACTGGTGGCGGGTCAACGGGGATTCCATCCGCGGCACGGCGCGCACGCCGCTGGCCGTGCAGGCCTGGGGCGAATCCACCCGCAAAGGCCGCACGCTGTACTTGCACGTTTTCAACTGGCCGGCCGACGGGCAGTTGGTCGTGGGCGGATTGAAATCGAACGTGAAGAGTGTGACCGTGCTGGCCACCTCGCAGGCCATCCCGCTGGCCATCCACCGTTTGAACCCGTTTGATATCAGCATCGAAGGCCTGCCCGCCGCCGCGCCGGACAAGGCGGATTCCGTGCTGGCGCTGGAATGCGAGGGCGACATCGTGACGGACACTAATCTCCTGCTGCAATCGGCGGTGGCCGCCAATATCTTGCGCGCGTTCGATGGCGATCTGCGCGGCAAAGGGCTTAAATTTGGCCCGGGCAAAAAAACCGACGCCTATGTGGAGAATTGGAGGCAAACCAATGAATTTGTGGCGTGGCCGGCGCGGCTGGCGGCCCCGGCCAGTTTTGACGTCGGTGTACTTTACGACGCGCCAGCTGGCTCGGCGGGCGGGACTTTCGCGGTCAACATCGCCGGGCAGAACTTGGCGGGGACGGTCCTCACGGGCACGAATGTGTCCGCGGCGCTCGGTCGTGTCCGGTTGGAACCGGGGACGCTTGAGATTCGATGGCAGGCCGGAACCATCCGGGGCGGGGAGTTGATGCGTCCGCGCAGTTTAGTATTGACTTCAGCCCCTTGATACCCGGCGCAAGGCTGCCCGGAAACCAGAGTAAAATTTTTCCAGCATGAAAACTTCCAGAAGAGAGTTCCTCAAAACCATGGCGGCGGCGGGTTTGGGCGCGGCGGCCTCTGCGGCGGCGGGCGCGGAGCAACGTGCCCTGCCGGAAGCCTCGGCCTCCAAGCTGCCTCCGTGGCGCGGGTTCAACCTCTTGAACAAGTTCAACGGACGAAATGATCCTTTCGCGGAGCGGGATTTCGAGTGGCTGGCCGAACTGGGTTTCAATTTTGTCCGGCTGCCCATGGATTATCGGATGTGGATTGAGGGCGGCGATTGGACCAAGTTCCGCGAAACCACCCTCAAGGAGATTGATCACGCGGTGGAACTCGGCGCCCGTCACGGCATCCATGTCTGCCTGAATTTCCACCGCGCCCCCGGCTATACGGTGGCCCAACCGCCGGAGGAAAAATCGCTCTGGTCGGACGATGAAGCCTTGCGGGTGTGCGCCTCGCACTGGGCGCATTTCGCGGAGCGTTACCAGGGCGCCTCCAATCGCCAGCTCAGCTTCGACTTGTTCAACGAACCGCCCAAACTGGAACCGCAAACCTACCGGCGCGTGGTCAGCCGCGTTTGCGACGCCATTCGCCAGCGGGACCCCGCGCGCTTGATCATCTGTGACGGACGCGACTGGGGCAACACCGCTCCGACCGAACTCGCCGGGGTGGGAGTGGCCGCCGCCACGCGCGGTTATGCGCCCATTCATGTTTCCCATTACCGCGCCAGTTGGATGAACGGGGCGGACCGCTGGCCGGAGCCAACCTGGCCCATCGAAGAGGACGGCGTTCATTGGGACAAGGCGACGCTCCAATCCCGCCAAATCGCCCCCTGGAAACGACTGGAAACACAAGGCGTCGGCGTGATGGTAGGGGAATTTGGCGCTTACAACAAAACGCCCCACCCCGTCGTCCTCGCCTGGATGCGGGACTGTGTGGATTTGTGGACGGGGGCGGGCTGGGGCTGGGCCTTGTGGAATTTCACGGGGGCATTCGGAATTATTGACAGCGACCGGGCCGACGTTGCCTATGAAAACTGGCATGGCCACAAGCTGGATCGGGAGATGCTGGCGCTGGTGCAAGGCCGCAAGCGGGCCTGAGGCCCGGGGGAGCGGCGTGAGCCGGGTTCACTTTTCGCTATTCCCAATTCGCCATTCTCCCTGCTAACCTTCCCGCGCCATCATCAGGCTATGCTTGCAAAACGCGTCATTCCATGTCTGGACGTGCATGACGGGAAAGTCACCCGCGGCGTCCAGTTCGGCAGGGCCGAAGCCGGCGAACTGCGCGACGTCGGCGACCCCGTCGAACTCGCCGTCCGCTACAACGAACAAGGGGCCGATGAAATGGTCTTCTTCGACATCACCGCCAGCGCCCACGGACGCGCCTCCCTCATCGCCGTGATCGAACGCGCCGCCGACCAGTGCTTCATGCCCCTGACCGTCGGCGGCGGCATCCGCTCCGTCGCGGACATGCATGCCATGCTCAAGGCCGGCGCGGACAAAACCAGCATCAACTCCTCCGCTCTCGCCACTCCCGATCTCATCACCCGCGGTGCGGAAAAATTCGGCAGCCAGTGCATTGTCGTTTCCATTGACGCCAAAAAGACCGGGCCGGACCAGTGGTCGGTTTTTTCGCACGGGGGACGCCGGGCGACGGGCCTGGACGCGGTGGCCTGGGCCAAAAAGGCGGTGGCGCTGGGCGCGGGTGAAATTGTATTGAACAGCATTGACGCCGATGGGACCAAGGCCGGCTTTGATCTGCTCATCACCCGGCGCGTCAGCGAGGCGGTCGGCGTGCCGGTGGTGGCCAGCGGCGGGGCGGGGAGCCTGGAGCACATGGCGGCGGTGCTGCTGGAAGGCAAGGCCGACGCCGTGCTGGCCGCCGGCATTTTTCATTCCGGCGAATTCACCGTGGGCGACGTGAAAAAGTTTTTGGCCGGGAAAAATATTCCGGTGCGGCTCTGAAAATATGGATGCCAATAAAATAAAATCCGCGCTCGCCGACGTGACGGCGGAGCAAGACCCGACCATCAAGAGTTTGAAGATGGCCTCGCTGTGCAGCGCGCTTTGGGCGGAACGCGGCGTGGAACTGGTCGTGGTTGGCGGCTCGGCCATCGAGATTTTGACGGAAGGCGCGTATGCCTCCGGCGACCTTGACATGTGCCACGCCACCAAGGCGAGCCTGCCCATACGCGAGCGGCAGGAAATCATGGGCTTGCTCGGCGCGACAGGCGGCCCGCGCAACTGGCAGGTGGCGGGGATGTTTGTGGACGTGCTTGGGCCGGTGGAAAGTTTTGCGCGCACGCCGTACCGCCGCGTGCGAGCGCCTTATGGCGACGTGCTGCTGATGAAACCCGAAGACTTGCTGGTCGAGCGCGTGCTGGTTTCCGTTTATCCCGGAGAAAACCTGGCCGCGCGCGACTGTGCGAAAAAACTTATCGCCATGATTTTGGACGGTTCCATTCCGGTGGATTGGGCGGAGGTCCGGCGGCTTGCGAAACTGCCGGAATATCGTAATGTTGCAGAGTGCGTGAAATTGGTGAAAGAAGTCGCCGATGAACTCAAAATTAAAAGTCCCTTGCATTCCGATTGAAGGCGCAATCAGCTACGAAGACTGGCTGAAAGGACGACGCCATCGTCGTGAATTGGGCAACCGGGTCGCCCCCGAAATCCTCCGGCGCCGGAGCAGTTCCAGCGACCGGCGGCTGAAGAAACTGTTCAACGGCAAACGCGGCCTGCCCTTCACCCCAACCGGGGAACTTTGAAGGGCGAACATCGTGGGCGGCTTGAGACAATTAAATTCAATGTCATGATCGGTGTGCAAGACATCCGCTCGCTGACGGATTTTCAGCGCAACACCAAGTCGCATCTGCGCCGCCTTAAAAGGACCGGCAGGCCCGAAGTGCTCACGGTCAACGGCCGGGCGGAATTGATTGTGCAGGACGCCGCCGCCTACGAGGAAACGCTCGACGCGATTCGCGGCATCCAGCGCGGTCTTGATGCAGCGAAGGCCGGTGGGGGCAAACCCTTCCGCGCCGCGCTTGATGAAATCCGCGCCCGGTACAAGATTCCTCGCGGCAAGAAATGATTTATGAGTGCATTCACCCAATCCCGCTGGTTGCCGTTCGTATTATTGACTTGCTCGAACGTCTTTATGACCTTCGCCTGGTACGGGCATTTGAAATTCAAGGACCGCCCGCTTTGGCTGGTGATTATGGCCAGTTGGGGCATTGCTTTTTTCGAATACGTGTTGATGGTGCCGGCCAATCGCTGGGGCAGCAACGTCTGGTCGCCCGTCCAGCTTAAAATCGCACAGGAAATCATCACCCTCACCGTCTTCAGCGTTTTTGCTGTTTTGTATCTAAAAACCTCCATCCGCTGGAACCACCTCGTCGCCTTCGCCCTCGTCGTCGCCGCCGCCGGCTTTGCTTTTCTTCCCAAAGACTGAGCCGGCTTCCAGCCAACCAGAATTATCCACTGGCGGCAAAGCCCCAGTCTTCGGTGGTAGGGCGCGCACTCCGTGCGCGCCGCGGCGGGCAGCGGAGTGCCCGCCCTACCCTTCACGCCCTGGGATGGGCCTGGTCGTAAGCGCGCTTGAGGCGCTCGGTGGTCAGGTGGGTATAGACCTGCGTCGTCACCAGGTGCGCGTGGCCGAGCAACTCCTGCACGCTGCGCAAATCGGCCCCGGCATCGAGCAGGTGCGTGGCGAAGCTGTGGCGCAATTTGTGCGGCGTGATTTTTGGGTCCAGCCCGGCGGCGCGGAGATATATTTTCAAGCGCAACTGCACCGTGCGCGGCGTGAGCGGCGAAACTTTATGCGGGCGGGCGAGGAAAACCGGCATGGCGCCGGCGGGGTCATAACCCCGGTGTTTCCAATACGCGCGAATGGCTTCCAGCGCCGGAGCGCCGATGGGCGCAAGCCGTTCCTTTTTTCCCTTGCCGCGCACGCGCACCAACTGGCCGGGCCAGTCCACATCCTCCGCGCGAAGCTGGCACAACTCGCTCACGCGCAGGCCGCACGAGTAAATCACCTCCAAAATGGCGGCGTCGCGGAAATACGTGCTCGCCTCCGCCTTCTTTTTCGCTTCCGCTTCGCGCTGCAATTCCTGGCCGGGCGCCCGCAGCAGCTCTTCCAGTTGCGGCACGGTCAAAAAGCGCGGCAGCCGTTTTTCCCGGGCGGGAAGCGAGAGCTTGCGGATGGGCGAAACAGCGGCGGCGCCATTGCGGATGAGAAACTTGTAAAAGGAACGTAGCGCGGAGAAGCGGAGTTGCACGGCGGCGCGGCTCAACTGGCCGCGGCCGAGGAAGCGGAGAAAATCCCGGAAATCATCCCGGCCCAGCGCGTTCCAATCCGGCGGCGCGTGCCGCTGGCGGAGGAACCAGCCGGAGAATTCCAGCAGCGCCTGCCGGTAATTCCTTTCCGTATAAACCGAGGCCCCTCTTTCGGCGAGAAGATGGCGCAGGAATTTCGCAATCCAAGGATCCATTTTTGGCTCTGGCGGCTCGTTCATCTGGCTTAATCTTAATCCTGATCTTAAACCCACATTCCGCACTTCGGGAGTGTAATTTTTCACGGCCCATTGGGCAAGCGGAGTCATTGATGTTTTAATGGTCGTTCATTCCACGGCGCTTTTTT